>Ga0256406_1000061_pt1 | contig 188266 bp, 150 predicted proteins | sample RumenRJG_03DNA_FD_185986 | JGI IMG/M metagenome (GOLD analysis project Ga0256406, IMG submission 185986) | Bovine rumen microbial communities from Lethbridge, Alberta, Canada - RJG_03 | ecosystem: Host-associated > Mammals > Digestive system > Stomach > Rumen | place: Canada: Alberta... | reverse complement strand
AAGCCGTTGGCTTCCCGCCGCTTCCTGTACTGTTTCTCTGTCTGATTCAAACTTTTCAAATATCGCTTTGCTTAATTATTCAATCAAGTTTTGTACGCTTGATTTTTAGTAAGCGAGTGCAAAGGTAAGCAAATTTTCGAAACCCACAAAACTTTTCCCAACTTTTTTTTCATTTTAATCTAAAAAAAGTAGTATTGGGCACCAGAAATCGTTAAATTCGGTGCAGAAGAGGGTGTACAAGCATCTCTTCAACGAGAAATTTCTCGTAGCCCCAAAATTTAATTGGCATTAGTTATTTTGTTAATGACTTTTTTATTAACTTTGCGGTATAACTAAAGACGATTCCCTGGAAAGCCAATCTATTTTTGTGGCTTTACACAATAGATTCACCTTACTAGATACCTTCTTATACTTATATATATGGCAGAGCATAACGAATTAGGAAAATACGGAGAAGAATTGGCCGCCCAATATCTCACAAGCCAAGGTTACACGATATTGGAGCGCGACTGGCGCTATGGACGCAGTCTAAGAGACATTGACATCGTGGCCAAAAGTCCCGACGAGACAACGGTTGCCTTTGTAGAAGTGAAGACCCGCCGCCCGAACGAATTGGTTCCGGCCCTGAAAGCCATTGACCGCCGCAAGCTTCACAACATTTCCAACGCAGCCAACCGCTATATAAAGATGTTCAGAATAATTGAAAGGGTAAGGTTCGATGCCATCATCGTCCATGTAGACAAATACTCTGGGAAAACCGACATCGAACATTACAAGAATATCTACAATCCGATCAACCGATAAATTCAGTATCCCCACCGCCGAACAACTAGCAGCAGAGGAGAGCCAATCGATTGACTAAGGACGAGAAAGACCTGAAAAAGATCAATCTACATAGTCCCCAATGACCGAATTGACAAAATCCATCATGGGTTTGCCCACTCGGAACATCTTGCAGGACTGTTCTATCCAATCCTTCTTTCCGAAGAAAGAGTCATCCACCTTATTCCACAGCGTGTAGTCCTTCAGCTTCAGATAGTCCAAATGCTCATAATTGGCTGGGAATCCTTTTGGAGCCTTCTTCAATGTAGAGAGGCCGAAGCCTTTGTCGGAAGCCACGCCTTCGCCATCCCAAGCTCCTCCGCCTGGCCGACCATACATACGAAGGAATTCGGGATTCTCAACGCATTCAAGCCATTGATCGATATTACCCATAATCTCATTGCGGCATGAAGTCAGGATGTTGGTCGGAAGATAATACGCTCCCATAGAGACAAGACAATTGCCCGGCTGAAGATGGATGTAATATCCTCCATAAAAACTTTTCTTCCCTTTGGCGCAGATGTAAGCACCAAAATGACGCTTGTAAGGCGACTTGTCCTGTGAGAAACGGATGTCGCGATAGAAGCGATATACACAATCCTTTGCTGTCAGATGAGCTATAGAGGAATCAAAATGGGCAATCGCTTGGATGAGTTGGTCTACACCATTCTCAAAGTCAGTCTTGCAAGCCATATACTCATCCTTATGTTCCAAGAACCAAGGACGATTGTTGTTGACTGCTACATCACAGAGGAAAGAAAGGATACGCTTCGTATTCATTTTAGTTTGCTGTTTTCTATTTTATGGGGGCAGATGGAATTGAATTGGCAGTCATCGCACTTCGGACGAGCACTCTGGCAGATATAGCGTCCATGGAGAAGCAGCCAATGATGAGCACTGCTGACGTACTCCTCAGGGATATTCTTCATGAGCTCCTCCTCCACCTTCAACGGCGTATTGGCTTTAGCAGGAACGAGTCCAAGACGATGAGAGACGCGATAAACATGCGTATCAACGGCAATACGGGCCTTGCCATACCATACGGCCATCACGACATTGGCCGTTTTCCGGCCCACACCAGGCAGAGATGTCAGGTCCTTCTCGTTATCAGGCACTTCACCGTCGAAATTCTCCACCAATTTACGGGCCATCTCGACAAGATGCTTCGACTTCGCATTAGGGTAGCTGACGCTCCTCACGTATTCGAGCACATCCTCCGGCTCTGCCTTGGCCATCGTGCGTGCGTCAGGAAATCGGGCGAAGAGGGCCGGCGTAACCTGATTGATGCGCTTATCAGTGCACTGGGCTGAGAGAAGCGTAGCGCACAATAACTGAAAGCAACTGCCAAATTGCAATTCAGTAGTGACATTTGGCAGTTGCTTTTTAAAATAGTCGATAATGTAATTATATCGTTCCTTACGCGTCATTTGTCAGCCTTATCGGTCTTGACGGGAGTAGCTGTAGGCTTCTTCTTGTAAGCTTTGTTCAAACCTGCAACAACATCCTTCGTGATGTCATAAGCTTTGTCGGCATAGAGCAAGTTGTTGCCCACCTTCAGGAAGATGAGTCCGTACTTGCGGTCCTTGTTGAAAGCCTTCAGATAGTGCTCAACGGAGTCGTTGATGGCCTGAGCATATTGAGCAGTCTCGTTCTGGAGTTCAGCCTGCAGACGACCACTGAGTTCCTGAAGTTGCTGCTGCTGACGCTGAAGGGCAGCCTGCTGGGCTTGTCCCTGCTCCTGAGTGAGCTGATTGCTCTGAGCTTTCTGCACAAAGTTCTGATAGGCATTCTGGAAAGCCTGGCCCTTAGCGTTGAGCGTGTTCTCAATATTCTGCTGCTTCTTATTCAGAAGAGCACGGCAGTCCTTGCTGAACTGATAGAGACTATCGATGGAATCACTCTCAACGTAGGCAATCTTCATGCTTTCCGGTGCCTTAACACCGGCATTAGTGTTCACCTTCTCTCCCGACTTATCGCAAGAGGACAATGAGATCATTGCCACAGCAGCGAAGAGAGAGGCAAAAAGAATTTTCTTTCTCATATTGATATTTATTGTATATTTGATTATTCAACACTAACCGTCTTCTTTTCACGCTCTTCTCTGTCCTGATCTACCACGCAGTGGATGCCGCGTTCCTTCATAGCCTCACTATCATGAATATGGAACGAAGAAAAGCGGCCTCCCTTCTGCATAATGATCCTTATACAGAGCAATGCCAAACTTATAGCAATTATTAACATGCTGAAAAGAAGCGTATAAATCATTTTTTATTATCTTTGCAAAATGTGATACCAAAATTCCACATGCAAAGATAGTGGAAATCATTAAGAAAACAAAATTTTAGACAACTATTCAATAATAAATTGTTTTTTTATAACATGAGTAACAATGTTTTAAAACCTGCTCGCGTATTTGAGCAGTTTGCGAAGATCAATCAGATTCCGCGCCCGTCGAAGCACGAGGAGAAGATGATTGAGTATCTTAAGAAGTTCGGTAAAGACCACGGATTGGAAACTAAAGTTGACGAAACGGGCAACGTGCTGATCAAGAAGCCTGCTACCAAGGGCTATGAGAACCGCGCCACGACTATTCTCCAGAGCCACATGGATATGGTGTGCGACAAGCTGGTGGACGTAGACATCGACTTCTACAACGATCCCATCCAGAGCTACGTGGATGGTGACTGGATGCGCGCTAAGGGCACAACGCTCGGTGCCGACGACGGTATCGGCGATGCCATCGAATTGGCTATTCTTGACTCCGACGACATCGAGCACGGTCCCATCGAGTGCGTCTTCACACGTGACGAGGAGACTGGACTTACTGGTGCATTCGGAATGAAAGCCGGATTCATGAGCGGTAAATATCTTATCAACCTCGACTCAGAAGACGAGGGTCAGATATTCATTTCCTGCGCTGGCGGCATCAACACTACAGCCATCTTCAAGGTACAGCGCGAGGATGCTCCCGAGGGCTACTTCTTCATGGAGGCATCACTCAAAGGTCTGCTGGGCGGACACTCCGGCGACGACATCAACAAGAAGCGCGCCAACGCCATCAAGATTCTGGGCCGCTTCCTCTTCATCGAGCAGAGCAAAATGGACCTGCGTCTGGCTCAGTGGAATTCAGGCCGCATGCACAATGCCATTCCTCGCGACGGCAAGGTGATCTTCGCTGTACCTGCCGACAAGAAAGACGAGGTGAAGGCCGACTTTAACGTCTTCGCCAAGGATGTGGAGGACGAGTACCACGTGACCGATACCAACATGCAGTGGAACCTCGTTTCGGCTGATGCCCAGAAGGTGATGGACAAGAAGACTTCTGACAACCTCATCAAGGCCATCCAAGCTGTCGACAACGGCGTGCTGAGCATGTGCCAGGACGAGGCTCTGGCCTGGATGGTTGAGACCTCAAGCAACATCGCCAGCGTACAGTCGGAGGAGGATAAGGTTGTGGTAGTCTCCAGCCAGCGCTCCAACGTGATGAGCAATCTGAAGAACATGTCCAATTCTGTGAAGGCTTGCTTCCAGCTTGCCGGTGCCGAGGTTGTTCAGAACGACGGTTATCCCGCATGGAAGATGAATCCCGATTCAAAGTTGGTGAAGATCACAGTCGATGCCTACAAGAAGCTCTTCCACAAGGAGCCAAAGGTACTCGGCATCCACGCTGGTCTGGAATGCGGACTCTTCTCTGAGAAGTATCCTCACCTCGACATGGTGAGCTTCGGTCCTACTCTGCGCAATGTACACACTCCCGACGAGTGCCTCTACATCCCCACGGTGCAGATGGTTTGGGATCATCTTCTTGAAATCCTTAAAAACATCCCCGAGGATTAATGAGGATCTTGCGATATTTCATCATCACCGCCGTCATGGCGGTGATGATTTGTTCTTGTACAGATACGAACAAAGCACAAGGATTGGTGAACAGTTTCATGAAAGAAAACATGGAGGATAACGTTGAGCTCACCAATGTAACCTTTTCCAAACTCGACAGCACGACCCGGGTAAGCGACAGCACGCTGAAAGCCATGCAGACAGAAGCCAACCGCATCCCTCTCTACAAAAAGAATCTCACTTTTAACAAGAAGACCAGTTCTCCCCTACTCTTCATCAGTGTGAAGTACAGAACTGCCAACGACTCTACCTTGCGCCAGCAGACTTTCTACATCGACAAGGACATCACAGACATTGTGGCGGTGAAAAATTATTAGTCACCCGTATCACCAAAACACCCCAACGAACAGTATCACTACACTCGTTGGGGCTTTACCTTATAAAAACCACCTATTGAAAACTAAATGCTTGATAAAAGCCAATAATATAAAAGTTCTCTGTTGAGTCACAACAGATGAATCTTGTTTATTTTATTCCACTATTCTTACATTGCAAATATAGAGAAAAAAGTTAAAAAAAGAAATATTTCACTTTATTTTTTATAGTATTGTGCCCAGAAAGTGCATTTTTGCTATTTTATTGCAATAAAATAAGTCAGAATGTTTTTTGAAAGACCAAAAGTATAAGGGAGAAGGACCATCACAACCGCTCACAACAAAAAGAGGAGGAGAAGACCCACCCCATTCCCTCCCTACAAAGGGAGGGGCTATTAAACCGGTGACAATCACTGTTCTTTCTTTGAACTCAACTTTCAGAAGCAAATGATTAGACACCATCTGGAAGAGGGTAGCTTGATAACAGGGTAAATACACGAGCGAAGCGAAGTGGATGCGCTCGGATTAGATACTAGTGTAGCATCCTGCGCATTTTTACAGAATAGACAAAATCGGCTAAACGAAAGATGTCAGCAGGTAGCTGTAGGGGCGCCGCCATTCCTGACGACAAAAGAGTGAATCCAAACCTGCGGGCAGATTGCTTCACTTCGTGAGATCCTGCAAGCGGGCAATATATTTTCCGAGGATGTCAAACTCAATATTGACGACCGTTCCCACCTGAATAAACTTGAAATTTGTGTTCTGGCGCGTATAAGGAATGATAGCAACCGTGAAGCTGTCCTCTGTGGGTTCACACACGGTGAGACTGACACCATTGACCGTCACGGATCCTTTATCCACCGTAAAGTATCCACGTTTCACCATTTCGGGCGAGTTCTTATATTTAAAGGTAAAATAAGTAGAACCATCGGCATCCTTCATTGACGTGCAGACAGCAGTCTCATCCACATGACCTTGTACGATATGACCGTCGAGGCGACCGTTCATCAGCATCGAGCGCTCCACATTCACCGCATCCCCCACTTTGAGCAATCCCAAGTTGGAACGATTGAGCGTCTCGGTCATTGCCGTAACCGTATATTCGTTGTTTTCAATATTCACTACCGTCAGACACACGCCATTGTGCGAAACGCTTTGATCGATTTTCAGCTCATTCACAAACGAACAAGTCAGGGTGAAGTCCACATTACCCCCGTAGCGACGGATATTGGTAACGGTTGCCATTTCTTCTACGATGCCACTAAACATATCTCAATTATTGTTGTTTTGATAGTATACAGAATAAAAAAAGAAGCCGTGCGAGGATGTGATGAAAACTCCTAATCCAAAAAGATTTGAGAGCTCCCGGCTTTTGTAATCCACTGGCCTTGCGGCTTAGTCGCAGAATGCGTTTTATGTGGCCCGCCATCGGCACGAGAAACTTCCCGGTTTTCAAAGTTATTTGATGAGTATCCCGATCGAATCACACGACTTCCAAGTGCAAAGATACGCTTTTCGTAGATACTGACCAAGAAATCAGCCAAGATTTTTGGACAAGCATCCAACATTTTCAACGTTAGCGATTGAAATCAAAAGAGTGAAGCAAACTACTTGTTATCACTCCCGTATTCTAAATAACGGAATATCAGCAGGTCACTATTTCACTCTCTGCTCAGGCACAATTGCCAAGTACTCTACATCCTCATTGGTGTTGTTCTGGAACCAATGCTTATGGCCCATCGGACAATAGTGCACACAGCCAGCCTTACATTCCTCCGTATTTCCATCGTAGTGGAAAGTCATCACTCCCCGCAAAATATAGATGATCTCACAGTTGTCGCCATGAAGATGTTCTCCGGCGCGGGCACCGGGCTTAAGAATAGAGCGCATGATGCGAATGCGGCCGTCCTCTACATAATTGCGAGTCAGGAGAAGTCCCTCACCACCTTTGAAGCCTTGAATCTCAGCTTCCGGAATCTTGTTGAAATCAATAATCATGAGTGTATATTTTTTAGTCAGTTAACTAAAAATATAACGCAAAGCCGTTTGTTATAGTATAATATTCTTAGAATTTTAGAAGGAGGAAGAGAACCACAAAAGACCCACCCCTACCCCTCTCTACAAAGGGAGGGGCTAATAAACCGGTGCAAATCGGTGGCAACTAAAAGTTGGCCCTTTAATGATACAAGGTGACAAATGTCACGAAACAACGTGACAAATGTCACGAAACAACGTGACAAATGTCACGAACGAACGCGACAACTGTCACGAAAGAACGGACGACTGTCACGTGAGCGTGAAAACCGTCACGAAAGGAACGTGAAAACCGTCACGGACGAACATGAAAACGCGTACGAACGATCGTGAAAACGCTTACGAACAAAAGTGACGACCATCACAAAAGTACGTGACGGCCATCACGAACGAACGTGACGAACTTCACGAACGAACGTGACGAACGTCACAAACGAACGTGACGACCGTCACGAAACATGATTCAGCCATAATAGACCACAGATATTCCGCAGAGCGTTATAACAATAGATTGCAGATACGGAGCGTAGGAGGGCCGTCATTTATGACGGCCAAAAAAGAAGTGTGATTGAACTTGAGAGGTTCGTTAAGAAAAAGCCCCCCTATTGTACTGTAAGAAATTCGTTCGGAAATCTTGGGCGTCAGGAATAACCGCCAAGAAAGAAAGCAGGGGAGAAAATCCTAAAAGAACTTCTCCCCTGGTTATATTATAAGAGTATGAATGATTAGAATGTCAGACGAAGACCAAGCTGCATATGCCAGCGGCTCGAAACGTCGCTCACGTTGGGATGATAGCCCAGATAAGAGAAGGTAGGAGTAGCCACACCGGTCTTCTTATCGAAGGCAACCTTGCTGACGCTGACGATATTCTCATTCCACAATCCACTGTAGTACTCACCCCAGTGCTTGTTGATGAGGTTACCGACATTCAGAATATCGAATACCAACGAGAGCTTGCTGCCACGCTCCTTCAGATAATAGAAGTCCTCAGTGAGGTGGAAGTCGAAGTGGTTCTCCCAAGGAGTAGCATTGCTGTTGCGCTTGGCATACTGACCACGATGATCCTTGGCATACTTGTCGTTCTCGATCCAAGTCTCAAAGCTTGCCTTATCCTCGTCGCTCATATTCATCTTCTGAAGTTCGGTCTGAGTAGGAATGTAGAGCAGAGAGTTTCCACGACGATACTCGCCGTTGTAGGAAGCCGAAACGAGGTCGTTCATGGTCAGAGAGTAGCGAGAGCCACTGCAGCCGTTGTAGACCAAAGAGGCATGGGTCTGGAAACGACCGTACTTCTTGGAGTCGTAAGCCACCTGAACCATCACCTTGTGAGGAATATCGAACATAGAGTAGCTCACTTCTTTCTTATTAGGATCAACAGCATAGAAGTAGCCCCAGTTGGACATAGCCACTGAAGAAGTACCGTCGTTCACAGAGTAAGAATGACCGAAGGTATAGCTTGCCAAGACATTCAGGCCGAAGTCGAAGCTCTTCTCGAGCTGAGCGGTGAAGCTGTAGCTGTGGCCCTTGTTGGTGTTGGTGAGATTGATGACAGAGTTGGCGCGATAAGTTCCGCCATCTGTAGTAGCGCTCGACTGATTGCTTGAATAGTAGGGAGCAGCCGAGGCCTCAACGCCGGGCACTGCATAGACCTTACCCTGCTGCTTGAGGCAGAGGTTCTGGAACCATACTGCATTGAGAGCCTTGCTGTAGAGAGCTTCCAAAGTCAACTTCATGCCCCAGGGCAGTCTCTGTTCCCAAGCAAGATTAGCACGGAATGCCTGCGGGAAGCGGAACTTGTGGTCAACGGTGACGATATCAGGTGTGGCAGCAGAAGCCTTTCCAGAGTTGAGTGCGTCCATAGGACTCTTATTGCCGTAGTCGCCAAACTTAGGAGCATTGTTGCGGATGGTTCCGCCCTTCATCTCTATACCGGTGTTGGCCCAAGCGTTCTCAATCCACACGAATGGAGCACGGCCATTGAAGATGCCAGCTCCACCACGGAGCATAGAGGCATGAGAGTCGTTGAGATACCAGCGGAAGCCCAGACGAGGTGAGACGTTGATGTTGCTGGCAGGAACGCGGCCCACACGAGCTCCGTAAGCCTTAGACCAATCAACGGTGCTGTTGAAAGCAGGGTTGTCTGAAGGCTGGTTGTAATAGAACGGAACATCGAAACGCAGACCGTAGGTCAGCTCGAAGTTCACTGTCGGATCCCACTTGTCCTGAGCGTAGAAGCCAAAGAGGCCAGCCTTGAAGGGTGCAGCCCACTTGGTAGTACCGGTGATTTCGGGATCAGAATACTTATATACATAAGAAGCAGGAGTAGCGTCGTTGAGGAAGTCCTCGATGGAGTTGTAGACAAACTCACCGTTGGCAGCCTGGATGAAGGCATTCTTCATCTTATAGTATTCGTTATGAAGACCGAGCGTGAAGGTGTGGTTACCGGCATAGATGGAGAGGTTGTCCTCTGCTGTCCAGATGTCCTGATTGAGGAAGTTCACACCAGAAGAATACTCAGTACCGAGGTTAATGGTTTGTGCGCCATTGATATACACCGTAGGTCCGGGGTAGCTGATGTCGCGGTGGTCGCGAACGAAGGTTGCGCCCACACGGATTTCATTATAGAGATTGTCGCTGATGTGGGAAGTGAGCTCAGCCACGAAAGAATTCGTGCGGTCCTTCATGCGATAACCCGAATTGTTGAAAGTGAAGGTCTTCGTGCCTACAGACACATTGTCATCATAAGAGAAGTTGCCCTGATAGCGCAGCATGAAGTGGTTCTTGTCGTTGATGTTCCAATCCAAACGGCCCAGCAGCGAGGTACCCTCGCGGCTGATATCGCGCTGACCGGCAGCATCCGTATAACCCGTCACGGCCTTGTAGCGGTCAAGAATGGCGTTTGCCGTCTCCTGAGTGAGGAAATAGTTCTCGGCGCCTGCATAGAGAGTCTGAGGATAGGAGAATTTCTTATATTCATAAGAAGTAAAGAAGAACAACTTGTCTTTCACGATAGGGCCACCAAAGGTGAAGCCGTAGGTCTGTGTAGTCTCATCAGTAAGTTTAACCTTCTTGTCGAGATGCTGGTTGTAACGGCCATACATGTTCTCATCGGTATAGTATCCAAAGGCAGTTCCAGTGAACTTGTTGGTACCCGACTTGGTAATGGCGTTGATGGCACCACCGGTGAAACCGCTCTGACGAATATCAAACGGCGAAACAGAGACCTGAATCTGATCGATTGCATCGAGCGAGATGGGGTTGGCCCCCGTCTGACCGCCGTTGGTGCCGCTGGATGTGAGGCCGAACACGTCGTTGGCCACCATACCATCGATCTGGAAAGAGTTGTAGCGGTTGTTGGTACCGTTGATCGTGATACCACCGTTGCGGTTGACATTCACCATCGGCGAGAGTTTAGCCACATCATAGATGTTGCGGTTGACGGTGGGCACTTCCTCAATCTGGGTGCGCGAGAAGTTGGTGGCAGGCCCATTGCCTCCACGCCCAGCTTGGCCGGTGACCACCACCTCGCCCAAGGTCCGGGCATCCTCTTTCAAGTTGACGTCAATCATCTCAGTGTTACCCAGGGTGAGCTGCACGTTGTGCTTTGCCTCCTCCTTGTAACCGATGTAGTTGAAGGTGACAGTGTAAGGGCCACCCACACGCATACCCTGGATGGTATAGCGTCCATCAGCATTGGTTACGGCGTTGTAGCGGGTTCCCGAAGGCTCGTGAACCGCAGTGACAGTTACGCCAATCAAATTCTCGTCTCCTGCAACAACTTTTCCGGCGATACCAGAAGTTGTAACCTGAGCCATGACAGATGTTGTGAAGAAGCACAAAAGCATCGTCATGAGAAAATGCATTCTTTTCAGCATAGAATAAAGAAAATTAATTTAAATTTAACATGGGTCGTCCCATCATTTACTTTTCAAGGGCAAAATTAACAAAAAAAAAGGATATGTAGTACATAATATTGAAAAATCCGTTACCAAGAGGGAAGAATTAATAGATTTGTAACGAAATAATCGATTTAGAATAAGGCAGGTGCCCCAAAAGGGAAGCGTTAATAAAATAACACCATCAATGTTGTGGTCTCCTTCTGAAAGCTACCGGTCTCAAAATGCCAAATTATCAAGGACAGTCTCCAGCAAGTAAAAGTAAAACGGCAACCACAACTCGCGAGTCATGGTTGCCTGTCTGACATAACCTCTTTACAATAACATAGAGGTCCTTATCAAAGGAGTGATAAGAGTAGGGAAAAAGTGACATTCAAGATTCTACCGCAATACAATCCGCCCTTTAGAGTTGCCGTGACGCAGGATTGTCAGTCCTTTGTTGGGCGAGGACAGACGAGTCCCATTGAGATTGTAATACTCACTTCTTTCCTCATCAATGCCATGCAAGGAAGAAAGGCCGGTGGCGTCAACCCCAACGATATGAAATGCCGACCAGTCGGATGCTGCCTTATAGAATTCCACAGCCTCATTGGGCACATAAAGGTCTGCCTTGTCGTTGACCATATAAAAAACGGAATTGCCACACGCGGGAGGCTCCACGGCAAAACAACGAAGAGTCTGAAGCTTTTCACAACCCACAAAGGCGAAATCGTCGATTCTTTTCAGCGTAGAAGGCAATGTGACTTCCTCCAGGGCCGAACACAAAGTGAAAGTGGAGTAAGGAATTTCGGCTACATTCTCTGGAACAGTGATACGATTCAACGACTTGCAGTTCATGAAAGCATACGCACCGATGCTGTTGACCTTATCGGGTAAATCGACTGACTGAAGAGCCTCGCATCCATAGAAAACGGAGGAACCGACTTGAGTCACACCTTCTGGGATATGAACCTGAATGAGCGACGCACAGTCGCAAAACAGGCCGTCGGGGAAAGCGGTGATGCCGTCGGGGATATTCACGTCGGACAACTGCCCGCACTGGTCAAAACACCAGGCGCCCAAATCCAACATGCCGGCAGGCAACGTGACGCTTTTCAGACTGCCACAATTGGCAAAAGTGTAGTCGGGCAGCGAAGTCACATTGGCGGGAACTGTCATGGACTGCAGCTTGTCGCATCCGCCGAAAGCCCCAACGCCAATAGAAGTCAAGGACTCAGGCAGCGAGATGGCTGTCAGATTCCGGCAGAAGGCAAAAGCATACGGCCAAATATCAGTAACTGTAGCCGGTATCTCAAAAGAACTGAGGTCCAGCGCTGGAGGAAAAAGGCACAGCGTGGTGAACTGCTTGTTGTAGAGCACGCCCTCTTTGACCGCATAATTCGCATTGCCCGCGTCAAGCTTCACCTCCTTCAGGTTGCCACAAGAAACGAAAGCATCGTTGGCAAGCGACTTCAAGGCTGCCGGCAGGACCACTCTGCTCAGTTGCTCACAACTGAACAGTGCCTGATGGCCAATCGTCTCCACGGTCGAGGGTAGGTCTACTTCGCCCATTTGTCCCAACATCATGCAATATTCAGGGATTTCACGCAGACCTTCTGGAGCTTGAAAGCAATCGGAGGCCTTGAACCTTTCGGCAGGAAATCCCTTCATCACCGTCAAATCCTTGGTGTAGAGTACCCCGTCAATGGCAGTAAGCCAGTCGTTGGACTCATCAATGCAGATTTCTTTCAACGGACAACTGGCAAAGGCTCTTATACCCACGTCTTGCAGCGTTTTGGGCAAGGCCACGTAGGTCAAGGAAAAACATCCTTCCAGTCCGCTTCGCCCGAGGACGTTGTCTTGCGTGTAGAAACTCTCGCCAGTTTCAGTATTTTTATAATAGCTTTTCCCACCTTTCACAATATCGGCATCGGTTAGGTCGAGTGAATCCAGTTTTCCCTGTGTAGTGTTGTGGTCAAAGTCCATACCGCACATCTCGTGGATTGTGCGCAGGTCAGAGCCGTTGACAGGCCCGGAGACTTTAAGCGAGGTGACTTGAGTGATGTCGACAACCATTTGGGACAGTGTCCCGGCTTTGGACAGGACAATGTCTTTGCGCTGTGCCTGCAAGCGTCCTGGTAGGGCAAGGCAAATAGTTATAAAAAAGAGGAGTAAAGAACGGTAGTGTCTCATTGTCTTATTTTGATTTTGTGAACCATTGTGTCAGCTTTATGGTCATTCCGTTATCAGAAGAGAGAATGCCGGTAATATCGTAAGTAGAGTCAGCGTCGAGGCTGTCAAAGAGGTTGCCGTTGAGATAGAAGCCATTGCTGACAAACACGTCTGAGGAGCCTTCCGTTGTAGCCAGGCGGTAGTAGCCGGTTCCGCTATCAACAATCTTAACACCCTTCACCGTAATCAGCTCATCCACGTCATTGACGGTGATGTCGCCCAGTTTCTTTTCTATGGGCTGAGGCACCTCCCCGGCTGCAATGGTCAGGCTGTCGCCGTTGGTGGAATCTGTGGTTTCAATACAACGTTCAGAATATTTCGCAGCAAGTGTGCCATTGAGGGTCTTGCCCTCATCATCGAAGCCTAAATTGAAATTGCGAAAACATGCGGCTCCACTGGCATCCCGCACATAAGAGTAGGTTTCACCAAAAGGCCGGAACACATAGGTCACCCGTGCATCGGTGAGTTTGACTCTGGTGCTTGCTCCGTCGGGTATCTGCTTAAAGGCGGCAAGATTCTCAGCCTCATCGGGAATATAAGCGACGGTCTTCGTGGGGTATATCATGAAGGGATTGCCGCTGGCAAAGATTCCCTCTACAACATACTTGGCATTTGCATCTATGGTAGCGGGCATAGCATTCACACCGAAGCCATCAGCGATCATCACTTGTGTGTCACCGCTTTCTGTGTACACAATACCGTATTCATTCTCTACCAGAGTGATGCCGGTCAGTTGTATGAGGTCGCAGCGATGCTGGCTGTCCACAATCTCGCCGAGCGTGGCATCAGTTGGCCCGACCTCAGATCCGCCTGGGAAATGCATGAAATTGGTCAGTGAAGCCTCAGTACTATCGTTTCCAACCAGCACAGGCATTCCGTCAATCAATTTGAAGTCACCCTTGACGGTACCTATACAAACCTCACCTTTGCTGACAACATTCTCCAGCCCCGTCGAGGAGAGTCGGATGGCGGAATCTCCACAACGCATATAGACATCGTTATTATATATATAGGTAATGGTGGCCGGAACATCGTTTATCGTAAGGTTGACACAGGAGCGGTCGGATGTGAGAGCATTGAGATCGTCCACCGTCATATTGACATAGGTGTCTTGAGAAGTATCTGATTGTCCGTTCACTACCGGACGGATTGCACAGCGCAGGGAACGGAGCGTACGGCTCACCCCCACTTCATCGGCAGAGAAATCCAATTCATAAGCATCACGCCCGTTGGTTGTGCCTTCTATAGGAGTCGACGACCAGTAATAGCCTGAACGGCCGGCATGTGTGATGTTGTCATAATAGCCCAGTCCGGCGGCGGGAAGGAAGAGCCCCGTCTCCAACTCGGCAAGAGAAATCTCTCGTGGTTCCAGATTTTGCTCCACATCTCCGGCAGGATTGGTAAAGAGAAAACCGTAGACCTGATTGCCCTCTGGAGTTGTCACATAGCCATATTGCTGTGAGGCCTGAGCGACGAGTTGGTCAAATTCGTTCTTGGTGGGCATACGGTAGCTTCCACGTGTGGCCCATTTAGCCAAATCGCCACACTCAGCAGCATCGAAATCCTCGGTCTCCACAGTTGCCTCACCGTCAGAGTAGAACTTTGTCAAGTCTATCCCAGGCACGTTGCACCAGCTTCCCTCCACAGCATCCTTACCCACGATGCCCCAAGAGAAGTACTCCGAATTCTGATAGTCAGCCTTGAGCGTCTGATCTGTATTTCCACTGACATACTGGGTAGAAGCCCACTGGCAGTCGGCGACTGTCCACTCTCCGTGGACATAGCGCAAGTTTCCCTTGGCCCATTTGATTCCGGCCACTTCTACATATTCCACCGCAGCAGTGTCGGTAGACCCATTATCATCAAAAGTAACATCCTTCACCTCACTTGCCTGAAACACGGTGGTCGAACCGTCCTTCATTGTCACTTTCATGCGGTAGTTCTGGGCATTGGAGAGGACGGAAATTCCGATAGAAACCAATACAAATAGCAGTCTTTTCTTCATGTTGTTTAACTATTTAGATTTTAGTTGGATTTTAAAGCTCATGCGGGGCGTCTTCACAATGACCACACCCATGCCTTGCACGTTGTCTACTATTGCGATACCGCCTGCATCGGCCTTTGTGGCGCTGATACATTTGCCATCGATGGTGAACACCGCCACACAGTCATCGACCTGAAGTCCCTCAACACGGATGCGGCCATTGGCTACGGTTACAGTAGGCCTTAACAGTTGTACATCCTCAACACAAGAAGTACTGCCGTTCTCAAAATAATAGCTCTCCACATCAGACAATTGAAGACAAAGGCTTGCGTCGGATGATACCACTGTAAGTTGACCGTTGTCACAAGTGACGACAGGTGAACTGGCAAGGGCAAAAGCGGTAGTCTGGCCTACTCGGTTTTCCACAACCAGGGTATTCACCTGCGTCCATCCCAAAAGCGGACAAAATGCAAAAAGACAGAATAAAAGGAGAAATTTTCGTTTCTTCATAAGCTACTTTGTTAATAATAAAACCAATACAAAATAACAGAAAAAACGATAAACGAGCAATCAAAAAGCGTTCAAGTCCCATTTTGAGGGAATGAAGTCGAATAAAAAGGCATTGAATAGCTAATCGCTACTCTTACCTCCAAGCCAATTAAGGAACTCCTTACGGCGGGCTGCACTAACGAGGATATGCTCCTCAACACTGCCAGCCCGCAGCGTCACCTTTAGTCTCCCCGCAAAGAACTTGCTCACTTTCGCCACACTGTGGATAGAAGTCACGATGTTGCGAGCCAGATGAAAGAAGTCCTCACTGTTGAGCTGTTCTGTCACCTCTTGCAGATTGGCAAAGTCGGTCATGCGGTGGCGACCATCACGTTGTATTGCCCCTACATATTTTCCCTCACTCACGAACCATGCTATCTGGTCTACCGCCAAGAAAGAATAATTGTCACCACTCGTGACCAAAATGCGGTTACGGGGACCCGTTTTGACGCTTTCAACCAAAGGCCGATAATCTCGTGGCAGATGGCTGCTGAGCGACTCCAGTTTGTTCAGAGCCTCCTCCACGCTTGACTGGGTGATGGGCTTGAGCAGATAGTCTACGCTGTTGAGCCGGAAAGCCTGCAACGCATACTGATTGTAAGCGGTAGTAAAGATGACTGGAATCTGTATCTCGACAGAACGGAGAATGTCGAAACAACTTCCATCAACCAATTCCACGTCCAGAAAAAGCAATTCAACATCGCTGTGCTCCTTGAGACAAGCTATACTCTCTTCTACAGATGCTGCCGTAAAAGCCAGTAGCCATGCAGGGCGCAGACGACTGACGATTTGCTGAAGGTTCTCGCGGGCGTACCGCTCATTTTCTATAATGGCGTATCTCATTTGCTTTCGGGTTTAATAAAAGGAACATGAACGCGAAAAGTCTCCCCCACTCTGCCGTAGTAGAGCTCACAGCCGTGATTGTGATAAAGTTTTTGAAGATAGCTGAGGCCAACCTGAGTAGAGGCCGGCTCGGAGATTCGCTTTCGAATGGGATTGGTCACGGTGAGTCCATCGGGCGCAATAGAGAGCACCGCTGTCATTGGGTTGCGGGAGGAAACAACGTTGTGCTTGACAACATTCTCCACAAGAAGCTGCAACGTGAAAGGAATAATTCTCTGGCTTCCCACCTTTTCTTCGCCCTCCACTAACAGTTGGAAACCATCATCATATCTGATCTTGAGGATTTCCACGAAAGTCCTGACAAATTTCATCTCATCCTCAAGGGCTATCATATCCTGCTCTTGATGGAAAAGAACATATTGATAGATTTTTGCGAGCATCTCCACAAACTGTTGTGCCTTGGGCCTTCCGTCGCCGATCAGGGCATAGAGGATGTTGAGCGAGTTGAAGAGAAAATGTGGGCTGAACTGTGAGCGCAAGGCTTCGTAGCGATACTCGATGGCCATCCGGCGTTGCTCTTCGGTGGCTCGAATCTGGCGCATATAGTTGACATGGTAGAAGTAAACCTCGACAGAGAGGAAGATAATCACCAGATTGAATACAGTCCCTGCCCAATCGATATGTCCGAATCCAGACCAGAAGATCTGCCGGACGATAAAAAGATAGAGATAATTGATGGCCACCAGCCCAACCAGGCAGAGCACAAGGTCCAGCATCAACTTCTGCTTGGTTAATGGCCTCTTCGTCCGAACAACACAGATACAAAGAAGGAAGGTGAGCAGAACGGGAGGAAAATTAAGGGCAACCGACAATAGAAGCTCGCCCATGTCTTGAAAGGGCAGTATCTCATGATAGGCAATCATGTCGTAGAACGCCTGAAAGAAGACGTAGTAACCGAAGATTGCTAAAAGCGGAAATAATATGGTCTTGCTCTTCTGAGACATGAGCGATGTAAATCTCTGTTTATAGGAACATTCCCTGAACGATCCCCTACTCCTTGCGCTTCCAGATGTTGATGATCTTGCGACGGATGGCAAGCACGTTCAGACAGGAGACCAGCACGAAGAGGCAGAGGCCCAAAGTGAGGGCGGGCATCATCGAACCATCGTCGATCTCGGGGAAGAGCGTGATGATGAAATCCATGTAGTAGCCACGGATGAAGAACAAGGCTACAAGAGTGATCAACAGCACTAGCAGATTCAGGCCTATCGTCAGCAGTTCATAGGGACGGGCCACCCGGCCAGGCGAATAACCGATGAGCAGGAGCGTCTCCAGCTTGGACGAATTCTTCTGCACCAAGAGATAGATGCTCAGCATCAGGATATAGAAACTCAGAAGGGAGATGACAAGTCCCACAATCATCACCATTGTGACGGTCATACGCAGGAAGTAAGTGGTCTTCTCTGCGTTGAGTTTGTCATCCTCCACCTCATAGTTCTTGCTGTCGAGGTATTTCGTGATCTGTTGATTGGCGGGATTACCCACGTTCATGATCAGCCGCGTGGGCTCACTGTGCTGATTGGGCGCGAAGTAGCCGTTGCTCCAGTCCATGAAGCTTTGCGGCACGAGAATAGAGCTCAGCCGATTGGAGAAACCAACGACCTTGCCTTTAAACTCACCCTGACGGCCATTGCCATGGATGAAGATCTTCATATCGATCATGCCCATCAGACCGTCGCTGAGCTTGGGAAGCGAATGACTTTGGGCAAAGCCGAAGTTGTACATCGTGATATAGGTGCGCGGCAGAATCACCGGCACCACTGCATCGCCTTCCTTCCAGTGCCAGCTGTCACCCTTCGAATCGACAAACGTGTCGGGCACGCTCTCAAAAGAGATCTCTGAGTTGAGCACCTGCTGTCCATTCACGCCCATCGTAGCCTCAGCCTTATATTCTATAGAGGTGAACGGAGCCACAGTCTGCGCGAAAGACTGGCTCTTCAGGTCATCGATTTCAGCGGCACTGAAAGTGTTGCTGCGACCAGAAAGTGCCGTAGCCGTACCAATCTTCTTATTGATAATCAGGTAGTCACTCTTCATGAAGCTGTCTTCCGACGTGAAGACCGGCACCACATCACGATAGAACTGATAGCCCAAGAGGACGATCAGCATACCAAAAAGATTGGCAAAGAAAAAGCCAGCGAATTGTGGAACACTGATATGCTGGCGCAATAGTTTCCAAACCAGATTCATAACTTCAATGTCCTTTCATAGTTTAAGTTCATGTGTTTGCCTATGCTGGTCACGATCACGCCCGCCCCTTGCTTCTTGGCTTCCTCCATCATAATCTCGCCCATGATGCGGGAGTTGTTGGCGTCGAGGTGGCTGATGGGCTCATCAGCGAGAATAAAGTCGAACGGCTGCACGAGCGCCCGCATCATCGCCACACGCTGTTGCTGTCCGAACGACATCAGTCCTACTTTCTGGTCCACCTTGTCCGAAATGCCCAGCCGCTCAAACCAATCCAATATCTCCTCACGGGTCTTCATTCCCACGAGGTCGTTTTTGATCTTCACGTTCTCATAGGCCGTGAGCTCGGGAAAAAGGCGGAGTTCCTGAAAGAGAAAGGCGATGTGGCGAAGACGCATCTCCACCCACTCGCTCACCTTGAAGTTGCGGGTGAGTCGGTCGTCAAACTTCACCTCTCCGGTGTAGTCATGACGATAGCCGAGGATGTAGCTACAAAACGTGCTCTTGCCTTTACCTGAATCAGCTTCTATCAAATAGAGATGCCCCTTCTCGAAGGTGACATCAGTGTTCCATATCTCCGACTGCAAGTCGGGCTGATGCGAGAAGACTTGCGGCAGAACGGAATGAAACGTTATGCTATCCATTTTCTGAATACAATTAGTACCTTTATTATATTAGTCCAATCGATACATGATCCTGTTCACGTTGCCCAGAATCGGCTTTAAAGCCTGCACGATGCTGCCTTGCTTACCGCTGAGCAGATTGAGGTTGACCACCATCACGAGCCGCTGGCCTTTGATGTTCTTCTGCATCTCGTCGGACAGAGGCTCCACCGAAGGCTTGATAGAGTTGAGCGCCGTCTCCTGGCTGCCTCCACTATAATATTGCAAGTCGTCGGTGACGCCAAAGCAATAGGTCGTCTTGCCGTCGGTGTAGATATAGGCATTCTTGCTCCAATCGCCGATTGAGCTGCCCGATGGCGCGCTCTGCTTCCAATAGTCAACGTCAGCGAGCCACTTGCTATTGGCCAGTTCAGCCGCCATCGACAACTGCAAGCGGTCGGGAGAGTAGCTGGGGACGACGATTGCCATATCGCCATCTACGCTCTTGATGATGTTGTCCATATCAATGGCCCGGTTGATACCTGCGAGCATAGCCTGGAGTCCCTGATTGTCGTGCATGACGTTGATGAACTTTGTTCCGTCTACGTTGACGAAGAGTCCCAGCATGGCATCCTGAGGCATGCTGCCCACATAGCGTCCCTTTATGGGCCGGTATACTTTCTGCGCATTCTGAATGGCAGCGTCAATGTCTTTATTGAACGAGAAGGTGTGGCCTTGCATATCGAGCACGCCATTGCGGGCAGTCATGGTTGCGGCCACATAGACCTGTGAGGCATCTGCCGTCTTGGGAGCGCCCAACATGAACGGAGTGATGAATTGCTGAGGAAGCGCATCGACGCGGGCCACCATCCTGCGCGGAGCATCGAGCGAGTCGAGCACATCGTAGATCTTGCTATTCTTCACGCTCGCGTCGTCGTCCTGTTTGAGCAGTCGCGCCATGCGGTTTATCATCTCAGCCTTGTCGCTCTGCACTAGCGGCCCCATCAGCAACAGGGCGTTGTCGGAGAATCCAGCCAGGAAGCCATTGCCGAGGAGCGTGAAGCGGAAGCCTCGCTTCTCCTGCACCTTCTCGCAGACGCCTTTTGCCGACTGTTCATCGAAATATTTCTCCAGCGCATCTGCGTCGTTCAGACTGGCACATGCGCCAAGGTTGCCGTCGGCATCCTCAAAGAGATAGAGGTCTGAACCCAGGTCGACGCCCTTGTAATCAATAAAAGACTTTGGAGTGTTCACCGACATGATTGCTGTCACGTCGCTTGGAATGGCATTGATGTAGCTGTCGCCCGAACAAGACGAGAAAGCTATGCCAGCCATCAATAGTAGAATCAGTTGTGAAAAATGAAGTGATAGACTTCTCATATTTTTTATAGTTTTCGTTTAGTTAATTGTGCCATGGTCACCGCCATCAGTCCTGCCGTTTCCGTGCGCAGTCGGGCTCTACCCAGAGAGATGCTCTCTGCTCCCTGCTTGATGGCCGCGCGAACCTCGTCGATCGAGAAGTCGCCTTCCGGACCCACCATCACGGTTACGGCCTCGTCGGGCGGGAGCTGTTGAAGCTCTGTGAACAAATCCTTGCGTTCAACTTCCTCGTAGCAGTGGGCAATGAACAATCGGTCTTGTCTTGGTCGGTTGATGAAATCCTGAATCTTGGTCATTCCTTCCACTATAGGCTTGAAGGGCTTACGGCTCTGCTTCATCGCCGACACGACGATATTGTCGATGCGATCCGTGCGAATGGTCTTGCGCTCAGAGAATTTGCAGTCCAGGAAGGTCACGCTGTCCATACCGACCTCGGTGGCTTTCTCCACCATCCATTCCATCCGGTCCATCATCTTCGTGGGAGCAATGGCCAGATGAATCGTTCCCCGCCAGGCTTTCTCCTGGGGAAGGGTCTGCTTGATCTGATAAAAGCAATGCTTATTGTTGGTGATGGTAGCCTCGGCCTCAAAGAAGTTTCCCTGTCCGTCCATCAGCCAAAGCGGATCACCAGCCTTGACACGCAGAACACGCAAGGCATGTTTGGCCTCGTCTTCGGGCAATTCTGCCGCCTTTGCCGCGTCGGGCACGAAGAAGAAATGCAGTTCCTTCACGACTTGTCCTCCTCTTTATGGTTACGACGATTGATTTCGTCCCGCAGTTGTGAGGCCAACTCATAATTTTCGTTGTCCACAGCATTCTGCAGGGCCGCCTCAAGCATCTTCATCGAGGCCACGTTGGCAGGCATGGCGATGCTCATCGAGCCCTTCTCGGGAACGGGTGTACTCTGGCGTTTGAAGAGTTCGGTGTCTATATATAAAGGTATACCCGAGACTACCGACAGCAGCACACCGTCGCTGGCACGCAGGGCAACGGTGTCGAGCGTGTCGCAATCGAAGAGCATACAGTCGTACTGACCTTCGTGAACGCCAAAGAAGAGCACCTCATAGCGGTCGTTGGACGCATAGCGGAGCATCTGAACAAGCGCCTCGGGCAGACAACGGTTCACCACAGGCTGAAGCGTAAGCCTCAACCCCAGCTCGTAGTTGACATGATGGTCGCACGTCATCGTCAGCTGGCGGGTGTTATTCTCATCGGCAAGGAAGATCAAGTAGAGATCTTCGCTGCCGTCAAGTTTCACTGTTCCTTTAAGTATGAGTCGGGTTTTATTCATTTTGTCTTAGCCTCCCTGGGTCTGAAGAGCATCCAGAAACTCAAGGCCACCACAAGGGCATAGCCCGCGAAGATGAACCAGCAAGTAGACCAGTCGCCCACGGTGAGAGTATTGTCGCCCACCTGCTGCGGATGGGTATAGGCATTGATGATAGCCTGAGCAGCCAACGTGCCCACTGTGGCACCGATGCCGTTGGTCATGAGCATGAACAAGCCCTGGGCCGACGAACGGATTTCGGGGGTTGTACTCTTATCGACGAACAGCGAACCCGAGATATTGAAGAAGTCGAAGGCTACACCATAGACGATCATCGACAGGATGAAGAGCAGCACACCGGGGAAGCCGGGATTGCCCAATCCGAAGAGTCCAAAACGCAGCACCCAGGCAAACATGGCGATGAGCATCACGTTCTTGATGCCATAGCGTTTCATGAAGAAGGGGATGAGAAGTATACAGCAGGTTTCGGAAATCTGCGAGAGACTGATCAGGATGTTGGCATGCTGAACGCCGAAGGAAGAGGCATACTCAGGCTGCGCGCTGAAACTGAAAATGAAAGGATTGGCAAAGCTGTTGGTGATCTGCAGACTCACGCCGAGCAGCATGGAGAAAATGAAGAACAGCGCCATTTTCTTCTGTTTGAAAAGCGTAAAAGCCTTCAGGCCGAGAGCCTCCACAACGCTCTTTTTCTCATTGCTATCGCTCACCGGGCAATGAGGCAGGGTGAACGTATAGAGGAAGAGCACGACACTGCACACACCGGAGGTGACAAACTGATTCTGATTGCTCTGAAATCCCATCAGGTCGACAAACCACATGCAAAGGATGAAGCCGATGGTGCCGAAGACGCGGATGGGCGGAAAATCCTTCACGGTGTCCATTCCGTTGCTGGTCAAAGCATAGTAGGCAACAGAGTTGGACAAGGCCAAAGTTGGCATGTAGAAGGCTACCGACAGGGAATAGAGACCGAAGATAACGGAGAACTGAGCCTCACTGCCGGCCTGAATGCCATAGTAAGCCGTGGCGAACATAAACAGGCCTGCCAAGAGATGACACAGTCCCAGCAGCCGTTGCGCCGGCACCCATCGGTCGGCTACGATTCCCATCAGTGCGGGCATGAAGATAGAGACAATGCCCTGCATAGAATAGAACCATCCAATTTCAGGTCCCAACCCGATATTGCCGAGATAGCGACCCATAGATGTCAGATACGCACCCCATACAGCGAACTCCAAGAAGTTCATGAGTGCCAAGCGTATTTTCAGATTCATTCAGTTATAGTTTTAAATTGTTTTCTTCAAATCCAGTCTCTTCCCTTCTACTTTCAAAGCCATGGCCATTTTGGGATTGACAACGAACTTTTCACCGGTCCACGTCCACTGTGTTTCCTTGCAGAAATCTTTCAGGGCTTTCTGCTCATCGACTGTAGCGAAGATGACGGAGAACCCTGTAGTGAGAATATTATTTTCAGCATGAAGCGACATGTATTGCATCCGGCCGTCCATCGAACGGACGAGACGGTTATATTTGTTAATGTCCATCGTGTCGGGACGCGCCGGCAAAGACTGTTCGGGGAGAGGAATGTTGTCCAGTTCCTGCCAATCGGTGGTGTAGAACTTCATCTCACTTCGCTTGGCCGGTCCCAGATAGGTTTTCACCACACACACAAGACTGTCGCCCGCCGAACGGGGCAGCAATTTCATCTGCAACGTGCAAGCCTCGGAGAGTTCCACCTGCACGAAGTTGCCTGCGAGCGTGTCGAGTTTCGACTCGCCGCCAATGAGGTTGTTCACGGTTGGGTTAACGCCCGTCTGATTGAAGGTGACGAGTTTCTGCCGCAAGTCCTTGTTGAGATAGGGCGTAATCTGATTGGGCATAGAGATCCAAATGTCTTTCACGCCTCCAGCTACTGCACTCAAAGCCGACATCAGCAGAAACAACAATATATATAAGTTACGTCTCATGAGAACTCAGTTTTAAAGTAGTAACGAGAACTAAAGCGAATTTATTTCATTCCGAAACGATAAAATTGAAAGTAAAGGGGTATTTTGGTCAATTTATAGTTTCTCAAGAGGATGGGCGCTATATCTGTAGATTCAAGTATAAAGCCTAATGGTAGGAGGGGCGGCATTCCTGCCTCCCAAGAAAGAAAGACCGATTGCGCATCATAAGAGGAAATCATTCGGCGGCAGGAATGCCGCCGCTCCAACGACGCCGTCTGCATGGAGATCAGTTCTTATAATTGAAAGGACCGTATTGCAGAAGCGTTACCCAACGTCCATGGCGGGGTTGGACGCTGATGGTGAACAGGCGACCAATGCCTGTGGGAGCTATTCCGCCACAGAAGAACGCTGTGCCGTCGTCCTCATAATCTTCCGAGATTGTATACTGCCCTTCAAGCGCACGCTTCATCTCCATCATGTTCTTCACGGCGATTCTCTTGGTCTGGGCCGTCTTGTAAAATCTTTCCTCTACGAGCCGCTGATTCTTGAATTTGCATCTCACCTCATTGAAAGTGGTCCCATCGTGTTCGAAGAGTCTGTTTTTAAACACGCAGTGGTTCTCGTCAGCCACAGCAGGCTCTCCATAGAGGGCCGTGAGCCGACTCATCGCATCGTTGTAGTTGGCACCAAATCGAGTGCTGTCGCACTCCTCGGCAAAGGAGTGGAAAGAAAAAAGAAGAGAAATGATAAGAAGATATATACGCATTGTCAATCTAAATTTGGCCGCACCAAGTCAGCCATTTCCTTCCGTTTCGGCATCATAGGGAAACGGACTGCAAAGTTACAACATTTTTCAGACTTGGCAAAATCAAAAGACAGAAGATACGATTGAAGAAACAACATCGCTGTACCGCAGTATGATTTATGCATTTATAGAGGAATAAATGAGGATTAGCGGTTATCCATATCGCCCGACGTTCGTCAGACGTCATGTAGTCACGCCCTAAATATCTCGAACGCTGATATTCTCCCTTATTGTTGAGCCTTATTTACGATAGTTTTTGTAACTTTGCAAATATCGAAGCAAGCAATTTATCGATTGGCAAACTGAAAGCCGGAGGATACTACAAATAAAATGAATCAATAAAAACGAGCAATATGGAAAATTATGAATGGGCAAAAGGCATGAACTGTGCTGTAACAGTATGCGACGCTCAAGGTATCATCATCTATATGAACGACAAGGCGCGCGAGACGTACAAGAAACATGGCGACCTGATTGGCAAGAACCTCTACGATTGTCATTCAGAACGCTCACGCGAAATCATCCGCCACATCCTTGCCACTGGTGGCAGCAATGCCTACACCATCGAAAAGCATGGCGTGCATAAAGTCATCTACCAGACAGCATGGAAGAAAGACGGCAAGGTTGGCGGCATCGTCGAGATATCGATGGTGACTCCTGCTGAAATGCCCCATTACGTGAGGGGATGAAATCAAAGCCAGTGATATGACTTTGTGGCCTTCCGCCCCTGCATCAACCGATATTTCACGATGCTTATCAGGCGCGAAGTATTTTTTTCTATGGGAAGTTCTTGCTGTCTGACGTACGTCGGACGATCGGCTGACGAACGTCGGACGATCGGCTGACGTTCGTCGGACAATCGTCCGACGAACGTCGGACAACATCTATCAAAGTATTTATGATGATGAATCTCGCTGGATGAGATTGGTAGGACAAGATAAAAGAGTTTATTTTGTCCACATAGGAAAAAGCCTTAGTCCATTGAAACACAAGGAATTAAGGCTTGGCAAAAGGAAGGCGGAAACTGCATTCCTTATATCGGCTGCAGCCATAGGCCGTACGGCCTTTGATGATTTTGCCTTTTCCGCAGAGGGGGCAAGGCTGACCAATGAGGCTGTCGGAAGGAACAAGATGCAGTGCAGCCGATGACGGAGCCGTTGCCGGACTGGCTTTATCCTCTGTCTTCGGTTTTTTCTTCGCGCTTGTCTTCTTGGTTGTTTTCTTCTTGGCCTCCTTCAGGTCCTCATCGGTAGTGATGGTGATGGTTGAAGGCGAATTGTCTGACAGCACATCGTTGACAATCTTGCGGATTTGCTGCTTGAGCTCATCGATAAACTGGGCCGGATCGTACTTGCCATGCTCGATGTCACGCAGTTTCTTCTCCCAGATACCCGTCAGCTCGCAACTCGTAAGAAGTTTTTCCTTGATGGTATCAATGAGTTCAATGCCCGTCGGCGTAGCGATGAGGTTCTTGCGCTGGCGGCGGATATAGTGGCGTTTGAATAGCGTCTCGATGATTCCGGCACGGCTCGACGGACGGCCAATGCCGTTCTCCTTCAGCGCAGCCCGCAGTTCCTCATCCTCAACAAACTTACCCGCAGTCTCCATAGCCCGGAGCAGCGTAGCCTCGGTGTAATATTTTGGCGGAGTAGTTTGTTTCTCGGTGAGCGTGGGCTTGTGCGGTCCGCTCTCTCCCTTGACGAAGGTGGGCAGCGTACGTTCCTCGTCGCCTTTCTTGTCATCCTCGTCGTGAACATTGTTGCCATAGACAATGCGCCAGCCCGGTTTCAGGATTTCCTTGCCCGAAACCTTGAACTCCACATTCTCCACTTTTCCCAGGACAGTGGTTGTGGAAAACTCGCAGTCGGGATAGAAGGCGGCAATGAAACGGCGGCAGATGAGATCGTAGACGTTCTGCTCCATATCGGTCAGCCCCTGAGCGGGAACTCCGGTAGGGATGATGGCGTGGTGGTCGGTCACCTTCGACGAATCGAATACTCGCTTACTTTTGGGCAGTTTCTTGCTGATGGCCGCGAGTCCCTTCACCAGTTCGGCATAAGGGAAGCTACCGCCAATGCGCGACTTGAACACGCCGTTCAGTATCTCCGGACACTTGGGATAAATGTCGTCGCTCAGATAAGTGGTGTCGACACGCGGATAGGTGGTCAACTTCTTTTCATAAAGGCCCTGGATAAGATTGAGCGTCATCTCTGCCGAATAAGCATATTTTCGGTTGCAGTCCACCTGAAGCGAGGTGAGGTCGTAGAGTTGTTTGGGCTGCTCACGGCCTTTCTTCTTCTGCACGTCGGTCACAGTGAACGGTTTCCCCTCAATCGTGGAGAAAGCACGCTCTCCCTCCTCCTTGGAGTCGAAGCGACCTTTGGTGGCCGTGAACAGCGTATCACGGTATACAGTGGCCAAAACCCAGTAAGGCTCTGGTTTGAAATTGTCGATTTCCTTCTGGCGGTTGACGATAAGCGCCAGCGTGGGCGTTTGCACCCGACCGATACTCAACACCTGATGGCGTCCGCCCTGATTGCCATATTTAATGGTATAAAGGCGCGTGCAGTTCATGCCGAGAATCCAGTCGCCGATAGCACGGCTCAATCCGGCAAGATAGAGTTTGTCGTACTGTTGTTCGTCCTTCAGCTGACGGAATCCTTCCCTTATGGCCTCATCGGTCATCGACGAGATCCACAAGCGTTTCACCGGACACTTCACGCGGGCTTTCTGCATCACCCAGCGCTGGATGAGCTCACCTTCCTGTCCGGCATCACCGCAGTTGACGACGCTGTCGGCCTTGGCATAGAGCGACTGGATGATGTTGAACTGCTTCTTTATCCCCTCGTCGTCGATCAGTTTGATGGCAAAACGCTGAGGTATCATGGGCAGTTGCCCGAGACTCCAGTGCTTCCAAAGAGGCGTGTAGTCGTCGGGTTCCTTCAGCTCACACAGGTGACCGAATGTCCAAGTCACCTGATAGCCATTACCTTCCATGTATCCTTGATGTTGCGAGTTAGCCCCCAAAATACGGGCAATATCTCTTGCAACACTTGGTTTCTCAGCTATACAAACAATCATTTTCCTTTAGTTTCAGTCTGCAAAGTTACTGAGAATCGAAAGAAGAACAAAATAATGGGGATATTTTTTAATACGAGACGCAGCCTGACTTATATTAAGAGAGGACTATGCTTGGTAGTAAAGCATTGTTTTTCATCTACCTGTCTTCGACGGTATTTTCGAAGAAGATTTGAGTTTATTACACGAATGTCTCATAAATATTTTTATTGTATTATTCGATTTTTCCGCGAAGCGGAGCGTTAAATACAAACATTACGGCTCGTTGCCTCTTGCAACATTATTTATAGATGTGCTTTATTCAATCTTCCACTCTTTTATCGTCCTCAGCTCTGTCGAGAAGTTGATGGCGACCTTCACGACCTTGCGGCCATCGGACTTGTAAGGGATGGCGTAGTCCTTCTCATCGATTTGTCTCAGCGCCTTGTCCAGGTCACCGTCAAGTTTCAGCTCCATGACATAGATGGTCGTGTCAGTCTTGATGAGAATGTCGAGACGGCCTTTGGCATTGCGTACCTGCGAAAAGACATAGACGTTGAGGAGAGAGAACATCACGTAGAGCATTGCGGTGAAGTGACCTTCCGTTGTCGGCGCGTCCTTGAGCGTGTTCTCCTGGTAAGGAATCGTGGTGAAGAATTCCTGCATGGCCTTGAGGCTTCCGTCCATGTCGTCCTTGCGCAGAGCCAGATACATATTAGCCACAGCATTTCCCGCCTCCACAGTGTTCGTGTGGACATAGTAAGGGATAAGGATGCGCATCAACCCGACCTTCACCTCCTCGTTGGGATAGCCAAGCGTGTAGCGCTTTATGATAGGGTCATAGCCTTTTATGGTGAGATAGCCACTCTGATAGAACAGCGGCAAGACGGACTGCATATTCTCCGTGGGTGCATCAAAGTCTGCAGCCCATGCCTCACTGCCGTCGATCTTTGTGATGTCGGTGTGGAAATGCTTAAGCATGTTGACAAGAAACGTCGGCGTGCCGGTGGAGAACCAATAGTTGTCGAAATCCTTATTTGTCATCGATGCCAGCAGACTGAATGGATTATAAACCCCCGGCCCTTTGCGTGCAAAATGATATCCGTCATAGGTACGCTCCAACTGTGCCAAGACTTGTTCGGAAGTCATGTCGTTTTCTTCGCCCAGCGTCTGTATGCCTTCCTGAAAGTTGTCGATGAGTTCATCACGCGTTATGCCACATATTGCGGCATACTGCGGCAGCATTGAGATGTTATTCAGGTTATTGAGCTGCGAGAAGATACTGAGCTGCGAGAACTTCGTGATGCCCGTGATGAAGACAAAGCGGAGGTAAGGGTCGAGGTCCTTCAGCGGGGAGTAGAACGCCTGCAGTTCCGTGCGCATCTGTTCAAGGCGTTCCTTGTCGTGAAGCACCGTGAGCAACGGAGCGTCGTATTCGTCGATAAGGACAACAACCTGTGTGCCCGTCTTTTTATAAAGCGACGTGACCAAATTTTGGAAACGCTCAGAGATGTTGGTGATGTCTGTGTGAATACCATGACGATCCTCATTACGCTCAAGCTGAATGCGGAGTTGGACATGCAAGTCTTCTACCGTGCCGAGTTTTGCCGAAGCCAAAGAGAAGTGCAGCACTGGATAAACCTTCCATTCTTTCTCCAATTCTTCAATGGCAAGACCTTTGAATAAGTCCTTGCGCCCGGAGAAATAAGCATCAAAAGTGCTTGTAAGCAGCGATTTGCCGAAACGGCGGGGACGCGAGAGAAACACATACTGACCAGGATGCGTTATCTCATATATGTACTTTGTCTTGTCGATATACAAGTATCCGTCTTGACGAATCTTATCGAACGTCTGTATGCCAATAGGATAGTTTACCATAGTTGCACTATTTTTCCACAAACTTAATAAATTCTTTTGAGATAGCAAAGGAAATAGATAAAATTCAATGATGCGTGGGTTAAACTTGGGCAATGATAAGTTGTTTTTATTACTTCCCGATTTTCAATTACCCACTCAAATTCATGAAAAAATCCATCGTAGATTATGGATAAAACAATATTTTGACTAAATTTGCAGAGCAGAAAAGAAAGAAATACAATTGCAATAATGAGAATAGGACTTTTTATCCCTTGCTATGTCGATGCACTGTACCCACATGTCGGCAAGGCCACATACGCCCTGCTAAAGCACTACGGACTGGCGGTAGAATATCCAGAGCGGCAGACCTGCTGCGGACAGCCTATGGCCAACGGAGGCTTTGAGCGGATGTCGGTCGACCTGGCCAAAAAGTTTGACGAGATGTTCGCCCCCTACGACTACGTTGTGGCTCCGTCGGCCTCATGCGCAGCCTTCGTCCGCACTTACTATCCCTTTCTCTTGGGAAGAGATCACGAATGCCAAGCTGAGGGCAAGACCATGGACGTGGTGGAGTTTCTTCACGACGTGCTGCAAGTTGACGAGATTCCGGGCCGTTTTCCTCATGTGGTGAGTGTTCACAACAGCTGTCATGGCGTGCGCGAGCTCGGTCTGAGCACTCCGTCGGAATGCAACCTGCCAAGAGTGAACAAGATCGTCGACCTGTTGCAAATGGTGGAGGGCATCACCGTGCGTCAGCCCGAACGGCCCGACGAATGCTGCGGCTTCGGCGGAATGTTCTCTGTAGAGGAGACGGCTGTATCGATCAGGATGGGGGAGGACAAACTCGACCGCCACATCGCCACGGGCGCAGAATACATCACCGGTCCCGACAGCAGCTGTCTGATGCACATGGAAGGCATTGCAAGGAGAGAGAAAAGGAATATCAAATTCATTCACGTTGCAGAAATCTTAGCAGCAGGACTAATATGAGCACACTTCATAGCGAGAACGCCAAGGCATTCAACCAAGACAGAGAAAAAGTGACGTGGCACGACCAAACGTTCTGGTCGCTGCGTCAGAAGCGCGACTCCCTGGCACAGGAGCTGCCCGAATGGGAAGAACTGCGCCAGCTGGCTTCGGAGATAAAGCGCCACACGCTGACCCATCTGGCCGACTATCTCGAAGAGTTCACCAGCCAGCTCGAAAGTCGTGGGGTGAAAATTCATTGGGCCAAAGACGCCCAGCAGTTCAACGAAATCGTTTATGGCATACTGGAAACCCACAACGTGAGCAAGATGGTGAAGTCGAAGTCGATGCTCACGGAAGAGTGCGGCATGAACGCCTACCTGCAAGAGCGCGGCATCGACGTCGTTGAGACCGACTTGGGCGAACGCATCCTGCAGCTCCTGCATCAAAAGCCCAGCCATATCGTCGTGCCGGCCACCCACCTGAAGCGCGAGGAGATCGGACAGATGTTTGAACGCGAGGGCATCTCGAAAGAGCAAGGCAACTACGACCCAACCTATCTCACCTACTGCGCCCGCGAGAGCCTGCGCAACGAATTTCTCGAGGCAGGAGCGGGGATGACGGGTTGCAACTTCGGTGTGGCCAAGACGGGCGACGTGGTGGTGTGCACCAATGAGGGCAACGCCGACATGTCTACGTCGATGCCAAAGCTGCACATCGTCGCTATGGGCATTGAGAAGATTATCCCCGACTATGCCTCACTGGCTGTCTTCCACCGGCTACTGAGCCGCAGTGCCACCGGACAGCCCACAACGGGCTTCACCTCCCACTTCCGTCAGGCACGGCCCGGCGGCGAGATGCACGTGGTGCTCGTCGACAATGGGCGCAGCGACATCCTCGGCAATCCAGGACATTGGGAGACGCTGAAATGCATCCGTTGCGGTGCCTGCATGAACACGTGCCCCGTCTACCGTCGCAGCGGCGGCTACAGCTATACCTACTTCATTCCTGGTCCCATCGGCATCAACCTCGGAATGCTGAAAGACCCCGTGCGCTACAGCGACAATGTCTCTGCGTGCAGCCTGTGCCTGAGTTGCAACTTCGTTTGTCCGGCCAAGGTGAATCCCGGCAGTCAGGTATATCTCTGGCGACAGAACCTTGAAGCCCTGGGCAAAGCCGACAAGATAAAGAAAGTGATGTCGGAAGGCATGCAGTTGGTCTACACCCATCCTTCGCTCTATATCGGTGCGCTGAAGGTTGCACCCCTGCTGAATCTCGTTCCTGAAAGCCTCACCCACTTCAGCAACCTCAATCCTTGGGGGATCGGCCATGCCGCTCCACGTTTTGCCAAACCAACCTTCCACACATGGTGGAAACAAACCCACATGAAGAAATGAAGAAAGAAGAGCTTTTCGAGAAACTGCGCTCCAACACCCTGCGCCAATATGACATGCCTCAAATCAACGTGAAGGGCATCCAATACGAAGACACCTACAACCAATTCAAGAGCATGTGCCAGCAGATGGGCGCCAACGTCGTTGAGTCGAGCAAGACCGACGATTTGGATCAGCTGGTCCACAACCTCTATCCCCATGCTCAGACGTTTGCCTCCAATCTGCCTTTCATCCATCTGGCCACGAAGAATCCCGACACGGTGAAGGACGCCGCCGAGCTCAACGGCACCGATGTGGGCATCGTGATGGGACAGATTGGCGTGGCCGAGAACGGCTGCATCTGGATTCCGCAAACCATGAAGGAGAAGGCCGTGATGTTCATCTCTGAATATCTGGTCATCTTCATCGACCGGCAAGCCATCGTCGACAACATGCATCAGGCCTATGGCCTTATCACCATGGACCCGCGCTACAACTTCGGCACGTTTATCAGCGGTCCTTCCAAAACTGCCGACATCGAACAGGCACTCGTCATGGGCGCTCAGGCAGCGCGCGGAGTGACCGTCGTGATTCTGGAATAGGCGAAGCAATGCGAAAGGAAAGTTGTTAATACAGACTCTTAGACAATAATAAGACCCAATATGAAAAAGAATTTCAAACTATTCAGCGGAATGGAGTTGCCATCCATTGGCTTCGGCACGTGGCGCGCCACCGGTGAGGATGCCCAGCAGGCTGTGAGCACTGCTATTGAGAGCGGCTACCGCCTCATCAGTACAGCAACTGGCGCGAAATCAATGCCGACACCTGGCGCGCGTTGGAGACGCTCTACAAGGACGGACTGGTGAAGAGCATCGGCCTCAGCAACTTCTATATCCATCACCTCGACCCGCTCATGCAGACTGCCACCGTACAGCCAATGGTCGACCAGCTGGAGATACATCCCGGACACGCACAGAAGGAGAACGTTGAATGGTGCCACAAGAATGGCATTGTGGTCGAAGCCTGGCGCCCGCTGGGCAAGGGAGCGCTTCTCTCCCACCCCATTGTCACAGAAGTTACGGCCCATCATCCCGGCCACACTGCCGCACAGGTTCTGCTGCGCTGGGCTTTGCAACAGGACATTCTTCCGCTGCCCAAGTCGATTACGCCAGAGAGAATCCGCCAGAACCTCGACTGCTTCGACTTCGAACTGACACCAGAAGAGATGAAGGCCATCTCACAAGTGGAGCCTAACGGCGGAGTGGAACAGCCGGATGAGGTTGACTTCTAGGTCTTGTTGAGCAAAATATACAAAGAGACGATATCGAAGAATCTCCCCACCCACCTTCCTTCACAGGAAGGTGGGTTTGTTGTTTCTAGGGAAGATATCAATCATGGTGTTCGTCAACGATATTAGATACGATTATCAGAATATGATTTTTGAGATATGCTTTTGCATTTAGCAAATTGACGTATATAATAATAGTATGAGATCAAAAAGTAAACCACCACCTGCGCCCATAACGCTATATAGTCGCTCTTGATGTCGCTGAGCGAACCACCCATACCCATAATGTTCACGTAGTCGATCATTCCCAAAGACGATGGGAAGAGATAGGACAGCCAATGAATCACCGGAGGCATGGAAGGCGTAGGCCAGGATATGCCCGAGAAGAACAAGAGCGGAACTGACGAGAAAACGAATATCAGGATGCAGTCCTCCCGCCGATAGACAAACGTGGACAGCGTGAAGGAACAGAAGATGCACGACAGCAGATAAGGAACAATGAAGGCCAGGAGCGTGAAGTAGTTGCCATTTGAGGGCAGCTCGAAAGAATTCGTGGCGAAGGTGAAGGCATAGATGGCCATCACCAGATAGAGCATGAGGTAGAAAGCCGTACGCGCCATCAATACCGTGAACGGTCCACGATAGCGCTTGTCAGGAGGAAAAATGTTACGGTGGCGCTCACGCATCACGCCCATGTGCATTCCGATGCCAAGAAACAGCGTCTGCTGAAGGATGAGCATGAACACTGGAGGCACAAGAAACGCAGCAAAGCCACTCTTCGGATTGAAAAACGACACACGATCGTACTCCACGGGCATCCGTGTGATTTTCTCGTCCTTCGTCGTCATCGACGAGGATGCCAGGTGTTCCTCCACCTTGATCTCCTTGCTCACATCGAGATAGACCTCAGTGAGTCCCACGATGAGCGCCTTGTAGTAGAGCATACTGCTCATGTCGGAATAGAGTCCAACCGTGGTATGTCCGCCTCGCATGAGGTCCTTGCTGAACGACTCGGGAATATGCACGATGCCATAAGCCTCGTGTTTCATGATACCCAGCTTGGCCTCCTCCATATTGTTGCAGCGTTTGAGGTACTTCACTTCCTCCGTAGCATCCATACGTCTCAAGAAATCACGGCTCAGATGGGAGTTGTCATCGTCGACTACCATCACCGGAACATCCCGCACCACCTCGTTGCCATACACATAGGCATAAAGCAACGGGTAGGCAAGCGGCACGAAGAGTATGAAAATCATGATTCCACGGTCGTGGAAGAGGAAGTTCATCTCCTTATAGAATATATACAACAGATTGCTCATGACAAATATACAAATTCGTTGAAAGCCTTGCGATAGCGGCCCATCATCAGCATGGGAAGGAGACAGAACACGACAAGTGCCACCACCGACGACCACACATAACGAATGGGGAAGCCATACAGGGCCTGATTGATATAGATGAGATAATAATGGCGCAAAGGAAACAACACCGCCAGCGCCTGCAGCACAGTGGGCATGGCCGTGACGGGATAAGTGAAGCCTGCCAAGGAGAACGAGAGGATTCCCCAAAGCGCGCAGATGCACATCGCCAGTCGCAACAGACCTGCCAACAAGCCAAACAGAAACACGCCAAAGCCCTGCGAGGCCAGCACGGTGAGCACGCCCAAGCCTATCATGTGCCAGATGCCGCAATGACAAGGAAAGCCCAGATAGACAAAGAAGTAAACATCCATGAAGATGATCTCAAGGCAGAAGATAATGGTTTGGGGCAGGAGCTTACCAAGTAGTGCAATGGCTGGATTGTAACCTGCCACGCGAAACCATATCTTCTGCGTTTTTTGTTTCCACTCTAAGCCAATGGTGTAGGTAGTGGAGAGAAGAATAAGCAAAATGATGATGCCTGGCACAAGCATGTTGCTCAGATAGACCGAGTAGTTGAGCTGGGGATTGTTGATGGGATGCGTCTCCAGCGCTATGGGTTGCAGCACGTCCATCGCATCGTCGTTGGAGTAGCCATGCCCAAAGAGCGACTCTCGCTCGAGAGCCAAAGGAATCAACTCGCTGGCGGTCTTCATATCCTTGAAGAGCAGATTGCCAGGCACGTAGTAGCAGTCGTTGGTGTAAAACGAGAGGCGCGGTTGTCCGTTGCTCTCGGCGTCGCGAGTTGTGTGTGGCGGCAAGTAGTAGAAACCGTAGATCTCGCGCCGCTGCATGGCACGCCGCGCCTCATGAAAGTTACTGTATTTGTATTTGACGTTCGTTTCCTCAAAACTGTTGAGCACCTGAGCCACCAATCGGGTCACGCTGGTGTTGTCCTCATCCACGATTCCTGCGGGCAGGTCGGTAGGCAGACCCGCTCCCATGAGATAGGTGAAGAAGAAGATCACCGCAAGCGGGGCGATAATCATGCAGAATAGGAAGATAGGACGCTTGGCAAAGATGCGCAGCTCATGGCGAAATATGCATCCCAGTCTTCTCCTTAATATATATAGTCTCGTCATGGTCTAATCTTTTATCAGCAGTGCAGACATTTCTTTTCGGATACCAGAGGACTTTGCCAAGGGCTTGGCCTGCACTTCAAACACTTTCAAGTCGTACTGTCCCATGGTGCGGGTAGCCTTCCATGCGGCGAAGTTGCCTAGATTCTTGAGCACCGACACCCGGCAGTCGAGGGTTTTGTCCACAGCCGGCACGTAGATTTTCACCCGCTGTCCCAAGGCCACGCCGGGAAGCTGGTCCTCCTTGAGGAAGAAAGTGAATTTCACGTTATCCGTGTCGATATTCATGATGGGAGCACCCGTACTCACGAGTTCACCTACTTCAGGCATAATCTCTGTCACGACGCCATCGGCTGAGGCGATGCACACGGTTTCGTGTTTCAGAGCCTCAACTTGATTGATATTGCTTCGGCTTCTCTCAGTCACGGCTTTGGCTGCGCGCTTCTCCTCCTCGCGAGCTCCGTCGCGCAACATCTTATAGGTCTCCATGGCAGCCTTCTCGCCAGCCACAGCCGACTCGTAGGCAGACTTAGTCTCATCGTAGCGCTGCTTGGCCACAACTCCCTCTTCATACAAGGCCTTAAACCTGCGGTAGGTGGATTCTGCCAGCTCTCGTGAAGAACGCGCCTGGTTCACTATTTGGGACTGCCGGCCTATCTGCTCCTGGCGGTTGCCATTGTCGACCAGATCCTGGCGGGCGCGTTGAGCCTCATACGATGAGACGGCTTCAGAAAGCGTTGCGTCAAGCTCGGGCGACTCCAAGATGGCAAGCGTGTCACCCTTGTGTACCCGCTGTCCCTCTTTGACGCAGATACGCACAACGCGCGACGGCACCTTGCTTGAGACGCGATAATCTTCCATATCTGCCTCTCCCTGCAAGGGTTCCGCCTTAGGCTTGAGACATAATCCAACAAGAATCGAGACCGCAAGCAGCAACAGAATCACTGAACCTATGATGATTGTGCGTGACTTATATATCTTTCGCATCGTTTTTTCTGCAAAGAAAATAAATCTTTGTGGCTTTCCTTTGTTCAAAAAGGGAACTATACTATATCAGATAAAGATTTGTTCCCAAAATGAACATCAATTAGTACGAAAACAAAAAACACATTATTATAAATTTGCTACCTTTGTCAACAAAAAACAGATATGGTTTCAGCAAACGGTATAACAACAGTAGGCCTTACGCGCTTAGGACAGGTCAATGACAGCGGAGTGGTGTACGTAGATGATGAAGTAGCCATTTTGGAAACTATCCGTTACTTTCTGAAGATGGAGACCTTCAAAACACTCAACAATTTCATCATTGTATGTATGGAAGGAGAACTGAAAATGGACATCAACGGGCGAACCATAAACCTCAGACGACACCAACTGTATTTCTCCCGCGCACGTGTCATCATCGACAACTATTCGGTAAGCAAAGACGTTAAATGCAAGGTATTCTGCATCTCCGACAATATGCTCCACATCATGCTGCGCACGAAAATCAACGTTTGGATGGAGGCCGCCTATATGGGGACGAGCAATATTTTTCAGTTGTCGCCCAACGATGTGCAACTGCTCGAAGCCTACGTGACACTCATCAAAGAGAAATTGCGTCTGAAGGTGAACAACATGTTCCAGGGTGAGACGATGCATTCGCTCCTACAGGCCTTACTTTTGGAATTTTGCGACATTCTCTGTCGCCTCAATGCCGACCAGCAGGGCGGAATGCCACAGGGACGCCAACTCTTCAACAGGTTTCTCTCCATGCTTTCCAATATGGATGCCAAGCGCCACAAAGTGAAGTTCTATGCCGACCAACTGGCGGTCACACCAAAATATCTGAATGTAGTTTGCAAACAATACAGCAATCAGACGGCTCTGAAATGGATTGAGCATTATCTGCTGGAGGACATCCGTTACTACCTGCGCAACACAGACCTCACCATCAAGGAGGTTTCAAATCTTCTGGGATTCCCCAACGTTTCCTTCTTCGGCAGCTATGTGAAGAAGCACTTTGGCGTCTCACCCAGCAATGTCAGAAAGAACGAGGAAAAAGACATTCAATTGGACATAAAATAGCATGAATGTCCATCCGTACAAATAAGACAAATGCCGCAATCGATATTCATCAATTGCGGCATTTTTTGGCGGAAAGAACGGGATTCGAACCCGTGAAACGCTTTGGACGTTTACACGCTTTCCAGGCGTGCCTCTTCAACCACTCGAGCATCTTTCCATGCTTTGGTTTTCAAAAGCAAGTGCAAAAGTATCTCTTTTTTGTCAGAAACGTGCATCTTCATATAGGGTTTAATATATTTTAACGTCAAGATTACGTAAAACCGCAGACGTTTGGCTGCGATTATCGAGATTTCCACGTTGCATGAACCTATATTAAAACAGGATCATACATTAACTTTTCTCTAAAAAATATCTCTATTGCGGAAATCTTGATGTAATTTTGCAGCTATAAAAACGAACGTTGATATGAAGAATTTGAAAGATAAGTCACAAACCAAGCAACTCATACTCTGGCTCAGTGCATTAGTCATGGGTACGCTGTTGGGACTCGTGCCCGGCACCCTGCTCCACCAAATCATCGACTTCGTAGCCACGGTCTACATTCGTCTGTTCCAATTGTTGGCCGTGCCTACCATCTGCCTGGCCATCATCAACACGATGATCAACTTTGGCCTGCAGAAGGACACGGGACGCATCTTCCGCCACGCCATCACTTACACGCTGCTCACCACCTTTGCTGCAGCAATGGTGGGACTCATCCTGTACAACATCATCCAGCCCGACAACCTTCCGCTCACGATGATCAGTCAGGGCAACGATGCCATACCAGAGTCGGTGGGCAAGGAAACCTACTACGACCACATCATCGGCGTGATACCCAACAATATCGTCAAGCCCTTCCTCGACGGCAATGTGCTGTCAATCCTGCTGTTGGCCTTCGCCACCGGCATTGGCATTGCCAAACTGCCCCACAAGGAATCCACGACGACCCTTATCCGACTGATGGAGGGTCTGCAGGATTTGCTGTTCCTTCTCATTAACGCACTAATCTGGACGTTGCCCGTGGGTATACTGGCTTTTGCCGCACAACTCTCCTCACAAGTGAGCGCAGGCATTGCGGCCCAGTCGCTAGGCAAATACATCGCCGTCATTCTCGGAGGCAACCTCATACAATTCTTCATCATCCTGCCATTGTTTCTTCTCGCCCGCAGACTGAACCCGCTCCACGTACTGGGCAAAATGATGCCGGCCGTACTGATGGCCCTCTTCACGAAAAGTTCCGCCGCCACGCTGCCCGTCACCATGGAGTCGGCGGAGAAGCGACTCGGCGTTAATCCGAAGGTGGCACGTTTCGTACTGCCCATCTGCACCACCATCAATATGAACGGCTGCGCAGCGTTCATATTCGTCACTTCGATCTTTCTCATGCAGAATGGCGGAGTGACGTTGAACATCTGGCAGATGATTGGTTGGGTGTTCATAGCCGTCATCGCAGCCATCGGCAACGCAGGCGTTCCCATGGGATGCTTCTTCCTCACGCTTTCGCTCATGTCCGGCACCGGAGCGCCCATCGGTCTGATGGGTATCATCCTTCCGGTCTACACCATCATAGACATGATTGAGACCGCTGAGAATGTCTGGTCCGACAGCTGTGTCTGCGCCATGACCGATCATGACTTGCGCGATACTGACAAATAGGCTCCTGAGGAAACAAGAAAAAATATTGATATTTCGTCGGCCGAAATCAATCAATCGTCGCAGACAAACAGCTTCATTTTCTATTCATTTTCAAATAGATGAGAGCAAAGATGAAAATATTTTGTTAAAAATTTGTTTTTATCAAAATTTTTTATTTCCTTTGCAAATGTAAGCATCAATCCCCAGCGATGGAAGGAGGATAGCACATTCGATGATGGACTGCCGCTGGGTAGACAGCAAAGAAATGTTCAGCGATGTATGAAGTACAGAACTGATGGGGACGGATGCTTTTTTACTACCTTTCCCCCTTGAATATTGATAGCCATTGCCTGCAGCAGACTAGAGAGTTGTGGCAGGCTTCTTTATAGCCTATGAACCATATATTGAAAAAAGGGAGCTGCTCTCGTAATGAGGGCAACTCCCTAATCTTTTATCAGAATATACTTTTATAGTCTGCGCAGCTTAACGGTGAAGTGGCGCATCAAAGGTGCCTCCCACTCGATGGCAACACCATGCTTGATGGTCTCGCGACGATCGAAGACATTCTTCAGGGCAGCAGCCACCACCTTCATGTGGTTGTCGGTATAGACGCGACGTGGAATACAGAGGCGCACCAAGTCCAATCCGCCAAAGCGGTTCTCACGCGTCACGGGATCGCGGTCGGCCAGCATGTATCCAATCTCGCACGCACGGATACCGGCCTCGAGATAGAGCTCGCACGTAAGCGTCTGGGCGGGGAATTCCTCCTTGGGCACTTGGTCGAGCACCTTGTCTCCATCGACGAAGATGGCATGACCGCCAGCAGGACGCTGATAAGGAATGCCATACTCATCGAGCAGACTTGCAAGATACTGCACCTGATGGATTCGCGTCTGCAGCATGTCAAACTCCGTGTTCTCGTCCAGTCCCTGAGCGATGGCGTTGAGGTCGCGGCCATTCAGTCCGCCATAAGTGATATAGCCCTCGAAGGGGATGCAGTAGAGTTTAGCGCCCTCATACCAGTCGTCGCGGTTGGTAGCGATGAAGCCACCCATATTGACGATGGCGTCCTTCTTGCACGACATCGTAGCGGCGTCGACATCCTCGTACATCTCGCGAACGATCTCCTTGATGGTCTTGTCGGCATAGCCCTTCTCACGCGTCTTGATGAAGTAGGCATTCTCGGCAAAGCGGGCAGAATCCATCACCACGGGCACTCCATACTGATGGCAGAGTTTGCAGGTGGCCTTGATGTTCTCCATGCTCACCGGCTGACCGCCTACGGTGTTGTTGGTTATCGTGAGAACCATGAAGGGCACGTTGCCCTTGTTCTCCTTGAGCACCTTCTCCAGTTTCTCGAGCGACACATTGCCTTTGAAGGGTATCTCGAGCTGAGTGTCGTGGGCCTCGTCGATAGTGACGTCGATAGCCTGGGCCTTGCGGCTCTCGATATGTCCCTTTGTGGTGTCGAAGTGGGCATTGCCGGGCACAACCATTCCGGGCTTTACCAGATAAGAGAAGAGCACGTTCTCGGCGGCACGTCCCTGGTGGGTCGGGATGACATGCTTGAAGCCGAAGATACGCTGCACCATGGCCTCAAACTTGTAGAAAGAGGAGGCACCGGCATAGCTCTCGTCGCCGAGCATGAGCTCAGACCACTGGCGGTCGCTCATGGCTCCCGTACCAGAGTCGGTGAGCAGATCGATATACACCTGATCTGCACGGAGTTGAAACACGTTATAGTGAGCTTCCTTCAGCCACTGCTCGCGCTGCTCACGCGTGCTCTTGTGGATGGGCTCAATCATTTTAATTTTCCATGATTCTGCAAAAGGCAATTCCATAGATTTTCGTTTTTGTAATGTTATTAGTGATTTAGTTATTGGTCACGGGATGGTTTTCGGCAAATATCGCCATGCGCTCGTCCAACTCTTCATACTGATTGTCGCGGATAAACGAGGTGCATACGCGGATGCCCTGCTGGTCGCTGCCCGTATTGGTGAGGCAGATAGCACTCACACCATAGTAGAGCAGCTCACTCACGAGCTGACCGCTGTTGAGTCCGGGATAGCCCACCGTGAAGTAGAATCCGTCGGCAATGGGCTGGTCGAGATCCTTGTCGTAGACGATATAGAAGTTGTGGCGCAGGAAAATCTCCTTCAGCTTGTGGGCACGGCGCCCGTATTCGCTCGTCACGGCACGGAAGTCGTAGGTTCCGTCGCTCGCAGCCTTCATCACGGCAGCCAGAGCGTACTGGGCACTGTGGGAAGTGCCCGACGACAGAGCGTAGAGGATGCGGGTGGAATAGACGAGACCAAAGGGCAGGGCCGAATAGCGCTCGTCGAGAGCGGGATAATGGCGGTGGAACAGCTTGTTGCTGATGCAGGCCACCGAGATGCGCTCGCCTGCATAGCTGAAAGCCTTACTGCCGCTGATGAGCAACATATAGTTGTCGGTGTAGCGGCCCACCGAAGGCTGATAAGGCGGCTCAAAAGGCGTGCTCAGGTTCTTGCGGAAGTCCATGGCAAAATAGGCCAGGTCTTCTACGACGACGGTGTCGTAGCGTGTGGCCAGTTCACCAATGGCCTTCAGTTCGTCCTCGTTGAGGCACACCCAGGAAGGATTGTTGGGATTGCTGTAGATGATGCAGCAGATGTTACCCTTCTTCAAGTAGCTCTCCACCTTCGGACCGAGTTTCTCGCCACGGTAATGGTACATATCGAAAGTCTCATACTTAACACCCATCACCTGCAGCTGCTGTTTCTGCACGGGGAAACCGGGATCGATGAAGAGCACAGTGTCTTTCTTCGGGTCATACTGCGAGCAGAGCGTGAAGGCAGCATAGCTGCCCTGCATGCTTCCCACGACGGGTACGCAGCCCTCAGCGTTCACATCCAGACCGATGAAGGCCTTGATGAAGCGCGAAGCCTCATGCTTCAAGGCGGGCAGACCCTGGATGTCGGGATATTGACTGGCAACGCCATTACGCAGGGCATTGATCTGAGCCTCAACGCCAATCTGGGCAGCCGGCAGACCGGGGATGCCCATCTCCATCTTGATAAACTCCACGCCGGACTTGCGCTCGGCATACTCTGCTACGCGCTTCACCTCGCGAATGGTGGCAGCGCCAATATCCTGGATGTCATTGGCTTTAATGGCATCCAGGATAATATCTTTTGAAATAGGTGTGGGCTTCATTATTTCTGCGCGTCCTTTCCTATTTTAAGAGCCTTGAGGTTGGCCTCAACGATAGCCTCTCCCTTGCGGGAGAACACGTCGCGCACGGCATCCTCCAATTTGTCGAAATCTATACCTATAGCTTTCTGGGCCGCACCCAGAAGGATGACATTGGCCGAGCGGGGCACGCCATTGTCCTTGGCAAGCTGTTCGATGTCTAAGGAGATGACGTTGTTCACTTTCGACAAGTCGCCATTGATCTTCTCCATATCGGGATAATCGGGGATGTTGACAAAGGGGGTATTGGCCGTGATGATCCATCCGTCTTTCTTCAGATAGGGCAGATAGCGCAGGGCCTCCATGGGCTCCATAGAGATGATTACGTCGCAACGGCCCTCGGCAATCAAGTCGCTGTCGATGGGGTCAGACGACAGACGCAGGTTGCTCTGCACGTCGCCGCCGCGCTGCGACATTCCGTGTACCTCGGCCTGCTTGATATAGAGATTCTCGTTCATTGCGGCCTGGCCTATGATGGTTGCGATGGTGAGGATTCCCTGTCCTCCCACACCGCAGAGGATAATATCTGTTTTCATGTTTATTTAGCCTCCTTTGCTTTTGCTTTTTGTTGTTGTTTAAGATGACGGCGAAGGGTCTGGATGCACTCACGGCGGGCAATCACCACACTGATTCCCTTGTATTCCACCTCCTCATGAATGGCCTTCGTGATCTCAGGCATATTCTTGGGCAGAGGAACAACCACGCGCAGATGCTCCTCGGGAACACCGAGTCCGCGGCAGATATCCTCTATCTTACCCGTACCGGCAGAGTCCTGACCACCCGTCATACCGGTCGTAAGGTTGTCGCTGATCACCACCACCATGTTGGAGTTGGCATTCACGGCATCCAGCAGATTGGTCATGCCGGAATGGGTGAACGTAGAGTCGCCGATGACGGCCACTGAAGGCCACTGGCCTGCGTCGGCAGCACCCTTGGCCATACCCACGCTGGCGCCCATGTCCACACAAGAGTGGATAGCACGGAAGGGAGGCATGAAACCTAGCGTATAGCAACCAATGTCGCCAAAAACGCGGGCATTGGGATAATTCTTCAGTACCTCATTGAGAGCCGTGTACATGTCGCGGTGGCCACAACCCTTGCAAAGCTGAGGCGGACGCGCAGCCACATCCTCACAAACGGGATACTGTTCGGCCGAAGGCAGACCGAGAGCTTTGGCCACGATGTCGGGATTCAGTTCGCCCGTACGCGGCAGATCGCCAGTGAGGCGGCCTTTCACCACGGTCTCATGTTTGAGAACGCCCGATACCATATCCTCGATGAAGGGCTGGCCTTCCTCGACGATGAGCAGCGTGGGGCAATCCTTTGCCATACGGCGCACGAGGTCTTTAGGCAACGGATACTGGCTTACCTTTAATATAGGATAAGGACAGCCGTCGGGGAAGCACTCGTTGACATAGTTGAAAGCAATACCACTGGCGACGATACCCATCGAGTGGTCCTTGCCGTCGATATACTGATTGAAACGGCTCTCTACGGCCAGCTGTTCCAGAATGGGCTGCTGGGCCGTGACATGGTCGTTGCGCTTGCGGGCAACGGCGGGCAGCAGCACCCAGTTGGAAGCCTTGGCCTCATAGTTGAGCTCGTTCTCCTTGCGCGGCTCGTCCTTGATGGTCACTGCGGCACGGCTGTGGGCCATACGGGTGGTGACGCGCATCAGCACGGGCAGATTCTCTTTCTCCGACAAGTCGAAAGCCTCGCTCATCATGTCGTAGGCTTCCTGCTGCGAGCTGGGCTCGAAAGTCGGAATCAGGGCAAACTTGCCATAGAAGCGGCTGTCCTGCTCGTCCTGCGAGGAGTGCATCGACGGGTCGTCGGCCACCAGCACCACTACGCCACCATTCACGCCGGTCATGCCGGAGTTGACGAACGGGTCGGCACAGACGTTCAGGCCCACGTGCTTCATGCAGACCAAAGCTCGCTTGCCCATATACGACATGCCGAGAGCTTGCTCCATGGCTGTTTTCTCATTCGTGCACCAGCGGCGATGGACATTGCGCTGCTTGGCCAAAGGAGACATTTGGATGTACTCAGTGATCTCTGTGGAAGGGGTTCCGGGGTAGGCATAGACGCCACTCAAGCCTGCATCGAGCGCGCCTTGAGCGACAGCCTCATCCCCAAGTAGTAATTTCTTCATTAGTTATGTTTGTTTAAGATTAAACTTTTTAGGCTTTTGCAAAGATAGCTTATTTTTTTATATCATCCAAAATGTTTCTGAAAAAAATACCGCAAAAAATGTATGTGGGTCGAAATAATTTTGCTATTTTTGCATAAGACTACCGAAAACAATAAAATTATCTCTTAAATCCATATCAGCTATGATTAATCAACAGCTATTAAATCCTAAGAGTATCGTTGTGGTGGGTGGCTCCAATAACGTCCACAAACCCGGCGGTGCCATTGTTCGTAATCTGCTTCAAGGCAACTATCAAGGCACGCTGCGCATCATCAATCCCAAGGAAGACGAGGTGCAAGGTATCAAAGTATACCATCGCGCTGAGGAAATTCCAGAGACCGACCTGGCCATCCTCGTCGTGGCAGCAAAGTTCTGCCCCGGCTACGTGGATTATCTTGCGGCCAACAAAGGCGTCCGCGCCTTCATCATCATCTCGGCAGGCTTCAGCGAGGAGACCAAAGAGGGTGCGGCCATGGAACAGCACATCCTCGACACCTGCGAGAAGTATGATTGCGCGCTGATAGGCCCCAACTGCATAGGACTGCTCAACAATGTGCATCACAGTGTATTCACCAAACCCATCCCCAAGCTCAATCCCCAGGGAGTCGACTTCATCAGTGGCTCTGGCGCAACGGCCGTGTTCATTCTTGAGTCGGCTGTCATCAAGGGTCTGCAGTTCAATTCGGTGTGGTCGATAGGCAACGGAAAGCAAATTGGCATCGAGGACGTACTGCAATATATGGATGAGCACTTCGATCCGGAAAAGGATTCGAAGGTGAAACTGCTTTATATAGAGAACATCAGCGACCCCGACAAGCTGTTGCTGCATGCCAGCTCGCTGATTCGCAAGGGTTGCCGCATCGCCGCCATCAAGGCCGGCTCGAGCGAGAGCGGAAGCCGTGCAGCCTCATCTCATACGGGTGCCATCGCATCGAGCGACTCTGCCGTCGACGCCCTCTTCCGCAAGGCAGGCATCGTGCGCTGCTTCTCGCGCGACGAACTCACCACCGTGGGCTGTATCTTCACGCTGCCTCGCTTCAGTGGCAGGAATATCGCCATCGTGACGCATGCCGGTGGTCCTGGCGTGATGCTCACCGACGCTCTCTCGAAGGGTGGATTCAACGTACCAAAGCTGGAAGGTCCCGTAGCCGACGAACTCAAGGCCCAGCTCTTCCAGGGCTCTTCCGTCTCCAATCCTATCGACATTCTCGCCACTGGCACTCCCGAGCAGTTGGGCATTGCCATCGACTACTGCGAGAACAAGTTCGAGAACATCGATGCCATCATGGTCATCTTTGGCACACCGGGACTCGTCCAGCTCTACGAGGCCTACGATGTGCTGCACAAGAAGATACTGGAATGCAAGAAACCTATCTTCCCCATCCTGCCGAGCGTTGTCACTGCCGGACCTGAGGTACAGGAGTTCCTCGGCCGCGGCCACGTGAACTTCTCCGACGAGGTGACTCTGGCTACAGCTCTCACCCACGTATTGAGAACACCGGCTCCTGCACCAGCCGATATAGAAATAGGTGATGTTGACGTGCCACGCATCTGGAAGATTATCGACAGCATCCATGAAGACGGATTCATTGCCCCGCAAATCGTACGTCAGTTGCTGGAATGCGCAAAGATTCCTATGGTGCCCGAGAAGGTATCGTCAGACAAGGCTGAGCTCGTAGCCTTCGCTGAGGAGATTGGCTATCCCGTCGTGGCCAAGGTCGTAGGCCCCGTTCACAAGAGCGACGTGGGCGGTGTATCGCTCAACATACGTACAGCCCGCCATCTCGAGGAAGAGTTTGACAGAATGATGCAGATCAAAGACGCAAAGGGAGTGATGGTACAGAAGATGCTGAAGGGCACCGAGCTCTTCATCGGCGCCAAATATGAGCCTCGCTTCGGCCATGTCGTGCTTTGCGGACTGGGCGGCATCTTCGTAGAGGTGCTCAAGGATGTATCGAGCGGACTTGCTCCTCTGTCTGAGGGAGAATGCCGTTCGATGATCCACTCGCTGCGTGGCTACAAGATCATCCAGGGCACGCGCGGACAGAAGGGCGTGAACGAAGAGGCCTTCATCAAGATCATCCAGCGCCTCTCCATCCTTCTTCGCTTCGCCACCCAAATCAAGGAGATCGACATCAATCCGCTTTTGGCCGACGGCGACGACGTAGTGGCGGTAGACGCCCGAATCCTCTTTAAGAAATAATCCACCCTTTTCCTGACTCAAGAGTTTCGGAAGCAGATCGGAGCTAAAGAAGTCAAAGGAGTTAAAGACAATAGTTTGCGTATCCGGTTTCGAAATCGGCGAGACAAATGTCTTTAACTCCTTTACTATTCTCCAAGAATCTGATGAAAAACAGGAACCATCTGCGCTCATAATATACAAAGTAACTGTTCAGCGAATGAACGTTTCCGACCGGTACGGATAAAAAAAAAATGTTTTTTCCACACGCAGATTTCGCAAATCACGCAGATTTTCCGCTTCTATTCAACTTATGATCACGCGGACCTTGCTTTGCAAGGATAGATTTTGCAGATTTCCATGACCCCCGCCGCACAAAAAATTATGAATTATGAATTATGAATCATGAATTATCTGTGTGGCTTAATCTGCGAAATCAGCAAAATCTGCGTGAGAACAACTAATAGAATGCATTTTGGCTGGTTCTAAAAATTAGGTTTGAGGAATTTGCGGATACAGTATCTATGACGTTTCGGTCGTCTCCTGCATCTATCGGTCTCAAAACGTCAAGTCTCATCGATCGTATGGCCCGCCACACTCCCTCTTCAACTTACGTTTTGAGCCACGATAGCTGCAGGATACGACTCGACCTAATTTTTAGAACCGACCTTACAACATCACCACACAGAAAAAACGATTTTTGAACGGAGCCTTTTTATTCGCAGAAAAGTCACTATACAAAGAATCTTTATAAATTTTTGTTAAATTATCGACTTTTATAAAAAAATACGCAATAAAAACTTTGAATTTTATTGTTTTTTTTCAATATTTGGAGCGGTTTACATTCTGATAAATGAACCCACAGAAGCATTTATCAAAGTGCGATCCAGTACATTGTTTAATTTAAATTATTACAGCTATGGAGACCTACCTTTTTTATATGCTACTAAGCAAATTGTTATCAACAAAGGGTGCAGCTTCTGCCCATGCGCAAAAAGCTGTCACAACAGAAAATGTTACCCATGCAACGCTCCCTCTAAAGAGCGTTTCAGAAACCACAGACGGTATGTTCAATTTCAAGAACTTTGAAGTTGGGATATGTCGGACTGTGGGGAATGGTAATATTTTCACTTCCTCTGCTTCTGCTCTGAACTTGACACAACCAGGATTATACATCATCAATGTGGAAACCACAAAGGATGTATATTCCAATAAAGTTGTTTTAGAGTAATTATCCAACATGGGAACAAGCTACCTTGTTCCCATATAAAACCTTTACTATTATGAAAAGATACCTTCTTATAATTATAATGTGCATACCTGTCTTTGCAGTGTTCGCTCAGAACCCACCGGCACCAAGTGACCCTGATGGGCAGGTCAACGGCTATGACTATGTCGACCTTGGGCTGCCAAGCGGAACATTATGGGCGATGCAAAACATAGGATCAGAAAATCCTACGGAATATGGGGATTATTTCGCCTGGGGTGAACTGGAACCCAAGGATGAGTATACGTGGGAAAGCTACGAGTATGTTGGAGAGTACTACGACCTACCAGGGGTTGGAAGTTTTTTTTCAACGGAATACCTTGGCGATGATATTGCTGGCACCGAATTCGACGCGGCTACTTTCAATTGGGGGAAACCATGGAGGTTGCCAAGGGCTGAAGAAATCGTCGAGCTAAGGCGTTTATGTTGGTGGAAATGGACAACAGAGAATGGAATTAAGGGTATGCGCATTTATGGTCCTAACACCCATTCCATTTTTTCCGGCGAATGGCTTCGCATGGACTTCAGCTTACTTCCCTGGACAGCTTTATCACGACCAAGGATTCAATGGAGCTTATTGGGGAAGCCAGCAGACAAAATCAGAAATCAATCCTGAGGTAAATAACAATAAGGCTGATGCACTTGGCTTTGACTCTGGTGGTATTAATCATTATGATAATGCAGATAAGGCTACCGGGTTTGGAGTAAGGCCTGTTGCGACAAGAAGAGAAGTGACTAAAATTGTATGTATTGATACAGAAAAGAAACATCCATCTGTACTTTATTCCAATGGGAGGATCGTGGTTGATAACCTGAATGCAGGAAGTTTGTTGACCGTTCGTACTTTGTCTGGGACTGTAGTTTGTATGAAATCAGCCCAGGGCAATACGTGTTCTATAGATGGAATCCAGAAAGGAGTCTATATTATCTCCATAAGGGATAATGGTGATATTGTAAGTAATGTAAAGATAATCGCTAAATAACATGAGTTATGATAAAGTTAATCTGTATATTCATATTGGCTTTTCGACCTTGTACATAAGAGATTTTTCACACCAGTCCTTCGCCATTTTTGTCTTGAGGACTAAAAGATAAAACAGTTATGAAAAGAAGAATACTAATCAGCATGATGACAATGGTGGCGCTCCTCCTATCGATGAGCGCACGAGCCTCTGGCCTTGTACCAGAGGATTGTACCATTGGCGAGCATCCCGTGTACTATCCTATCGGGTATATCGGATTCTCCTTCGACGGGGCAATCAGCGTGGCTGAGGGCACGCTCGCTTCTATTTACTGCGACGAGGAGGTGATGGCTACGGCTCTTATAACGGCCAACAACGAGGTTGGCAGTAAGCGAACTCAGGGTAAGGCGGAGATATCCTTTGAGACGCCACTCATCCTCCCCAAAGGCAAGACCTACAAATTGGTCATTCCTGCCAACACCATCTACAAGTCAGATGCCCCAACAATCTCCAACGACCAACTAACCGTAGAGTTCAGCGTTCCTGCCACATTGGGCGACGCTGACCCCTCTATCGAGGACGACACGACACTGGAAAAGGAGCAATTCATCGGCTTCTATTTCAAGACGGAGATAGCGCCGATTGACAGTAGCGAAGCCATTCTGCTACGCAATGGAATCCCCGTCAGGATATGCCCTCTTACTGTTAGCTGGGACTGGGACTTGGGTTATGCCGGCGTAGACTTTGGCGAACAAATCAGTTTTGAAGATGGAGTTGGCTACACGCTTCGCCTACCACAAGGCGCTGTAAGTGCGTTGCATCGCCCCGACATTACAAACAACGAAGCAGAGGTATCGTTTGTCGGCAGCAGCAAGAAGGCCGAGAAGTCACTGGACTACGTATGGTGCAGCCTCTACGACCATCATCCCACGGATGTCATTGACAGCGTGCTCTTCTATTATGACCAGCCCATCATACTCTCAGGAAAGCCAGCAATACAACTCGTCATGGACGACAGCATAGTCGTCAAGGAAGTTGCCCCTACCCTGACATCGCAGAACGGCATGTGGATTTTAGCAGCCGACTTCGAATCTACTCCCCTCAGCCCTGCAAGAAGCTACTCCGTTGTCATCCAGGAAGGTACGGTTGTCACACCAGACGGTGATGTAGTAGTAAATTCCTCCAACGCCACCAAAGTTGACACCAGCACAGGGTTGCAGAGAGCCGACACCACCCCCATCCACATGACAACAAGAGGAAGAAGCATCGAACTGTCAGGTCTCAGCCTTGGGACAGCCGTCGGTCTGTTTAAGGCTGATGGAAGCATCGTCGCATCCAGAAAGGCAAAAACTGGCCCTCTTCTCATCCACGCTCCCGAACCCGGCGTATATATAATAAAGGTAGGAAGCACCGCCCAAAAGATTCTCGTCAGGTAGCAGAAATCCTACAGCCAATTCTCGCAATCCCTTTCATCCCAATATAAGGATGATTGCCCCTTGAGTTTATTCACCAGTGCTAACAAAGGCTCCGCCGTTGGGCGGAGCCTTTGTGGGTTTTACCTTTCAGAAAGGTGGGTTAAGAGTAAAGAAAAGATAGCTGAGCAGTAGGAGATAATTACGGCATCAACTTCCTTGCCCCAAGCTTAAAGGTTAAACCGCATTCCGTGGCATTAGAAATTTCTGTTCCACTTACTTGTCGTTACAATCTGATTCTAATTTTAAGCTTTTCCCCATATTAGTTGATCATAATAGACAAATAATAATAAAATTACTTGCTATTCAAAACCAAAAGATTACCTTTGCATGAAAAATCAAAGCAGTGCTTATGAAGCATCAGATGAGGAATTCCCTATTCAAAGCCGAAAGAAAGTGAAACTGTTAGAGAAAATCAAGAAGAGCTTATGCTGAACGATAGTCAGAAACACCCCTACATAGAAATCATGGACTGCACCCTGCGGGACGGCGAACAAACCAGCGGCGTCAGTTTTCTACCCCACGAGAAACTGATGATCGCCCGTCAGTTGCTCAAGAAAGTCAATGTCGATCGACTTGAGGTAGCGTCGGCACGTGTGTCGGAAGGTGAAAAGGAAGCAGTGAGCAAGATTTGCCGCATAGCCGAAGCCGAAGGGATGTTAGGGCGCATCGAAGTTCTCGGATTCGTCGATGGAAAGCAATCGGTCGACTGGATCAGGGACTGTGGCGGAAGAGTGATCAATCTTTTAGCCAAAGGATCCTACAGACACTGCATGCAGCAACTTCACAAGCAGCCTCAGGAACATCTCGACGAGGTAATGCATGTTATCGACTATGCCTACAACCGCCAAATGACCGTCAATCTATACCTCGAAGACTGGAGCGGCGGCATGAGGGATTCGCCCGACTATGTGTTTTGGATGATGGATGCTCTGAAGGATATGCCCGTGAGACGCTTTTTATTGCCCGACACATTAGGAATCATCAATCCGCTCCAAGTGGTGGAATATATACGCAAGATGCTCCGACGCTATCCCGGCAAGCATTTCGACTTCCACGCCCACAACGACTACGACCTTGCCGTGTCCAACACCTTGGCTGCCGTGCTGAGCGGATGCCGTGGTGTTCACGTCACTGTCAACGGCCTCGGAGAGCGTTGTGGCAACGCTCCCCTTGCCAGTGTGCAGGCCATTCTGAAAGATCAATTCCACGCCCGCACCTCTATCGACGAAAGCCAGCTCAATGCCGTCAGCCGATTGGTAGAGGGCTATAGTGGCATAGCCGTGGCACCCAACATGCCCATTGTTGGCGAGAACGTCTTCACCCAGGTGGCAGGCGTGCATGCCGACGGCGACAACAAGAACAATCTCTACTGCAACGAACTCATCCCGGAACGCTTCGGACGCAAGCGCGAATACGCTCTCGGAAAAAATTCCGGCAAGGCCAACATCATCCAAAATTTGAAGGAACTCGGGCTAGAACTTACCCCCGAACAGACACGCAAGGTAACAAAACGCATTACCGAATTAGGCGACCGCAAAGAAATGGTGACCCAGGAAGACCTCCCCTTCATCGTGGCCGATGTGCTGAAACACGATATTCCAGACGACAAAGTGAAATTGCTAAGCTATATGGTCTCCACTTCTTATGGCCTAAAACCCATTGCCAGTATCAAGGTGGAGATCGACGGGGAGATCTATGAGGCCGATTCGACAGGTGATGGACAATACGATGCCTTCGTGAAGGCTTTGCGCAAGATCTACAAAGAGAAACTCAATGCGACTTTCCCCCGACTGGCTAACTACGTCGTGTCGATCCCGCCCGGCGGTCACACCGATGCTCTTGTTCAAACCGTCATCACATGGAATGTTGCCGATGGCAAGCTCATGCGCACCCATGGCCTTGATGTAGACCAGACAGAAGCGGCCATCAAGGCAACCTTCAAAATGCTCAACATCATTCATCAGCAATCATAGCCTCCAACAACCACAGTAGACAGTAGGGACAAAAAAAGAGGTTGGCGCAGGATGCTGCCAACCTCGAGGGAAATTTCGCCAACAAGCGAAATTTGAAAAACTTTATCGCAAATATAGCATAATCATCTGAAAGTTCCAAATATTTTAATAGAAATCTTCGATAATTAACACTACACCCGCGTCAGATCATTTCTCAGACTTAGCTGCTACAGCCTTTGCCGGAGCCTTCTTCGGAGCTGCCTTGCGCGGTGCACGCTTGGGCTTTTCAGCCGTATCCAACTCAGCTCTGAGTTTCGACTCACTGGCTTCGAGTTTCTCAATCTTGGCCTGCAAACGCTCCACTTCCTTCTCCTTAGCCGACAGATCGTCGCCCTGGTTCTTGATGGTGGTGAGCAGACTCTCCAGCTCATCGTTGTCGATATCCTCAGGATAGAGGTTATTGACGCGGGTGATGAAGTCGCCAAGAATATTCATGTAGTTGGTGAAAGCATCAAACGGGCCGTTGTAGATGCCGCGGTCAATGCCAACGCCACTATTCTTCGTACTCATGAAGCGGAAGTTGTTGCTGGCCTGCAGATAGTCCCAGTCCTGATTGATACGCGGATCATCAGCAATGCGCACGCGGTCGGCCACGCTATAGAGCTTGTTGAAGGCCTCGCGCTGCATGGGATTACCGAGCCATGCGCTGACATCGCGCTCCTCGTCGACCCAAGACAGCGTATCGGGAACATCCAGTTCACCCACGCTGTTGAACGTATCACAGATCTCACTCGGCGTAGCGAAGACGATGCCACGCTTCTCGGCCTCAGCAGGCAGCGACTTGAAGAAGTCGAGAATGTTGCTCGACAGCGGCTGTGCGATGCCAAGGGCAGAAAGTTCCATGAAGATACCGAACACCTGTTCCTCCTTAGGCGTCTGTGCAATGCGCTCCATGTAGTTGTCGGCAAAGAGTGGATAGCCGTCCCACTCGGTATTGCTGAAGCGCAGGGAGATATCGTCGCTCATTGTCACGTCGCGCAGAATCAGTTTCAACCGCGGATCCATGGCGCAATGGTAGACGTAGTGGGGACTCTTCCATCCCAACACGTGCTTGGCACCCTCGGTCAGCATTCCCTTGAAGCCGAACTGAGCCACCTGCATGCCGATGTCGTCGCTATAGATGAGCGAGGAATTGCGCAGCACCTTAGGTTTCTGGCCGAAATACTCCTCAATCTTCTTCATCTGTTTCTTCACGTCAGCAGCGAAGCTCTCCTCGTTGACCAGCGATGACAGACCGTGGGAATAAGGCTCAGCCAAGAATTCCACGCATCCGGTCTTGTTCAGTTCCTGCAGTTTCTCCAGCACCTGAGGAGCATGGATTTCCAACTGCTCGATGCCCACTCCAGAGAGTGAGAAAGCAACCTTGAACTTATGGTCGCTGTCGTTGATCATCTGCAGCAGCGTGTTGAGTGCAGGCATATAGGAGCGCTCGGCAATGTCGTTGATGGAGCGCTCGTTCTCATAGTCGTCGTAATAATAATGGTCGGTACCGATATCAAAGAAGCGGTAGCGTTTCAGATGGATGATCTGATGTATTTCAAAATATAAGCAAATTGTTTTCATTGTTCCTTAATATAATAAGTTTGAGGTATATTGTTTCCGACTGCTCGCCCACGGACTATTTCCATCCGCAAGTACGCATGTAGAGTTCGCGAATCCAGGCTCCGACTTTCTCCCACGTGATTTGGGCAACTTCCTTCTTGCCTTCTTCCGAGAGATAATCGAAGAGCGACTCGTTGTGGCAGATGCTGTAGATGGCATCAGCCAGAGCATGAATGTCCCAGTAGTCCACCTTGATGCAATTGTGGAGAATCTCTGCACAACCACTCTGCTTGGAGATGATTGTGGGCGTTCCGCACTGCATGGCCTCAAGAGGTGATATACCGAAAGGCTCACTCACAGACGGCATCACGTAGACATCAGAATCCTTCAGGCACTCGTAGACCTGCTTGCCGCGCATAAAGCCCGGGAAGTGGAAGCGGTCGGCAATACCGCGCTCTGCTGCGAGATAGATCATCTGGTTCATCATGTCGCCCGAACCGGCCATGCAGAAACGCACATTGCGCGTGCGGTGGAGCACCATGTTGGCAGCCTCAACGAAATACTCAGGTCCCTTCTGCATAGTGATACGGCCCAGGAAGGTGACAATCTTCTCCTTGCCGCGATGGTCGGGACGAGGAATGGCCTCATTCTCGGGACTCAATGGATAAACCGCATTGTGAACGGTGAATACCTTCCGCGGATCCTGATGATATTGGTTGATGACGGTGTTGCGCGTCAGGTCGCTCACGCACATGATGCAGTCGGCATTGTCCATACCGTCTTTCTCGATTCCATAGACCGTAGGATTCACCTTACCGCGTGAACGGTCGTAGTCAGTGGCATGCACATGGATGCACAAGGGCTTACCGCTTACCTGCTTGGCATGAATGCCTGCGGGATAGGTGAGCCAGTCGTGAGCATGAATGATGTCGAACTGCTCCGTGCGGGCAACCACACCTGCTATGATAGAGTAGTTGTTGATTTCCTCATGAAGGTTAGAAGGATAGCCACCGGCAAACTCCATACAGCCCAAATCGTTCACATTCATATAGTTGAAGTCAGCGTAGATATGGTCGCGGAGCTTGTAGTAATAGTCAGGATCCATCAGATTACCGATACGGCCCTTCACATAGTCGTAGTTGACGTCGCGCCAGGCGATAGGCACGCAGTTCATAGCTACGATACGGGCAAAGCTGTGGTCCTCGTCGCCCCATGGCTTGGGAAGGCACAAAGTGATGTCAACGTCGCCCTGAGCATGAAGACCCTCTGAAATACCAAAATTGGCTGTGGCAAGACCCCCATATACATGTGGAGGGTACTCCCACCCAAACATTAAAACTTTCATATACGCGAGTCTGTTTATTTATCTTTATAATTAGCCAGCATTTCTGTAGCCCGCAATATCTCGGCTACGTTCATGGCAAACGAGATAGCGCCACGTCCATGGAAAGGCGGGTTGCCGTCGAACACCTCGGGCAGCGTGCCCAGGCAGTGATAGAACATCTCATCCTCATAGCCAACCATCTGACGATCGAGGAAGCTGAGGCGTGAGCGCTTGTAGATCTTCAGACAAGCCTCCATGTAGAAGCCGGCGAGCCAAGGCCATGCCGTGCCCTGATGGTAGGCATAATCGCGCTGAGCCTGCGGACCAACATACATCGGGTTGTAGCCGTCGCTCTTTGGCGACAAAGTGCGCAGACCTTTAGGCGTGAGCAGCTCACGGGTGCACATATCGAGAATCTTCTTCTTCTGATCCTGCGACAGCGGTGAATACTCAAAGGCAACGGGAAAGATCATATTGGGACGAACGCTCCAATCCTTATGATCACCATCTACATAATCGAAGAGATAATCATACTGGTTGAGGAAGGTCGAGACGAAACTCTGACCCGACAACTGAGCCAGGTCATTAAGATGGTCGGCCTCTTTCGACTTCTTCAATTCTGTCGCGATGGATGCTCCGAAACGAAGCCCGTTATACCAAAGGGCATTAAACTCGACGATGTATCCCGTGCGGGGAACAACGGGATGGCCGTTGGCTGTGGAGTTCATCCATGTGACGGCTTTCTCCTTGCCTTCGGTGCGCAGAAGTCCATTCTCGTCCAACAGCAGATTGGGATGCTTCTGCTCCTCAATGAAATTAAGGATGTCGAGCACCAGCTGACCATACTTCTTGGCGCAAGCCTCAAGACTCACGTGCAGGGCATATTGCTGGATACACCAGACGGCCCACAACAATACATCGGGCTGCTCAATCTCCGTGATCTTCACGCTCAGAGGCTTTCCTTCCATAAACTCGTAAAGTCCGCGCTGCGCGGTCTTCATCACGAGCTCGAAATAATCCTCTTCCTGAATAGACAGCGTCAGGCCAGGCAGAGAAATGAACTCATCGCGGGCGCGGCACTTGAACCAAGGCCAACCGGCGAGGATATAGCGGTCGTCGTTTTTCTCATGAACGTGGAACTGGTGGGCAGCATTCACCAAGCAATGGAAGAAGTTGTCGCGCGGCGTACGCTCGTCGCATTCCTTCTGGAACAACTTAGCAAGCGACTTCGTATTGCTTTCTGATGTTGAGGCAGCAAAAACGATGCTCTCGCCTTTCTTGATTGGCATCTCAAAATAGCCGGGCACGTAGAGGTCCTCGTTGGAGGCGTATCCACGCTCCTGCTCCTTGGGATATTCAATGCCCCGATACCAGTAAGGTTCGAAATGGAAGGTGTTGGGTGCGGAGAACTGCATGTAGAGGTAGGGATAGCCAGCATACATACGGGTCATGATACCATTTTCCACCTCCTGATACTCGCGGCTCGCGGTGGAGTTCTCATGTGTGAACTGGCGCACGCTCCTGAAGGCCAAGAACGGACGGAAGCGCAGCAGCGTGTCGGAATGGGCGTCGACCAAGGTGTAGCGGATGAGGATGCGCTCTTCGTAGTGCTGGAACACGACCTCCTTCTTCAGAATCACACCGCCGACACGATAGAGGGTGGTGGGGACTTTGTCGCAATTAAACTCACGAATGTACTTGTGGCCCTTCGGACTGAAGTTGTTGCCTTGATATTTATGCAAACCAAGGTTGAACGATGCACCATGCTGCACAACAGTAGGATCAAGCGACGACAGAAGCACGTGATTCTCGTCGTCAAGCTCGGGAACTGGCACAACGAGCAAACCATGATACTTGCGGGTGTTGCAATCCACAATGGTCGAACAGGAATAAGCGCCCGACCTGTTGGTTCGCAACAACTCCCTCGGCAACGAGTCTTCGAGATTGGTCATCAGAGCCTTTTCAAATTTCAGATAGCTCATAGTAGTTCTTAGGTATATGTGTATTTATGTAAATTGTCGTATCTGTAAGGCAAAGATAAAAAAAAACTATGGCATTGCAAAAACAATATCCATTTTTTTGCTAAATTATCCATCAACTAATTTCCCCGCCGGCGACTGCGAGGCCACTGCCGGCCCCCTCCGCGTCCTTTGGCGGGCCAAATGCAAAGTCCACAACCTCATTCTCCCATGCGGTTGTGGGCTGTCAATCCTCAGAAGTTGTGGGCTGCCCTCCCTCAGGCTGGTGAGGAACCAGGATGTGGGAAACGGTCTCCTCTTTGCAGGTATATCACCTGACGACAAGTTTCCGGGCGGTCCCTTTACATTATTAATATAAACTCCCGGTCCGGGTATGGAGAGACAAGCGGAGCCCACGTCGGCCACATTCAAGAGGGCAATCCTTTCGTCCCGTCAAGAATGGCATCACCTCCACTTATTGCCCTTTTGGCTTCGCTCTATGGGAAATTGGCCCAACACCGAAAAAAAATGATGAAAAGACAGAAGTTGTCGTTTTTTATCCTTATCTTTGCCCTATCATGCCAAGCAACCTGACCAAGGCTACAACCCCTAAGCAAGTTGCTGCGACCTGGCAATGCCCTTTCAACTTTCTGCTGCCTAAAATACAACAAAACATCAATATGGGCAGCACTACCGAATCAGGTTGAGGCCATTCGCGTCAAAGTGTGAGTCAACTTGTCTGAGAAACCCTATCAAACCATAAGCGTATGAGGACCTGCTACACTATCCTGTTTTTCTTGTTGGCTGCCATTTTGCCAACGAAAGCCCAACAAGGCTACCAACAACTCTGGGCCGAAGTCTATCGACAGGCCAAGGCCGACAAGCCGAGGAATGAGAAGAACATCCTTGAGCGCATCAGCGACAAGGCTTTGAGGGAGAACAACTACGGCCAACGGCTCACCGCCGACCTGCTCCGCCTTTCGTTGGTGCGGCAGACCTACGGTGACGACTCCTTGGCCGCCGTGCGCCGGCTGTTGGAGCAAAGGAGACTTGAGGCCAAGACGGCGCATCCCGCCTTGGCCGCCGTCTACGCCTGCGCCTTGGGACTGAAGGAGGAGGCCCTCGCCGACCCTGCCCTGCTGGCCCGCACCAAGGCCACAGCCCTCTCGCCGCTGCTCATGCCCGGCGCGGAGGTGTTCGGCGGCGACCTGCTCAGTGCCGTCGCATGGCAGACGGGGCAATACCAGAAAGCCCACGACTATTATGAGCAGACGGGCAACCGCCCGGCAGCCCTCGCGACAGACCTGTGGATGGCTCCGAATGGAAGCAAGGATCGCATCACAGGATGGTGCGACTCGATGCTCGCCAAGTATGGCGACCTGAAGGAGAGCCAGCTCATCACCGCCACCAAGGCGCGTCTGCTCAACGACTCCGCCGCCGTGGCCCTCGCCGACAGCACCCTGCGGCATTGGACGGGCGACACGTCGGGCTATGGCAACCAACTGCGCAACATCAAGATGAAAGCCGAGCAGCCCATCCTCTACATCCGGCTCGAACGCAAGTATTTCCATCGCAACGAATGGCCATGGCTGCATATCGGCTACAACAACTTGGAGAGGGTCGATGTGGCCGTGTATGGCATGGCCAACGGACGGCAAAAGGGCAGGCCCCTATGGCACACGACGAAGCAGTTGATTACGGACGAGCCATGGCGGCAGAGGGCCGACAGCCTGCAGCTGCCCCCACTGCCATACGGCTCCTACAAGGTTGTGGCCAAGGCACCCGGCATGAAGGCGACAAGCCTCTACTACATCGTAAGCGACCTCAACGTGACCATCAACCCCGAATCGGAGAAGACGGTGCGCATGCGCGTCGTCGACACCCGCACAGGCCGTCCGGTGGCGTGGGCGAAAATTGGGATAGGCGACGAAAAGGACTATTCAATGGAGGAGGCTGACAACGACACGAACATGGCCGACGTGGTGGCAGACTCCGCCGAAACCGACGACGATGTGGACATTGCCATAGTGGACTCGGCTGTATACGACATCGACGACACTGAGGTGGACACCGTGGCGGTAGAACCCTCCGTGCATGGCGTGTTCACCACCGATGCCCAGGGCGAGGCCATAGTGCCCTACAGCGAAGAGGGGATGTACGTGCGTCCATTCACAGAGGAAGACCATTGGCGCGAGGCCGAGTTTGTCTACCTGAACGGGAGCGAGGCCGCCAATGGCTGCCACATTCTCATCAACGCCTACACCGACCGTGCCCTCTACCGTCCGGGCGACACGGCCCACGTGGCAATGGTGGCCTTTGCACGACGGCCGGGACACAGGCGGACGGCACTGGCCCACACACCTTTGCAACTGCAATTCCACAACACGAGAGAGTATGGCCCGCCCATGGCCACCATCGACGTCACTACCGACGACTACGGCACGGCCTATGCCGACATCCCCCTTACCGGCAAATGGGCTACAGGCAACGAATACGCAGGCATGGCCGAACCTCGATGGAAGGCTGAGGGAGCCATTGCGCAGGTGGAGCGACTCATCGGCCAGCCCATAGGCAAGAACGCTGACGACGTCAATGTCGATGCTGGCGGCCTGTCGTTCAGGATTGAGGAATACAAGTTGGGCAGCCTTCAAGTGAGCCTCCACACCTCTCCCTCCCACTACATGCCCGGCGACACCGTGACCGTGAGCGGCCGCGTCTTCCTGCTCAATGGCGCTCCTGTGGCAGGAGCCAAGGTGGAGACCAAGGGCGACACCGCCCAGACCACCGACAGCAAGGGGATGTTCACGGCACGCATTGCCGTGCCACTCGACAAGGACAATTCATATACCAGCCATCTTTGGAAAGCATACACCGTCACAGCACCTGACGGCCAGCAGCGCACGGAGAATGTGATTCTGAGCTACAGCAACAAGAAAGCCTTCCTCTCATGCGACAACAGCAATTTCTATCAGAGTGAACCCAAAGGCTACTGGCGCGACTCGCTGCTTGCCGTAAACTGCTCGCTCCGCGACGCCCAGGGCAACAAGGTGGAAGGCAACGTAAGCTGGCAGCTCGACGACGGCACACAAGGCAGGATGGCGGCCAACCAGACGGGCTTCATCCCCCTCAAAACGCTTCAGGCCGGACTGCATGAGCTGAGGATGTGGGCTGAGGGCGACACACTGACTTGCACCCTCTCCGTCATCGACCCGGCAGCGCGCCACCTTTCGCAACCCACATTCTTCTGGACTGCGGCATCGGCCGACGAATTCAAGGACAACGGACAGCCAGTGGTCGTACAGATGGGAACCACGGAGAAAGACCTTACGCTCTATTATGAGCTGCGGTCGGCCGACAGCCTGTTGGAGCGTGGCTCCATGGCGATGGCCGACACCGTCATCATGCGTACCTTATTATATAATAGGGATGCCTACGGAGGCGGCGTCACCCTCTCGGTGGCAGCCTACGGCCAAGGCAAGATGGGAAGCTACGACCTCAAACTACCCTATGTGGACACGGCCGAGAGGCTCCACGCCCAATGGGAACAGTTGGACAGCGTGGTAGAACCCGGGCAGCGGCAGGAGTGGCGGCTGCGGGTGAGCCGACCCTCAGGACAGCCGGCCGACGCACAGGCCATGGTGACACTCTACGACAGTGGACTCGACCTCATCAGCGACAACACCTGGACCAACGACTGGGAAATGCAGGATGACCTGCCAACCATCTACACCACAACCATCGACAACAATGGACGAACCAGCTACAAGACAAGACGGCTGGGACTGCTTACTCCTACGGACATCCGTCCCGCTACCTTTGCCGACGGCCTCATCAGCCTTGAGGCCAACGCGCGGGCAGTGGCCTATCGGTTGGGCGGATGGACTTTGGGCGGAAAAGGCAAGCCCAAGACTGGATATTGCCATGGCATTGTGTACGATGCGTCGGGAGAGGTTGTGGCGGGAGCCATGCTGATGACCAGCCAAGGGAAGATCGGCATAACCGGCTTGGATGGGACATTCTCCATCCCCGTCAGTGGCACGGCACAGCTCACCGTCTCCTTTATCGGCTATCAGCCATCCACAGTGACGGTCCTAAGCGGCGAGTCGGTCGTCATTTCCCTCAAAGACGATGAAAACAGCCTGCAGGAGGTGGTAGCATTGGGCAGTGTGGCATCAGGGCAAAAGTTCGAAGCACCCGTCATCAAGAAAGACGTTGAAGTAAAGTCGGAAGACCGAAGCTTTTCCAAGGCCCAGGTGGACAAGAACCTCTCCACCAACAGACTGGTACGGCGCACCGAGGGAGGCGCAGAGACTGGGGGGCGCACGCGGCGCAACTTCCGCACCCTCGCCCTCTGGGCTCCCGCCACAGCGACCGACCGCGACGGCCTCGCCTCGTTCGACTTCACCATGCCCGACAATGTCACCACATGGCGGCTGCAAGGACTTGTACACGACCGTGAGGGGGGCGTGGCCTCGCTCGACACCACGGTGCAGTCGCGCATGGAACTGATGGTGGCCGACAACCTGCCGCGCTTCCTCCGCCAGGGCGACGAAGCCCTGCTGCCGCTCACGGTGAGCAACATGGGCGACGGCCAGCTCAAGGGAGCTTTGGCCGTGCGAGCCGTCGGCAAAGGAGCTTCTCTGATGGACAGGAAATACAGGTTCAGCCTGCAGCCCTCCATGTCGAAAACCATCTCCGCCCCGCTCCGCGTGCCCACCGACGCCCTGCTTCAAAGCATCACCGTGCGGGCCAATGCCTCGGCGCGGGACCACAATGACAGAATGGAGAAGACCATCGCCATCGCCTCCGACAAGGAGCGTGTGGCGGAGATAGAAACCATCGACCGCTCCGCCTCCGAAGCCATACGCGAGGCATTGGGCGAGATGGACTCGGTGAGAGGCGGCGACGCGCTGTCGTTGGCCGCAAAGGTATACACGGTCTTCAAGCTGGACGAGCTGGACGACGATGAGGAAGAATCGCAGACCTCCCATGACACTCACACACCCTTGTCCAATCTGCAGCGGCTCCAGCGCGGCGACGGCACTTTCGGCTGGTGGCCGGGAATGCCGTCAAGCCGTATCGTCACGGTGACAGTGGCTGAGATGCTTGCCCCATTGGTTGCAGACCATAGCGAGATAGAGCATCTGTTGCAACCCACAAGGACGAGGCTGGCCGCATGGCTCGTTGAGGATGCCAAGCAGTTGGAGAAAGTCGGTGAGGCGGGATGCAACTTGGAGGAAGCCTACCATATTCTCTATGCCCTGTCGCTCATGCCCACCCAGCCCACAGCGGAGGCCAAGGCAGCGCGGAAGACCCTCTTGGACCATGCTGAGGGACACGGAGCCGACCTCACCATACTCGGCAAGGCACGCGTGGCCACGGCACTTCATCAGGACGGACGGCGGGAGGCTGCACGCAGCATGATGGAGAGTCTCGGCCAGTATGCCGTCACCACCGCCGACCGGGGCACCTACTTCGATACGCCGAAAGCCTACTACAGTTGGCGCGACTATAAGATTCCTACGGTGACAGCGGCCATCCACGCCCTGTCGCTGATTGCGCCAGCCGACACCGCACTGCTCATGGGCATGAAGCGATGGTTGGTGGAAGAGAAGAAGACGCAGAAATGGGACACACCCTTGGTGACGGCCGATGCCGTGGAGGCTTTCCTCACGGGTCCCATGCCGCAGTCGGTGGCTTGGCCCGTGGTGAAAGGCTGGCACGAGCAGGTGGCTTCCGCCCTACCCGATGAGAACAGGGGCTTCGGTGTGAGCCGCACGATAGAACCCGCAGACAGCTCGCGGCGTGACTTCAATGTCGGAGACCGTGTGAGGGTGGTCATCAAGGTACACGCCGACCGCGACTACGACTTCGTGCGCATCACCGACCATCGTCCGGCCTGTCTGATGCCCGTCAGCCAACTGTCTGACTACGACTGGCGGCTGGGCTGCTACGTGCGTCCTATGGACGAGCAGACCGACTACTTCTTCGAGACTCTGCCCAAAGGCGACTACACGCTGAGGACGGAATACTTCATCGACCGCCCCGGCAACTACCACGCGGGGGCAGTAAAGGCTGAGTGCGAGTACAACGCGGCATTCATGGGACGTGAAAACAAGCCAACAAGCGTGTCCATAGTCGGGGAGGGTGCCTTGGGAGACACCCGATAAGGAGACCGCCGTATAATGAGTGGAAACAAGAACAAAGCGGCATCGCCCCTGTGGGACGATGCCGCTTTGTGACAAGTTATGAGGGTATGAGGAATTTGATGGCCTCCTGCTCCACCGAAATCGAATAGGGAGGCACAGGCTGGTCGATGAGTCTTCCGTCGATGCTCACGGGTACGTGGACGGCCTGCTCCACACTCACCTGGGTGGTGCGGCGCAGGTTCATCACATTGGCCACATAGCCAAGATTGACGCAATTGACAAAATACCTGCGGCAAGCCTCTCCATGCTTGTTTTCTTATAGCGTATGTAGCCCACGTCGATTTTCCTCACACGACGCTGCTTTAGCCATCTCACACTCTGCTCTATCTCTCCTTCCTTGAAATTCCAGAAGTGGGCGAAGTCATTCATCACGCCGTTGGGGATAATTCCCAAGGCTATCTCATTGCGCGTCTGCCTCTCGGTTTGCATCAGGCAGTTGACGGCATCGTTGAGCGCACTGTCTCCTCCAACGATGACGATGGTCTTGTAGCCGTTGTTGATAAACATCTTCACCAAGCGCGTCACACTTCCGCGGGCCTCGCTTTGGACGAAGTCGTAGGCGATGCCTTCATTCTTCAACACCCGTTTCACGCTTGCCCAGCAGTTGTTGGGCGTAGTGAGCAGGCTGGCCTTTGTGCAATATAGGATACCCACCGATTGGAATCTATCATTTAGCCGTTGTTTATTAATGTCCTAATCTGCTGCAACTTGTCTTCCATGCTCGAAGCTGCGTCTATCCAATGGATTTGGCAGCCGCGCCGTTCCATGCCACGAAACCACGTCATCTGCCGTTTGGCAAACTGATGGATGGCTATTTCGAGTTGGCGGAACATCTCCTCATAGCTGAGTTGGCCTATGACGTAGAGCGTCACATATTTATATTCGAGTCCGTAATAAATCAGGTCCTCAGCCTTGATGCCCTTGTCGAGCAGTCCACGAATCTCATCCACCATGCCCTCGTCGAGCCGCCTCCGCAGACGTGAGGAAATTTTCCTCCGGCGCTCCTCACGATCAATATTCACACCGAAGACGATACTTTCCGGTTTCTCCATTTGTCGCAAAGCCGTAGGATGCTGGGCATTGTAGGTCTCTATTTCGATGGCCCGGATGGCCCGCTGGGGTGTATCGACATCGGTAGTGTTGTGCATGGTACTACCCGTTTGGGTTTTCAGTTTGACGAGAATCTTAGAGAGTTCTTCCAATGTTTTTCCCTCCAAACGTCGGCGCAGCTCCGGGTTTTGGTCTACGGGCGACAACGCATAGCCGCGCAGCACCGATTCGATATAGAGTCCCGATCCCCCACAGAGAATCGGCCACTTACCCCGACTGATCACATCATGCCAAGCACGGAGAAAATCTTGCTGATATTGAAAGATGTTATATTTCTCACCCGGCTCACAAATGTCGATGAGATGATAGGGTATGGGATGCCCTGCAACGATATAGTCGTCAAGATCTTTACCCGTACCGATGGTCATTCCACGATACACTTGCCGGCTGTCGCCGGAAATTATTTCTCCGTCGAGCTCGTAGGCCAAACGGGCAGCAAGCGAAGTCTTACCACTCGCCGTCGGTCCCAAGATGGTGATCAGTTGATGAGGTTTTGTCATTTACCGCAAAGTTACATGAAAAAGAGCAAACGACAAAACAAAAGCCCACCTTTCATCTTTCAATCATTGATTTTTAGGATTTGAACAAGAGGATAGGAGGTAGGAGTTTCTAAAGTTAGGAGTTAGAAGATAGGAGTTAGAAGTTTAGCGAAAAAGGGTGACAGATGATATTGTCATGGACGAGCAGCAAGACCGTCAGCCAAACACAATCAAAATTATGAATTAAGCATTAGAACACGGTCACTAAGCAAAAATTATGCATTATAAAAGGTGTCGCGCGAGCCAAAAATTATGCATTATGCATTAAAAAAGGGGGTGCCCACCCTGAATGGATTGACACTCCCTCTATTGTTGAAAATAAAATTTCAAGAATTAGCCCAACTCTGCGAAATACTTGATGGTGCGAACCATCTGAGAGGTGTAAGAGTTCTCGTTGTCATACCAAGAAACAACCTGAACCTCATAGGTATCGTCGTCGAGCTTCACGACCATAGTCTGTGTAGCATCAAAGAGTGAGCCGTAGCGCATGCCGAGGATATCAGAAGAAACAATCTCCTCCTCGTTGTAACCGAAGCTCTCGTTAGACTCAGCCTTCATAGCAGCGTTAACGCTCTCTACGGTAACATCCTTACCCTTAACAACAGCATAGAGCAGAGTTGTAGAACCATCGGGTACAGGAACACGCTGAGCAGCACCAATCAGCTTACCGTTCAGTTCGGGAAGAACCAAACCGATAGCCTTAGCAGCACCTGAAGAAGCAGGAGTGATGTTGCAAGCACCAGCACGGCTACGACGCAGGTTGCCCTTGCGCTGAGGACCGTCGAGAATCATCTGGTCGCCAGTGTAAGCGTGGATGGTCTGCATGATACCAGCCTGGATAGGATACTTGTCGTTCAGAGCCTTTGCCATAGGAGCCAAGCAGTTCGTGGTGCAAGAAGCAGCGCTGATAATCTGGTCGTCCTTGGTCAGAGTGTCGTTGTTCACGTTGAAGACGATGGTCTTCAGGTCGTTGCCAGCAGGTGCAGAAATAACAACCTTCTTAGCGCCAGCCTTGATGTGAGCCATAGACTTAGCCTTAGATGTATAGAAGCCCGTGCACTCCAGAACAACGTCTACACCCAGCTCGCCCCAGGGCAGTTCAGCTGCGTTAGGCTTTGCGTAGATGGTGATCTCCTTGCCGTCAACAGTGATTGATCCGGGAACCTTTACGGTGCGGCCATCTTCCTCGTACACAGCGTCCTTGTAAGTCACAGTGTGAACGGGCTTCTCGCCGATGATGCCCTGATAGCCACCATGAGTGGTATCATACTTCAAAAGCTGAGCAAGCATCTTGGGGCTTGTAAGGTCGTTGATAGCAACAACGTCATAGCCAGGAGCTGCGAACATCTGGCGGAATGCGAGACGACCAATACGGCCGAAACCATTAATAGCTACTTTTACCATTTTACTTTTTAATTTTATAAAGGGTTTACTAAATGTTATCGCATCTTTAAGCCGAAGCAGAACTTTTTCTGCTTTGCGATTGCAAAGATACAAATTTTTTTCTAATTTTGCAATCGGTTTGAGTATTAAATATTATAAAAAGGAAGGCCCTCAAGGCTGTATATATAGGAATAAGGGCGAAAGTAGCAACTCCACTTTACAAAACGAACGTTTTAAATTAAAATACAAATAAAAAAATGAGTAAGTTTTTATCAGAATTCAAAGAGTTCGCGGTCAAAGGCAATGCTCTCGACATGGCTGTCGGTGTTATCGTTGGTGCCGCTTTCGGAAAGATTGTAAGTTCAATCGTCGACGACATCATCATGCCGCCCATTGGCTGGCTGATCGGCGGAATGGATTTCTCCAACCTGAAGATCACGCTTCCAGCAGAGAAAATCGTTGAGGGCGTCGCCACGCAGCCTGCCACTATCAACTACGGTATGTTCATCCAGAACGTCATCGACTTCGTCATCGTTGCTTTCTGCGTGTTCCTGCTCGTCAAAGGCATCAACAAGCTGGCAAGAAAGAAGGAAGAGACGCCTGCTGCTCCCCCAGCCCCTTCAAACGAAGAGAAGCTGCTCACGGAAATCCGTGATCTGCTGAAGAACAAATAGGCAGCGTGCTTCGATTCTCTCAACTTACCATCCGCAATGCCGAAGATAGCGCATTGCGGATGTTTTTTAGCTGATACTCAGCCAGCAAAAATCAGTTCCAGAATTTCTCTGACGCGTGACGACCGTCACGTTTCTTCGTGACGACCATCACGTTCGTTCGTGACGACCATCACGTTGTTTCGTGACGACCATCACGTTGTTTTGTGACGACCGTACACGTGACAACTGTCACGTTTCTTCGTGACAAATGTCACGTTCGTCCGTGACAAATGACACGTTCGTCCGTGACAGCTGTCACGCTCATTCGTGACAAGTGTCACGTAAGATCATCTGACGTACGTCGGTGACGACTTCAACTAAAGCTCTTCAGAAATAGACTGGCGTAAAACAGGAAGGAACTAGCTGGACCTACATCTTACAACAGGGTAGCAAAAAGCCGGAATCCAGCGATGTGGATTCCGGCTTATATCATTTTGAAAGGTTACTCTGAAGTCTATCCTTCTGACAGCAACAGCTCAGGCTTGGAGTTTCAACGAATATAGTCTTTCGTGAGCATATCGTAGTAGAGAGCCTCCAACTCAGAAGTTGTAAGGTGCTCTACGCTATGGCTGATGATGCGCACAAGCTCTTCGCGCCGCTCCTCACCGTCTGACTGACCAAAATGAGAAAAAGTTCTTGCCATTCTTTATTCCCACTCAATTGTCGAAGGCGGCTTTGACGAGATGTCGTAGCATACGCGGTTGACGCCCTTCACCTTGTTGATGATCTCATTGGAAACCTTTGCCATGAAATCGTAGGGCAGGTGTGCCCAGTCGGCTGTCATGGCGTCTTGCGACGTCACGGCACGCAGGGCCACCGGATGCTCATACGTACGCTCATCGCCCATCACTCCCACCGAACGGATGGTGGAGAGCAGGATGGCTCCAGCCTGCCAGATGTGATCGTAGAGCGGTTTGCCATCGGGCATCATGTAGTCGTGCATGGCCTCGATATAGATATCGTCGGCATCCTGCAAGATGCGTACTTTCTCAGGAGTAATCGTTCCGAGAATGCGCACAGCCAAACCCGGACCCGGGAAGGGATGACGCATGATCAGGCGCTCGGGCATGTTCAACTCATGACCCACACGACGAACCTCATCTTTGAAGAGCCACTTCAACGGCTCACAGAGCTGCAGCTTCATGTCCTTGGGCAGTCCACCCACGTTGTGGTGGCTCTTGATGGTCATACCGGTGATGCTCAGGCTCTCTATGCGGTCGGGATAGATGGTGCCCTGGGCGAGCCATTTGGCATCGGTGATCTTCTTTGCCTCAGCATTGAACACCTCGACGAAATCACGGCCGATGATCTTGCGCTTGCGCTCGGGGTCGCTGACATTCTCCAAATCCTTGAAGAACTTGGCACTGGCGTCCACGCCGATCACATTGAGACCAAGACCCTGATAGGCATCCATCACCTTCTTGAACTCATTCTTGCGCAGCATGCCGTGGTCAACGAAGATGCACGTGAGATTCTTGCCGATGGCTCTATGGAGCAAGGTGGCGCAGACTGACGAGTCTACACCGCCCGAGAGTCCAAGGATGACGCGGTCGTTACCAATCTGTTGGCGCAGCTCGTTCACCGTTGTCTCAACAAACGAGGCGGGACTCCACTCCTGACGGCTGTGGCAGATGTCAACGACAAAGTTCTTCAGCAATGTCTTGCCCTGCGTGGTATGAAACACCTCGGGATGGAACTGCACGGCCCAGAGGGGATTGCGCGTACTGGCGTAAGCAGCGAAGCGCACGTCGTCGGTGCTGGCAATGACGTGGCAGTCCTGCGGAATGGCGGTAATGGTGTCGCCATGACTCATCCACACCTGAGAGTTGGGCTCGAAGTCGCGGAACAAGGGATTGGTGAGGTCGATGGTGCGAAGATTGGCGCGGCCATATTCGCGCGTGCCCGTCTGCTCCACCTTGCCGCCGTTGGTGTAGGCGATATATTGTGCGCCGTAGCAGATACCCAGCACGGGGTACTTGCCCACAAATTCGCCTAGGTCGCATTTGAAAGCCTCCTTGTCATAAACCGAATAGGGACTGCCGCTCAGGATCACGCCGATGATGCCGGGATCGTCTTTCGGGAATTTATTGTAAGGAAGGATTTCGCAGAAGGTGTCGAGTTCACGCACACGACGGCCGATGAGCTGTGTGGTCTGCGAACCGAAATCGAGTATGATAATCTTCTGTTGCATTTGATATGTTTTAAGTCTGTTGCCGGCCTTGCGGCTCAGCAACGATATTTAATTAAAAAAGATTCTGCTTTGTCCAGTGTTTCGAGTTTGCCCACGTCGAGCAGCTGTAAGTTGTCCTCAACGACTCCCTTGATGGCCACCCGGCTTGCGTTCTGCAAATAGAAATCCATGATGGGGAATTTGTCGGGATAACCGTCCATCAGGCCGAAGAGACTGGGCGAGAAGGTGTGGATGCCCGAGAAGGCATAGACACTGAGCTTGTGCTCGCGGATGGTTTCCAAGACATCGCCCGTCTGTATCTCCGGTTCCAACGCCTTGATCTCCTCATAGCAACTCTTTATCTGCCGTGCCTCTATATTCACCCAGCCCACAAGCCGTAGCTGGCGGTTGAAGATGAGGTAGCGCTTGGTCTGGCGCCAGGAGACGAGAAGCGTGGCCCCTGCCATCTCGTGGGGTACACCGCACGAGGGACACATCATCTTGCGGTCGGCGCCATAGAAGGCATTGAAGTCAAGATTGCTCAGAATGTCGACGTTGTGGATGAAGATGGGAGAAGAAGGGTCGAAAAGCGGTGCGGCCTTCTTCAAGCCACCGCCTGTCTCCAAGAGCATGTCGCTTTCGTCGGAAATACGGATGTCCATGCCAAAGTTGTCATTCTCCTGAAGATAGTCAATGATTTGCCCGGCAAAATGATGCACGTTGACAACAATACGGTCAAAACCGGCATCACGGAATTTCAATACGACATGCTTCAGCAGCGGTTCTCCCCCCACTCTGACCAAAGCCTTGGGCATACGGTCGGTCAGAGGTTTGAGGCGGGTGCCAAGTCCGGCTGCGAAAATCATTGCCTGTTTCATATTGCAAAGTTAACATAAAAATCAGAAAATCATTGCAAAACAGGCACCTTTTTATCAATTTTCCGTCAAAATTTGAGGATTTGCGGCCTTGAGAGCAGCTACAAAGGCCTCGCGGTCTTTGGGTGAGACAAGAATCTCGTCGTATTTGTTATATCGGATGGAGAGCCTACGCAGCGACAGAGCCGGAGAACTGATGGGATTGCGGGAAGGACGGATGCTGGTGATAGAGCTGATGGGAATGATTGTCTTCGTGAAAAATCCAGTGAACACGCAAAGCGTATCGCCATCTATCACATAGCGAACAAGAGCTGTTAACGAGAAAATATACAACGCTACCGCCCAGAGCACGAAAGAAACCCACCATGATAAAATATGCCCCAAATAAAGCGGGAAAAAATAACAAACCAGTAAGATAGCCCAATACCACCAGTCCACTTGAGTTTTGAAAATCTTGCTCTTATTCATTTTTATAAGTTATTGAAAGTATGTTCCGTTGCGACAATCGTGGCCTGACTCCATATCAGGAAGCCAGCCAACCAGCCACTTATTTCTCCGTCACCATCTGAGGATTCACCGCCTTGAGAGCAGCGACAAAAGACTCGGGATCTTTTGGCGTGACACGAATCTCGTCGTATTTATTGTAACGGATGATGAGCTTATGCTGCGAGGAAGCCGAAGCGCCGTTGCCCTTATGCAGGGGGCTTACGGAGGTGATGGCACTGATGGGTATTTGCGTCTTGCGGAACAAGCCATAGAGAATGAGCGTATCGCCGTTCACGACATAGCGGACAAACCAAGTGTAGGAGAATAGCAGAATTGTAAGCACAATCGTGATTATCTCGAAGATTCGATTGGATCCGTCAGGACCTAACGCGCACAAAGTGAAGATAATCAACAAGGCAATCATAACTGCCCAAAACTGCCAACTCGCTTTTGACTTGAAGACTTGTTCTTGTTCCATATCGTATTATTTTTTAGTGGTTACTGGATGTGCAGGAAATACCTGACTGATATTCTGTTCCCGATGAAAAACATGCACCTCGACGCCGAACTTCTGACTGATATGCTCGGCCAGGTGCTGGGCGCTGTAGACGCTGCGGTGCTGTCCGCCCGTGCAACCGAAGCTGAACATCAAACTGGTGAAGCCTCGCTGGATGTAGCGGGCCACGTGATGGTCGGCCAACTGATAGACGGGTTTGAGGAAATCAAGAATCTCACCATCGTCTTCCAAGAATCGAACCACCGGTTCGTCAAGTCCCGTGAGTTTCTTGTAGGGCTCATAGCGGCCGGGGTTGTGGGTGGAACGACAGTCGAAGACATAGCCTCCGCCATTGCCCGACGGATCCTCGGGAATTCCTTTCTTATAGGAGAAGCTATAGACGCGCACCACGAGCGGACCCTTGCCGTCAAATTTTGAGAATGTGGCTGGTCCATCCTGGGGATTTGTGGGATAGATGGGATGATCGGTGGTCTTGAAGCCGTCCTTACGCGGGGCAACGACGGGTTCAGCCGATGCAAATCTGGGCAACTCGGTCAGCCGCCGCAGCATATCCATCATATAAGGATAAGGAAACAGCGAGGGCCTCAGCTTCAACAGGTCGCGCAGATTGTCGATGGCGGGAGGAATGGACTGGAGGAAATGGGGCTTGCGCTCGAAATATCCACGGAAGCCGTAAGCGCCAAGCACCTGGAGCGTACGGAAGAGGACGAACAAGGCAAGCCGTTCGGCAAAGTGGCGTTCATTGGGCACTTCGGTATATTGCTTCAGACTCTGGTAATACTCATAAACCAACTCACGGCGAAGTTTGAAGGAATAGTGAGCCGAAGCCTGCCAGAGGAAGGAGGCAAGATCGTAATAGAACGGTCCCTTGCGGCCGCCCTGAAAGTCGATGAAGTAAGGATGACCTTCGGCGTCGAGCATCACGTTGCGTGCCTGGAAGTCGCGGTAAAGGAAACTTTCGGCGGGTTCTGAAGTCAGATCCTTTGCCAGCATGTGGAAGTTGGCCTCCAACTTAAGCTCGTTGAAGTCCAATTCGGTAGCTTTGAGGAAGCAATATTTGAAATAGTTCAAGTCGAACAGCACGCTGTTCTCATCGAATTCGGGCTGCGGATAGCAGACGCTGAAGTCCAAACCCCGTGCGCCTCGAATCTGGATGTCGGGCAACTCGCGGATGGTGTTCAGCAGCAGCTGTTGCTCTTTGCGGTTGTAGCGCCCTCCGGCCTCGCGACCGCCCTTGATGGCATCGAAGAGAGACGTGTGGCCTAAGTCGGTCTGCAGATAGCGCATCTCGTCGTCGCTCACCGCCAGCACCTCGGGTACGGGAAGCTTGCGCAGGGTGAAATGTCGGGCCAGCGATATGAAGGCATGGTCCTCTTCCCTACTCGTGCCTACCACGCCGATGACGGTATTTCCCGCCGAGTCGGTGAAACGATAATATTGCCGGTTGCTTCCGGCCCCGGCCAATTTCTCAACACTGGCGGGAGTATGCCCGCTCCATTGCTTATAGAGTGCTACAAGATTATTCATTGCGCTTTTTCTTCTCTTGTTCCATCAGTTCTTTCCACTTCTTCTCAAATTCCTTCTTGTTTTGCCATTGTTGAATAAAGCCATCAATGATCAGGAGCAAAAGGAAGATGCCGAGCGACATCAGAAATGAGCCCGTAATGAGAATCAGCCCTCCTGCCACGAGGAAGAAGACAATCACCTTTATCCAGTCTACTTGATATTTCATAATGCAAAAGTAGGGAAAATCGGTGTAAACTCAAAGCAAATATTCGAAATTATGAATTATGAATTGTGAATTATGAATTAAAAAAAGCGTGAGCCATTGCTGACCCACGCTTCGTTTAATGCTTATGATTGAAATTCAGATCATTGTCTGCGAATTACATCATTCCAGGCTGAGCTGCAGGCATTGCTGCAGGCTTCTCCTCGGGTTTGTCAACGATGAGGCACTCTGTGGTGAGGAACATGCCTGCGATAGAAGCAGCGTTCTCCAGAGCAACACGAGCCACCTTTGCAGGATCGATGACACCAGCCTTGCGGAGGTCCTCATACACGTTGGTACGAGCATTGTAGCCGAAGTCGCCCTTGCCTTCGCGAACCTTGTTGACAACGACTGCACCCTCGCCACCAGCGTTGGTGACAATCTGACGGAGAGGCTCCTCGATAGCACGGCAAACGATGTTGATACCTGTCTGCTCATCGGCATTGTCGCCCTTCAGGTCGGCCAAAGCTTCCTGAGCACGGATGTAAGTAGTACCACCACCAACGACAACACCTTCCTCGGTAGCTGCACGAGTTGCGCAGAGTGCATCGTCAACGCGGTCCTTCTTCTCCTTCATCTCAACCTCAGAGTTGGCACCCACATAGAGCACAGCAACACCACCGGCGAGCTTAGCCAGACGCTCCTTCAGCTTATCCTTGTCGTAAGAGCTTGTCGTGTTGGCAATCTCGTTCTTGATCTGAGCCACACGATCCTTGATAGCCTGCTTGTCACCATTACCGTTGACGATCGTAGTGTTGTCCTTCGTGATGGTAACCTTCTCGGCAGAACCCAGCATCTCGAGTGTAGCCTGCTCAAGCTTCAGGCCCTTGTCCTCACTGATGACAACGCCACCAGTCAGCGTAGCGATATCCTCAAGCATTGCCTTGCGGCGATCGCCGAAGCCAGGAGCCTTCACAGCGCAGATCTTCAATCCGCCACGCAGACGGTTGACAACCAATGTGGTCAGTGCCTCAGAATCAACATCCTCAGCGATGACGAGCAATGGACGGCCACTCTCAGCAGCGGGCTGCAGGATAGGCAAGAAGTCCTTCAGGTTAGAGATCTTCTTATCGTAGATCAGGATGTAAGGATTATCCATCACGCACTCCATCTTGTCGGCATCTGTCACAAAGTAGCCAGACAGATAGCCACGGTCGAACTGCATACCCTCAACCACGTCAATGTGGGTGTCGCGGCTCTTGCTCTCCTCAATGGTGATAACGCCATCCTTGGAAACCTTGCGCATAGCGTCGGCCAGGAGCTTACCGATCTCAGGATCGTTGTTGGCACTCACTGTAGCCACCTGCTCAATCTTGTCGTAGTTGTCGCCTACAACCTCAGCGTTGGTCTTGATGTAGTCAACGACATTGGCCACAGCCTTGTCGATACCACGCTTCAGATCCATGGGGTTTGCACCAGCTGCAACGTTCTTCAAGCCCTCGTTGACAATGCTCTGGGCCAGAATTGTAGCGGTCGTCGTACCGTCACCGGCATCGTCGCCTGTCTTGGAAGCAACGCTCTTAACAAGCTGTGCACCTGTGTTCTGGAATTTATCTTCGAGCTCCACTTCCTTAGCTACGGTAACACCGTCCTTAGTGATCTGGGGAGCACCATATTTCTTCTCGATGACCACATTGCGGCCTTTAGGACCGAGTGTAACTTTCACAGCGTTGGCCAACTGGTCAACACCATCCTTAAGCAAGTTGCGAGCTTCTGTATCGAATTTGATAATCTTTGCCATAATTGTATAGAAAATGTTTTAAAGTTTGTGTTTATGTAAATCAATTAGCCTTCTACAACAGCGAGGACGTCGCTCTGACGCATCATCAAGTATTTCTCACCGTCGTTCTCGATCTCAGTGCCGGCATATTTACCATAGAGCACCTCGTCTCCAGCCTTCAGTACCATGGGCTCGTCTTTCTTGCCCTCGCCAACGGCGATAACCTTACCGCGCTGCGGCTTTTCCTTGGCTGTATCAGGAATGATAATACCACCTACTTTTTCCTCAGCTGGTGCAGGAAGCACCAAAACTCTGTCTGCTAATGGTTTGATTGTCATAATGTTTATATTTTAATGATTTAATATATTTACCACTTGCTCGCATGCTCCATAAAGAAGCAATTGAGTCACCCTGACAATAGCCAAAAGCGTGCCAAAGTCGCAGACTGACATTTTTGTCACACTTCATTCTGCCAATAATGGCAAACTTGTCAGACTTTTTATCAAGAGAGTGTGACGAATACCAGCAAAACGACAATCATATAACAACTAAGGGCAAAGACAATTCCTTGTCTTTGCCCTTAATTCTATTCTTAGAAATATTTCTTCCAATGACTGGAAGTGATACTACTTACATTACACCTATATATAATAAGGAATAAGAAAGTCCTATTTGATGACTTCCTCAAGTGCCTTCCAATGGTCTTCGGTCATGCTCTGCGGAGTGAACAGGCAGACGCCCTTTGCGCCCGATGCCATGGAGCCGCGGACAGCCTCTGATATTTCTGAGGGCAGCAGGCCGGAATTCTCCGGATCTACTACCGCTTTCTTGTTCTGCCAATCATGACAGATGAAGAGACCACTGTAGACAGGCGTGTTCTTGCCCTTCACACTATTCACTTCCTCTGCCACGATTCCGCGCAGCCAAGTGGCCGGCTCCTCGTAGAAGTCGTTGTAATTCATCGGGAAGTAGGCGTCGATATTCCATTTGTTCCATTCCTGTCTCACCATCCAGCGGGCATAACTGTCAGGACCGGGGAAGACATCGGCACTGACTTTCTTGCCCTGCTGATGAACCGCATCGGCAATCATATTCACCAAATGCGAAATATTGTCGCAGCGGAACTGAGCCCACTCCTTGATTTTCGAGGGATCGGTGACCTTCCGGATGTCGATGCCCGACTGCTGCTTGAAAGCCTCAACGCAGTTGTTGCAGTAGCAATAGTCGGCTGCGGCATACTCTCCATTCATATAGAGACCGTACTTGTCCCACAACGCACGAGCCAGGATGACGTCGGCATAGCGGATATAGTCGAGCTGAACGTAGTCTACATAAGGCAACTGGGCCACCTCTGTGAATTTCTCTACAAGATATTTCTGCACCTGCGGATTGCGCGGGTCGAGTGTCTTGTAATATTCCACGTAGGCGGGATGGTCGTAAGCCGACTGTCCGAGTCGGTTCACCGTGTACCACGTGCTGTCGAGTCCGGCCTGAACCATCGTGGGAATCCAGGCGTGATACTCCAATCCGGCCTTGCGGGCCATGCGCGAGGCCTCGCGAATACGGTCGATATTGAAACCACAATTGACGCAGACGCCCACAACGCCGCGCTTCTTCCAGTCCTTAAACTGCTTCAACAATTCTTGAGAAGTGGTTTTCTCATCCCAGCCCGTCCATGCATAGACAGGCACAGCGGCTCCAGCCTTCATCATCGACGCGAGAAGAACGAGCAGCAAAAACAGTCTTTTCAAATAAGTCATCGTTTGTTATTTAGTTTTTAATTTTCAATCGTGATACAAAGGTAACAAAAAGAATGAAAACAGCCTATCGAAAGCATGTTTTTTCAAAAACTTTCGACCATCAAGAGATTTTTTACTACATTTGCAGTAAACAAAAATTCCTATACAAAACATATGAACAGAAGATTTCTTTTCTTGACAGCCTTATTACTGCTCGCCGTCTTCCCTGTCATGGGCCAAGAGCCCCAGAAGGAGGATTCAGCATCCTACGAGAAACGCATGGAATGGTTTGGCAATGCCAAGCTCGGCATCTTCATCCATTGGGGCATCTATGCTGTGAGAGGCGTTTCCGAGAGCTGGTCGTTCTACAACGAATACCTGCCCTACGACGAATACATGAGTCAGGCCAAGGGATTCACCGCAAAGAATTATGATCCAAAAGCATGGGTGGACCTCATCAAGGAGAGCGGTGCCCAATACACCGTCATCACGACGAAGCATCACGACGGCATGGCACTCTGGGACACAAAGGCGGAAGAACTGAGCATGAAGAAATGCACACCAGCCAAGCGCGACCTCATCACGCCCTTCGCAAAGGAAGTGAGAAGCCACGGACTGAAATTAGGTCTCTACTACTCGCTGCTCGACTGGTCGAACGAGAACTATCCCAACAAGACGAAAAACCAGAAGCGCTATACCAACGACCCGCAGAGATGGGATAAATTCGTGAAGTTCAACATGGCGCAGCTCTCCGAACTGAGCAACGAGTTCAATCCCGATCTCTTCTGGTTCGACGGCGACTGGGAGCAGACGGCTGAAGCCTGGCATTCGTCAGACATCATCAAGCTGCTGCGCAAGAAGAATCCCAACGTCATCGTCAACTCCCGTATTCAGGGCTACGGCGACTACGCCACGCCCGAGCAGGGAATTCCCGTCACCCGGCCATCGGCTGAATACTGGGAGCTTTGCCAGACCATCAACGACTCATGGGGATACCAGCCCACCGACCAGAACTTCAAAAGTCCCTATCAGGTACTGCGAACATTCTGCGACTGTCTGAGCAATGGCGGCAATCTGCTGCTCGACATTGGTCCGCGCGAGGACGGAACCATCCCCCAAGAAGAGGTGGACGTGCTGAAGGAACTCGGTCGCTGGACCCACAAACATGCAGAAGCCATCTACGGCACCCGGGCCGGCATTCCTGCCTACTGCTTCCAAGGCTACAACGCACTGAATAAAGACGGCGACATCCTATACCTTTATATACCTTACCGTCCGAACGGCTGCGTGGAGGTGAAAGGACTGCTCAACCGCGTGAATCGCGTATGGGTGGTGGGCAACGGCACGATGCTCAACTATAAGATTTACAACAAAGCCTACTGGAGCTCTACGCCCGGTAATCTCTATATCGATGTTCCCGACAGCGTTCTTGACCCGCAAATCACAGTTTTGGCCGTGTTGCTCGATGGTCCGGTCAAATACAGCAACGGTCAAGGCCAGGTGATTACAGCTAACTAAGCTATCCAAACAGGTTGCTTTTCGGATGGATAGATTAGCAATAACCAAATAACAGTATGGGGCAAAATTCTATAACATGGAATCCTGCCCCATAATTGTATGAACGACTTTGTTCCGGCGCAGCGCTCATTTCGAAGAAAACTCTCTTACGAATTTCTCCCCCTGTTGGAATCCTTCCTCATAGAGACTTTCCAGTTTTTGCGTGTCGCGCTCCATTCTTGTCACCTCCATGGGGCGTACGGGACGAATGCAGGTGATGCGTCCTTCAGCCTCCAGGTCGTCAACCAACTGCAGCTGTGCACTGTAACTCACATGGCGCTTGCTCAAGACCACGCGCAATCGGGGGTAATTCTTATAGATAAAATGCGGCACCTTGCGGTCCTTGCTCGTGTCGCGCCAGCCTTTGTTGCGGGTGAGGATAACCACATTGTGTTCATGCCCCGTGTTGATGGCGCGCATGACGGGAATGGAATCAACGATGCCTCCATCGAGCATGGGAATGCCATCCACGATGGTGATCTTGCTCACGTAGGGCAAAGAACTTGAAGCCCTGACAATGTCCAAGGCGCGCTGGCGGTCGTGAGTCTCGCTGAGATACATCGAAGTTCCCGTCAGACAGTTGGTGGTAGTCATCTCGAAGCCTTCCGCATGTTTGAAGTATGTCTCAAAGTCGAAGGGAATAAGCTCATTGGGAAAACGGTCGTAGAGAAGCTTCTGATCGAAGATGCATCCCTGCGTGACAAGGTGGCGCAGTCCGATATAGTCGTAGCGGGCCAGATAATCGATGTTGGAGATGCGAGCCCGACGCGGCTGGCGCGAGATGTAAGACATGCCATTGCAGGCACCGGCAGACACCGCAACTACATATTTAAAATACAAGTTGTGCTTCATAAACGCATCCAGCACGCCAGAAGTGAAGACGCCACGCATGCCTCCACCCTCCAAGACGAGTCCTATAGAATCATCAATTCTCATTACCGTTTACTTATTATTCGCCTTTGTCAAGCTGATACAATTTGCTGAAAGTATTACCTCTTTTAGCGGGGAAATTTGGTCAAAAGTATTAATACTATTGTAAATAGACCCGCTTTTTGTTAATTTTTGGCAAAGATACAATTTTTTTAGCTGAAATTAATTATCTTTGCAATTATTATTAATTAAAACAATTACATCATGTTTGACAAAGACACTTATATTCGCCGTAGAAAAGAACTGAAGAAGCTCGTCGGCGACGGCGTGATTGTTTTGTTTGGCAACAACAATTCACCAGCCAATTTCCCCAACAACGGTTATCATCCTTTCCGCCAGGATAGCTCTTTCCTATATTATTTTGGTCAACAGCGTGAGGGACTTGTCGGCGTTATCGACGTTGACAACAATGTTGAGACCCTCGTAGGCGACGATATCAGCATCGACGATATCGTATGGTATGGCAGCGTAGACAGCGTCAGCGATATGGCTGCACAGGTTGGCGTGGCCCACACGGCACCGATGCGCGAACTGGACAACATCTGCAAGGAGGCTCTGGCCAAGAAGCGCACCATACATTTCCTGCCGCCTTATCGGCACGACATCATGATTCAGATTTTCGATTTGCTCGGCATCCATCCCAAGGATCAGACCGCCAAGGCTTCGCTGAAGCTCATCAAGGCTGTAGTCAAGATGCGCTCAACCAAGGAGCCGCAGGAGATCGAGGAGCTGGAGCGTGCTGCCGTCATCGGCTACAAGATGCACACCACAGCCATGCGTATGGTGAAGCCGGGCGTAACAGAGCAGCTCATCGCCGGTACGCTCGACGGTATCGCCAATGGCTACGGCTCTATGGTGAGCTTCCCCACGATCTTCTCGCAGCATGCCGAGATCATGCACGGCGCCCCCTCGATGAACCTGCTGGAGGACGGACGCCTCGTTCTGTGTGACGCCGGTGCCGAGACCGTCAACCACTATTGCTCGGACAACACGCGTACGATGCCTGTAAACGGCAAGTTCACTCAGCGTCAGTTGGAAATCTACACCATCGTAGAGGAATGCCACGACCTGGCCCTGAAGTTGGCAAAGCCCGGTGTGAAATATTGGGACGTCCACTTCGCCATTTGCCGCCACATGACCGACCGCCTGAAGGAACTTGGTCTGATGAAGGGCGACACCGAGGAAGCCGTTCGTGCCGGTGCACACGCCATGTTCCTCGTTCACGGTCTTGGCCACATGATGGGTATGGACGTGCACGACATGGAGAACCTCAACCAGATCTACGTAGGCTTCGACGAAGAGACTCGTCCCAACCTTGATCAGTTCGGCACCAACTGCCTGCGCATGGGCCGTCGCCTGGAGGAAGGCTTCGTGGTGACCGACGAGCCGGGCATCTACTTCATCCCCGCCCTCATCGACGACTGGAAGGCCAGTGGCCACTGCAAGGAGTTCATCAACTTCGACAAACTGGAGACCTACAAGGACTTCGGTGGCGTACGTATCGAGGACGACATCCTCGTGACAAAGGACGGCTGCCGCTTCCTCGGCAAGGACCGCATCCCCTATCACCCCAAGGATGTAGAGGAATTCATGAGCAAGAATTAATCCTTTTATCTTAAATATATATTATGAAGAGATTATTTTTAGCAATTGCCTTGTTTGCTACCATTGCGACAGGCGCGTTCGCCGAGGCCAAAAAGGACTCGGTAAACCCCAACAAACCCGTTTTCACAGTAGTAAAAGAGAATCCTATCACAAGTATCAAGGACCAGAACCGCTCCGGTACGTGCTGGGACTACTCCACGCTGAGCTTCTTTGAGGCAGAGATTCTGAAAGCGAAGAAAAAGACTTACGACCTCTGCGAGTCGTTCGTCGCCAACAAGACCTACATGGACCGTGCCATCCAGGTGGTGCGTCTGCATGGTGACTGCCAGTTCGCTCAAGGCGGCAGCGCCTACGACGTGCTCTACTGCCTGCAGCACTACGGCATCTGTCCTGAGGACGCCATGCCCTTCCCCGGCAGCCTCTATGGTGACTCGCTCAACAACTTCAACGAGTTCTTCGCCGTTCTTGAACCCTACGTGGCAGGCGTTGCTAAGAGCAATTCACAGAAGCTCTCCACCCAGTGGAAGGTTGGACTCCAGGGCATCCTCGACGCCTATCTGGGCAAGTGCCCCGACAAGTTCACCTATGAGGGAAAGACCTACACTCCGATGACCTTCGCCCAGAGCCTGGGACTGAATTGGGACGACTACGTGAGCTTCACCTCCTACACTCACCATCCTTTCTGGACGGCATTCCCCGTTGAGGTGCAGGACAACTGGCGCAATCCGCTGTCATGGAACGTTCCTATCGACGAGCTCACCAAGATCATCGACAACGCAATCATGAACGGCTACACCGTGGCTTGGGGCGGCGACGTGTCGGAAGATGGCTTCACCCGCACGGGTCTGGCTTACAACATCGACATGAAGCACAACAAGAGCCTTCAGGGTTCCGACATGGCACGCTGGCTGAAGCTCTCGAAGACTGAGAAGCGCAACTATATCGACTCTCTGGGCTGCAAGGTTCCCGAGGTGACTCCTACTCAGGAGCAGCGCCAGGAGCGCTACGACAGCTGGCAGCTCACCGACGACCACGGAATGCTCATCTATGGTATTGCCAAGGATCAGAACGGCAAGGAATACTATATGGTGAAGAACTCTTGGGGCGAGACCGGTGACTACAAGGGCATCTGGTACATGACCAAGGATTTCATCGTGGCCAACACCATGGACTTCCTCATCAACAAGAACGCTGTGCCAAAGGATGTCCGCAAGAAGTGCGGTATCTGATAGGTCAGCCACTCATAAGTCTAAGATACTCAACAATCGGCAAGAAAAGGCAAGTTCTTTTCTTGCCGATTTTCTTTCTGCGAAAATATCTTGCTACATTTGAATGCAACTAAAATCCAAAATCGATTTTAATTCATATTGTATAAAAAAGTTTTGTGTTTCAACGAGTTTTTTGTAACTTTACACGCAGAAAGAAAAAAATAAAAACCAAAATGCACTTCAAATGGAACTACGTACCTCCTACACCTGAAGAGCAGAAAACAGCAAAAGAGCTGGGTGACAAACTCAACATGAGTCCTATCCTCGCCCACTTGCTCATCCGAAGGGGCATCACCACTGAAAGTGCCGCCAAGCGATTCTTCCGTCCCCAGCTGGCCGATCTCATCAACCCGTTCCTCATGAAAGACATGGACGTGGCTGTTGACCGGCTCAATGATGCTATGGGACGAAAGGAACGCATATTGGTTTACGGCGACTACGACGTGGACGGATGCACAGCTGTGGCTCTGGTGTATAAATTCTTGCAGCAGTTCTATTCCAACGTGGACTACTATATCCCCGACCGCTACGACGAGGGCTACGGGGTGAGCAAGAAAGGTTTGGAATATGCCAGCGAGACCGGAGTAAAACTCATTATCATCCTTGACTGTGGCATAAAGGCCATCAAGGAGATTGCCTATGCCAAGACCTTGGGCATAGACTTCATCATCTGCGACCATCACGTGCCCGACGAGGTTATGCCCGACGCCGTGGCCATATTGAATCCCAAGCGCGAAGACGACAGTTTCCCCTTCAAGCATCTCTGCGGCTGCGGTGTGGGATTCAAGTTCATGCAGGCTTTTGCCAAGAACAATGGCATACCCTTCTCGCGACTCATTCCGCTTCTCGACTTCTGTGCCGTCAGCATCGCTGCCGACATAGTGCCCGTCGTGGATGAGAACCGCATTCTGGCCTATCATGGACTGAAGCAGCTCAACATCAACCCAAGCATCGGTCTGAAGGCCATCATCGACATCTGCGGACTTAGCGGACGTGAGATTTCCATGAGCGATATCGTGTTCAAGATCGGCCCCCGCATCAACGCCTCCGGCCGCATGGAGAACGGCAAGAAGAGCGTCGACCTGCTGGTGGAGAAGGACTACCCCACCGCACTGAAGATGGCGCAGCACATCAACGAATACAACGAACAGCGAAAGGACATCGACAAGCAGATGACCGAGGAGGCCAACCAGATCGTTTCGAAGCTCGACTCCATGAAGCATCGCTCCAGCATCGTGCTCTACGACGAGCATTGGAAGAAGGGCGTCATTGGAATCGTGGCCAGCCGACTGACGGAGATGTACTTCCGCCCCACCGTCGTGCTGACCCGCGATGGCGATTTGGCCACAGGCTCAGCGCGCAGCGTGACAGGATTCGACATCTACTCGGCCATCAAGAGCTGCCGTGACCTGCTCATCAACTTCGGCGGCCACACCTACGCAGCCGGACTCACCCTGCAGTGGGCCGATGTCCCGACGTTCCGCAAGCGCTTCCAGCACTACGTGGAAGAGCACATCCAGCCTGAGCAAGTGGAGGCCAACCTCGACATCGACGCACAGATCGACTTCAAGGACATCACAAAGAAGCTGCACAACGACCTGAAGAAGTTCGCTCCCTTCGGTCCGCTCAATCCCAAACCCGTATTCAGCACGCTCAACGTCTACGACTACGGCACGTCGAAGGTTGTTGGCCGCGACCAAGAGCATATCAAACTGGAGCTCGTCGACTCCAAGTCGCCCACGGTGGTCAACGGCATCGCCTTCGGGCAGAGCGAGAGCGTGAGATACATCAAGAGCAAGCGCAGCTTCGACATCGCCTATACCATCGAGGAGAATATCTTCAAGCGCAATGCCGTTCAGCTGCAGATTGAGGATATCAGACCCAACGAGGAATGACCGACTACAAAGCAATCCTTCAGCAATACTGGCATTATCCCGACTTCCGCGGCATCCAGCGCCAGATTATCGAGAGCATTGGAAGCGGCCGGGACACTCTGGGGCTGATGCCTACAGGCGGCGGCAAGAGCATCACCTTTCAGGTGCCGGCCCTCGCCAAGGAAGGCGTGTGCATCGTCATCTCGCCTCTCATCGCCCTGATGAAGGATCAGGTGAGCCATCTGCGCAGCAACGGAATCATCGCCGCTGCTATCTACAGCGGAATGGAGCGCCGCGAGATCGTGAAAACGCTCGACAACTGCATCCTCGGCGACACAAAACTGCTCTACGTCTCGCCCGAACGCCTCGAGACGCCCATCTTCCTCAACAAGCTGGAGCGCATCAAAGTGAGCTTCATCACGGTCGACGAGGCCCACTGCATCAGTCAATGGGGCTACGACTTCCGGCCCTCTTATCTCAAGATAGCAGAGATTCGCAAGCGGAAGCCCGGCGTTCCGATCCTCGCCCTCACGGCAACGGCAACGCCAAAAGTGATTGATGACATTCAAGAGAAGCTGCAATTCAAGGAGAAGAATGTCATCAGTATGAGTTTCGCCCGCAAGAATCTTGCCTACGTGGTGCGCAAGACCATCGACAAAGATCAGGAACTCATTCATATCTTGCGATCGGTCAAGGGTTCGGCTATCGTCTATTGCTATAGCCGCGACCACACCAAGCGCGTCAGCAAGATGCTCTGCGACAACGGATTGGACGCTACTTTCTTTCATGCCGGCCTCGACCATACGGTGAAGGACGAGCGGCAGAACAACTGGCAGCAGGACAACTTCCGCATCATCGTCTGCACCAACGCCTTCGGTATGGGCATAGACAAGCCCGACGTCAGAATCGTCATCCACTACGACACCCCCGACTCCATCGAGGCCTACTTTCAGGAAGCGGGCCGTGCGGGCCGCGACGGCAAGAAAGCTTATGCCGTTCTGCTCTACAACGACAACGACAAGCGCATCCTGAAACGTCGCATCGGATATAATTATCCGCCCATCGACTTCATCAAGGACGTCTATGAACACTTGGCCTACTTCTTCCAAGTGGGCATAGGCAGCGGAGAAGGCCATCGTTTTCTCTTTGATGTTGCCCAATTCAGCCACGTATATAATTTTCAGCCGCTGAGCGTTGGGGCTTCCCTGCATATTCTTCAAGGCGCCGGATACATCCACTATGAGGAAGAACCCGACAACACAGCAAGATGCCGCTTCCTGCTGTCGCGCAACGAACTGTATATGCTGGACGAGACCACGGAGGAAGAGGAGAAAGTGGTCACAGCCCTGCTGCGCACCTACAGCGGATTGTTCACCGACTACGCCTACATCAGCCTGCCGCTCATCGCCCACATTTGCGAGATGAAAGACACGGCGGTCTATCAGATTTTTCGCAGCTTCAGCCAGCGTCACATCATGAGTTTCATTCCCCAGCGCCAGATGCCCTTCGTAGAGTATACCCGGCCGAGGGAGGAGCTGGAGCGCATCGTCATTCCCGAAGACGTCTATGCCATCCGCAAAAGCCAATATGAGCAAAACATCATGGCCATCCTGCAGTATGCCAACGACGACAACGTATGCCGCAGCCGTCAGCTTTTGCGCTATTTCGGCGAGAAAAATTCGGAAGACTGCGGACAATGCGATGTCTGTCTGAGCCATACTCACGACGAGACTTCCCATAAGAACATAGCGCCCGTACAGGCCATGATCCGCCAGCTCCTTGCCGACGGAAAGAAGCACACCGTAAAAGAAATACAGGAACTGGAGGCTCCCCTGCCTGTTATCGCGGCTGCCATAGAGGACTTGGTGACAGAAGAAGACATCAATACTGACGGTTCCTATTTTTGGAACTCCTAATCTGCCGCTCACAACACAGTGAGCATCTTCCCCATAAACTACACATTCCAGCTGAATCATGTCTCGTGACAGTTGTCACGTTACTTCGTGACAGTTGTCACGTTCGCTCGTGACAGTTGTCGCGTTCGCTCGTGACAGTTATCACGTTCATTCGTGACAGTTGTCACGTTAGTCCGTTACTGTTTTCACGATAGGTCATGACTGTTTTCACGATAGGTCATGACTGTTTTCACGATAGGTCATGACTGTTTTCACGATAGGTGACGGCCGTCACGTTAGTTCGTGATGGTCGTCACGAATCATCGTTTATCGAATTACGGGATTTTTCCTCAGATTTGTTATAGCCTTACCCTTAGTTGCAACTCAACATCAGTCTGCGACGAGGCATCTATTTGCTGCATACCCGAGGATATATGATTGCGGTCGAAATAGTCAGCCGTTGACACCTTGCCGTTGAGCGTAAGATGACTGCCCAGCGACGTACTGAAAAGGAAGCTATAGCGAATGCCCTCGCCATACGACATCGGGATGGACATCGAATAGAGCATCCCTCGCTCATAAGCATACAGCCGCGAGAGATAATCGCTCGTGTTGAAATAGCTGAAGCCAGCCCACAAGGCTACGTGCTTGCACCGCCACCCGCCTTGTGCCGTTGCCATCCAACCATGGTTGTGCTTGTCGCCCTTGCTGCAGAGCGCGCCGTCCAACTGCAAGCGGGTGTTCCAAACTTCCCGGCTATATTCCGCGAACACGCGCATCCGCTGTTCGCTTTGCCAGACCAAAGGTTTCGTTCCATCCCGGTTTGACTCTCCGTCTTGCTGTCGGTCTTTCCAGCGGTAACGGGCAGAAAAAGTCCAGTCGTTGTGCTCATAGCGCAGATTGAGCATAGTCTCGTAATAATGTGAGGCATGCGAGATCAAGTATTTCGCCCATGAGAAATAAGCCACGTCGCCATAGCCTTCGACAGTAAAGCCCCGCAAGGGACGCCAGACCGCACCCAAATAGACGCCACTCTCGTTCTGAACGCTTCCTCCGGCCGAGAAGCTGCTGCCGTATAGTGAGTAGAACTTATAGGAATAGAAGCGCTCCAGGGCAACAACCGACAAGGAAGAGGAAGGCTGCAGGCTCAGACTGTTGATTGTAGCCACGGCACCGCAGTCGCCCGTTGCCGTCTCGCCGCTGAAGTTTACCACGCTGCTCGTATAGCCATAGTCGACCGACAGATTCCAGAAGCTCTGGCCTCTGGGCGACCATTGCTTGTAGCGCTGATTGCCTTTGGGCTGCAAATTCTTGTCAAACTGCGTATAGAGTCCTGTCAGTCCCGCATGCCATCTCTGCCATCTCCAGTTGAGATTGCCACCGGCTACCCACTGATTGGCATCGTTGCGGCGGTTCATCTCGCTGCGGGTTCGGTGGTAGCCCGTGCGCAAGATAGTAGCAATAACGGCCTTGCCCGATTCCAGAGTGTCGAGCGTGGCATCAATCTTACGCCAGGAGGCAAAGGCTGTCAGGTCTACGTTGGTCAGCTTGTGCTCAAACAATCTCACAGTTGCAGCCGCTCCTTGCAGATAGTTGGCCTCTGACCGTGACGAATGGCCCGTAATCGTGGTGTATCCCCGGCCCAAAGACTGCAGCATCGAGGCCTTGCCGTAGCCGGAATTCCCATTGATCACCAGGCCCATGCCCGCCCGCAGACGGTATCGTCCCACAACGACCTCACAAAGTCGTGGACCATGAAAGGCTTTATCCAAGGGCTTCCGCGGCACCTTATACAAGATGTAGCCGCTGTAATAGTCATAACCTTTCCCATTGCCGTCACAGAAGAAGGGCTCACCGCTGTCCTGAGCACCTGCAAACGACAGCTTCAATCGGTTGGAAGCAGTGAGGGTATAACGGAAAGAATGTTTCCATTGATAACCCAGATAGCCACCTTTATCAGCCGAAAGTTCATCGCCACGACGTTTGTAGGTGGGAATCTTTCCGCTGACAATGAGCTCCTGACGGGTATGGCTGAAAAGTTTGGCCAGTCCCTTTCGCTCCTGATAAAGACTGTCCTTAGCGGGACGTACGTTTCCTGGAGCAAACCTGAAGGTCACGAACTGCAGGAGCAATCTTCTGGTGACAGCATCGATGGAAGCTATCATCTGCAATTCGCCCGCGCTCTTCATCTCACCGTAGCGATAAATGTATTCTTCGATGTCCTCCACTTGCTGCGCGGAGAGGAAAGGCAGTTGTTCCAAGTCCTCGCGCGAGGCGTGATTGATGTCGATCTTGTTGTTATAAAGGTCTTGAAGAAATTCGTACTGTTGCTGGCTGAGCTCGTTGTCAACGTCTTCAACGTCGAGCCAGTCCTCATACATTTTCTGCCAGGGCAAGGCAGGATTCGTCTTGTTCTGAGCGTCTACAAAAGCTGAAGCCAACAGGAAAATCAGCAACAGTAAAACAGATCGGTTGTGGTTCATAGGCGAGGTAGCTATTCCAATGGCAAATATAAGAAATTTTTGATTACAGAAGAATGTTTTTGACAAATATTTTCAGTAAGGATGGTTGAAAACAATATTTCTGTAATAGTTCCTTCGCCAATCTACCTTTATACTATAGAATAAGGAAAAAGAAACATACCGCTGCAGCAATAAAAGAACACAGCATGACGCCAAGGCAACCTTTGTTCGTTGTTTGCGTCTTGCTCTCGGCCGCTTCCGGATTCTGCTCTTGTTCATTGTCCGATGGTCTGTCGTCGTTTGGTTCGTCGTCTCCCATGTAGAACGTATCCTCCGGGTTCATCTCTCGATAGAGCATCTCTTCGTCACTCATGTCGTTTGTCTTTGTTAAGCGTGAATGATTTCTTAATGCAGCAAAAATAATACATTTCTTTCAATCGAGCCATATTTCTCCTGATTATTTTAGGCATAGCTATGAAGTTTAGGTAATTCCTCGCCTGCATGTCTACAGAACAGTCTTGCCTTCTGTCTAATCCATAAGCTGAATGCGCATTTCGCGCTAGTGTGCCATATATTTATTATCCAAGATCATCTTCAATCCTCGTCGTCAAGAATACCAAAGCTCCTACAAGGCTGTTTATAGGAGGGCCGTCATTCCTGACGGCCAAGCAAGAATTCTGATATGCATAAGAGAATATTCGATGTATAATCGGCGTCTTCAAGAAAGAATTTTGATTAAACTTTTAGAAGTTTGTTAAGAAAGGTATACGATTGCATTGCATGAAATTCGTTCGGAAATAGTGGCCGTCAGGAATGACGGCCCTCCTATTCGTTCCGTTGTTTCATCGAATGGGAGTAGATGGGGGGTTCTACCTCCCTCTTTAAACTTAGTGCCCCGAAAGCGGCACACCTGTGCGAAGCGCGCAAATCAGCTACCCAACCAGATTTTCTCCTTCTCAGTAAATTCTACGAGATTATGAAAAAAAATTGCCGCAACTCGTCAGAGCTACGGCAATTGTAAACTTTGTGCGCCCTTAGGGGCTCGAACCCTAGACCCACTGATTAAGAGTCAGTTGCTCTACCAACTGAGCTAAGGGCGCTTGCTTCAGAGAAAGAATCGTGCGCCCTTAGGGGCTCGAACCCTAGACCCACTGATTAAGAGTCAGTTGCTCTACCAACTGAGCTAAGGGCGCAATATAAAACCGAATCAAATTCGGATAGCGTTCTTTTCTGAATGCGGGTGCAAAGGTAGTTACTTTTTGCGAGACCGCCAAACGTTTTCCATGTTTTTTTCGAAAAAAGTGTTTTCTGGGCCTTTTATCCTACGCTATCCCCCACTCCACACCTACGCTAAGAGTGATCAAAATAAAAAAATACAGGAAAGAGCGGTAAGCGGGACTCGAACCCGTGACCTTCGGCTTGGGAAGCCAACGCTCTACCAACTGAGCTATTACCGCAAGAAAAGAGGAAATTATGAAAAGGATAGTGTTTGTTGAACTCCAACAAACTTTGAGCCGATAGGGGGACTCGAACCCCCGACCCACGCATTACGAATGCGTTGCTCTACCAACTGAGCCATATCGGCGTTGTCGTTTGACGGGTGCAAAAGTAATCGTTTTTTTTTAATCTACCAAATTTTCACCCTTTCTTTTTGCCATTTTCTTAAGAATTGGTAACTTTGCGCAATTACCCAAACCAATTAAGGGCAAAAATACATGGCAACATCAACATCCGTAAACAATTTTAAAGAAGAAGGACAATATATAGAACTGAAAGGTGCAAGGGTCAACAACCTGAAGAACATCAGTCTCAATATTCCCCGCAACAAGTTCATCACCATCACCGGCGTGTCGGGATCGGGCAAGAGCTCATTGGCTTTCGACACCCTCTATGCCGAGGGACAGCGGCGCTACGTGGAGAGCCTCTCCGCCTATGCCCGACAGTTCCTTGGACGAATGAGCAAACCGGAGTGCGACTTCATCAAGGGTCTCCCTCCCGCCATTGCCATCCAGCAGAAGGTGATCGCCCGCAATCCGCGTTCCACCGTCGGCACATCCACCGAGATCTATGAGTACCTGCGGCTGCTCTATGCCCGTATAGGCCGCACCTACTCGCCCATCAGCGGTGAGGAAGTGAAGAAGCACTCCACAGAAGACATTGTCAATTGCGCGGCACAATACTCTCCGGGCACCCGCTTCATGGTGCTTGCCCCTCTGCGCATAGGCAAAGACCGCACGCTGGCCAAGCAACTGGAGATAGAATTGCAGCAAGGCTACAACCGCATCTATTATAATGGAGAGGTCATCAACATCTCCGACGCGGCCACTATGGCGGAGAAAGGCGAAATCTCCGATACGACCGACGGTCTGTTTCTCATCATCGACCGCATGTCGGTCAGCAACGAGAAGGATGCCATCAGCCGTCTCATCGATTCGGCAGAGACGGCATTCTATGAAGGCGACGGCTCGTGCAGGCTCGTCTTCCTGCCCTCCAACATCAGCTACGACTTCTCGCAGCGCTTCGAAGCCGACGGAATAAAATTCGAAGAGCCCAACGACAATATGTTCTCCTTCAACTCGCCACTCGGCGCCTGCCCCACATGCGAGGGCTTCGGCAGCATTATCGGCATCGACGAGAAACTCGTCATCCCCAACACCTCGCTCAGCGTGGCCGAAGGCTGCGTGCAATGCTGGCACGGAGAGCGCATGGGCGAATGGCAGAGGGAATTCTGCCGCAGGGCCAAGCGCGACGACTTCCCCATCTTCAAGCCTTACTATGAGCTGACACAAGAGGAGAAGGACCAGCTCTGGCACGGTCTGCCTTCAGAGGCCAACGCCGATATGCACGACAAAATCTGCATCGACAGCTTCTTCCAGATGGTGAAAGAGAACCAGTACAAGATTCAATACCGCGTCATGATGAGCCGCTATCGGGGCAGGACCATCTGTCCCGACTGCCACGGCACGCGCCTGAAGAAGGAAGCTACATGGGTGAAGGTGGGCGGACGAAGCATCACCGACCTCGTGCAGATGCCTGTCAGCGAACTGCAAAAGTGGTTTGACAATCTTCAACTCGACAGTCATGACGCCGAAGTGGCCAAACGACTGCTGGTCGAAATCAAGAACCGACTGAGATTCCTCAACGAGGTGGGACTGGGCTACCTTACCCTCAACCGACGCTCAAACACGCTGTCGGGTGGCGAGAGCCAGCGCATCAACCTCACCACGTCGCTGGGTTCCTCCCTGGTAGGCTCACTCTACATCCTCGACGAGCCGAGCATTGGTCTGCACAGCCGCGACACCGACCGATTGATAAAGGTATTGAAGGAATTGCGCGACCTGGGCAACACGGTCATCGTGGTAGAGCACGACGAGGAAGTGATGCGTGCCGCCGACTGGATCATCGACGTGGGTCCCGACGCCGGACGACTGGGCGGTGAAATCGTCTACGAAGGTCCGGTACCCGAAATCCACAATTCTCCCGAAGACAACGAGAGTCTGCTCGACAAATATCCACGCTCCCACACCATACAGTATCTCACTCATTCGGAGACCATTGAGGTTCCGAAGAGCCGCCGGGCCTGGAACCAGAGCATCATCCTCTCGGGCTGCCGCATGAACAACCTCAAAGGCATCAATGTAGAGTTTCCGCTCAACGTTTTGTGCGTCGTGACGGGCGTGAGCGGTTCGGGAAAGTCCTCTCTCGTGAAAGGCATCCTCTACCCTGCCCTGAAGCGCCATTTCGACGAGGTCTGCGACGCACCAGGCGAATACACCTCGCTCAGTGGCGACTGGCAAAGCATCAAGCACGTGGAGTTTGTCGACCAGAACCCGATCGGTAAGTCGACGCGCTCCAATCCCGCAACCTATCTGAAGGCCTACGATGCCATCCGCCTGCTTTTCGCCGAACAGCCTCTGGCCAAGCAGCTGGGCTTCACGCCACAGTACTTCTCCTTCAATGCTGAAGGCGGACGCTGCGAGGAGTGCAAGGGCGCTGGCGTCATCACGGTCGAGATGCAGTTTATGGCCGACTTGGTTCTGACCTGCGAGGCCTGCCACGGCAAGCGGTTCAAGCACGACATCCTTGAGGTGCGGTTTGAGGGAAATAACATCAACGACGTTCTGAACATGACCGTCTCCGAAGCCATAAGCTTCTTCTCTCAGTACAATCAGAAGAGCATCGTCGACCGCCTGCAGCCACTCGAGGATGTAGGTCTGGGATATATCAAGTTGGGACAGAACTCTTCCACCCTCTCCGGCGGCGAGAACCAGCGCGTGAAGCTGGCCTACTTCATTGGCCAGGAACGACAGGACCCGACGCTCTTTATCTTCGACGAGCCTACTACGGGACTTCACTTCCACGACATCAAGCGCCTGCTCCATGCCTTCGACGCGCTTATCGAGCGTGGCCACAGCATCATTGTCATTGAGCACAATCTCGACGTCATCAAGATGGCCGACTACATCATCGACTTGGGTCCAGATGGTGGCGACAAGGGCGGACAAGTTGTATACGCCGGAACGCCGGAAGGAATCGTCAACTGCAAGGAGAGCTTCACCGGACAGTTCCTGAAAGACAAGCTATAATCCTGCCATCGTTATGAGGACAAAGCTCCTTACCACAATAGACAACACAAAAAAATCCCCTCTTTCCTTGGCGCAGGAAGCCAGGAAAGAGGGGAAGTTTATTTCTACGAAGCGCTACTTGCCTTGCCGCTCATCAGCGCGTTTCTTCTTGACGAGAGCTATCTCCCGCCTCATCTTCTTACTCTCAGCCACCACTTTGGGCGAGAGCCAGATCAGGGCAATCACGTTAGGAATGACGATAAAGAGATTGAATGTATCGGCCAACTCCCAGATGAGCTCAACCTTGACGACCGATGCCACTACCACCAGCACCATCACGACAATGCGATAAGCTACAATGGGGCGTTCGCCGAAGAGATAACGCACATTTTGCGCTGCAAAGAAATACCACCCGACGATGGTGCTCATGGCGAAGAAGAATAGGGAGATGGCAATGAAGTAATTGCCGGCAGCGCCGAATCCGGAGTCGAAAGCAGCCTGCATGATACGAATGCCAACGAGATTCGTACCGCCATCAAGTACACCGCTCAGAAGCAGCACGAGTCCAGTGAGCGTACAGATGAGCAAGTCAACACCGATACCGATGATGGCTATCAATCCCTGCTCATAACAGTTGTTCACCTTGGCTATGGCATGGGCATGGGGCGTAGTACCCAGACCGGCCTCATTGCTGAACAGTCCGCGGCTGACGCCGTATCTCACTGCGCTCATCACCGAGATACCCACTGCGCCACCGGCACCAGCCTCAGGCGTGAAGGCATAACGGAAGACCTCAACGAGCACCGCACCCAGTCGGTCGCAACGCATGCAGATGAAGATTATGGCGCCCAACACAAAGAGTCCGGCCATAAACGGAACCACGCTCTCGGCGAAGGCTGCAATGCGGGTGATTCCGCCCGACAGCACGAGTCCGACGAAAACGGTCAATACCAAACCTACATACAAAGGATTGATGGTATTGGGGAAGATGGAGGTGATGGCATCCGAGATGGAATTGGCTTGCACCATAATGCCGATCATGCCCAAAGCGAGAATGAAGAACACAGAGAACATACGCGCCAGCCAACGGGAATGCAAACCGTTCTGAATGTAGAAGGCCGGGCCGCCGACAATGTGGCCCTCAGCCGTTCGCGACTTATACAGCTGACCAAGAATAGCCTCAGCAAAGTTGGTTGACATACCAAGAAGAGCACTCACCCAAAGCCAGAAAAGCGCTCCCGGACCGCCCATGAGCAAGGCCATGGCCACGCCGACGATATTTCCTGTTCCCACCTGCGAGGCAATTGCCGTGGAGAGAGCCTGCAAGGGACTCATGCCGCTATGCTTGCTGGCCTTCTCATGCTTTCCGCTCTTCGAAAACAGCATGCGCAACGCAGAGAAGTAAAAACGGGGGATAAATTTCAGACGGAAGGTAAAAAACAAGCCGGCTCCCAGAAGAATAAAAACAAGTACCGGACCCACAAAATCACTATTCAAGGTCCTTACAAAGTCGTATACGCTACTTTGATTCATAGAGAAAAAAGGTTTATTAGTTGTTAAGTTCGGCTACAAAAATAGCAAATTTAGCCAAAACAACAAAAATAACAAACACTTTTTTATTCTCTCTTTACAAAATTTCTTTCTCATAAAAGGATTGCGAAAGCCCCCAAAAGTGTCCTTTACAGACCAAAACCCCTCATTAAACTCATGCGAAGGATCAGATATTCCTAATGTCTACATAGCCGTGCATGACGGCATAGATCGTGAGTCCGCTCACGCTGCGTATGCCGAGCTTGTCCATGATGTTCTTGCGATGGGAGATTACGGTCGTAAGACTAATGCAGAGCATATCGGCGATTTCCTTATTGATATATCCCCGGGCAATAAGCGAGAGCACCTCCACCTCGCGGTCGCTGAGCGTTCGCTGCTTATCTGAGCTGTCTTGCGGCAGAGGAGGAAGATTGCGGCCGTGACCATGGGCATGCTGTTCCAGTTGGAGAATATTTCTCACGAGCATCTTCTCGTCCTGATTGGTGCAAATACTATGGAAGCCGGTCAGCCATGTCGACGGATCAGTCTGAGTCGTCAGCACGATGGTTCGCACCCGGTGTTGGGCAAAGAAGCTCATGTTGCCCACCACCACGTCCTGCGCCGCAAAGAAATGGACATACTCTTCAGGATGATGGGCCAGGAGCTGACTCATCGTTCCAAAGACATCCACTTGAAGAATGGGCATCACGTCTCCTAAGATTTGCCGCAGACCAATCGTGGCAAGCATGTTGGCGTCGATGATGGCGCATTTAGGTTGATGGTTGATCTCTGTCATAGCCGCAAAAAATTACAAGAAAGGAGCCAAACGTTTGCCCACCCATCCACGGAACTTCTGCCAGGGAGTGCGCCACTGGTCCCAACGCTGCTCGGTCATCAGCCAGCAGTCTTTCTTCTCGCGCTCAAAGAGTGAGTCGAGCTCGCGGGTCGTGCAAGGATCCACGATGACCAGATTCTCCTCGTAGTCGAAGTTCAGAGAGCGGGCGTTGAGATTGGCTGAGCCCACGGTGCAGAACTGACCGTCGACCATAATGATCTTTGTGTGATGGAAACCGGGCGTATACATATATATATTACAGCCTGCCTTCATCAACTTGTGGGCATTATAGAATCCGCAGTCGGGAGTCAGAGGGATGTCACTGCGCGTGGAGAGCATGATATCCACCTTGACACCACGCTTCACGGCGTTCTTCAGCGCCCGCATCAGCGTGGGATTCAGCGTGAAGTAGGGATTGATAATCTTGATGGAATCGTGGGCATCGTTGATGGCATCGGTATAGAAGGTACGGATGATGTCGTTGCTGACGCGTGGTTCACGGTTGATGACGCCGACCATCTTCTTATATCGGGTGGCGGTGGTATCCGGCTTCAGTCCTTCGAAGTAGTCGGCCGGACGGTAGCCGCGATAGTATTTGGCGCCATGAACGTTCTGACCGGAGACCTTATTCCATATCCGCAGGAAGATGGCCTGCAGCGTGTTAACCTCAGAGCCGTCAAGCCGACAGTGCATGTCGTTCCAGGAGCCAACCTTCTTCGTTCCCTTAATGTAATAATCGGCCACATTCATGCCACCCGTATAGGCTATCTTTCCGTCGATGACCACAATCTTGCGATGGTCGCGCGAGAGGACATGATTTACCCACGGGAAAGTGATGGGATCAAACTTGTAGATCTCAATGCCTTCAGCGCGGATAGAGTCGAGATGACTGCGCTTCAGCGGACGGTTGTTGGACGAATTGCCGAAAGCATCGAAGAGAGCGCGCACCTCCACGCCCTCCTTGGCTTTCTGACCAAGGAGAATGAACAACTCACGGGCGATGGAATCGTTGCGGAAATTGAAATATTCAAGATGGATGCTGCTCTTGGCCTGACGGATGGCGGCGAACATGTCGTCGAACTTCTCCTGGCCCGTCATCAGCAGAACGACGGAATTGTCGTGGGAGAACTTCACGCCATGCTGCCTCAACTGGCCGACGAGCATAGAATCAGCTCGCTGCGAACCCATGTTCACAGCAGAACCGTCGTGTCGCTGAGCCCTCACAGGCTGAAGAAGGCACAAAAAGAGAAATAGGAGAATAGAATACTTTATTCTGAAAATCATTCTGTTGGTTTTACATTAACGCCGCCGCGTAGCTGTCGACAATGCCGAGAAGATGATTCTCGCTATCGGTGACCAGCACTGAATGGATCTTATGCCGATGCATGATCTTCTGCACTTCGGTAATCTTCGTCTTGGGCGGCACGGTCTTCGGCTGCCGTGTCATGATGTCGGCCACCGTGTGGTCGAAGAATTGCGCCTGCCAGCGCTCCATGGCCCTGCGGATGTCGCCGTCGGTGATGAGTCCCGTCACCCTGCCGTCAGCATCGAGCGAGACTCCCAGGCCCAGTTTGCCTTTGCTCACGTCGATAATAGCCTTGCCCAAGTGCATGTCCTCGGGAATAATCGGCAGGTCGTCCGTGCGCATCACGTCCTCGGCTGTCGTGAGAAGCTTGCGGCCCAACTCTCCACCAGGATGGAACTGAGCGAAGTCGCGCGGCTTGAAGTTGCGTATCTGCATCAGCGCCACTGCCAAAGCGTCGCCCATAGCCAGGGCGGCTGTTGTGGAACTCGTGGGAGCAAGATTGAGCGGGCAGGCCTCGTGGCTCACCCACACCTTGATATGGCACGTTGAGTATTTGGCAAGCAAAGATTTGGGATTGCTGGTCATGGCGATAATAGGGATGTGCATGTGGAGCACCATCGGGATAAACCGCAGCAACTCATCGGTCTGACCGGAGTTGCTCAGCGCCAGCACGACATCCTCTGAAGTCATAACGCCCAAGTCACCATGGTAGACATCGAGAGGATTGATAAAGAAAGCCGGCGTACCGGTAGAAGAAAGCGTTGCCGCAATCTTCGCCCCTACGTGGCCGCTCTTACCGACCCCCGTAACGATAATCTTACCCTTACAATGATACATCATCGTAACGGCTTTCTCGAAGTTGTCGTCGAGCTGTGGAATAAGATTCTTCACAGCCTCAGCCTCGTCGGTGAGGCATTGTATGGCATAATCCTTGGCCTTGGCCAATCTTTCTGAAAGTGCAGTCATCAGTCTTTCTTCAGCAATTTCTCAATCAGTGGTTCCAGTTTGTCAAGTTGCAGCATATTGGCAGCGTCGCTCAGTCCTTGGTCGGGATTGGGATGCACTTCAAAGAACCATCCCGTAGCCCCGAAGGCCTTTGCGGCCAATGCCATGGGCTCAACAAACTTGCGGTCGCCAATCGTCTTTCCGTCACCGGCAGAAGGACGCTGTACGCTGTGGGTACAATCCATGATGACGGTAGAAACAATGTGGCGCATATCTGGAATATTTCTGAAATCGACCACAAGATTGTTGTAGCCGAAGCAAGAACCACGCTCCGTAAGCCACACCTCCGACGCACCGCCATCCAATGCCTTTTCTACAGGATACCGCATATCGCGGCCAGAAAGGAACTGGGCTTTTTTGATATTGACAGTTTTGCCCGTTTTGGCGGCAGCAAGAAGCAAATCAGTCTGGCGACAGAGGAAAGCCGGTATCTGAATTACGTCACACACCTGCCCAACGGGTTCTGCCTGCCAACTCTCGTGAATATCAGTTGTCAGACGCAATCCGTATTTATCCTTCACGTCACTAAGCATCTGCAGGCCCTTGTCGATTCCCGGGCCGCGGAAAGAATGGATCGAAGTACGGTTGGCCTTATCGAAAGAGGCCTTGAAAATAATGTCAATACCGAGACGGCCATTGATTTCGACTAACTTCTGTGCTACAGTATCAAGAAGCTGAGAGGACTCAATGACGCAAGGACCGGCTATAAATACTGCTTTTTCCATCATGATGTGAGTTCTTGTATTGCAAAGGTAAATAAAAACAAACAAGAAGCCAACTATTTAACAATTATTTATTCAGGAACTACTGGGTTAAAACCATTCTGCCAGAGTTATAAAAGAAGAGCAGCCCTATCAATCCGCCCCTCGCTTCTACTGCGTTTAGGTATTATGTCTGACTCTCCACTATCGATATATCTGATGGTAATGGCCTAAACAGCGCTGATTGATGGCGACCTGACGTACGTCGGACGACATGAAGAAATAAAGAACACAAAAAACTGCGGAGAGCTGAACAATCAACTCTCCGCAGAATGCGAATTATTTGTAAGACCCTAGGTCAGAAGTTCCACCAATGACGCTTCTTGGGCGGCTGCTGGGACTGCAAGCCCATGCTGCTGCGGATGATCTGACGATAGGACTTGTGTTCGGATATAATCTGATAGATCTCGCCCCAGTCGGGAAGTCCACCCACCATTGCGTCGTCGATGAAGACGTCGGCCTTTATCTTGCGGCTAAAGTGAGCGTTCTTGGTCACGTCCTCTTCGGGATAGTCCTTGTTGACCGCCCAGAACTCAACGCCTCTCTCACGACACCACTCAATGGCATCGTCGAGCAGTTTGCCTTCGCGAACGGTCCAGAGGATCAACTGGTGACGGTCCTTGATGAGCTGCCGCAAAGTTTGTGTGGCAAAAGGGATCTCGCGACCAATTTCCGGGTAGCGGTGTTCTACGATTGTACCATCAAAATCTACAGCAATCTTCATTACGATACGTCCTCAATTAATGTTTGAAGGAATCATCGTTCTTGTTGCTGTAATGGCTGTTGGCGTAGGAACCGTAGCCATGGCTGTAAGGCGACGTGTACGAATTGTAAGAACTGTATCCATAACCCGGTTTGCCGTAGTTGCCATAGCGGCCATAACGTCCGTAACGACCGTAGCGGCCATAACGTCCATAGCCATAGTAGTAGCCGTACTTCTTCTTGGAGAGGTCGATACCATTGATGACAACGCACATGCTGGGAAGCTTCTTCTCGTAGGCGAGGCTGTTGATGTAGCCGAAGCTCTCCTTTGCAGTGTAGTCGGCACGGCAGACCACCACAGAGATATCAGCGACGCGGCCAATCTGCAGGGTATCGGTAACAAGACCCACAGGAGCCGTATCGATGAGGATGTAGTCGTATTCCTTCTTCAGAATCTTGAAGATCTTATCCAGTGAAGAATAAGTCAGCAACTCGGCAGGGTTGGGAGGAATAGGACCGGCCATAAGGAGCTCGAGGTTGTTGTTGACACCAGAGGGAACGATCTGTCCCTGAATATCCTCAAGCGTGGGCTCTTCAAGAGTCAGCAAGTTGGTGATACCGTGGCGACGGTCGTCGATCTCGAAGAGCTCGGCCAAACGAGGCTTACGGATATCCAAACCTACGAGCAGCACCTTCTTGCCCAGCAAAGCGAAGCTGACGGAGAGGTTGGCTGCGATAAACGTCTTACCCTCACCAGAGATGGAAGAGGTGAAGAGGATGGTCTTCTGCGTCTTGCGCAACATGAACTGCAAGTTCGTACGCAGCGAGCGGAAGATTTCCTCCATGGCGTTGTTGGTATTCTCGTGCACGACGATGTCGGCCTTTGTCTTTGCAGCCTCGGTAGCGACGGCAACGTCAGCAACGATGGGCAGCTTGGTGAGACGGGCAACGTCATCGTGACCCTCAATCTTATAGCGGAAGAACTGAAGGATGATCAGAATCAGGGCAGGAAAAGCCAAACCGATCACCAGAGCGACGAGCATGATCAGGCTACCCTTGGGGCTCACCTTGCCATTGACCTCGGGCATATCGATCAGCTTACCCTTATTGGCTGTAGCGGCAAGAGAGATAGAGTTCTCCTCACGCTTCTGCAGCAACATCAGGTAAAGACCAGACTTCACTTCCTGCTGACGGCCAATCTGGCTCAGCATACGCTCCTGCTCAGGAGTCTCCTGAATCTGGCTCTCATACTTGCCCTGCTGAGAGGCCACCGAACTGCGCTCAATCTCCATGCTGCGGCGAGACTGGGTCATGGCGCGACGGATACTGTTGTTGAGGTCATCGAGCTGGGCGGTAAGAGGAGTCACCGTAGGAGAATTCTCAGAAGCTGAACGCAGCAAGCGGTTGCGCTGCAAGACGATTTCGTTGTAGCGGTTGATAAGAGCCGTTGCACTCTGGTCGCTCAGACCCACGTTGGAAGGCAAGGTCTGATACTTATTGGCAGGCTGGTTCATGTATTCCTGCAAAGAGCGAAGCAGGTCGATCTGCGTGTTGGCATCGGCGAGCTTCTGGTCGTAGGCATTGGCATTCTGCACAGCCTGACCGGCATTGAGTTTCAGCTCTACCATGTTGTTGCGCTTCTTGTAGTTTTCGAGCTGGCTCTCGGTAGAACCCAACTCAGCATTGATCTTTTCCAGACGACTGTTGATGAAGGCCTCGGTGTTCGTGGCAATCTCATTCTTGTCGGCGTTGGCCTGCTGGTTATAGGCGATAGTGAGCTGCTTCAGATAGTCCTTGGCACGATCGGGCACCTCGTCATTCAAAGTCAGAAGAACAATAGAGGTGTTCTTGTTGGTCTGTGTGGCAGAGAGCTCACCCACATATTTATAGGCAGCCATATCCGGTGAGACGATGCTCACCTTCAGCTCTGAACCATCCTCCATAGGAGTGGTAGAATTGGCCACGAAAGTGATGATACCTGCACGGGTACTGATCGTAGCGGGCAGAGAAGGCAGGTCCTTGTCGATTCCATAAGGGCCAGAAACTGAATTGTTGCGGCCGGGAACGTAGTAAGTTCCAGATACGTGGTACTTGCCGTCCTGACGGGTAATCACAAGGTTAATGGGCGCATTGATAGACTCCAGGTGTCCCGGATCAACGTCCACCGAGATAGGCTGGTTCTTGTAGAGGACGTTCTCCTTCACACGTCCCTTCATGCGATAAGAGACATAAAGCTTCAGATCACGCACAGCCTGCGCAGCAATCGAACGCGAGGTCAGAATCTCCAGCTCATTGTCGATACCATTGGAGTTGGAGATCAAGCCCAACGTATTCGTATTCAATGTGCTGTTGTTTCTGTTTCCCATGCCCTGCTGGGAATCGTCTTTGATGAGAAGCTTTGCACTCGCTCTGTAGACAGGCGTCGTGTAGCGCAAGTAAATGGCTCCACAGCCCAGACAGATGATAAGCGAAACCAGAAACCACTTCCAATTCAGGACAAGAGTGGTGTAGATAGCGGCAAAGTCAATGGCTGACTTTTCCTCTTCCGGTTCCTGGACAACAACTGGAGTTGCCTCTAAGTTTTTGTTTTCTTCCATTATTTGAATAACGTTATTGTTTTTTCTTTTATACCTTATTATTTATTATCAGCCGCGACGGTTGACCAAATCCAGAAGATACTTACCGTAATTGTTCTTCTTCATCGACATGCCCAGCGCCTGCAGCTTCTCAGCGGAAATCCATCCTTTGTTGAAGGCAATCTCCTCAAGACATGCCACCTGGAGTCCCTGACGCTTCTCTACGGTCTCGATGAAGTTGCCTGCCTCATAAAGGCTGTCGTGCGTGCCGGTGTCGAGCCATGCGAAGCCGCGCTGCAGGATACGCACCTTGAGGTTCCTCTGGTTTAGATATTCCTGATTGACCGATGTGATCTCCAATTCGCCACGTGCGCTGGGCTTCACATTTTTGGCTATCTCAACAACGCTGTTTGGATAGAAATACAGGCCAACCACGGCATAGTTGCTCTTCGGATGCTCTGGTTTCTCCTCGATGCTCAGGCAGTTGCCCTCGCTGTCGAATTCGGCCACACCGTAACGCTCCGGGTCGTTGACATAATAGCCAAACACGCTGGCCTCATTGTTTTCTTCGGCGTCCTTCACGCTCTGGCTCAACAAACCGGTAAATCCTGAGCCATAGAAGATGTTGTCGCCCAAAACAAGACAGACGCTGTCTTTACCGATAAACTTGTCTCCGATAATGAAAGCCTGTGCCAGACCGTCGGGCGAGGGTTGCTCGGCATACTCAAAACGCACGCCCAAGTCACTGCCGTCGCCCAGCAAGTGCTTGAATCCAGGCAAATCGAAAGGCGTAGAGATAATGAGAATATCCCTGATACCTGCAAGCATTAGCACTGAAATGGGGTAATAAATCATGGGCTTATCATAGATTGGAATCAGTTGTTTGCTGATTCCTTTCGTGATGGGATACAACCTTGTACCCGAGCCACCTGCTAAAACTATACCTTTCATATAAATAGATAAGTACTTATTATTTTCAGAAATTAAGTATAAAAACGCGTTTCTGATCTAATGAGAAAGATCACGACAGCCTTTCTAAGGAGACTGTCGACAACGAGGTCAAGAGCACACGTTTTGATGCGCGGCAGATGACGCCACTGCCCCTTCTCATGTAAATCGGTGCAAAGGTAACATAAAAAAACCGAATACTGAAAATTAATAATATAAAAAAGTACCAAGTAGCTTAATTTTCAAAGAAACGACCCATTTTTCGGCCCAAGCAGCTGATCTTGGTTGTCGGACTAGTCGGACCAATCAGACCAATCAGACCAGTCGGATCAGTCAGACCGGTCGGATTAGTCAGACCAGTCGGATTAGTCAGATAACAACCAGCCGCATTACCGATTTTTTTTAATTTTCAATTTTCAACAGACAATCTTGAAATCAGCGAACATTTGCAATGTAGGCATTAAGATGTAAAAGACATTTGAAACTGCATGCATTCAATCCGCAGTCTAATTGATTATTCGGGCCTTAGGTGAGGACAAGGGACAAGAGAGAAAAAGCTAGAAAATCTTTTGCAAATTCAGCAAAATTAGATTATATTTGCACAAAGAAAAATATTCAAGCGACGACTATGAACAACAATTACACAACGAGCATTACCGGGAAGGTACTACTAATTTATACAGGCGGAACAATTGGTATGGGCCGCAACAAGCAGACGGGAGCGCTTGAACCGCTCGACTTCAATCATCTCATCGCAAAGATGCCCGAGTTTGAATATCTTCAGACCGGAATCGACGTGTATCAGTTTACGCCCCCCATCGACTCAAGCAACATGAGCCCTCGACACTGGGCCCAGCTCGTACGCATCATAGCCGAACGCTACGACAATTATGATGGATTCGTCATTCTCCACGGCACCGACACGATGGCCTACACGGCCTCTGCCCTCTCCTACATGCTGGAGAACCTTACGAAGCCCGTCATCCTGACCGGTAGCCAGTTGCCCGTGGGACAAATGCGGACCGACGGAAAGGAAAATCTCGTGACGAGCATCGAGATTGCCTCCATGCACGACGAGCAAGGCCACGCCATGGTGCCAGAAGTGTGCATCTACTTCAGCGGACGCCTCTTGCGCGGCAACCGCTCCACAAAGGAGAATGCCGACGGATTCAATGCCTTCGACTCGTTCAACTATCCTCACCTCTGCGACGCCGGTGTGAATTTTGATTTCCATACGCATCATATCCTCAAGCCCGACTGGGACAAGCCCATGATTCCCCATTACGCCATGAACACAGACGTGATCGTGTTCTCGCTTTTCCCGGGCGTAGATGAGGACATCATGCGCAGCATGCTCTACATGAAGGACCTGCGAGGCATCATCATGCGAAGCTATGGCAGCGGCAACGCCCCCCAGTCGCCATGGTTCATTCAGCTGTTGAAGCAAATGACCGAACGCGGCATCGTCGTTGTCAACATCAGCCAATGTATTGCAGGATTTGTTGAGATGAGCCGCTACGACACGGGCTATCATCTGCAGAGCGCTGGCGTAGTGAGCGGTTACGATTCAACCGTCGAGGCATCGGTAACGAAACTCATGTACCTACTCGGCAAGTACAACGACTATCATATCATTCGCACAATGATGTCGAGATGTCTTGCCGGAGAATTCACGACGCCCAAAAAGAACGGCAATCAATAACCCCTCCAGTTGTTGCAGTTTTACGGATGCGACGTTACGACCGCCACGTTCATTCGTGACAGTCGTCACGTTCATTCGTGACAGCCGTCACGTTCATTCGTGACAGTCGTCACGTTTGTTCGTGACAGCCGTCACGTTCGTTCGTGACAGCCGTCACGTCGCTTGGCTGGGGTTACTGAGAGTCAGCCCCTTCTGGGCTGATTGATTAGTTCTAGTCTTCCCCCAGAACTGTAGGAGCGGCGACATTCCTGCCAACGAAGGATTTACCAAAGTGTCCTAAAGGAAAGGATGTGTAATCCTCAGGAAGACGATACCTCAGAAATGCCGGGTACATTGGATCGAAGCGGACATGTGCCCGGTTGTGATAAGCAAGCAGGCCTTCTTTCTTGGCCGTCAGGAATGACGGCCCTCCTACCATTCGGTCCTCCTTTCAATCTTGGCCGTCAGGAATGACAGCCTTCCTATCGCCCTCCTACGGATATCTATCGAAATTTAACACTCCGATGTAAACTTCCATCCCTTCGTAGGGAGGGGCTGAGGGTGGTCTCTTTGTTCGTATAAGGGTAAGCCATAGAGAATATCTGGTTAGCCATTTTATATTAATTTATTTTCTAATTTCATAACCACTTGAATCACGGCGATTTAAGTATTTTTCGACATTTGTTTTCACGAAGGTCGCCTGCGATTGTCTCTCGTTGTTGTGGGTGTCGAGGGAGCCCGGAATGATAATTTTTCAATTGGCAGCATACTGCAGGGCTCTGCCGGAGGCAGTCCGCTTGATCAGAAAGTGCTTGTTAGAATTGAGATTGCGACTTCATAAAAAGTATAGAAATCATTTCTTTACAAAGATTTTTTAGTAATTTTGCAACGTGATATTCTATTTTTCAGCAACGGGCAATACCCGATGGGCTGCGCGTAAACTCAGCGAGGCCACTCAAGAAAGACTGGTATTCATACCAGACGCTATAGCTTCCCCCAGCAAGTTCAAGTTGCAGCCGGGGGAAAGGATAGGCTTTTGTTTTCCTGTCCACGGTTGGCGGCCACCTCTTGTCGTGAGGAAATTCATCAGCACGCTGCAGTTCGACGGTCCTACCGAGGGACATTATTGCTTTGCTGTCATCACCGCCGGCGACACTACGGGCGAGACCTTCCGCATCTTCGAAGACGACCTCCGCGCCAAAGGCATCAGCCTGCAGTCGCGTTGCGCCCTGCTTCTGCCCGAGTCCTACGTGGGCCTTCCCTTCATGGATGTAGACAAGCCCGAGCGCGAAAGACAGAAGAAAGACAAGGCCAACGAAGACCTGAAGGCTTATCTACAGACAGTCATCAACCGAAAGGCCAGTGACGGTCCGCTGTACATCGGTCGGTGGCCGCGAATCAACTCACGCGTGCTGGGCGCAGGATTCCTGAAACTCGTCGACGACTCGAAGTTCCACGTCGTGAGCAGCCGCTGCGTGAAATGCGGTATTTGCGCCGACGTGTGTCCGCAGAACGACATCAAAGGCGGACTGGGCTATGAGCCGCAATGGAAGCACGACGACTCCTGCCTCACCTGCTTTGCCTGCTATCACCATTGTCCCCATCACGCCATTGAATTCGGCCGACAGACGCACCACAAGGGACAATACTTCTATGAGAAAAGAAACTAACTAAAAATATGAAAAGATGAAAAAGGGAATCTTTATCTTCTTATGCTTGATGATGGCAGCCACCTGGGCACGCGCCTCACGGGTGAATCCTCAGCCAGCCGTCATCACCCAGAGCGACGGCTCGCAGATCACGGTCTATGCCCATGGCGATGCCGACAGCCACTGGTATACGCTGTCAGACGGTACGCTGCTCATGCACGAAGGCTACGACTACTACGTCGCAAAGGTCAGCCCCAGCGGCCAGTTGACCAACTCCAAAGTGCTGGCCCACGAGCCCGCCGTGCGCGACGCCAAAGAGGCCCAGCTCGCTCAAGCACAGAACCGCAAGCTCTTTGCCAAGCAGATTGAGGCCGCCAGCGATGCACGCCGCATCTCCATCGGCACAGGCAGACGCTACTTCCCCCACACGGGCTCGCCCAAGGCACTGGTGATTCTCGTCAACTTTGCCGACACGACATTCTCCGTCGCCGACCCGGTGAAGACCTTCAACCAGTATCTCAACTCCACCCTGCCCAACGGCGAACTGGAGAATTTCGGCAACAGGGAGAACCGCAACTATGGAAGCGTGCTGAGCTATTTCAAAGACATGAGCTTCGGACAGTTCACCCCGCAGTTCGACATCGTGGGTCCTGTCACCATGCCTCACGGTCTCGCCTACTACGGAGCCAACAACGACGCCCGTGTGGTGGAGATGATGACCTCGGCCTGCCAGATGGTTGACGACGAGGTGAACTTTGCCGACTACGACGCCGATGGCGACGGCTACGTAGACCTTGTCTACTTCATCTATGCCGGCTACTCAGAGAGCTTCTCGCAGAACTCCTCCGATTGCATTTGGCCCCGTTCCGGCACCGCCAGTATCGGCACCTTCGACGGCAAGCAGGTGTGGCGCTACGGCGTCAACAATGAGCTCAACGGATATCCCGGCGCATTCAGTTCCGAACCGCTGAAGCGCGTGAACGGCATCGGACTCTTCTGCCATGAGTTCTCCCACACCCTCGGACTTCCCGACTTCTATCCCACGGTCACTTCGGCTCAGGTAGACAATCAGGCCATGGAATACTGGGACCTGATGGACGGAGGCGAATACCTCGACAACGGCTGGTGCCCCACGCCTTACACGCCCTGGGAGCGCGAGACGATGGGCTGGATGAAGCTCGACACGCTGTCTGAGGCACAATACGTTGAGATGCAGCCCGTGCAGGAGGGTGGAAAGGCCTATAAGATTTTGGGCGAGAATGGCGAGTACCTCATCCTGGAGAATATCCAGAAAGCAGGTTGGAACCAGCGCCAGTATGGCCACGGACTTCTGGTCTACCGCGTAGACTATCCCTACACATCGGTCAACCTCACCGACAATCCCAACAACACCTTGGGTAAGCCGGCCATGACTGTCGTTCCTGCCGACGGCATTCTGATCACGTCGTACAACACCAACGTCTCAAGGTCTGACTATACCAGCAGCCTCGCCGGTGATCCCTATCCCGGCACCAGCAACGTGACCGACCTGGAAAGCGTGACGCTCAACAATTCTACGCTCACCGACGCTCCCCTCTACGGCATCACTGAGGACACGGATAGCGGAACCATCGGCTTCGCCTTCAAAGACCGCACGCTGACCGCCATCGACATTGCAAACGTCAAGACTCCAGCCGACGGCCGCATCTACACCATCGACGGTCGCTATGCTGGCACCGACAGCAATCGTCTGGCCAAAGGTGTCTACATCAAGAACGGAAAGAAGATCATCGTAAAATAACCTTAACGGGTTTAGAAATATCCATTCGGTCGTACCGGGCGAAACTGTTCCGGTGCGACCGATTTTGCATAATCTAAGATCTCTAGGCTTTAATTCAGATTATTTAGTCTTACCATCTGATAAATAATCCCCGGCTAAGAGCCGTTTTATCACATAAAAACACTATCTTTGCAGAAAAGATTATTACGCTTATGAGATACTTAGATCCGCGAGCAGACCTCACTTTCAAACGCGTCTTTGGCGAGCATCCCGATCTTGTTATTAGCTTGCTCAACGCCCTTCTGCCTCTTGACCAGGAACATCAGGTCAAGAGTGTGGAATATATTCCTATAGAACTTGTTCCTGACAGCCCATTGAAAAAGAACAGCATCGTCGATGTTCGGTGTAAGGATGAAGAGGGACGTCAGTTCCTTGTAGAGATGCAAATGATATGGTCGGAAGAATTTAAACAACGTGTTTTGTTTAATGCTTCCAAGGCCTATGTGCGGCAGTTGGATAAGCATGAAGACTATGAACTTCTTCAGCCAGTCTACTCTCTGAATCTTGTCAACGAGATTTTCGAGCCCGACCTCCCCAACTACTATCACCAGTATTCAGTAGCCAACATAGACCATCCGGAGAAGATAATCGAAGGGTTGCACTTGATTTTCGTTGAGCTTCCGAAGTTCAAGCCTCAAAGCTATTCCGAGAGAAAGATGGAGGTATTATGGCTCCGTTATCTCACGGAGATGGGTGGTGCCAGCAAAGTGCCCCAGGAGTTTCTTGAAAATCCCGAGGTGAAGAAGGCCGTGGATATTCTTGAGGAGTCGTCATATTCCCCCGCCCAATTGGAAGGATACGACAAATTCTGGGACGCAGTGCGCACTGAGCGTACTTACTACAACAGTGCCCGTCGTCTCGGAAAAAGAGAGGGGTATCAAGAAGGGCTTGAGCAAGGACATGAAGAGGGTGCTTTGGAAGAAAGAAAGAAAAACGCCAAGGCAATGAAAGCCTTAGGAATACCCACCGAAAGCATTTCGAAGGTTATAGGATTATCTGCTGAAGAAATCAACTCTTTATGACAACTACCCTCCATCAGCGCATTACAAACCATAAAATACAATATGGCGCATCTGATTATTTCTACAGATAGCTAGACTTCATAACAAGAGGCTTCTTCTAATCATCGGAATGGTCAGGTGCTCCAGTAATTTAGTGTTCTAAAATCCTTTTTTGTTGCCATCTTTCACCAAACTTTCGATTCGCATCAAGACCGTAACAGAATTCTTTTGAACTTTTATCAAAAAACCTTTTCTAAGATTTCCGAGTTAAAGGATAATTCATTAACTTTGCAACATCGAAATAGAGGAAAAGAGATTCACACAATATTCATAAACATTTTAGCGAATATGATTATTTATTCAAAAGAAGTAGACAACATGTGCGTTGTCAAAAAGGGTGCCTATCACGGCCCTGCTCCAATTCCTGAAGAGGGTAAATGGATTCAGGCCAAGGAGATCAAGGACATTTCTGGCTATACCCACGGTGTGGGTTGGTGTGCTCCTCAGCAGGGAGCCTGCAAGCTCTCTCTCAACATCAAGGAGGGCGTGATTGTGGAGTGCCTCATCGAGACCATCGGTTGCACGGGTATGACCCATTCTGCTGCCATGGCTTCTGAGATTCTTCCTGGCAAGACCATTCTGGAAGCGCTGAACACCGACCTCGTGTGCGACGCTATCAACACCGCCATGCGCGAGCTTTTCCTGCAGATCGTCTACGGACGCAGCCAGAGCGCATTCTCTGAGAACGGACTCGCCGTCGGCGCCGGTCTCGAGGACCTGGGCAAGGGCCTGCGCTCTCAGACTGGTACTCTCTATGGCACTATGGCCAAGGGTACTCGCTATCTGGAGCTCACTGAAGGCTACATCACAAAGATGTTCCTTGACAAGGACGATTATGTTTGTGGCTATGAGTATGTTCACCTGGGCAAGATGATGGAAGCCATCAAGAACGGCATGGACGCCAACGAAGCTGTGAAGAAGTTCACAGGCCGCTATGGACGCACCACCGCCGACCAGGGTATTGTTAAATCTATCGACCCACGTAAAGAATAAGGAGGAACCACAGTATGATTAGAAAAGTTCAATACGAGAGCCAGGAGCGTCGTGAGGCACAGGTCAACGCTGCGCTTCAGGCCAATGGCATCAAGAACCTCGAAGAGGCAAACGAAATTTGCGACAAACTGGGTATCGATCCTTATCAGATCTGCGAAGACACACAGCGCATCTGCTTTGAGAATGCTAAGTGGGCTTACGTTGCAGGTGCTGCCATCGCTATCAAGAAGGGCTGCAAGAGCGCTGCTGAATGCGCCGAGGCCATCGGTATCGGTCTGCAGGCTTTCTGTATTCCCGGAAGTGTGGCCGACGACCGTAAGGTAGGTCTGGGCCACGGCAACCTGGCTGCCCGTCTGCTCCGCGAGGAGACCGAGTGCTTCGCCTTCCTGGCAGGCCACGAGAGCTTCGCTGCTGCTGAGGGTGCCATCAAGATCGCCGAGATGGCCAACAAGGTGCGCAAGAAACCGCTCCGCGTTATCCTCAACGGTCTGGGCAAAGATGCCGCACAGATCATCAGCCGTGTGAACGGCTTCACTTATGTTAAGACAAAGTTCGACTACTATACTGGCAAGCTGAACATCGTCGAGGAGATTCCTTACGGCAACAATCCTGCCCGTCTGAAGGTAAAGTGTTATGGCGCTGACGATGTACGCGAAGGTGTGGCTATCCTGTGGCACGAGAACGTTGATGTCTCCATCACCGGTAACTCTACCAACCCCACTCGTTTCCAGCATCCCGTTGCAGGCACCTACAAGAAGGAGCGCCTGGCTGCCGGCAAGCCTTACTTCTCGGTGGCTTCTGGTGGTGGTACTGGCCGTACGCTGCACCCCGACAATATGGCTGCAGGTCCCGCTTCTTACGGTATGACCGATACCATGGGCCGTATGCACAGCGACGCTCAGTTTGCAGGTTCTTCATCAGTTCCCGCACACGTAGAGATGATGGGTTATCTGGGTATGGGCAACAACCCCATGGTGGGTGCTACAGTTGCCGTAGCCGTTCAGACCGACCTTCTGCTCAACAAGAAGTAAATTCAATATCTTTTCATATAAAGGGAGTACCTCAGCGGGTGCTCCTTTTTTTATTCACTGCCCTCCAATTATCTGAGCTGTTCTAGCAGAAAGTTGAAGTCAGCCTGTATTCTTATGTGCCTTTTGCAAAGTAGCAGAAAGAAAAACCTGCAATACAGACGTTATTTGCAATCTTTTTTTTAACTTTGCATCATCGAATAATTATATTGAACGTTCAGTTTTGATAGAAAAGCATATTGTTTTAGAAGATATTGACCCCGTGGTGTTCTACGGCGTCAACAACAGTCACTTGCAGATGCTCAAATCGTTGTTTCCCAAACTGCGCATCGTGGCGAGAGACAACGTTATCCGCGTGCTCGGCGATGAGGAGGAAATGGCCAAGGCCGAAGAGGATATAGAGAAGATGAGGATGCACGTGCTGAAATACAACAGCATCCAGGATGAGGACATTCTCGACATCATAAAGGGCAAACAGACCAAGGCCGACGGCGTGAAGGGCGTCATCTGCTACAGCATCTCGGGCAAGCCCATCATGCCCAAGACCCGCAACCAGCAGCAACTGATCGACGAATACGCAAAGAACGACATGATCTTTGCCGTGGGGCCGGCCGGAACGGGCAAGACCTATCTGAGCATTGCCCTGGCGGTGAAGGCCTATAAGGAGAAGACCGCCCGCAAGATCATCCTCTCCCGTCCCGCCGTGGAGGCTGGCGAGAAACTCGGATTCCTTCCGGGCGACATGAAAAACAAGATCGACCCCTACTTGCAACCGCTATATGATGCGCTGGAAGACATGCTTCCGGCCGTGAAACTGCAGGAGATGATGGAGAAAGGCATCATCCAGATTGCTCCCTTGGCCTTCATGCGAGGCCGTACGCTCTCCGATGCCGTGGTTATCCTCGATGAGGCACAAAACACCACGTCGGCACAGATACGCATGTTCCTCACGCGTATGGGCTGGAACACGAAGATGATCATCACGGGCGACATGACGCAGATTGATCTGCCGCGCGAACAACGCAGCGGTCTGGTGGAAGCACTGAAAATTCTAAAGGGCGTTGAGGGCATCTCCGTTGTCAACCTCGACAAGGAAGACATCGTGAGAAACAAGCTCGTCACGCGTATCGTCAACGCCTTCGAGCGTCACGACAAGGCTATGAAAGAAAACAAGACCAACAAACAATTATAAACATGAACGCAATTACAAGAACCGATTTCCATTTTAATGGTCAGAAGAGTGTTTACCATGGTAAGGTGAGAGATGTCTACAACATCAACGACGACCTGATGGTGATGGTTGCTACCGACAGAATCTCGGCTTTCGACGTGATTCTTCCCAAGGGCATCCCCTTCAAGGGACAGGTGCTCAACCAGATTGCAGCCAAGTTTCTTGATGCCACAAGCGACATCTGCCCCAACTGGAAGCTCGCCACTCCCGACCCCATGGTCACGGTGGGACTGAAATGTGAAGGTTTCCGCGTGGAGATGATCATCCGCTCCATCCTCACCGGCAGCGCCTGGAGAGCTTACAAGGACGGCTGCAGAGAGCTGTGCGGAGTGAAGCTGCCCGAAGGCATGAAGGAGAACGAGCGCTTCCCCGAGCCCATCATCACCCCGACCACGAAGGCCGACGAGGGACACGACCTCAACATCTCGCGTGAGGAGATCATCCGTCAGGGCATCGTTCCCGCTGAGGACTATGCCATCATGGAGGACTATACCCGCAAGCTCTTCAAGCGCGGACAGGAAATCGCCGCTAAGCGCGGTCTGATTCTCGTCGACACAAAGTATGAGTTCGGAAAGCGCGACGGCAAGGTGTATCTCATCGACGAGATTCACACACCCGACTCCAGCCGCTATTTCTATGCCGACGGCTACGAGGAGCGTCTGGCAAAGGGCGAGCCTCAGCGTCAGCTCTCCAAGGAGTTCGTGCGTCAGTGGCTCATCGAGCACAACTTCATGAACCAGCCCGGACAGGTGATGCCTGAGATTACCGACGAGTATGCTGAGAGCGTGAGCGAGCGTTACATCGAACTCTACGAGCACATCACGGGTGAAAAGTTCGACAAGGCTGCCGAGACTGGCGACGTGCTGGGCCGCATCGAGAAGAACGTGAGCGAATACTTGAAGCTCCACGAGAAATAATCGTTAATGAGGAGTCATGGAGAAGGTCTGGAGGAAGCCCCAACTGGCAACCACTTCCACACCTTCTCCATATTCCCTAAACTTTTTAGAATGTATCAACAGGAGAAAATCACCCCCTACTCCAACAACGAAAAGAAGAGCCAGCAGGTGGAGGAGATGTTCGACAACATTGCCCCCACTTACGACACTCTGAACCATCGCCTTTCGTGGAATATCGACAAGATGTGGCGCAACCGTGCCATCAATGCGCTGCAGCCGTCTCATCCGCAGCGCATGCTCGATATTGCGACAGGCACAGGCGACTTCGCCATCCTCGCTGCCCGGAAGCTTCAGCCCAAACAACTCATCGGAGCCGACATCTCGGAAGAGATGATGAGAATCGGTGCACAAAAGGTGAAGAAACTGGGTCTGGACAGCGTCATCAGCTTTGCCAAGGAAGACTGTCTGGCACTCAGTTTCCCCGACGACAGTTTCGATGCCGTCACCGCAGCGTTCGGCATCCGCAACTTCGAGAATCTTGATCAGGGACTGAAGGAGATTCATCGCGTGCTGAAGCCCGGCGGCCACCTGAGCATCGTAGAGCTGACCACACCGGTGACGTTCCCCATGAAGCAGCTGTTCAAGATCTACAGCAACACGGTGCTGCCCCTCTACGGACGAATGATCAGCAAGGACCGCAGCGCTTACGAATATCTGACGAAGACCATCGAGGCCTTCCCGCAAGGCGAGGAGATGATGCGCATCTTCAACAAGGCCGGCTTTGCCAACGCCTCATTCCGCCGACTCACCTTCGGCATCTGTACGATGTACCTTGCCGAGAAATAGCAACGCCACCGTACATTATTATATATAGAGCAACAGAATTAAAATTGACCTTTGTATGGACAAATACGGACTCATAGGATACCCCCTCGGCCACTCCTTCTCGATTTCTTATTTTAACGAGAAATTCGAGAATGAGCACATCAATGCCAAATACATCAATTTTGAGATTCCCTCGATAGATGGACTGACCGAAATATTGGACCGCAATCCCGAACTGCGCGGTCTCAACGTGACCATCCCCTACAAGGAACAAGTAATCAAGTTTCTCGACGCCATCAGTCCCGAGGCCGAAGCCATCGGTGCCGTCAATGTAATCCGCGTGACACACAAAGGCGACAAGGTCTTTCTGAAAGGCTTCAACAGCGACGTCATCGGATTCACCCGCAGCATTGAGCCGCTTCTTGAGCCGGCTCAGAAGAAAGCGCTCATCCTGGGCACTGGCGGTGCGTCGAAAGCCATCAACTTCGGCTTGAAATCGCTCAACATGCAGACGATATTCGTGAGCCGCACGAAGCATGGCAACGGATTCATCACCTACGATGAGGTGACGGCTGAACTGATAAAGGAATACAACGTGGTCGTCAACTGCACGCCAGTGGGCATGTACCCCCACGCCGACGAGTGCCCGCAGTTGCCCTATGAGGCAATGGACACCCACACGTTGCTCTACGATTTGATATACAACCCCGACGAGACCCTCTTCCTGAAACGCGGACGCGAACAGGGAGCAACGGTGAAGAACGGCTTGGAAATGCTTCTGCTGCAAGCTTTCGCCTCGTGGGAATTTTGGAATAGAAAAGACTAAAACACAAAATATAATGACCAACAGATACATGCAGAGAGGCGTGAGCGCAGCCAAGGAGGACGTTCACAACGCCATCAAGAATATCGATAAGGGAATCTTCCCACAGGCTTTCTGTAAAATCATGCCCGACATCGTGGGCGGCGACCCGGACTATTGCAACATCATGCACGCCGATGGTGCCGGCACAAAGTCGAGCCTGGCTTATATGTACTGGAAAGAGACGGGCGACCTGAGCGTATGGAAGGGCATCGCGCAAGACGCCATCGTGATGAACACCGACGACCTGCTCTGTGTGGGCGCAGTGGACAACATCCTCGTAAGCTCTACCATCGGCCGCAACAAGATGCTGATTCCGGGCGAGGTGATCTCAGAGATCATTAATGGCACCGACGAAATCCTCAGCGACATGCGCAAGATGGGCATCGGCATCTGGCCCACTGGCGGTGAGACAGCCGACGTGGGCGACCTCGTGCGCACCATTATCGTCGACTCTACCGTCACCTGCCGCATGAAGCGCTCGGATGTCATCGACAATGCCAACATCCGTCCGGGCGATGTCATCGTGGGACTCAGCTCAACAGGACAGGCTACCTACGAGCATGAGTACAACGGAGGTATGGGCAGCAACGGACTGACGAGCGCCCGCCACGACGTCTTCGCGAAATACCTGGCCACAAAATATCCTGAGAGCTACGATGCTGCCGTTCCCGACGAACTGGTCTACAGCGGCAAGTACAAGCTGACCGATCCCGTCGAGGGCAGTCCCGTCAATGCCGGCAAGCTCGTCCTCTCCCCCACCCGCACCTACGCTCCGGTAATCAAGCGTCTGCTCGACGAGCTGCGCCCCGAGATTCACGGAATGGTACACTGCACGGGTGGCGCACAGACCAAGGTGATGCACTTCGTCGGCGACAACTGCAAGGTGGTGAAAGACAATCTTTTCCCCATTCCGCCTCTGTTCAAGGCCATTCACGACTGCTCCGGCACTGACTGGAAAGAGATGTACCAGGTGTTCAACATGGGCCACCGCATGGAGATCTACGTCCGTCCTGAGGTTGCCGACAAGGTGATAGCCATCAGCAAGAGCTTCAACATCGACGCTCAGGTGGTGGGCCACATCGAGGAAGGCGCAAAGAGTCTCACCATCAAGAGCCCCTACGGCACCTTTGAATATTAAGTTTTAAGAATTCTACAGTTGCCTGGATTGTGCCGGAGCTGTAGAAGAACTCCAAAAGTACAAATGCAAGACAATCAGATACTACAGAAACTCGACGGTCTCGACGCCCGTTATCAGGAAGTGTCCACGCTGATTACCGACCCTGAGGTGATTGCCGACCAGCCCCGCTACGTGAAGCTCACCAAGGAATACAAGGACCTGGGCGACATCATGGATGCCAAGAAGCGATACACCGCCTGCCTCAATGCCATCAAGGAGGCCAAGGACATCATTGCCAACGACAGCGATGCCGACATGAAGGACATGGCGCGGGAGGAACTGGCCGAGAACGAGGCTTTGCAACCCAAGATTGAAGAAGAAATAAAACTGCTCCTCATCCCCAAGGATCCGGAGGACGCCAAGAACGTTCAGATGGAAATTCGTGCGGGAGCCGGTGGCGACGAGGCTGCTCTCTTCGCAGGCGACCTATTTAATATGTATAAGAAGTTCTGCGAGTCGAAGCACTGGAACGTGAGCGTGACGAGCATATCGCCCGGTGCCGTGGGTGGCTACAAGGAGATCGACTTTGCCGTTTCGGGCGAGAACGTCTACGGCACGTTGAAATACGAGTCGGGCGTCCATCGCGTTCAGCGTGTGCCCGCCACTGAGACGCAAGGCCGAATGCACACGTCGGCTGCCACAGTGGCCGTGCTGCCCGAAGCCGACAAGTTCGAGGTCAACATCAACGAGGGCGACATCAAGTGGGATACCTTCCGCTCGAGTGGCGCTGGTGGACAGAATGTGAACAAGGTGGAGTCCGGCGTACGTCTGCGCTACCCCTGGAAGAATCCCAACACGGGCGAAGTGGAGGAAATCCTCATCGAATGTACCGAGACCCGCGACCAGCCCAAGAACAAGGAGCGCGCACTCTCAAGACTGCGCACGTTCATCTACGACCGCGAGCATCAGAAGTATGTCGACGATATTGCCAGCCGCCGCAAGTCGCTGGTTTCAACTGGCGACCGCTCGGCCAAGATCCGTACGTACAACTTCCCCCAAGGCCGCGTCACCGACCACCGCATCGGCTACACCACTCACGACCTGCAAGGATTCCTCAATGGCGACATCCAAGGCATGATCGACGCACTTACCGTTGCGGAGAATGCCGAGAAACTGAAAGAAAACGAATTGTAAACATTCATAACACAACCATCATGACAAGAAAAGAACTGGTGGAACAGATCTTCGCCAAGAAATCATTCCTCTGTGTGGGTCTGGACACCGACCTGAATAAGATTCCTCCGTTTCTGCTCAACGAGCCGGATCCGGTAGTAGCTTTCAACAAACAGATCATCGATGCTACCGCTCCATACTGCGTAGCCTACAAGCCCAACATGGCTTTCTATGAGAGCATGGGCGTGAAAGGCATAGCAGCTTTCGAGAGTACCGTTGAATACCTCAAGGAGAACTATCCCCATCATTTCATCATCGCTGACGCTAAGCGTGGCGACATAGGCAACACATCTGCCATGTACGCCCGCACGTTCTTCGACGAATACGACGTGGATGCCCTCACAGTGGCTCCCTACATGGGCCAGGATTCCGTGACTCCCTTCCTCAACTACGAGGGAAAGTGGGTGATCCTTCTTGCTCTGACGTCGAATGCCGGCAGCATGGATTTCCAGATGACGAAGAACGAGGAAGGCGTCCGTCTCTTCGAGCGCGTCCTGGCAAAAGGACTGGAATGGGGCACAACCGACAACCTGATGTTTGTTGTTGGTGCAACCCGCGGCTCGCTCATCGGTGATGTCCGCAAGGTGGCTCCCAACTCCTTCCTGCTTGTCCCCGGCGTTGGCGCTCAGGGTGGAAGTCTTGAGGAAGTCTGCAAGTACGGAATGATCAAGGACTGCGGCCTGCTCGTCAACTCTTCGCGCGGCATCATCTATGCCTCCAGCGAAGACGACTTTGCAGAGGCCAGTGCCGCTAAGGCCAAGGCCCTGCAGGAGCAGATGGCTAAAGAGCTCGAGAAGCTATAATCAGCGTATCCCCACTCATCCATATTACAAAAGGCAAAGATTCAGTTCTTTGCCTTTTTTCTTTTTGTAGCTTGCAGGATTAATCTCTGATTCTCAACCAGAAAGAATTGTAAGTCTTGTGAATTAGAGAATTTGAGAATTCTTATAGTTCCTAGTATCTTTACGAAAAATGTTTGGATTACCACTCGGTGGTAAAAGCATTACCACTCGGTGGTAAAAGCATTACCGCTCGGTGGTAAACACGTTACCGCTCAGTGGTACGCTCATCATCTCTCGGTTTTCAACTGTTTTTTAGTCAATGTAGCCTACCCCGAAATCATTCTCTTCACGAATCGTTATGCCCAAGTCGTCTTTCATAGTGCGTTTATTGATGCCGTCCGACGTTCGTCGGAAAGCAAAAACTCTCCACAGAAAATTTCAAATAGCCCATTTCAGGTCTAAAAATGACGGCATAAATACATGCTGATGTAAAGCTTCTGTTCCGTCAACTGACGATTATAAAAGTCGGAACTTGATAGAACGTTTCTTGCCAAACGCTGAGTGCAAGATTATTGCAAAGCCTATAAAATACTAAATAATGCGGTAAGTTTTGGCGGGATAAATATTTTTTGCTACATTTGCAAAATTAAAATAGCTATTAATTTATCAACATGGAATTTACAGCAAGGCAAATTGCAGATTTCATCAAGGGACGCATAGTAGGCGACGAGAATGCCACGGTGCATACTTTCGCCAAGATTGAAGAAGGTGTCCCTGGAGCCATTTCATTCTTATCCAGTCCTAAATACGCACACTATCTCGATAGCACCGAGGCGACTATCGTGCTCGTCGATGCCGCCATTGCCATAGAGAAGGCCGTGAAGCCTACATTGATTATTGTTGAGAACGCCCGCGACTGCGTGGCCCGTCTTCTCCAGCTCTATTCCAGCGCAATGCCCCGCAAGAAGGGTATCTCCGAGAGCGCTTCCATCTCCCCCTCAGCCAAGATCGGCAAGGATGCTTACGTAGGACCGTTTGCAGTGGTTGGCGATGGTGCAGTCATTGGTGACAATGCGCAAATTTACCCCAATGTATATATCGGCGACGGCGTAAAGATTGGCGACAACGTGAAGCTTTATCCCAATGTCGTCATCTATTATGGTTGCCGTCTTGGCAACAATGTCACGATCCATGCCGGTTCGGTCATCGGTGCCGATGGCTTTGGTTTCGCTCCAACAGCCAATGGTTACGACAAGATTCCTCAGATTGGCATCGTCACGATTGAAGACGACGTGGAGATTGGCGCCAACACCTGCGTTGACCGTTCCACAATGGGCAGCACCATCATCCATAAGGGCGTGAAGCTCGACAACCTCGTACAGATAGCCCACAACGTTGAGGTAGGCGCCAACACCGTGATGTCGGCCCAGGTGGGCATCGCCGGTTCCACCAAGGTGGGCCAGTGGTGTATGTTCGGTGGTCAGGTGGGCATTGCCGGCCACATCACCATCGGCGACAAAGTATTCCTGGGTGCCCAGTCGGGTGTGCCCAGCAGCCTGAAGAGCAACCAGCAACTCATCGGCACTCCGCCTATGGAAAAGCTTCCCTACTTCAAGAGTCAGGCCATCTTCCAGAAGTTGCCCGCCATCTACAAGCAGATGTATCAGATGCAACAGGAAATTGAAGAATTAAAAAAGAAAATAAAATAACAAATACATAATGGACACTTTGAAACAGACAACCCTCAAAGGCAGTTTCACACTCTTTGGAAAAGGACTGCACACAGGCATCAACCTGACAGTTACTTTCAACCCAGCTCCAGAAAATACAGGATATAAGATACAGCGCATCGACCTTGAAGGCCAACCCATCATCGATGCCATTGCCGAACACGTGGTCGACACGCAGCGCGGAACGGTCGTTGCCCAAGGCGAGGCCCGCGTGGGAACCATCGAGCACGCCATGGCAGCCCTATACGCACTCGGTGTAGACAACTGCCTCATCCAGGTGAACGGTCCCGAATTCCCCATCCTCGACGGCTCTGCCATCATCTTCGTACAGAAGATTCAGGAGGTAGGCATTCAGGAGCAGAACGCTCCCAAGGACTACTACATCATCCGCAAGAAGATTGAAGTGAAGGACGAGGAGACCGGTTCGTGCATCACCATCCTTCCCGACAGCGAATTCTCCATCACGGCCATGTGCAACTTCAACTCGAAGTTCATCGCCTCGCAGTTTGCCACCCTCGACGCCGCCGACAAGTTCGCCACGGAGATTGCTCCTGCCCGCACATTCGTTTTCGTACGCGACATCGTGCCCCTGCTTGAGCACAATCTCATCAAGGGCGGCGACCTCGACAACGCCATCGTCATCTATGAGCAGATTGTCTCTCAGGAGAAGCTCGACCAGCTGGCCGACCTGCTCCACGTGCCCCACATGGACGCCTCGCAGCCCGGCTACATCCAGCACCGTCCGCTGATGTGGGAGAACGAATGCACGCGTCACAAACTGCTCGACATCGTCGGCGACATGGCCCTCATCGGCAAGCCCATCAAGGGCCGCATCATCGCCACCCGTCCGGGCCACACCATCAACAACAAGTTTGCCCGACTGATGCGCAAGGAAATCCGCAAGCATGAGGTGCAGGCTCCTATCTACGATCCCAATGAGGAGCCACTGATGGACAACATCCGCATCCGTCAGCTGCTGCCCCACCGCTATCCCATGCAGTTGGTCGACAAGGTTGTGGCCATGGGTGCTACGAGCATCGTCGGCATCAAGAACGTCACGGCCAACGAGCCCTTCTTCCAGGGCCACTTCCCCGGTGAGCCCGTCATGCCGGGCGTACTGCAGATTGAGGCCATGGCACAGTGCGGCGGGCTGCTCGTCCTGAGTCAGTTGGAAGAGCCTGAGCGCTGGTCGACCTACTTCCTGAAGATCGACGACGTGAAGTTCCGCGACAAGGTTGTCCCGGGCGACACATTGCTCTTCAAGGTAGAGCTGCTCCACCCCGTCCGCCACGGCATCAGTTCGATGAAGGGTTATGTCTTCGTCGGCGACCATGTCGTATCAGAAGCCACATTCACAGCACAAATTATTAAAAACAAGTAAAGGGAAAGAATGAATCAGATTAGTCCTCTAGCCTACGTACATCCCGAAGCTAAGTTGGGAGACAACAACATTATTGGTCCCTTCTGCTATATCGACCGCAACACGGTGATGGGCGACAACAACGTACTCCAGAATAGTGTCACCATCAACTATGGCGCCCGCATAGGAAGCAACAACGAAATATTTCCGGGTGCCAGCATATCCACCAAGCCACAAGACCTCAAATTCAAAGGTGAGGATACCATCTGCGAGGTGGGCAGCTTCAACTCCATCCGCGAGAACGTGACCATCTCGCGCGGCACGGCTTCGAAAGGCACCACCCAGGTGGGCGACCACAACCTGCTGATGGAGAACATGCACATCGCTCATGACTGCTTCTTCGGTTCCCACCTGATTATCGGCAACTCCACAAAGTTTGCCGGTGAGGTGAGGGTCGACGACAATGCCATCATCTCTGCCGAGGTGCTCTGCCATCAGTTCTGCCACATCGGCGGCTATGTGATGATTCAGGGAGGAAGTCGTTTCTCACAGGACATTCCGCCTTATATCATCGCCGGCAAGGAGCCCATCCGCTATGCAGGAGTCAACATCGTGGGTCTGCGCCGCCACGGATTCAGCAACGAGCTCATCGAACTCATCCACAACGCCTATCGCCTGCTGTATTCCAAGGGAATTCTTGCTGAGGGTATAGAGGAAATCAAGAAGAATCTGCAGGTCACGCCCGAGATTCAGTACATCATCGACTTCGTGAGCTCTTCCAAACGAGGCATCATCCGCTAACCGTTGGACACGCTCATCGTCATATTAGGCCCGACGGGTGTGGGCAAGACAGAACTCTGCCTCACCGTGGCCGAACACTTACATATACCCATCATCAACGCCGACTCGCGACAGGTATATGCCGAAATACCCATTGGTACCGCCGCACCTACTGAAGAGCAGATGCGGCGAGTACCACATTTTTTTGTCGGCACCCGCCACTTGGACGACTACTACAGCGCAAGCCTCTACGAGCAGGATGTCTTGCAGCTGCTTCCTAGACTTTTTCAAGAATCCCGTTCCTACCATCCCGAGCATCCCGTCGCTCTGCTCACGGGAGGCTCCATGATGTATATCGACGCTGCATGCAAGGGCATCGACGATATTCCGACAGTCGACGAGGAGACGCGCGCCGAGCTCAAGCGCCGGCTGGCCGAAGAAGGGCTTGAGCCTCTGGCCGAGCAACTGCGCCTGCTCGACCCGGAATACTGGAAAGTCGTCGACCGGAAAAATCCGCGGCGTCTGGTTCACGCCCTGGAAATCTGCCTGATGACCGGCAAGCCCTTCTCCTCATTCCTCACCCATCAGACTAAGCTCCGCCCCTTCCGCATCATCCGCATTGGTCTCAACCGCGACCGTGAGGAGCTCTATGGCCGAATCAACGCCCGGGTAGTGAAGATGATCGACCAGGGACTGCTCGACGAGGCACTGGCTGTATACCCCCAGCGCCACACAAACGCGCTGAACACCGTTGGCTTCAAGGAGTCCTTCGAATATCTCGACGGACTGGTTACGCTCGACGACACCATTCTCCACATCCAGTCCAACACGCGTCGCTACATGCGCAAACAGCTCACGTGGTTCAAACGCGATGCCGACATCCGATGGTTTCATCCCGACAACGTTAAAGAAATTATAAATTATATAGACGATAGTCTTAATTCGAGTGATTTTTCGTAATTTTGCGATATACTTTAAAAGTTTTGAAAAAGATTATTTTAGACATTTTTATCTATGAATAAGATCAAGAGATTCCTCCAATGGAGTTGGAAGAAGATAAAAGCCTTCTGGCCCTGGTATAAGAATCTATACCGCGGAAAGGCTTGGTATACAAAGACTCTCATAGGATTTGTGTCTCTCATCGTGGCGTTCTTCCTCTATCTGGGCGCCGTTGATATCAACTTCCTTTGGCTCTTTGGAAAATCACCCGGTTATTTTTCAGGCATTCTCGATCCTCAGACCTCACAGGCTTCAGAAATCTACTCAGCCGACGGAGTACTGATTGGAAAGTATTTCAACGAAAACCGTACGCCGGTGAAGTACGATGAGGTGAATCCAGCCTTTTTCAAGGCGCTCATCGACACTGAGGACGAACGTTTCTACAAGCATTTCGGCATCGATCCCATCGGTCTTTTTGCCGCCGCCAAGGACGCCGTGCTCCGCCACGACGGACGTGGTGCGTCGACCATCACGCAGCAGCTGGCCAAAAACATGTTCCGCGTGCGCTCGCAGTACTCAACGGGTCTGCTCGGCCACATCCCCGGCTTGCGCATTCTCATCATCAAGAGTAAGGAGTGGATTATCGCCACAAAGTTGGAGACCGTCTACAGCAAGCAGGAAATCCTCACCATGTATGCCAACACGGTCGATTTCGGCTCCAACGCCTTCGGTATCAAGACAGGTGCCAGCACCTACTTCAATACAACGCCGAAGAACCTCACCACAGACCAGTGCGCAGTGCTCGTGGGTATGCTGAAAGCCACGTCGTACTACAATCCGCGTACGAATCCTGAGAATTCTCTGAACCGCCGCAATCAGGTGCTCACCAATATGTACACCCACGGCGACCTCAGTCATGAAGAGCTTGACTCGCTGAAGCAACTGCCCATCAAGCTCAACCTCCATATTGAGGAAAACTACGACGGCATTGCCCAATACTTCCGCAACGCCGTGGCCGACTATCTCAAGCCATGGTGCGACGAGAACGGCTACGACTTGTACTCGAGCGGACTGAAAATCTACACGACGCTCGACTCACGTATGCAGAAATACGCCGAGGAGGCTGCCATCAAACAGATGAAGCAGGTTCAGCGCAACTTCGAGAACCACTGGGGTCCTTGGAACAGACGCGAGTGCTGGATAGATGAGAACGGACAGGTGATTCCCGGTTTCATCGAGAACATCGCCCACCGTCTGCCTTACTATAAGCAGCTCGTAGCCAAATATCCCAACAATCCCGATTCGGTGGAATACTTCATGAATCTGCCCCACAAGGTGAAGGTCTTCGACTATGAGAAGGGCTACAAGGAGATGACGCTCTCTTCGATGGACTCCATCCGCTATATGGTACACTTCATGCACTGCGCCTTTGTAGCCATGGAACCGCAGTCGGGCGCTGTGAAGGCATGGGTAGGCGACGTGGATTTCAACACTTGGAAATACGACAAGGTGAAGGCCATGCGTCAGCCGGGCTCTACCTTCAAGCTGTTCGTCTACACTGAGGCTATGAACCAGGGACTGACTCCCTGCGACAAGCGCCGCGACGAATACATCTCTATGCAGGTCTACGACAAGATTCAGAAGAAGGAAGTCACCTGGACGCCCACCAACGCCAACGGTTCCTTCTCTGGCGACTCCATCCCCTTGAAGAGTGCCTTCGCAAAGAGTATCAACTCCATAGCCGTCCGACTCGGTCAGGAGGTCGGCATCAAGTCGATTATCGAGACCGCCCAGAAGATGGGTATTCAGAGTCCGCTCGACGACACGCCTTCGTTGGCCCTGGGTTCCAGCGACGTCAACCTTCTCGAACTGGCTGATGCCTACTGCACCATCGCCAACAACGGCAAGCATCACGATGCAGTACTCGTCACGCGCATCGTCGATTCCAAAGGAAAGGAAGTCTATGTAGCTCCCGACGAGAGCGAGCAGGCTGTGCCCTACAAGAGCGCGTTCCTCATGCAGCAAATGCTGATGGGAGGTCTGCGTGAGCCCGGCGGCACATCACAGAGCCTCAACGGATACGTCGGCAACTACAACGACTGCGACTGGGGAGGCAAGACGGGAACGTCGAACAACCACTCCGACGCATGGTTCATGGGTGTCAGTCCCAATCTCGTCGTCGGTGCCTGGGTGGGGGGCGAATACCGCAGCATCCACTTCCGCACCGGTGCCCTAGGACAGGGAAGCCGAACGGCACTGCCCATCTGTGGCTACTTCCTGCAGTCGCTACTCGGCGACTCGCGGTTCAAGCATTATCACGCAAAGTTCCAGCCGTCATCCGATCCTGATATCACGAAGGATATGTATGAGTGCGCCAGCTACGTGCAGCCCACGAAGCACACGGCAGTCTCCGACTCAACCGAGATTGTCAATGAGGAGATCCAGCTCGACGAGGACGGTAATCCCATAACGACCGACAACAACGCGAATGCCGATGAGTCAACGCCCGACCAGAAGAGTCAGAAGAAGGAATCGGCAACAACCGACACGAAAAAGAAAGATACTCCCAAACGTCCCAAAGAAGTGACGATGGAAGATTTCTAATACAGCATGAATAATTGAGCCCGCCAAAGAGAAGTATAATCTTTGGCGGGCTTTTTTATTTTCTCTCCTGCATACCTTTGACATGTCCTTGCGCTTCGACTGATTGGCTGAACGGTTGCTATAGATGGGATTTCTGTTAAAGATTGTAAGCTATGAAAAATGGCCCGTGAAAAAAAGGATTCACCAAACGGCTATCTCCAATCTTTTTGCTATCTTTGCAAAATATTAGCAACAAGATAACAGAATCAACAAGATTATCATCATGACAACGAAAACAGAAGCTGAAACAGAAGAGAAACACAGCCTAAGTTTTGTGGAGCAATTGGTTGAAGAAGACCTCGCCGAAGGCAAGAACGACGGCCGCATTCAGACGCGCTTTCCGCCCGAGCCCAACGGCTATCTGCATATAGGTCATGCCAAAGCCATCTGCATGGACTTCGGCGTAGCTGAACGCTACAATGGCATTTGCAACCTGAGATTCGACGACACAAATCCAAGCAAGGAGAATACAGAATACGTAGAGAATATACTCAACGACATCAAATGGCTGGGATTCCACTGGGGCCACATCTATTACGCCTCTGATTATTTCCAGAAGCTGTGGGACTTTGCCATCTGGATGATCAAGAAGGGCTATGCCTACGTGGACGAGCAGACTTCTGAACAGATTGCCGAACAGAAGGGCACACCCACAACTCCCGGTGTTGCCTCGCCCTATCGCGACCGCCCCATCGAGGAGAATCTGGAACTCTTCCAGAAGATGAACACTCCCGAGGCCGTTGAAGGCAGCATGGTGTTGAGAGCCAAACTCGATATGGCCAATCCCAACATGCACTTCCGCGACCCCATCATGTACCGCATCATTCAGACTCCGCATCACCGCACGGGCACGAAGTGGCACTGCTATCCCATGTACGACTTCGCCCACGGACAGAGCGACTACTTTGAAGGCGTCACCCACTCCATCTGTACGCTGGAGTTTGTGCCTCACCGTCCTCTTTACGACAAGTTCGTTGACTTGCTGAAGGAGTACGATGGCAGCGCAGCCAAAGGCCTCAACAACTATCGTCCACGACAGATTGAGTTCAACCGTCTGAATCTCACTTATACGGTAATGTCGAAGCGCAAGCTCCACACCCTCGTCGACGAACACCTCGTCCGTGGATGGGACGACCCGCGCATGCCGACTCTGTGTGGTATGCGTCGCCGCGGCTATAGTCCGGAGAGCATCCGCAACTTCATCAAGTCGATTGGCTACACCAAGTTCGACGCCTTGAACGACATGGCCCTTCTGGAGGCTGCCGTGCGCGAGGATCTCAACAAGCGCGCCACCCGCGTGAGCGCTGTTCTTGATCCTATCAAGCTCGTCATCACCAACTATCCCGAAGGCAAGAGCGAAGAGCTCGAGGCCATCAACAATCCTGAGGACGAAAACGCAGGAAGCCACATCATCACGTTCACCCGCAATCTCTGGATTGAGCGCGCCGACTTCATGGAGGACGCTCCGAAGAAGTTCTTCCGCATGACTCCCGGCAAGGAGGTTCGATTGAAGAATGCCTACATCGTGAAGTGCACAGGCTGTACGAAGAATGCTGAGGGCAAGATCGTAGAGATTCAGGCCGAATATGATCCCGAGAGCAAGAGCGGCATGGCAGGTGCCAACCGCAAGGTGAAGGGCACGCTCCACTGGGTGAGTGCCGATGCTTGCGTGAAGGCCGAGGTGCGCGAGTACGACCGTCTGTTCAGCGTGGAGAATCCATCTGCCGACGACCGCGACTTCCGCGAATTGCTCAACCCCGAGAGCCTGCACGTCTTCACAGAATGCTATGTAGAAAAATACGCCGCCGAGCGCAAGCCTGGCGAGTATCTGCAGTTCCAGCGCGTCGGCTACTTCATGGCCGATCCCGATGGTACCACCGAGCACCCGGTGTACAATAAGACCGTCGGTCTGAAGGACACTTGGGCAAAGATGCAGAAGAAGTAAGTAGAACCAAACATTTTTCAATGGACGAATTCTTCAACTCAAAAGAGTTTAAAGAAAAATTATCGAAATACGAAGAAGCCAAACAAAAAGGCTTCTCCGTATTTTTGGATTCAGACGATTTAGCCACAATTGCTGAATACTACCACATACAGCACCGCGATGACGAAGCACAGAAAGTCTGCGATGAGGCAATATCTATTTTTCCCCACTCTCTACGTCCTCTGGTGTTCAAGGCCCGGGTTGAGCTTATCCTCCATAAAGATCCCAACAAGGCCGAGATGTATCTTGAGCAAATCGAAGATACAAATGATCTCGACTATTATTATCTCTACGCCGAAATCTTGCTGTTCAGAGGCAAGAATAAAGAGGCTGAGGAGTATCTGGAAGATGCCTACGACCACCTTGAGGACGAGGACGACCGCGCTGACTTCGTCCTGGACGTGTCACTGCTGATGTGCGACTATTATCAGATGAACTATGCGCAGCATTGGCTCAGCCTCTCCAACGAGCCCGACCAAGTAGATTATCAGGAGGCAAAAGGCCGGATAGCGCTCTACAACGGCCACTACGAAGAGAGCGAGAAGATCTTCAACCAACTGCTCGACAAGGATCCCTACTCATCGCCCTACTGGAACACGCTGGCCACATCGCAGTTTCTGCGCAACGACATCCACGATTCCATTGAGAGCAGCGAATACAGCATCGCCATCAATCCGAACGACGACGAGGCTCTGCTCAACAAGGCTAATGGCCTCTTCACCCTAGGCAAGTACGAAGAAGCCCTTTCTTATTACGAACGCTACACAGCGGTGGGCAATCACGGTTTGGGCTTGGCTTTTCAGGCTGTGGCCCACATGGCCATGAAGCAATATCCACTGGCCCGCCGACAGTTGGAGCAGGCAATAGATGAGTTGTCGGCCGTTGATGACAACCTGTATGAGGTGACGCGTCAGCTCTGTCTCTGCCTAAACTCAATGAGACTCAGCGACGAGGCACAACTGCGTGCCAACACCATGTTCACGATGCCCAACGTAGAATGCTGGCAGGTGTATGTCTTCAAAGCCTATCTGTATCTGCTAAGCAGCCGCATCACTGAGGCCCAGATATGCTTCAACAAAGCCATTATCATGTCACAGTCGACGACAAGAGTGCTCATCGCCATCTGCATGGTACTGCACGACTGCGAACAGTGGGGCTATGCCTATTCCATCCATAAATATATTCTCCACACCACCGACGAGGACATCCAATCGGGATTTGCTTATCTGGCCGACGACTGTCTGCATTTAAATGATATGGACGGATACAGAAAATATCTAAAATTGGCTTGTAACTTTGATCCCGACGAAGTGGAAAACGTCTTCGGCGAGAAGATTCCGGAGAATGTGCGTCCGGAAGATTATTGGAAGATTGTTTGTAACGAATAACTAATTATTAATAAAATGTCTTGGATATCATCCCTGTTGTCAAATCTCAACTACGCGACGATTTACATTCTGATGCTCCTTGAGAGCACCGTGATTCCCGTACCCAGCGAGCTCGTTGTAGCTCCCGCTGCCTACCATTCCGCCGCCGGCCACATCAACATCTGGCTTGTGGTGCTTTTCGCCACCTTGGGAGCCATGACCGGAGCCACCATCAACTATCTGGCCGGCTACTACCTGGGCCGCCCCATCATCTACAAGTTTGCCAACAGCCGACTGGGCCACCTCTGCCTGCTCAATCAGAGCAAGGTGGAGAAGAGCGAGAAGTATTTTGACGACCATGGCATGGTGGCCACCATAACGGGACGGCTCATTCCCGGCATTCGCCACCTGATATCCATTCCCGCCGGACTGGCAAAGATGAACTATTGGAAATTCCTGCTCTACACCACCATCGGCGCCGGTGCATGGCACGCCATACTCGCCGTCTTGGGCTGGTATCTCCACGACATTGTGCCGGAAGAGCAACTCCACGACAAGATATTGGAATACGGTGAATACATCAAGGTGGTCATCTGCATGATTGTAGCAATCGCCTTGGTCTATTTCATCATCCGCTATCTCGTGCGCCGCCACAAATCCTTGTCCAACACACAGGAATGAAAGTCTTCCATGGCAATCCATGGGCAATATCATGCAGGGAGCGCCATGCCGCTCCCTGCGTTTGTATGGACAGACCGTTCATCGCCCTGCCGAAAGCAACAGAGGCGATGAAAACATTGCAAAATACTTTGGCCTTTTAGGATTTTTGCCTATATTTGCATACAGAAAAAACATGCGTTTAATTCTACATCTATTAAATAATAAGACAATGGGAAAATTTCTACTTTGCAGTGCATTACTCGTAATGTCCATGGCTGGAGCAAAGGCCAAAGTTCCGGCTCCTCAACTTCCGCTCTCCCCCTCCTACCCCACAGAGGCAGCTGATGATAACGAAGACACCATCCACTTCACATTCAACAGCAAGGAGCAAGCGAAAGATTGGAAGCAATACCGTCTCGGCGACACCGAAGGACCTGGATGGGCAATCTACAACGGACTCTACCACGACTATGCCCCCGGCATGAAAGTTGGCGCAGCCGACGATTGGCTTGTCTCCCCACCTTTGGAAATCAACCAGGAGGGCAAAATCGACTCCATCGAGTTTTGGAATGTGGGCTTTATGTCCCGCATGGGCGACAACGACACCATAGCCCTCTACATGCTGACTGGCAGTCGGGACCCCCGCGAGGCTACAGCGAGAGAGGTGCTGTTGGACGTGAGGGGCGACAACTATTTGTCTATGGACCAGACGCATCTGGTGAGGAAGGACATAGCCATTCCCCAGACTGACGGAGCGGTCTATCTCGCATTCAGATACTTGAACACGAAGTTCGACGAATCTTGGTACAATGTCTTTTTCAACAACATTAGCATAAGCGGCGCCAAGGTGACTGACGCCATCAGCCAACCCACCCTCCGCTCAGGCGAGGTGGCCTTTACGCTCAGTCCCAACCACGAGACGGTTCATGTCGGCGGACTGGCGGCTCCAACCTCCATCCGCATCTATTCCATCAAGGGCAAGCTGCTCATTACGCAGCGGGCGGGCCAACAAGAGTGCGAACTGGACATAGCCCGTCTGCCAAAGGGTATCTACCTGATACAGGCTGACAGCAAGCTGGGAAAGAGACAGATGAAATTCATCAAATAACAGAAAAAAATCGGCTGCACCACAAGCATGCACAGAACAACGAGGAATATGGAAAAAAGAAAAGTGTCTATCAGCCTAACACAGGCCAATGTGTTCAGCGTTGCGCTGCTCGCGGGAGGTTTCCTCGTGTTTTCCATCCCGTTCCTGCTCTTGTAGCCAGAATGGTATCGTCATGTTCCCATTGGAACATCGACTGTCAAGGACTTGTTGCTGCTAATGGTCATTATGGCTGGCGGAGTAGTAGCCCACGAGGGATTGCATGGACTCACATGGGCTTTCTCAACAAAGGAGGATTCCGTCACGTCAGCTTCGGAGTTCTGTGGAAATACGCCACACCTTATTGCCACTATTCTGAACCGATGAGCCGGGACCGCTATATCGCCGGAGCCATGATGCCCTGTTTGATTCTCGGCATCATTCCAGCCGTGGCATCATTGTTCAATGGCAACATTTTTTGGCTGGCTTTCGGCATCATCTATATCAGTGGGGCTGCAGGCGACCTTTGGATGACTTGGCTCATGCTGAAAGAGCCGAAGGATGCGATGTTTCTCGACCATCCTTCGGAGGCTGGATTCTACGTGATTGAAAAAGCAGACAAATAAGGGCAATTGGCTGGAAGGCTGGCTAGCAGAGAAGGCAGGCTTTCCTTCAAAGGTATGGGGCTGATGGGGTGAATGGGTTGATGGGGCGGAGAGACTATCCAATCTTCTCAAAAGTCAGCTGGCATCTGCAGGCTTCCTGCTCCTCCTCGATACCCGGGCATTTCTTCATCACTTTAATAGCAAAGACGCCATCGGCTTTTTGATGGCTATAGAACCTAAGTTCATCGCCCTGATGACTTTCTGCCACATAGGCAATGTCGAAGCGCTTCAGGCGGTGACTTCTGTACCAATCAAGCTCAAAAAGGTCAAGCAGATGCTCCACATATTTCATGCTGTTGATATGACCGTTCAAGTCCACATCATTATAATAAGTTGCGATGGAACGCACCAGTTTGGCATCATCGGGCACCATCACTCGGCTTGGCTTGGCAATGGGACAAGGCTTCTCGGTCTCGACAAACGACTGAATGAGGCCATTCTTCACGGCAAAGATGTCTGCGGGCTGACGCGTCTCCGTATCAATCATAGCCCAAATGCTTCGGCCATAACCCAAAACCTTGCCTGCTTTACTCGTTATGGCGAAATCGCGGCTCGTGAAATAATGGATGGCTTTCTCACACCATGTCTCCACGTAGAACTCATCGTAGATTTCCGGCATAGCCTCCATTTCCACGGCCAGACGCGACAAGACCCATGTGCGCTGGATGCCATTGAGGTAATTCACGCCAAATCCACGGTCATTGCTGTGGAAGTCTGCAGCATTGAGCAGATGATTGCCCAAGTGACTCATCAGCAGATGCTTGCTGAAGTCGCAGTGGAAGGGCTCTGAACGAAATAAATATTTGCCCACCTTGGGCAATGAAGTATCTGTCATGTCTGATATTGTTAGATTTTTATCGTATGCAATTAAGGGGGGTAGTCAGCCTTACAGTTGTCCCTTGGTGGAAGGCAACTGAAAATGATGGATATCTCGCCTGACTGCCATGCGCAGACTGCGGGCGAAAGCCTTGAAGATTCCCTCTATCTTGTGATGCTCATTCTCTCCCTCAGCCTTGATGTTGAGATTGATCTGGGCTGAATCACTCAGACTCTTGAAGAAGTGGAAGAACATCTCCGTGGGGAAATCTCCGATTTTCTCTCTCTTGAACTCAGCATCCCAGACTAGCCATGGGCGTCCGCCGAAGTCGAGGGCCACCTGGCACAGACAGTCATCCATGGGCAGACAGAAGCCATAGCGCTCGATTCCGCGCTTGTCGCCAAGAGCCTTACGGCTGCATTCGCCCAGCACGATACCCGTATCCTCGATGGTGTGATGCTCGTCAACGTTGAGGTCACCCTTGGTCTTCACAGTGAGGTCGATCATACCGTGGCGGCCAATCTGGTCGAGCATATGGTCGAAGAAACCGATGCCCGTCTGGATATCGGTCTTTCCGCTACCGTCGAGGTCCAGCTTTACGTAGACATCCGTCTCGCGGGTGATGCGCCGCAGTTCAGCTTTGCGCTCTCCAGCGAAGATCAGTTCGGTAATTTTCTCCCATGTCATACCATCACGACCTAGAATCAGCGCCTTGCACCCAAGATTCTCCGCAAGCTGGGCGTCCGAATCCCTATCGCCGATGACATAGCTGTCGGCCAAGTCGTACTCGGCATTGTTCATATATTCCGTCAGCATCCCGGTCCCGGGCTTACGTGTGGGAGCATTTTCTTCGGGGAAATGGCGGTCGATCTTGATGTCGTCGAATTCCACGCCCTCGCCTTTCAACGTGTCGAGAATAAAATTCTGCACAGGCCAGAAGGTATCTTCCGGGAAAGATGGCGTACCCAGCCCGTCCTGATTGCTGACCATGACGAAGCGGAAGTCCGTATGGCGGCGCAGGAAGCTGAGGGCACCGATAACACCCGGCACGAATTTCAGTTTCTCAAGGCTGTCGACCTGCTCGTCGGAAGGTTCCTGGCAGATTGTGCCGTCACGGTCGATAAGCAATACGCGCTGAGTTCTACTCATATCAGTGGAATTCTTCATAATCCAATTTCTTTTCGGTTGTTTCTTGTGGCTGTGCGGCAAGAGCCTGTGCCTCTTTCTTCTTCTGATCTCTCACGTCGAGAGAGCAAGTGGCAATAAAGAAATTCAGGTATTGCCAAATGCCCACATAGGAAAGGATGAAAGCACTCAAAGCGATGGACAGGCACATCCACAGCGGGAATGTAGAGGGCAGTCCTGACGGGTCACCCATGACAATCTGATTGTAGGCATCCACATTCTGCGCCATGAGAATGACGGCTGTGGGCAAGAACACCACGCAATTGATGAGCAAGGTGATGATGCCAGTGATGAAGAACACCTTGAAAAGGAAGCCCCAATGACGGATTCCTCCCCACAGACTCGGCAGGAACGACTTGAAGGGATTGAGATCTACGCGCTGCAGGCATTTGACGGTGGCGTAATAATAGGCAGGGATGTGCAACAGAAACACTAATCCAATAAAGCCCCACCCTATCAGCAGCCAATACATCAGCCGGTTGACAGACATGCCGCCTTTTACGAGACTTATCCCGACCAGGTAGCCGATAATATTAAGAAGGAGGAAGATGACAACGTAGAAAAGCGCGGAAGCAAGATAGAACTTCAATGAATGCTTGGTATTCTCCTTCTGCTTTCCTCCGGTCAGAAGTGTCTGCACGTTGGCCAAAATCCAGAAGAACACTCCGCAGCAAACAATCTGGTAGATAACGGGACCAAAGACCGTAGACGCATAGTTGGCAATGGCCTGAAGCTCGCTCTGAGGCGCGTCCACCATAGCCGTATTGAATACCGGAGGAAGGAGCAAGGTTCCCAATCCCGCCACAAGACTGAAGGCCAGGACTGGCTTCCAGGTATTGAGAAAAATACGCTTGATATTGTTGATAAAGAGCAGATAGGCCTCTCTGATACATGAGGCCCCACTGCGTTGAACCATATATTCGTTATTTGCCATAGTCTATTCTATTTATTCGCAAACCATTTTATTCGCAAACCATTATCTTCAGGATAAAGCCTTCTAAAACATTTTTCTTCTGAACTCTGCCACTGTCACGGCCGTTGCCACAGCCACATTGAGCGAGTCGGGATGAGTGGCATCCGTCTGATAGCAAGGAATGAGCAATTTCCGATTCACGCATTTTCTCAGTTCGGGACTGATGCCATTGCCTTCGTTCCCCATCACGATGAGTCCGTTGGCCGAAAGTTGCTCCTTATAGATGTCATTGCCTTCCAACAGCGTCCCGTAGACGGGATAGTCGGCAGGAGCACTTGCTATCAGTTCTTTCAAGTCGACGTAGCTGACCTTTACGCGTGCCAGACTGCCCATTGCGGCCTGAACGACTTTGGGATTATAGACGTCAGCCGTCTCATGCGAACAGTACACATGCCTGATGCCGAACCAATCAGCAATACGGATGATCGTACCCAAATTGCCGGGATCCTGTATGCCGTCCAAGGCCAGCGACAGTTCATCCACGGGAAAGTCATCGTGCTGATCGTCTGGAATGCGGAAAACAGCCAGCACCTGCTGCGGATGCTGCAGGAAGCTCACACGCTGCAGCTCCTCTTCGCTGACGACAATATCCTCCCACTCGCCTTCAGGGGCATTCCATTGCTGCGTATGAACGAGCAATTTGGGGAGAAAGCGCTGCATAAGGTCGCCAACCACCTTGGGCCCCTCGGCAACGAAGAGTCCTTCGGCAACGCGATTCTTCTTGCGCTCCAAGGCGCGAATCTCTTTGATTTTGTTTTTACTGATCATGTCCTTTGTCTTGCAAAGGTAAACATTATAAATGATTTCTCATCAAAAAAATGTGTTAATCTCCTTTACCTTGACTTAAAAATGTTATCTTTGCACGTAAAATCAAAGGTGTTGAGACATTCTTATATCATACTGCTGTTGTGTGCTGCCTTGCTGGCCGGATGCTCCAGTACGAAATTTATACCCGAAAACAAATATCTGCTCGACAGAGTGGAAATCAAATCCGACACGAAAGGATTTGATGCGGCCCTCTTGGCCCCATATATCCGCCAAAAGGCAAATTCCAAATGGTTCAACTTCTTCAAGATTCCGCTGGGCACTTACTCCCTGGCCGGGAGCGATTCCACGAAATGGATCAACCGCACGCTGAGAAAGATGGGCGAAGAGCCCGTGACCTACGATACGCTTCAAGCCCAATTGAGCTGCAACGACCTGCGAACGGCCATGCAGAACATGGGCTACATGCACGCTGACGTCTCGCTGAAGACGACGGTGAAAGGCAAGAAGCTGAAGGCTGTATACACGCTCCATCCCGGCGAGCCCTATTATATCAGCAGGTATCAGACGGCTATCGACGACGACACGATAGCCAAAATCCTAAAGCCCCAGCTGCACTCGCTCGTTGGCCACAGATTCACGGTCGACGAACTGAATGCTGAACGCGAACGGATAGCCAACATCCTGCTCAACGAGGGATATTACAAGTTCCATAAAGACTTCATACAGTTTGAGGCCGACTCGGCTGCCAACTCCCATGACATCGGCGTCACGATGCACTTGATGAACTATATCACCAGCAACGACGAGACGCCTACGCCCCACCCCCGCTATCGCATCGCCAACGTCAACTTCCTGGGCAACGACAGCGACCGCATCCACTTGCGCCACCGGGTGCTCGAACTGAATTCCGCCATCCGACCGGGAGAGTTCTACAGCAACGCCAGCCTACGCCGGACTTACAACAACTTTGCCCGACTGGGAGCGGTGCGCTACACCAACATCTCTTTCAAGGAGCATCCCGACTCGACGCTGCTCGATTGTGACATCCAGATTTCTACCAACAAGCCCAACTCGCTGAGCATCCAGCCCGAAGGAACCAATACGGCAGGCGACCTCGGTGCGGCCCTGGCCGTGACCTGGCAGAACAGGAATCTCTTCCGGGGCAGCGAGCTCCTGAGCATCCAGCTGCGCGGAGCCTTCGAGGCCATCACGGGGCTGGAAGGCTATCAGGACAAGGACTATGAGGAATACAGCATCGAGTCGAAGTTGACGTTCCCGCAGTTTGTCGCACCTTTCCTCTCCAAGGACTTCCGCCGGCGCAGCACGGCCACGTCGGAGCTCTCCGTGAGTTGGGATTTGCAGAACCGGCCCGAGTTCCACCGCCGGGTCTTCTCTACGGCATGGCGCTACAGATGGGACAACAGCAAGCAGAACATCAACTACCGCTTCGACGTGGTCGACCTCAACTACGTCTACATGCCGTGGATCAGCGATACCTTCCGCAGGGATTATCTCGACAATGCCACCAACCGCAATGCCATTCTGCGCTACAACTACGAGGACCTGTTCATCATGAAGATTGGATTCGGCCTCACCTATAACGACGGCGCCAATGCCGTGCGCACCAACATCGAGACCGCTGGCAACACGCTGCAGGCGCTTTCAACGGTCGTCAACTTCAAGAAGAACGCCAACGGACAGAACCAGTTTATCAACATTGCCTACGCCGAATATGCCAAGTTCGACATCGACTACACCCACCTTTTCACCATCGATGAGAACAACAGCATCGCCTGTCATGCGGCCTTCGGCATTGCCTATCCTTATGGCAACAGCAAGATCCTGCCCTTCGAGAAACGTTATTTCTCGGGCGGTGCCAACTCCGTGCGTGGCTGGAGCGTCAGGGAGCTCGGTCCGGGCAAGTTCAAAGGAACCGACGGGCGCATCGACTTCATCAACCAGACCGGCGATATGAAACTTGACATGAACGTGGAATACCGCAGCCATCTCTTTTGGAAATTCAACAGCGCCGTATTCGTCGATGCGGGAAACATCTGGACGCTTCGCAACTATGCGGAGCAGCCGGGCGGACAGTTCAAGTTCAACAGCTTCTACAAGCAGATTGCCGTGGCCTATGGTCTGGGATTGCGTCTCAACTTCGGCTATTTCATCCTTCGTTTCGACATGGGTATGAAGGCCATCAATCCTGCCTATGAGACCAACGAAGAGCACTATGCCATCTTCCATCCCGACTTCAGCCGCGACTTCACCTTACATTTCGCCGTAGGTCTTCCTTTCTGATGCTCTCTAAGTTGGGCATCAGAAAGAAAAGGGCACAAAAAAAGAGCCACTTTTCACAAAGAAGCTCTCCAATAATTAACTCTAAATTTGCTTTTATTTCTCACTAACTGTCTTGTCTTCATAACCTCTCACGAGATGACAAACACGAAGTTTAAAAGACCGTAAACATTGAAATTAACATAAACAAAAACTTATTTCTTGAAATTACAATTCAAAATTATCACGTTCGCAAAGATAACCAATCTTTTCCTAAAAAACAATAGTTTTCAAGAAAATTATTGCGAATAGTTTCGATATTATCGTATTTTTAAGAAAAATGCAGCACGTCTTTTATATTTTAAGCTTCTGAGGAAGCTTTCTGAAACTGGTCGAGCAGCCATTTGTTCTGTTCCTCTATCGTCAGATGGCTGTTGTCGAGCAGTACGGCATCGTCAGCTTTCCTGAGCGGACTCACCTCGCGGTGCGTATCGATATAGTCGCGCTCCTCCACATTCTTCTTGATCACGTCGAAGTCGGCGGGCATACCCTTTGCCTGCAGTTCGTCGAAGCGGCGCTGGGCACGCACGTCGGTCGAAGCCGTCACGAAGATTTTCAGTTCGGCATCGGGAAGCACTGTCGTTCCGATGTCCCTTCCGTCCATCACGACTCCCTTATCCTTGCCCATGCGCTGCTGTTGGGCCACCAGTGCCTTTCTGACAAACGGAAGCGCTGCGATAGGACTCACGTGGCTGGAGACCTCAATGCCGCGAATCTCTTTCTCCACGCATTCCTCATTGAGCATCGTTTCGGGAAGTCCTGTTTCAGGGTTCAGCCGGAAAGAGATATTGATCTCCGGCATCAGCTTCTCCAGCTGGTCTGCCTTGACCGTTCCGTCGGCGTTGAACAGACTGTGGCGCAGGGCAAACAGCGTCACTGCACGGTACATTGCTCCCGTGTCTACATAGACATAACCTATCTTGCGGGCCAGATCCTTTGCCATGGTACTCTTGCCGCAAGAAGAGTAACCATCTATGGCTATTGTAATTTTCTTCATAGTTCTGTTGTATCAAAGACTGTAGGCAACGTTGAGCGTGAGCGACGAGCTCGAGACATGATACTTGCCGTAGGCCACGTTCACCTTGAACCGCTCCAGATTCATACCCGCGCCGAAGCTCAATCCTGCGCCATGGCTGCTCTTGCCGTCGGTGCTCTCGATTTTCATCTCGTGGGCCTGGCGGAAATTATATCCTGCGCCAATCCAGATGGAAGGCTGGATGATAAACTCAGCGCCCACCACGATGTGATTGGCAAAGCGATAATCCCAGTGGTTCAGGTCGATAAGCGAGGCCGAAAGTCTCACGGGCAGCGTATTGAAACTCTTCGAGGCGCCAATCTGCACGTCGATGGGCATCCGCTCGTAGGTGTCGTTGAAGGCCTTGAGCTGGCCACCGAGGTTCTTCACCACGGCGCTGACCGACCATCCGCGGTCTTCGTCATAATAGTTAGCGCCCAAATCCACACCCATGCCGAAAGAGTTGTAGTCGCCAATATAGGAGGTAATAAACTTCATGGCGATACCACCCACGAAGCGGTCGGTAAGCATATAGGAGAAATAGCCGGCCACAGAGATGTCCTTGGCCTTGAACTCACCCGTCTGAACATTGTCGGCATCGGTCTGCTTCATCGATCCATAGTCGATATACTGTGCCGAGGCAGCCCACGAGGCACGGTCCTTCACGATCTTGTTGAAGGCCGCGCTGAGCATGTTCACGCCCGACATATAGTTCATATAGTTGAAGTTGATGGTCTTGTCGCTCACGGATGACAACAACGCTGGGTTGTTGAAGATGAGCGCTTCGTCGTCCTCTATGATGCTCACGTTGTCGCCTCCAAGCGCGGCGGCATGGGCACTCACGGGCAATCGCAGGAAATTGTATTCCGTGCGGCTGTCCTGTGCTTTCATCTCCACCGCCATAAGGGTGAGCAGGAGTAGTATGGCAACTTTCTTCATTTAAATTTTCTAATTATATTGCAAAGATACGAATAAAATCACGATTCGGGGAAGTCCTTTTGCAATTAATATTGTAACTTTGCATCAAACTTAACAGAATGATAACGGAAAAGGAGGCCGTTTAGTGTATTCACAGTGGAAGTAAAGAAGTCTGATATCGCCAATCTTGACAACCGGCGGGGAGAGGGATTCCTCGTGGGACTCGTCGTGGCCCTGTCGTTGCTGTTCGTGGCCTTCGAGTATACGACCAGCCCCAAGCAGTCGGCCGACAACGACGAGCTTCTCGACCAGATGTCGCAAGAGATGGAGATGATGTCCACCCCCGACACTCACGACATGGTGTCGGTGCAGGAGTCATCGGCATCGAAGGCGATCACGCAGAATGTGAAGGCCACCGCCCATACCACGGACCAGCCCCAGAAGATAGCGTCGACCACCAGTCCGCTCGTCGTGGGCGATGGCGACGCCCTCAACAAGGAAGCCAACGTGAAGGAAGAGGTTGCTGAGACGCCCTCTCAGAATCCCGCACAGGTGGAGGACAACACCGTCTACAAGGTGCAGACCGTGGAGAAGCTTCCCGTCTTTCCCGGCGGATGGACCACGCTCATGCAGTGGCTCACGCGCAATCTCCACTATCCCGCCAACGCCCAGCAGCAGAAGATTCAAGGCAAGGTGGTCGTCTCGTTCATCATCAACAAAGACGGAACGGTGTCACAGGTGAAGCTCGAGAAAAGCGTCGACCCGAGCCTGGACCGCGAAGCCCTGCGCGTCATCAAGATGATGCCCAAGTGGCAGCCCGCCATCATGCACGACAAGCCCTGCCGGTGCATGTTTGTCATTCCTGTGGTTTTCTCACTATAGTCAATCGAAATCATAACATAAAAAGCCATGCATACAACTGAAGATTTGTTGAATGAAATCAACGCGATTCTTGAGAATCATCCTTACAACCGACAACCTGAGTCACTCTACAACCCAGTGAGATACGTCCTTGCACAAGGTGGCAAGCGCATCCGCCCCATCCTCATGATGCTTGCCTATGAGCTCTACAAGGACTATCCCGAGGACATCATCCTGCCCGCCATCGGACTGGAGACTTATCACAACTACACCCTGCTCCACGACGACCTCATGGACAACGCCGACATGCGACGCGGCAACCTGACGGTACACAAGAAGTGGGATGCCAACACGGCCATCCTCTCGGGCGACTCCATGCTCGTGCTGGCCTATCGGTGCATGCAGCAGGTGAGCGACTCGAAGCTGCGCCCCGTATTGGAAATCTTCACCGAGACGGCACTGCAGATTGGTGAGGGACAGCAGTATGACATGGACTTCGAGAAGCGCACCGACGTGAGCGAGGACGAATATATCGAGATGATCCGGCTCAAGACCAGCGTACTGCTGGCCTGCGCACTGAAGATTGGTGCCGTCCTGGCCGACGCTCCCAAGGAAGACGCAGAAAATCTCTATAAGTTCGGCGAGCAGATGGGACTGGCCTTCCAGCTGCAAGACGACTACCTTGACGTCTATGGCGATCCGAAGGTTTTCGGCAAGGCCGTGGGCGGCGACATCACCTCAAACAAGAAGACCTACATGCTCATCAATGCCTTCAACCGCGCCAACCCCAGCCAGCGTGAGGAGCTTCTCCGTTGGACCACGGCCAAGGAATTCGACAAGCAGGAGAAGATTGCTGCCGTCACCCGACTCTACAACGAGATGGGCATTGGCCAGCTGGCTCAGGAGAAGATTGCCTACTACTTCGAGCAGAGCCGCGGCTACCTCGATGCCGTCAAGGTGGCTGAGGAGCGCAAGGCCCAGCTTCGCGACTTCGCCGGAAAGATGATGAAAAGAAAATATTAAATGGAATTCATAGATACACATGCCCACCTCGACGGTGAGGAATTCAGCACCGACCTGCCCCAAGTGATCCAGCGGGCCCAGGACGCGGGAGTGAAGAAGGTGTTCATCCCGGCCATCAATGCCGACAATGTGGACGCCGTGCTGCGCGTCAGCCAGCAATATCCGGGCTATGCCTTCCCGATGGTGGGTCTGCAACCCGAAGAGGTGAAAGCCGACTGGCAGGAGCAACTGAAGCGGATGAAGGGCCTGCTCGACGAGAGTATGCAGCTGCCCGTAGAGGAGCGCGACAAAGGCCGCCGCTTCATTGCCGTAGGCGAGGTGGGACTGGACTTCTACTGGTCGCGCGAGTTTGAGCAAGAGCAGCTCGAGGCCTTCGAAGAGCAAGTGAAGTGGGCCATAGAGTATCAGTTGCCGCTGATGATCCACTGCCGCAAGGCGCAGAACGAACTCCTGAAAATTCTCCGTCCCTATGCCGACCAACTCACGGGTGGCGTGTTCCATTGCTTCACGGGCAACCAGCAGGAGGCGCGCGAATATCTGCGCATGGAGCGGTTTGTGTTGGGCGTGGGAGGCGTCTCCACCTTCAAGAGCAGCCACTTGCGCGAAGACCTGCCGGCATCGGTGCCCCTCGACCGCATCGTCCTGGAGACCGACAGTCCCTACATGGCGCCCGTGCCCCATCGTGGTGAGCGCAACGAGAGTGCTTTCGTGGCCTTAGTGCTCAAGCAGTTGGCCGCATGCTATGGCGTCAGTGAGGATGAAGTGGCCCGCCAAACCAATGCAAACGTCCATCGCGTATTCGGATTCGACTGACACCGCCCTCCAGAACTAATCAGAACAAAGAGAATTTTTTGATGTATGGATTCCTCTCCATCAACTTCCAAACTCAGACATAAATCTCATAAGAGTCAACCAAGCCAGGCCGGCTCTTTTTTATCAGTACCCTAAGAGCGCCGCACGATAGGAGGGTCGTCATTCCTGACGACCCCAAAAGAAGAGGAGCCCCCCCCTAGCCCCTCCATACAGAGAGAGGGGAGTAAATATCGCAGCGCAAAATGCTCGTAGGAGGGCGATAGGAGGGTCGTCATTCCTGACGACCAAGAAAGAAAGTCAGATAGCACATCAAGAGTAAATCTTTCGGCGGCAGGAATGCCGCCGCTCCTACCAACTCCAGGAGAGGCAAAAAAGGGCAAACTAACCAGCCCAGAAAGGGCTGACTCTCGGTACCCCCAGTCAAGCGACGATAGGAGCGCAGACTGGGGATAGCGGTCCCACCAAGATCTGGACTCAGTGCCCCGAAGGCGGCACACCAGCACGAAGTGCGCAAATAGGAGGGTCGTCATTCTAGACAACCAAGAAAGATTGTCCGATTGCGAACCAAAAGGGAAATCACTCGACGTCAGGAATGACGACGCTCCTATAGGAAATCTTCGGCGGCTGTTCGTCTATGAGTATCTGTAATTCTGGAGGCAACTGCAACTGGTCGCAGTGTACATGGCTCAATTGCTCAATGCCTTTCTTCGTGAGGTGAAAGCGCATGCTCCTGCCATCCTCCTTGCAGATGCAGCGCTTCACATAGCCCGACTGCTCCAAAGAGGAGATCACCTTCGAAGCATTGCTCTTGGTAAGTCCCATTTCTTCAGCGATTTCACTGGCCGTGAGGTCGGCCTTATCAGAAAGCAGGCACAGCAGCATTGCTTCATTGATGTTCAGTCCAATCAGCCTCTCCAGCTCAATCTCAAACGCACCTATGGCCTTATAAATTCGACGTATCGCACAAATACATTTCGTTTCCATTTCTTGTCATCTTGAAACCATGAAGAGTCTGTCTTTCCATCCGCTATTTGAACGGCTCTCTTATCCTTGAGCTTTAGAAAGACTCCAATCATATATAAAAGACAGACCGCTCAAGAGAGGGCCTGTCCGCGATCTTTATTTCAGGATTTCTGTAACGACGCTGTCCATCTCACCGAAGCTCATGGCTCCCACGCTCATCTGAGGCTCTCCCTTCATCGGGATGAAAAGCAAGGAAGGAATAGACTGGATGCCGAACATAGCGGCAAGCTGCTCCTCCTTGTCCACGTCTACCTTATAGAAGTCGACCTTTCCGTCATACTTCTCAGCGAGCTCCTCCACGACGGGTGCCGTCATCTTGCAGGGTCCGCACCAAGTGGCATAGAAGTCGATCACAGCCGGACGCTCTCCCTCAAACTTCCACACGTCGGGATTAGCTTCAAAATTCATCACTTTAGTCTTGAACTCGTCGAGAGTTAATTCTTTCACTTTCATTGTCTTTTTCTGTTTTGATGGTTGGATTTTAGCCGTTGGCTTCGCCGGTTGCTTCTGCTGACTGCAGGCGCTGAGCCCGAACATCAGACTGGTCAACAACATTACGGCATTCAATATTACATTTCTCTTCATTTTAATTTCCTTTGGAAAACTTTGCAAAGATACGGAATAAGTGGCTATCCGCAAAATTTCCAACGGAAAATATCTGCGGCTTAAGATTTATTAAGTGATAGAGCCCACAAAATAAAGAAGCAGAAGAAGAAGAAGACCCACCCCCTACCCCTCCCTACGAAGGGAGGGGAGAAAAAATCGGGGCGTAAAATGCTCGTAGGAGCGTAGTAGGAGGGTCGTCATTCCTGACGACCAAGAAAGAAGAAGACCCGCCCCCTACCCCTCCCTACAAAAGGAGGGGAGCAAACATCGCCGCATAAAATGTTCGTAGAAATGAGATGAGGAATGCCGCCGCTCCTACTACTCCAACGGGAAATGATCAGTCATTGAAGTAGACCGTGAACACATGACGGCCTTCCTCATAGGTATATTCTATCCGCCAATGATGATAGTCGCAGATGCTCTTCACGATGGCCAACCCCAACCCCACTCCACGTTGGCTGGTCTTGCTGCGGTAGAAGCGCTGGAAGATATGGTCAGCGTCTAATGCTCCCTCATCTGAGACATTGGTGACGCGAAGCCGGTCGGGCAGCAAGGTCAGCGTCACGGGCGACTGTCCTTTGTTATGACGGATGGCATTAACCACGAGGTTGCCCAGCACTGAGTCGAAGAGTGTCTGGTTGCACCGCAGTTGGCGGTCGGTGTCGAGCAGGCTGACGTCGAGCCTCGTCTCTCCCGCCATTGCCTCCATGCCGGGCAGCATGCGCTCCACCTCGCGGTTAAGCCATATCACGTCGCCCGTGGAGAACTGACTGTTCTCGAGTCGGCTGAGCGTGAGCAGGTTGCGGTCGAGGCGCGACATATAGCGCAACTGGATGGCTATGCTCTGCAACGACTGGGCCTGATGCTCTGTGAGCTGTGAGTCCTGCAAGAGATTATCGATGATGCCCAGGGCAATGGCGAGCGGTGTCTGCAACTCGTGTGAGGCATTCTCGGTGAATTCCTTCTGCACCTGATAGCTCTTGATGCTGTTGGTCATCAGACTCCGGAGTGTGGCGTTGAGTTCCTCAAACTCGCTCACGTTGGTCTTGGGCAGCTCCGGCACGATGCCTTTCTCCACCCGGAAGTCGCGCATCGCCTCGAGCGTACCACGGAAGGGTGCCCAGAGACGCTGTGGCACGAACTTCATGACGATAAGCACGGCCACGAGCAACAGCAGGATGATGCCTCCTTGCTGGATGAGCAGTCCCGTTACGGTATCCTGCTCCAGGTCAATGTCAGGATGCACGATGCCATAATGGCTCACCAGGTCGGCCAGGTCTTCGGCATAGTATCTGACTGTGACATAATAGAAAAGAGGCGTAGCCAGGACGACCAGCGCTACAACGCTGATGGCGAAGCGCGTCATCAGCAGACTGAGAAATGATTTTGATTTGGCTTTCATTCCGTCCATTTATATCCTGTGCCGTAGATGGTCTTGATACAGTCAACGACGTGGGCCTTGGCCATCTTGGCTTTGAGATTCTTGATGTGGCTGTAGATAAAGTCGAAGTTGTCGAGAAGGTCGGCCATCTCACCGCTCAGATGCTCGGCGATGGCTTCCTTCGAGACCACCCGGTTGCGGTTGGTGATGAAGAAGAGCAGCAGTTCATACTCGGTGGGTGTCAGCTGAAGGGTAGTGTCGCCCACACGGGCCGACTTCTCCAGCAGGTCGATGGTGATGCCGTTGCTCGATACCTTGTTGTTGGCTGTGAAGTTCTTGCGGCGTATCAGGGCGTAGACGCGCATGGAGAGCTCGGGCAAGGCGAAGGGCTTCGACAGATAGTCGTCGGCACCAATCTCCAGGCCTTTGATGCGGTCGTCGAGAGAACCTTTAGCCGAGATGATGATCACGCCAGCCTGATTGTTGCGCTGACGGATGAAGCGCAGGATGTCGAGGCCATCGCCTCCGGGCAGCATCAGATCGAGCAGGATGCAGTCGTAGGCATAGACACCCACCTTCATCCGGGCCTCATTATAGTTGAAGGCCTGCTCACAAAGATACTTTTGAGCGGACAGATAATTCTTTATGTTGTCTGAAAGCTGCCGCTCATCCTCAATAATCAAGATTTTCATAACGTTGGATCATTCTATGAACAATCAGAGTTGACAGTCTGGACAAAAATAACTGTCTCAAGACTGCCAACTCCATCTTTTTACCATCTATATCTTTTACTAACTGTCTCTACGCATAAATCACGAGACATATAAACGTGAGATAGTATGTCCCCAAAATGGTCCAAGGGCAACAGCGTGTTGGCATGGCCACATGCCGACGGCGAAGCAGACGGATCGTGAGCCATGCACCGACAGCACCGAGCAGGGCTCCGCAGAGGATGTCGCCCGGATAATGCACGCCAAGATAGATGCGCGAATAGCACATAAGCAAGGCAAAGAAGGCCAGCGACAAGCGGGTCAGTCGATTGCGGAATATCATGGCCAGGAATACGGCAATGCCAACAGTGTTGGTGGCATGACCGGAGACAAAACCGAACTTGCCTCCATGATAGCCATTGACGTAGTGGAGCATGTTGGCTACAATCGGCGTATGAGAAGGTCTTAGTCTACCCACGAGCGGCTTGATGAGACTGGAAGAGACCTGGTCGAGGACCACCACCATCAGCACTACGCCCAACACAAGCAATAGCTTATTGTAGACCGTCCCCTTCTGTTTGACGAAGAGGGTCACGACGGTCACGAGTACAAGGGGAGCCCAAATGATTTTCTGTGAGTAGCCATACCAAAACTTATCGGCAAACTGACCACCGGAATAGTTGAGCAATATCATCGACTGCTTGTCGATAGAGTCGAGCGTGAACAAAGACAGCTGCCATTCTATAGCGAAAATGTAGGCGAAACAAATCATGCTGATAAGCGCCATTGCTTTCATCGCCGCCTTATCATCGATTCTTACTGGTAGTAGAAGAGGCGATATATGAGTTTTATTCTCCATTGTTAATAAATCGGGCAATATATTCTTTATTTTTTGGGTTATAGTTTAAGATTGTAGTGATCAATGTTCTTTTTCACTATTAATCTGAACTATTTTTCGGCAAATATATTACATGAATCTGTAGGAAATTTGTAGTTCGCAATAGAATTTTAATATTTCGAGTAAAAATTGCCTTTGAAGGCTCATTTTTTCAAAATATCGACCAAACATAGGACGAGCGTAAGCCTGAAGGAGTTCATGTAGAATACGATCATGGTTCTTTAGTGGCCGTTAGAAATGACGGCCCACCTACGAGCAACAATTGCGCGCTTTGCGCTAGTGTGCCGCCTTCGGGGCACAGAGTCCAGTGAAGGTGGGAGCTCTACCCCCAGTCTGCGCTCCTATCGTCGCTTGACTGGGGTTACTGAAAGTCAGCCCATTCTGGGCTGATTTAGTTTGACCAATCTCCCCTCCCTTCGGAGTAATAGGAGCGTCGTCATTCCTGACGACGAAGGATGTACTAGTGAAGAGCAATCGGTGTACTTTCGTGGTCGTCAGGAATGAAGCACCTCCTTCTATGAATCTGCCACATTAACGCTCTGATGTTTCACCCCTCCCTCTGTAGGGAGGGGCCGGGGGTGGGTCTTCTCTTTCTTTCTTGGTCGCCAGGAATGACGACCCTCCTACCATGCGGACTTCCTACGTTTACCCTCCGATGTTCGCTCCCCTCCCTCCGTAGGGAGGGGTCGGGGGGGGCTTCTCTTTCTTTCTTGGCCGTCAGGAATGACGGCCCTCCTACCATGCGGACTTCCTCCGTTAACCTTCCGATATTCGCTCCCCTCCCTTCGCAGGGAGGGGTTGGGGGTGGGTCTTATATTTAACCTCAAAAATATTGTAGGTGCAGAACAGTAGATTGGAAATAATTCGTTATCTTTGCCATAATAAAACTTTCAGCTATGAAATCCATCAACAACAGAAAAAGTATCCGCAAATATTCCAACCGCGAAGTTTCCAACGAGTTGCTGAACCGTCTGCTCAGCGAGGCAGAGCGTACGCCCACTATGGGCAACCTGCAACTCTACAGCGTTGTAGTAACACGCAAGAAGGAGATGAAGGAGGCACTTGCACCAGCCCACTTCAACCAACCTATGATCACCGACGCGCCTGTGGTGCTGACCTTCTGTGCCGACTTCCGCCGCACTACCGTCTGGGCCAACAACCGCAATGCCGACCCAGGATACGACAATTTTTTGAGTTTTATCAATGCCGCCACCGACGCCCTACTCTACACTCAGACCTTCTGCAACCTTGCCGAAAAGGAGGGCTTGGGCACATGCTTCCTCGGCACCACGGTCTATCAGCCACAGACCATCATCGACATTCTTCATCTGCCCCAACTCGTATTCCCCGTTGCCACCATCACGCTTGGTTGGCCCGGCGAGGATCCTGCACAGTCCGACCGTCTGCCTCTCTCAGCCATCGTTCATGAGGAGACCTTCGACGACTACACTACCGAGAAAATCAACAAGTTTTATAAGGAGAAGGAAGCATTGCCTGAGAACAAGCATTTCGTGGAGGTCAACCACAAGCAGACGCTGGCCCAGGTGTTCACCGACTGCCGCTACACCCGTAAAGACAATGAGGCTATGTCGGCCGGCTTAATCGAGGCACTGAAAAAACAAGGATTCCTGAAATAATTTTAGAATCCGGAAAAGAAAATAATGGAGAAAGAACGTCCGCGCCCTTCCTCCATTATTATATATAGGTATAGGATAAGTCTTGACTATTTATTGTGGACCAGCACGATGGCCCGCCATTCGCCGTCGCTATAGCGCTTCACCTCCGTCAGTCCCAAGACCGAAGCTTTGGTGATCAGAGGCTGGATGTCGGCCTCGAAGAAACCACTGATGATGAGATTTCCACCGATGCTGAGCACTTTGTCGAAGCTCTCCATGTCCTGAAGCAGGATGTTGCGGTTGATATTGGCCAGCACAACATCAAACATGCCGTTGATATGGGAGAGAATATGGGCATCGCCTTCGTATACCTCTATATTATCTACACCGTTGATCTCAGCGTTGTGCTTTGTATTCTTCACGCTCCACTCGTCGATATCGTAGGCCACCACTTCCCGAGCCCCCAATTTGGAAGCCGCGATGCTGAGAATTCCTGTGCCGCATCCGCAATCGAGCACACGCTTGCCCTCGGGAGAAAGTTCGATGAGGGCCTTCAGGATCATGCGCGTGGTCTCATGGGTTCCGGTTCCGAAAGCGTTGTGGGCCTCTATACCTATCTTAATAGGAGTAGTCATCTGCTGCAGATCCTCATCCGTAGTATGAGCCTTGTCGTAGATGATCATCTGGTCACCAATCTCAATGGGCGCAAAGCCAATCTGTTCCCAAGTGGCATTCCAATTCTCGTCAGCCACATCATCGACGGTGAAGCTCACCGAGCAGCCTTCTATCTCTGCTTCCTTCAGTTTCTCAGCCAAGAGTTCCTTGTCGAAAAGCCGGTCCTGGATATAACCTTTGCAACCATCGTCAGTATCCTCGAATGCCTCGAATCCGGCCTCGCCTGCTGCGGCGTCTACAAGGTCGCGCATGATGGGCAGTTGGTCGGCTGAAGCAACGCTGATATTGAATTGTACAACTTTATATTTCATGCCTTTTATAATTTTAACTGCAAAATTAAAAAAAATAGGGAAAATCCTACCATGGATTAGGGAAAATCCGTAATTTTGCAATACAATTACGTTTAACTTTGTAACGTGAATCATAGAATTAAAGAATAAAGGAGTAAAGATATGAAAAAGCTTTTATTAGTCTTATCAATCGCCGGCCTGTCATTTCAATGGGCAGCAGCCCAAGACGATGATTTGTATTTCACTCCAACGAAGGATCCCGAGCCAACGGTAAAGGGCCCAGTGGATTACAATCAGGCTTACGGCAATAAAGTATACCGCAACGTTGACGAATACAATCGTGCAGGAAAATACCGCAGTCAATATCAGAAGATCAATGGCTCGGCCAACGACATCGTCACTCTCGATGGCGTTCCTGCCGACACGAGCTATGTAGATACTATCTTCTATGGTCCTGAAGCCTCATGGGGCAGATACTACGACGACGTAGACAACGACTTCCGCTACAGCCGCATGCTGGACTTCGACTGGTGGGGATGGCCCAACTATTGGAGCTACAACTACATGTACTCGCCTTATTACTGGGCTTATGACTACAATGGCTGGTATGGTCCCTGGGGCGGTTATTGGGATTGGGGCTGGCCTTACTACGGCTTCTATCCCCGCTGGGGCTTCTACGACCGTTATGGTTGGGGATGGCCCTACTACTATGACTATTATGGCTGGTATCCCTACGGCGGCTATGCCTATTGGGGCGGCCCGGGCAGATACAACGATGGTGGCGGCAACTTCCGCTATGGAACCACGGGCACTCGCAACCACGGCGGATGGTCCGGTCGTGCTACGGCCTCCTCTACGACACGCAGCGGTCAGTCGCGCAGTGGCAACTTCTCTGGATGGCGTGGTCGCTCAAGCGAGAGCAGCAACTCATCGTTCAGTGGCTCCCGTTCAGTCTCACCCCGTCGCAACTCCAGTACATTCGGCAACAGCGGCTTCAGCGGCGGCTCTCGTGGCGGCAGCTTCGGCGGTGGCGGCTTCAGCGGTGGTTCACGCGGTGGCGGCTTCAGTGGCGGCGGCGGCTCACGCGGCGGTGGTGTCAGCATGGGCGGACGCAGATAATCTCACGGTTGAAACAGTAAAAACTATAATTGATTATGAAAAAGACTTATATTATATTGGCAGCATCGCTCATGGCCTCTATGTCGGTAGCGGCACAGGAGACCTACGAGAATGCAAAAATATCGCAGAAAGACTTGAACGGTACCGCCCGCTACGTGGGTATGGGCGGTGCGCTCGAAGCTTTGGGTGCTGATCTGACGACAATAGGCACCAACCCTGCCGGCATCGGTCTCTACAAGCACTCGGTAGCCAGCGTATCGGCAGGCCTCGTGAGCCAGGGCGACGGTCATGACTTCACCAACGGCCATACCACCAATGCATCCTTCGACCAGGGCGGCTTTGTATGGTCTACGCGTTCCGGAAGAAGGAGCTTCCTCAACTTCGGCTTCAACTATACCAAGAGCCGTAATATGGACTACATTCTCTCGGCAGCCAACAGCGTACGTGGCGGTTCGATGAGCAAGCATTCGTATATCAAGAACATGCTGGGCTCGGTGGAGAACGGCGGCTTCACGATCGACAAGAACGAGCAAGGCGAATATATCGGCTATGAGGATGCTAAAAGCACCTACACAGCCCCCAACTTCACCCAGCTGGACTACCTGTTGTGGAACGCATTCATCGTAGACCCCAACAACCAGACAGCCGGCTACAATGAGGCCAACCAATACACCTTCGACAGAGCCCATACGGGCTACATCGGCGAATACGACTTCAACATCAGCGGCAATATCAACGACCGCGTGTTCCTCGGACTCACCTTCGGCCTGTATGACGTTCACTACAAAGGCAACAGCACCTACGTTGAGAATCTGATCGACGCTCAGGGAGCCGGCGTAGGCACACTGACGCTGAACGACAACCGCAAAATCACGGGCTCAGGCTTCGACGTGAAGTTCGGTGCCATCTTCCGTCCCATCGAGAATTCACCCTTCCGCTTTGGTATCTATGTCCACACTCCGACATGGTATGACTTGACAACCTCCAACTACACCACGCTGCTGAACGGCACTCAGTTGGGCGGCTACGATCAGGGACACAGCAACGAGAGCTACGACTTCAAGATCTTCACCCCCTGGCGCTTCGGCTTCAGCCTCGGCCACACGGTAGGCAACTATCTGGCCCTGGGTGCTACCTACGAGTATGCCGACTATTCCACGATCAAGAGCCGCATCAATACCGACGAGTATTACGACTACTGGTCTGACACATGGAACACGTCGAGCAGAAACGACCGCGTCATGAACGACCACACCGACCGCACGCTGAAAGGCGTCAGCACTTTGAAGCTCGGTGCTGAGTACAAACCCATCAAAGACCTCGCTGTCCGCATCGGTTACAACTATGTGTCCAGTCTCTACAACAAGAGCGGCTACAAGGACAACACCCTTCCTTCCGACGGAAGCTACTATGCCTCTACCGATGACTACGTGAACTGGAAGGACATGAACAGATTCACCTGCGGCTTGGGCTATGCGCTTGGCAAGTTCAATCTTGACTTCGCCTATCAGTACTCTACGCAGAAAGGCGACTTCTATCCATACGCTCCGCTGTCGGCAACGGTCACTGACAATGGTACGACCTACAGCGAAAGCAACACGACCAGCGCCACGAGCGTGAAGAACAACCGCCATCAGCTGCTCTTTACATTGAGTTATCACTTCTGATTTCATACTGATTACAATATGTCATCCGTTTCCTGGCAGCAGGAAACGGATTTTTTATTTTTCTGCGCCCTTTGCAACTTTTGTTCGTTGAGTTGATGGGTATATAAAATTATTTTGTTACTTTTGTCGCCAAGTTTGGGTATGGCCGCAGTAGTAATGTGGATATCCAGACAATAACCAACAAAAACGATAAGGCATGAAGGTATTGAAATTCGGTGGAACATCTGTAGGTTCCGTAAAAAGTATTTTAAGTGTAAAACAGATTGTAGAAAAGGAAGCCAAGCGACAGCCCGTCATTGTCGTTGTATCGGCTTTGGGCGGCATCACCGACCAGCTTCTGCGCACAGCCAAGATGGCTTGCAGCGGCGACGAAGGTTGGAAAGCATCATACCAGCAGATGGTAGAGCGCCACCACTCCATGATAGACACGATTTTCCAGGACCCTGTAGATAAGATAGAACTGTTCAACCAGACCGACTCCCTCTTGGAGCAGCTGCGGTCGATATTCTTTGGCGTGAATCTCATTCAGGACTTGAGCCAAAGAACAGAGGACGTCATCGTCAGCTATGGCGAACGGCTCTCTTCGCGCATCGTTGCCCGTCTCATTCAGGGCAGCAAATGGTTCGATCCCTTCACCTTCATCAAGACAACAGACTTCGGCAATAAGCACGTGCTCGACTCCGACGTTACCTACGACCTGGTGCGCCAGACGTTCAAGGATGCTCCACGCATTGCCGTCGTTCCCGGCTTCATCGCCACCGACCAGCGCTCAGGCGAGATCACCAACCTCGGTCGCGGCGGAAGCGACTATACGGCTTCCATCATCGCTGCGGCCCTCAACGCCGAGGTTTTGGAAATCTGGACCGACGTCGACGGATTCATGACCGCCGACCCGAAAGTCATCAAGACCGCCTACACCATCAACGAGCTCAGCTACGTGGAGGCCATGGAGCTCTGCAACTTTGGCGCCAAAGTGATTTATCCTCCAACGATTTATCCCGTCTGTATCCGCCATATTCCCATCAGCGTACGCAACACCTTCAACCCATCGAGCAAGGGCACTATTATAAAGGATGAGATCGAGAACGACCAGAAGCCCATCAAGGGTATCTCCTCCATCAAGGGCACATCGCTCATCACGGTGTCGGGTCTGTCGATGGTGGGTGTGATCGGTGTCAACCACCGCATCTTCTCCACCCTGGCCAAGGAGGGCGTCAGCGTGTTCCTCGTTGCCCAGGCCTCATCAGAGAACTCCACCTCCATCGGTGTGCAAGACACGGACGCCGAAAAGGCTGTGGACGTGCTCAACAAGGAATTCGCCCAGGAAATCGAAGATGGCAGAATGTTCCCCATGCACGCCGAAAGCGGACTGGCCACCATCGGCATCGTAGGTGAGAACATGAAGCATACCCCCGGTATTGCCGGCAAGCTGTTCGGTGTATTGGGACGTTCGGGCATCTCGGTCATTGCCTGTGCACAGGGCGCCTCTGAGACCAACATATCCTTTGTCATCCAAAGCAAGTATCTCAGAAAGGCTCTCAACGTCATCCACGATTCCTTCTTCCTATCAGAATATAAGGTTCTCAACCTCTTCATCTGCGGCGTAGGCACCGTGGGCGGAAAGCTCATCGAACAGATACGTCAGCAGTACGACCGGCTGAAAGAGACCTCGCGGCTGAAGCTCAACGTCGTGGGCATCGCCTCTTCTCGTCATGCCATCTACGACAGAGACGGACTCGACCTGAGCGATTACCGCAGACTGCTCAACGAGTCGGAAGAGAGCAATTCCCAGAAGCTGCACGATGCCGTAATAGGAATGAATATCTTCAACTCGGTGTTCGTCGACTGTACAGCCTCGAAAGAGATCTCCAACCTATATCAGGATTTCCTCGAGCACAATATCAGCGTCATTGCTGCCAACAAACTTGCGGCCAGTTCCGACTATGAGGATTATATCAAACTGAAGCGCACCGCCATCGCACGAGGCGTGAAGTTCCGCTTCGAGACCAACGTTGGCGCGGGCCTGCCCATCATCGGAACAATCAACGACCTGCTCAATTCTGGCGACCGCGTGCTGAAGATTGAGGCAGTGCTGAGCGGCACGCTCAACTTCATCTTCAATGAGATCAGCGCCGATGTGCCTTTCTCCGAGACGGTCCGCCGCGCAAAGGAACAAGGCTACAGCGAACCCGACCCACGCATAGACCTCAGCGGAACCGACGTTATCCGCAAGCTCGTCATCTTGACGCGCGAGTCTGGCTACCGCATCGAACAGAGCGACGTGGAGAAAGACCTCTTCGTTCCCGACGACTACTTCAAGGGCTCTGTCGAGGACTTCTGGAAGCGCCTGCCACTACTCGACGCAGGATTTGAGGAGAGGAGAAAGAAGATTGAATCCGAAGGCAAGCGGTGGCGCTTCGTTGCAGAAATGGAAGCCGGCAAGGCCAAGGTGAGCCTGAAGGCCGTAGACCGCACAAGTCCTTTCTACAATCTCGAGGGGAGCAACAACGTTGTCCTGCTCACCACTGAGCGCTACAAAGAATATCCCATGCAGATTCAGGGTTACGGTGCCGGTGCAGATGTCACGGCCGCCGGCGTACTGGCAAACATAATGAGCATCGCCAATATCTAACACAGTAAGCTTATGAAACACATCATCATCCTGGGCGACGGTATGGCCGACCACGCTGTGGAGCGCTTGGGCGGCAAGACCCTGCTGCAATACGCCCATACACCCAATATGGATTATCTGGCCGAGGAAGGCTGCTGCGGCAGACTCCTCACCATTCCCGACGGATTCCAACCCGGTTCGGAAGTGGCCAATTCTACTATTCTCGGCTACGATCAGAACAAAGTATACGAAGGCCGTGGACCTCTGGAGGCTGCCAGCATTGGCTATGAGATGCGTCCCGAAGACCTGGCTCTCAGATGTAATATCATTGAGCTTGAAGATGGCGTCATCAAGAATCACCACGGCGGTCATCTGAAGACCGAAGAAGGCGACATGCTCATCCGATTCCTCAACGACAAGTTGGCGGCGCCCATCAATCAGGAAATCAAGAACCTGTACGGTATTGACGACTGCGTACGCTTCATCACGGGCATACAATACCGCCATCTGCTGATCATCCGCGGTGGAAACAAGCACATCGTCTGCGCGCCTCCCCACGATCATCCCAATGAGGAATGGAGACAGTTGCTCGTAAAAGCCGAGACGAATTCGGATGATTCCGACGAGACTCATAAGCTCACGGGCGAACAGACAGCCGAACTCATCAACCAGCTGATTCTGCGCAGTCAGGAACTGCTGTCATCCCATCCTTTCAATGCCAACCGAAAGAACAAGGCCAACAGTATCTGGCCCTGGAGCGGCGGCTACCGGCCGTCGATGAAGACGCTCATGGAGAAATATCCTCAGATCAAGTCGGGCAGTTGTATCTCAGCCGTCGACCTGATTCGCGGCATCGGTCATTATGCGGGACTCGACATCGTGAAGGTTCCCGGCGCAACAGGTTTGGCCAATACCAACTATGAAGGCAAGGCCCAGGCTGCTATCGACGCGTTGAAGCGGCAGGATTTCGTTTTTCTGCATTTGGAAGCCAGCGATGAGGCCGGCCACGACGGCGACTTGCAGCTCAAGCTCAAGACCATCGAGAATCTCGACAGCCGCATAGTAGGACCAATCTTCAACGAAGTCAACCGATGGGAAGAGCCCGTATGCATAGCTGTTTTGCCCGATCATCCCACGCCCGTCGAGGTGCGCACCCACGTAAAGGAACCCGTGCCCTTCCTGATTTGGTATAAAGGCATCATCCCCGACGAGGTGACGAGATTCGACGAAGTGAGCTGCGTCAGCGGCAGTTATGGTATGCTCTACCTCACAGAGTTTATGGATGAACTGATGAAAATAGAATAAAGAAAGGAGCATTAGCGATGAGATACTACAGCACCAAACACGAAAGTCCCGAGGTTTCCCTGCAGGAAGCGGTCGTCAAGGGATTGGCGCCCGACAATGGACTGTACATGCCGGAGCGATTCGACAAATTGCCGGAGTCTTATTTCGACGGCATCAGCAATATGAGTTTTCAGGAGTTGTCTTATCAGGTGGCACTTCGTCTCTTCGGTGAGGACATTCCCGAAGCCGAATTACGCCAGATCGTCTACGACACGCTACAATTCCCAACGCCCGTAGTGGAAGTAGAGAAAGACATCTATGCGCTCGAACTCTTCCATGGTCCCACGTTGGCTTTCAAGGATGTCGGCGCCCGTTTCATGGCCCGCATGCTCCGCCATTTCATCAGCGGCGAAGGCACAGTAAACGTTCTCGTGGCCACGAGTGGCGATACGGGATCGGCTGTTGCCAATGGTTTTCTTGGTGTAGACGGTATCAATGTCTACGTGCTCTATCCCAAGGGGAAGGTGAGCCGCATCCAGGAGAGTCAGTTCACCACGCTGGGCCACAACATCACCGCCATCGAAGTAGACGGTGTGTTCGACGACTGTCAGGCTCTGGTGAAGCAGGCTTTCCTCGACAAGCAACTCAATGAGCACATGCGCCTGACCAGCGCCAACAGCATCAACGTGGCCCGACTCTTGCCGCAGGCTTTCTATTATTTCAACGCCTACGAACAGCTCAAGCAGAAGCTCGAGGCCGAAGGAAAGCAACTCGTGTTCTGCACGCCCAGCGGAAACTTCGGCAACATCACCGCAGGACTCATTGCCAAGCGCATGGGACTTCCCGTGAAGCGCTTCATCGCGGCCAACAACGCCAACGATGTCTTCTATCAATATCTCCAGACTGGGGAGTATCATCCCATGGCCAGCAAACAAACCCTGGCCAATGCCATGGACGTGGGCAATCCGAGCAACTTCGTGCGCATCCTCGACCTCTACAACAACAGCTGGGAGCGCATCAAAGCCGAGATCAGCGGCGCCACCTACTCCGACGACATGATTCGCACAACGATGCGCGAATGCTATAAAACCAACGGCTACACACTCGATCCTCACGGAGCCTGCGGATTCCAGGCCTTGAAAGAACAGCTGAAAGACAACGAGATTGGCGTCTTCCTAGAGACAGCCCATCCCGCCAAGTTCAAGGAGAAGGTTGACGCCATCATCGGCTGCGACACAGCCATCCCTGACCGACTGGCTGCCTTCATGAAAGGGAAAAAAGAATCTGTGCCCATGCGGAATGATTTCAACGAATTCAAGAATTTTCTTTTAAATAGATAGAAGTTTTTTCGGGAGTGGAAGTTTAGCGTCTTACACTTCAGACAGACGACAATGCAATAACTTCCGCTCCCGAATAAACACAAAGACAACAATGGAAGAAGTAACTTTTCATCATAGATTCCCCATACAACTGAGGTTTTTCGACGCCGACCAATTCGGTCACGTCAACAATTCCATCTTTTTCCAATACTACGATACGGCAAAGATGGACTATCTCCATCAGGCCTGTCCCGACATGTCGGTCCACTATGCAATTGTAGTCGTCCATATCGAGGCTGATTTTCTTTCTCAGGTGCATACCGACGACCACGTGGAGGTGCAGACAGCCGTCACCCACATCGGCAACAAGAGTTTCACGCTGCTGCAGCGCCTTGTGGACTCCGACAGCGGCGAAGTGAAATGCGTCGGCAAGACCATCATGGTGGCCTACGATCTGGAGAAAAACGAGTCGGCCTTGATTCCACAGGAATGGATCGACGGAATGAACCGGTTTGAGGGCAGAGACTTGAGAACTACTGAATGAATGTTATTTTTTGGAGCATTGTAGGCAGTATCTGAAAAAAAATATGTAAGTTTGCACGAGATTAGCAAAAAACATACGGAAGAATCAAGACCAATCATAATGAAAAAGTTCGCATTATTATTAATAATTACGATGGTAACAAGCCTCACGGCCTTCTCTCAAACCGTAAAAGAGCATCCTTGTTACCTGTTCGGTTTTGCCGCATCGTTCAACGACTCAACAGTGTACATCACCGACATTCAGCATCTCGACAGTACCTATCTATACAATCACGACATGTTTCTCTACGGTCGTGACGGCTATGCCGTGCAACTGAAAGAGTACCTGAAAAGAGTGGGCGTTTCTACTCCCACTGCAACCATCTTCTTCTCCGACAAGAAAAAAGATATAGAGAAGAGGTATCTCAAACTGAAGAACCGCTACTCGAAAGACGGGTCATACAATTTCAAATATCTCACCGCGCAGGACTTCCAGTTCACCTTTGAGAAGCCCGACGAGAGTCTTTACAACGTGAAAGAAACAAAGCCTAAAAAGAAGAAATGACAACGCCGACAGCACATTACTTCCGGATAGCAGGACTGTATGTCAAAATCAATATCCTGCCTTCAAAACTGAACTCTGTCAGCCTTATTCCCTCTTTCCGTCCTTTTGTCAGCAAGGAAGTAGCCGACAGCGAACTCTTCTTTCAGCTAGACATCGATGACAATTTGCATCCCGTTCCCCAGGAGCAGCGGTCGCTCATCAGAGACTTCGACTCCGGCAACGGCAACATCATCGTCTACCAGCTCTCCGACGGCGGCTATCAGTATGTCATCAAGGACATCAATGGCTATAGCTGCGCCCTGTTTATCGCCAACAAAGATTTCGACCATTGCCACTGCGCGCTCAACGGCAATTACGACATGCGTTCGTTCGGACTGAACTCCGTGCTGATGCTTGCTTTTGCCTTTGCTGGAGCCCGGCGCAACGTGCTGCTCGTTCATGCCTCGCTTGTGCGCCATCGCGGCTGGGGCTATCCTTTCATCGCCAAGAGCGGCACCGGGAAAAGCACGCAGGTGAGCTCATGGCTGCGCTACATTCCCGACTGTGACTTGATGAACGACGACAATCCCATCATCCGCATTCTCGACGACGGAAAGCCTTATATCTACGGTAGTCCCTGGAGCGGCAAGACGCCCTGCTACCGCGATGTGATGGCGCCATTGGGAGCCGTGACGCGTATTGACCGGGCTGAGCGAAACTGGGTAGAGAAGCTGAAGCCCATCGAGGCTTTCACCTCCTTCCTGCCCTCTTGCTCCTCGATGAAATGGGACATCGACATCTATAGAAAAATCTGCAACACCGTGACCCGTGTGGTAGAGACCGTACCCATCTACACGCTCCATTGCCTTCCCGACAAGGAAGCCGCAATCATCTGCAACCGCACGATAGCAAGGCCTGCCATTGAGAATGAGACGAAAATTCGCTTGAAATGAAAGAAATCAGTTTCAGTAACGCCATCCTTCTGCCCGAAATCGTCAGGTTGATCAACGAAGGCCACACGGTCACTTTGCGGCTGAAAGGCTTCTCAATGCGGCCTTTTCTGGAAGACGGCCGCGACAAGGCTCTGCTCACCCTGCCGAAGAATCCCAAGGTGGGCGACCCCGTACTGGCAGAGAACTTTCCCGGACACTACGTGCTCCATCGCATCGTGAAGATAGAAGGAGACCAAGTGACGCTTCTGGGCGACGGCAATCTGGCCTGCGAGCATTGTCAACTGAAGGATATCAAGGCCGCCGTAATAGGCTTCTATCGCAAGGGGCGTGAGACGATGGACTTGACAACCGGACGAAAGTGGCGCGTCTATTCGGCCATCTGGACAAGACTCTACCCCATCCGTCGCTATCTGCTCGCAGCCTACCGCCGAATCTGGATTCCCATATTCGGACCAGTATAAAATCAAGTTATGCTAATATTGCCAAGTCTCTTTCTCTGAAAAAAAAGTCAAGGGCAACAGCAAATATTATCACAATCAGAATAAAAACATAAAAAATAATGAAAGCAAAAAAAGGTTTCAATCTCCGCGAAATCTGCGGCGAACACATTCTAATCGCTGAAGGAAAAGAGAACATCGACTTCACCAAGATCATCAGTATGAACGAGAGTGCCGCCTATCTGTGGAATAAGCTCCAGGATAAGGACTTCACCACCGAAGACATGGCCAAACTGCTCACCGAGGAATATGAGGTGGACCAAGCCACGGCCTTGCAGGACGCCGAAAAGCTCGCAAAGACTTGGGTTGAGGCCGGCATCTGTGAGGGCTAACCCCTACCCTCAGCGCAGTCGGCGATAGAAAGTGTCAAGGCTTTTGCGGGGATACCCATGGCGCTCCAACTCACGCAGGTTGTCGAGCGCTTCCTCACGCTTTCCCAACTCGATGCGAACGTCAATAAGATTGATGAGATAATCCGGCGAGTTGTGGTCGCGCTTCCAAGCCTGCTCATAGTCGTCTTCGGCAAGTTCCAGACTGCCGCGCTCCTTCTCCATACCGCCTCTCACGGCATAGGCCACGGCACTGTCGGGATAGGCATCCACAAGACGGTTGATACCGTCGAGGGCTTCCGTATAGTGGTGGTCCTTCTGATTGAGAAGTGCCAGACCGAGGGCTGCATTGAAGTCGCCCGGAACCAGAGTCAACAGATTCTGATAGTCGAGACGGGCAAAATTGTAGCGTCCCAACCGCTCGTTGGCATAGGCCCGGAAGAACAGAGCCGAGACATTGTCGGGATGGCGGCGCAACACGACGTCGTACTCATCCTTGGCATACTGCCACTCCATCAGCTGCATATTCCATCCTGCCTTCTTCAGTCTTAGATCTACCGAATCAGGATATTCTTCCATCAGCGCTTTGGCTTGAGCGAGCGAATCTCGGAGCGGATTCTTCTGGGCCGCAACCGAAGTGACAACGCATAAAGCGATAAGTGTTACCCATATTTTTTTCATGTGAGCAAAGGTAACAATAATAATATGCGATGGAAGGAAACAGTTCAAGATTTATAATTTTTTATCGAAAAGAGATTCCCTTTAAGAAAAGTCGTCAATCCGCAGTTTCAGCAGTCCCGCGGGCACACGAATCTCAACAATGTCGCCTTTCTTCCGGTTCATCAGCGCCTTGGCAATCGGTGATTTAACAGAGATTTTTCCTTCCTTGAGACTTGCCTCGTGGGGGCTGACGATGGTATAGGTCATCTTGGCCTGATTGCCCATATTGGTAAGAGCCACCTTCGAGAGCAACTGCACGGTGTCTGAAGGAAGCGTAGAATGGTCGAGCACCCTGGCGTTGGCAAGGATGTTCTGCTTGAAGCGTATCGTTCCCAAGAGCCGGGACTGTTCGCGCTTTGCGGCATGATACTCGAAATTCTCACTGAGATCACCCTTGTCACGGGCCTCAGCGACAGCGTTGATCACCCTGGGCAATTCAACTTTTATCAATTCATTAAGTTCGGCTACGAGTTTGTCGTAACCTTCCTGCGACATAAATTCCATTGTTAATGCTTTTCTTGTTCCAACCTTTCTGTAGGCCGACTTCGCTTCTTGTAGCTGCAGCGGAGAGACTACCTTTTCGGCCTGAGGAATTTTCAAGGTGCAAAGTTACGAATATTTTTGAAATTGGAGAGCAAAACCAGCTGTATCTTTTCATCACCTAAAATTCTCTTAGACTTTGTCAGAATCAGCACCTACGGGCTACTGTCGTTCTCTTTCCGACTATACCAATTCCTAATGCTCACGGAAGAAAGACGGTTACTTCATGTTGTATTCAGTTTTCTCGATAAATCGCATCCGTTTCCTCGGTGTTTCAAGTCTGTTTTCACGGTATATCGCGTCTGTTTTCAAGATGTCTCTGACAAATGTCACGAAACAACGTGACAGTTGTCACCGACGAACGTGACATATGTCACGAACGAACGCGACAGTTGTCACAAACAAACGTGACAGTTGTCACGTGAAATTGTGTGGTCGAAACAACGTGACCATGTCTCGTGACGGTCATCACGAAACAACGTGTCGTTCGTCACGAATCATAACATCTCTAATGTTGTGCAAACTGCGCAAAATGAGACCATTTCACTACGAAATTCCCCGATACATTCAACGTGAGGAAAAAATCTAAGTCGTTTATTTTGCCGTTAGCCGTTTTTGATTTAAATTTGCAAAAGAAAAATGAATATCGATATTCAATGAAAGAATTTGTTATTTCCGAAGCCAAGGCCGAGACGGCTATATTGGTGGGACTGATTACGCAAAGCCAAAACGAAGCTAAAACGAAGGAATACCTTGACGAGCTCGAGTTCTTGGCCGATACGGCTGGTGCCGTGACCGTGAAACGATTCACCCAGAAAGTGGCAGGCCCCAACCAGACGTCTTACGTTGGCAAAGGCAAACTGGAAGAGATAAAACAGTATATCAAAGAAGAGGACGAGAATGGTCGCGAGATTGGTATGGTGATCTTCGACGATGAACTGTCGGCCAAGCAGATACGCAATCTTGAGAAAGAGTTGGGCGTAAAGATTCTCGACCGCACATCGCTCATCCTCGACATCTTCGCCATGCGCGCCCAGACCTCCAATGCCAAGACCCAAGTGGAATTGGCCCAATACCGCTATATGCTGCCGCGTCTGCAACGACTCTGGACCCACTTGGAACGCCAAGGCGGTGGCTCCGGCTCGGGTGGCGGAAAAGGTAGCGTGGGACTGCGCGGTCCTGGTGAGACCCAGCTCGAGATGGACCGCCGTATCATCCTGCAGCGTATGAGTCTGCTCAAACAACGTCTTGTAGAAATCGACAAGCAGAAGGCCACCCAGCGCAAAAACCGCGGCCGACTTATCCGCGTGGCCTTGGTGGGATATACCAACGTGGGCAAATCGACCATCATGAACCTGCTGGCCAAGAGCGAGGTGTTTGCCGAGAACAAGCTTTTCGCCACACTCGACACGACGGTGCGCAAGGTGGTGATAGAGAACCTGCCCTTCCTGTTGGCCGACACCGTGGGATTCATACGCAAGCTACCCACCGACCTCGTCGATTCGTTCAAGTCTACGCTCGATGAGGTGAGAGAGGCCGACTTGCTCGTGCATGTCGTCGACTTGTCACATCCTGACTTCGAGGAGCAGATTGGTGTGGTGAACAGCACCCTGAAAGACCTGGGCTGTGCCGACAAGCCTGAGATCATGGTATTCAATAAGATAGACAATTATCACTGGGTGGACAAGGAGCCGGACGACCTGACGCCTGAAACGAAGGAGAACATCACTCTCGACCAACTCAAGGCTACATGGATGGCCCGTGAGGGAGAGAACTGCGTCTTCATCTCGGCAAAGAATCACGAAAACATAGAGGAGTTGAAGCAGACACTTTACAAACGCGTCAGGGAACTTCATGTACAGAAATACCCTTACAACGACTTTCTCTATCCAGAAATTAACGAATAATCACTTACGCTAACGCAATAACTATGAGCAATTACAGACAACTTACAGAGGAAGAAATCAACATCTTAGAAGATAACAGCTGCTGGGCTGAGGATTGGACATCCGTTCTCGTCGACGAGGACTTCAAGCCCAACTTCTTCCACCGTGTCATGTTCTACGGCGACATCCGCTTGGGCGCCACCGAGAAGAACGTGGAAATAACAAATGGTTTCTTCAAGCATTGTGGTATCAACAATTCTACACTGCGCAACGTAACAGTTGGCGACAACTGTCTGATTGAGAACATCAGCAACTATATCAACAACTATAAAATCGGCGACGACTGCTATATCTCCAATGTCTGCACCCTCGAGACCACCGAAGGCGCCACCTACGGCAAAGGCAACCTCATCAGCGTGCTCAACGAGGTGGGCGAAGGCAACGTGATGCTCTTCGACAACCTCAACTCGCAGTTCGCTGCCTTCATGGTGAAGAACTCCGGCGACAAGGAGATGAAGACCCAGTTGCGCCACATCATCTCGCGCGAGGTGAAAGAAGATATGCCCGACTGTGGCGTCATCGGCGACCGCGTGAAGATCATCAACACGAAAGAGATCACCAATGCCATCATCGAGGACGAATGCGAGGTCAACGGTGCCAGCCGGCTGAGCGACTGCACGCTGTTGAGCACCAACAACGGCAACGTCTATGTGGGCACCGGTGTCATCATCGAGAACTCTATCATCAGCGAGGGCTCCCGCATCATCAATTCGGTGAAGATGCAGGACTGCTTCGTGGGCGAGGCCTGCCAGATCAGCAATGGCTTCACCGCTTCGCAGAGCGTGTTCTTCGCCAATAGCTATATGAGCAACGGCGAGGCTTGCGCCGCCTTCTGCGGTCCGTTCACCGCCAGCCACCATAAGAGTTCGCTGCTCATCGGCGCACAGTTCAGCTTCTACAACGCAGGTTCGGCCACCAACTTCTCCAACCATGCCTACAAGATGGGTCCCATGCACTGGGGTATGCTGGAGCGCGGCACCAAGACGGCCAGCGGTGCCTACCTGCTGTTGCCGGCGACAATAGGCACGTTCAGCGTCTGCTTCGGCAAGTTGATGCACCACCCCAACACACGCAAGCTGCCCTTCTCCTACCTTATCGCCGAGGGCAACACGATGTATCTCGTGCCCGGCCGCAACATCACCACGGTGGGTCTCTACCGCGACATCCGCAAGTGGCCCAAGCGCGACACCCGTCCTCAGGGCGGTCAGAAGAGCATTGTCAACTTCGACTGGCTGTCGCCCTTCTCCGTCGGTGAGATTCTGCAGGGCAAGAAGATTCTGGAAGACCTGCGCGATGCCTCGGGCGAAGATGTGTCGTCCTACAACTACCATGAATACGTCATCAAGAGCAACAACCTGCAAAAGGGCATCCAGTACTACGACATTGCCCTGCGCATCTACATGGGTGCCGTGCTGAAACGCGTTCAGAAGTGGAACCTCTTCTCGGCTCCACGCGCCACTGTCGGTGAAGGCGAATGGGATGATCTCTCGGGTATGCTCTTGCCTATGAGCGAGGAGCTGCGCCTCGTTGAGGACATCAAGAGCGGAGCTCTGAGCACAACGCAGCAAATCATCGACCGCTTTGAGGAAATCAATGCCAACTATCGTGACTATCAGTGGACGTGGACCTACAAGGTGATCTGCGACTACTATGGTGTTGACAGCATCGACGACCAGCTTGCCGACCGCATCCATCAGGACTATGTGACCGCTCGACGCGCCTGGATTGCAGAAATCCGCAAAGATGCTGAGAAAGAATACAAGATGGGCGACATTGAGGAGAGTGTGCTGAACAACTTCCTCGACAAGCTCGACCATGAGATCGACTATGAAAACTAACCCATAAAACAACAACAATGAAGAAAATTAATCTTTTATTACTGATTCTCCTCATCGCGTTGGGAATCCAGGCCAAGGACTACCCCTACACTACGGTGAAAGGAGATCCGATGCAGACCCGTATCTATACGCTCGACAACGGTCTGAAAGTCTACTTGTCGGTGAACAAGGCCAAGCCGCGTATACAGACCTACATTGCCGTCCGTACGGGCTCGCGCAACGATCCGCCAGAGACCACAGGTCTGGCTCACTACCTGGAGCACCTGATGTTCAAAGGTACTACCCACTTCGGCACATCCAATCTCGCCAAGGAGAAGCCGTATCTCGACGACATTGAGGCCCGCTATGAGAAATACCGCACGCTGACCGATCCCGCACAGCGTAAGCAGGCCTATCACGAGATCGACTCCGTTTCGCAATTGGCTGCCCAATACAATATTCCCAACGAATACGACAAGATGATGGCGGCCTTCGGAAGCCAGGGCACCAATGCCTACACTTCCAACGACGTCACCTGCTACGTGGAGGATATCCCCAGCAATGAGGTTGACAACTGGGCACGCGTTCAGGCCGACCGCTTCCAGAATATGGTGATCAGAGGTTTCCACACTGAGCTTGAGGCCGTGTATGAGGAATACAATATCGGACTGGCTCAGGACTCCCGCAAGGAGTGGGCCGCTATCTACAAGCTGCTCTTCCCCACGCATCCCTACGGAACGCAGACCACCATCGGCACGCAGCAGCACCTGAAGAATCCCAGCATCACCAACATCAAGAACTACTTCAAGCGCTACTATGTGCCCAACAACGTGGCCATCTGTATGGCTGGCGACTTCAACCCCGACGAGGTGATAGCAACCATCGACAAGTATTTCTCTTCGTGGAAAGCCGATCCCAACCTCTCCGAGCCCCAATATGCTCCGTTGGCACCCATCACTCAGCCCCGCGACACCACCGTCTATGGGCAGGAGGCTGAGAACGTGATGATGGCCTGGCGCTTCGACCGTGGCAACAGTCTGCAGCAAGACACCCTCACCATCATCAACCAGCTGCTCTGCAACGGCAAGGCTGGACTCTTCGACGTAGACCTCAACCAGCCTCTGAAGGTGCAGGCTTCTGATGATGGCTTCGACGCCCTGACCGACTACTCCATGTTCTACCTCTACGGACTGCCCAAAGAGGGACAAAGTCTGAAGGATGTCCGCCAGCTGCTGCTTAGCGAAATGAAGAAATTGAGAGACGGCGACTTCGCAGAAGACCTTCTGCCCGCCATTGTCAACAACTACAAGCGTTATTACTATCAGCAACTGGACAACAACCAGTTCCGCGCCAACATGTTTGTGGATGCATTCATCAACCGCATTCCCTGGGAGCAGGTGGCCGGAAAGATTGACCGCATCTCCAAACTCACAAAGGCTGACATCGTTAGATTCGCCAATGATCACTTCGGCGACAACAACTTGGTCACGGTGTATAAGGCTCAGGGCAACGACACAACTATCCACAAGATAGACAAGCCAGCCATCACTCCCATCCCCACCAACAACGACAAGCAGAGCGAATTCCTCAAAGAACTGATCAGCACAAAGGTGACACCCATCCAGCCTCAGTTTATCGACTTCAACAAGGACCTCGACAAAGCCACCTTCGAGAAGGGTCAGACTACCTTATTATATAAGCAGAACACGAGCGACGACCTCTTCACGCTCGCCATCACCTTCCCAGTTGGACAGGAGAACACGCCGCGCCTCAACACCGCAGCCGGACTCATCGACTATGCCTCAACCAACAAAATGACGCTGGCCCAAGTGCAGAAAGCCTTCTACACGCTGGCTTGCGACTATAGCGTTGCCGTGAATAGCGACGAGACCACCTACTATCTCACCGGTCTGAACACCAACTTGCCCAAGGCCCTCAGCCTCTTCAACGAACTGCTGCAGACGGGTCATGTGAGCAAGGACGACTACAACAACTACGTTGAAGCCGTGCTGAAGAACCGCAAGGAAGTGAAGACCAGTCAGCGCAACTGCTTCATGGCCGTCCAGAGCTATGGTTTCTATGGACCTCGCAACAACTTCAACGACATCATGAGCGAGAAAGAGATGCGTGAGGCCAATCCCGACGAGCTGCTTCGCCTTGTGGGCAACCTCCGCCACCAGCTCAACGCCACCGTGATGTACTACGGCCCAACGCCGATGGCCGACTTGGAGAAGCTCATCACCAAGACCATGCCCCGCAAGAAGAACGTGGCCAAGTTTGCCTACGAGGCCCATCGCTACACACAGGCCGAGACCAATGAGCCTAAAGTGCTGATCGCGCCTTACGACGCCAAGAACATCTATATGATGCAATACTACAACGAGAATATCGGTTGGAATCCCGACCATGCCTCTATCATCCGACTCTTCAACAACTACTTCGGAGGCGGCATGAGCGGCATCGTATTCCAGGAATTGCGCGAGGCCCGCGGACTCGCCTACTCGGCCTTTGCTGACTATGATGAGCCAAGTCACAAGGAGGACAAAGAGCAGTTCTACACCTACATCATCACTCAGAACGACAAGATGATCGACTGCGTGAAGGAATTCAACTCTCTCTTGGACAGTATCCCACAGCGGGAGACCACGTTTGAGAATTCAAAACAGTATGTGCTGAAGAATATCGCCTCGCGTCGTGTGCAGAAGTTTGCCATCCTCTCCAACTACCACTACGCACAGCGCATGGGTCTTGACTACGACATCAACAGCCGTATCTACAAAGAGATTCCCGGAATTACCCTGGAACAAATAGTGAAGTTCGCCAACGAGCACATTGCTCACAAGCCTTTCACCTACATCATCCTCGGCGATGAGAAGGAGCTCGATATGAATGCCATCTCGAAGTACGGACCCGTGCAGCGGGTATCGCTCGAAGAGGCCTTCGGCTATTAACGAAATCCATAGAGCGTACGGTTGTTGTATAACCGTACGCTCTCTACCAATCATACAGATAATACTTTAAAACAAAAAACAATGTCAAAACAAGTTGATTTCAAGTACGCACCCATGTTCCAGTTGGGTAAGGACGACACCGAGTATCGTCTGGTTTCCAAGGAAGGCGTCAGCGTAGGTGAATTTGAAGGAAAAGAAATTCTCAAGGTCTCTCCCGAAGCCTTGACTCTCTTGGCTCAGCAGGCCTTCCACGATTGTGAGTTCATGCTGCGCCGCAAGCACAATGAGCAGGTGGCCGCCATCCTGAAAGATCCCGAGGCCTCTGAGAACGACAAGTACGTGGCCCTGCAGTTCCTGCGCAATGCAGAGACGGCAGCCAAAGGCGTTCTGCCTTTCTGCCAGGACACGGGTACGGCCATCATCCACGGCGAGAAGGGACAGCAGGTATGGACAGGTTTTGATGACGCTGAGGCTCTGAGCCGCGGTGTGTTCAACACCTACACCCAGGAGAACCTGCGCTACTCGCAGAATGCTCCTCTGACGATGTACGACGAGGTGAACACCCGTTGCAACCTCCCTGCACAGATCGATATTGAGGCTACAGAGGGAGCCGAGTACCACTTCATCATGGTGGCCAAAGGCGGTGGCTCTGCCAACAAGACCTATTTCTATCCGATGACCAAGGCTACCATCCAGAACGAGGGCACGCTGCTTCCCTTCCTGGTAGAGAAGATGAAGAGCCTCGGCACCGCAGCCTGCCCGCCCTACCACATCTGCTTCGTAATCGGCGGTACATCGGCTGAGAAGAACCTGCTCACGGTGAAGCTTGGCAGCATCAAGTACTACGACAGCCTGCCGACCACTGGCGACGAGACCGGTCGCGCCTTCCGCGACACAGACCTCGAAGCCAAGCTGCTCGACGAGGCCCACAAGATTGGTCTCGGTGCACAGTTCGGCGGCAAGGCTTTTGCCCACGACATCCGCGTCATCCGTCTGCCTCGCCACGGCGCTTCCTGTCCCATCGGTCTAGGCGTGAGCTGCTCTGCCGACCGCAACATCAAGGGTAAGATCAACAAGGATGGCATCTGGTTGGAGAAGATGGACAGCAATCCTTCTGAACTCATTCCCGAGGAGTACCGTCGTCCGGGTGAGGGCGCTAAGGGCGTAGAGATCGATCTCGACAAGGGCATCGATCACGTACGCGCTGAGTTGACCAAGTATCCTGTCTCTACCCGCGTGAGCCTCAACGGCACCATCATCGTGGCCCGCGACATCGCTCATGCCAAACTGAAGGCACGTCTGGATGCAGGCGAGGATCTGCCGCAGTACTTCAAGGATCATCCCATTCTCTATGCCGGACCGGCCAAGACCCCGGAAGGAATGCCTTGCGGCTCTATGGGTCCGACCACAGCCAACCGTATGGATCCCTATGTGGACGAATTCCAGGATCATGGCGGCTCACTCGTGATGATTGCCAAGGGCAACCGCACACAGGTGGTGACAGATGCCTGCAAGAAGCATGGCGGCTTCTATCTCGGCACAATCGGTGGTGTAGCAGCAGTGCTCTCGAAAGAGTGCATCACCAGCATCGAGTGCGTAGAGTATCCCGAGCTCGGCATGGAAGCTATCTGGAAGATTACGGTCAAGGACTTCCCGGCCTTCATCCTCGTGGATGACAAGGGCCACGACTTCTTCAAGGAGCTGAAGCCCTGGAACTGCTCTTCCTGCAAAAAGTAAACAACCCGCTTGAAAACATTAAGGGGCAGGCACCAATTGGTGTCTGCCCCTTTTTAATTTCTATCGAAACTATAGCAACTATAGTAACTATAGTCACTATAGCAACTATAGAATCTATAGCCCCTATGATTATTCCTTGATCATGCTCACCGACCGCTTGATAAACGTGTCGAGCGATGCGCCCGTAAGCATTCCGTTTTGCAACAAAGCCAAGTCGATAAGCTGGTGGATCACCTTGTTGTCCTTGGCGTAGTCGTCAACGATAGCGTTGCGCTTCTTGCGAAGCTCGTCGATCTTAGCCTGCGTATCCTTGAGGTCCTTCTTCTCCTCCTCAGTGATCTCCTCAGCCTTCTTCTTCGACTGCTCCTGATGCAGCACGGCCAGACGAGCCTGCTCGCCCTTCATGTCGGCATCGATAGGCTTGAGCGACTCTGCAGTAGCGTCGTCCACCTTGTCAAGCACATTCTTAACGAGCTCATTGTCGGCATTGAGCACTAACTCATAGGAGTCGGCCATCTGGGCATAGAATCCCATTCCAGGCTGGAAGCGGCTCATATCCTTCATACGGCGCATATATTCGTTCTGGGTAATCAGCACAGGCATTTCCTCTGCGCCCAGAGATTCCACGGTCACCGTGAAGTTCTTTTTGGTCAATACAGGCATCTGAGAACGGAAGGCTTCTGTCAAATTGTCACGTTGCTCTGACGTCATATCGGTCTTCGTCGGGTCTTTCTTCATGATCAAGCGGTCGATCACGTCGGAATCGACTCTCGAGAAACGGCTTTTCTCAAACTTCTGCTCCAGCATGCTTGCCATAGGCACGTCGAGCTGACCGCTCATCAGCAGCACGTTGTAGCCCTTCTTCTTGGCAGCATCGATGTAGGAGTACTGCTTGTCCTTATCTGTTGAGTAGAGATAAATCAGATTGCCATCCTTATCCGTCTGGTCGTCCTTGATAAGGGTCTTGTACTCTTCAAAGGTATAGTACTTGCCCTCGGTGTCCTTCATCAGCGCGAAGTCCTTTGCCTTGTCATAGAATTCAGGCTGCGACAGCATACCGTAGTTGATGAAAAGTTTCAAGTCGTCCCAAATCTCCTCAAAATGCTTGCGGTCTTCCTTGAAGGTCTGGTTGAGCTTGTCGCCCACCTTACGAGTGATGTAAGTGGAGATTTTCTTCACGTTGGCATCGCTCTGCAGATAACTACGGCTGACATTCAAAGGAATGTCGGGCGAGTCGATCACACCATGAAGCAACGTCAGGAAGTCTGGCACAATACCCTCAACCTGGTCGGTGACGAACACTTGATTGCAGTAGAGCTGAATCTTATTGCGCTGCAGGTCAATGTTGCTCTTGATGCGTGGGAAGTAGAGAATACCAGTCAGGTTGAAGGGATAGTCCACATTCAAGTGAATCCAGAACAGCGGCTCATCCTGCATGGGATAAAGCTTGCGGTAGAACTCCTTGTAGTCCTCATCCTTCAGCGTCGATGGGGTCTTCGTCCACAGAGGCACAACGTCATTGATAACATTGTCCTTATCGGTATCCTGCATCTTGCCGTCTTTCCATTCCTGCTTCTTGCCAAACACGATGGGCACAGGCATGAACTTGCAGTACTTGTTGAGCAGTTCCTCAATCTTCGACTTCTCAAGATACTCCTTGCAGTCGTCGGCAATGTGAAGAATCACGTCGGTACCGCGGTCGGTCTTCTCTGCATCATCGATCTCGAATGCTGGTGAACCATCACAGGTCCAGCGCACAGCCTTGGCACCTTCTTTATAACTAAGGGTAAGAATCTCTACCTTACTGGAAACCATAAAGGCAGAATAGAAACCCAGTCCGAAATGACCGATGATGGCATTGGCCTTATCCTTATATTTATCGAGGAAATCAGTAACGCCCGAGAAGGCAATCTGATTGATGTATTTGTCAATTTCCTCCTCTGTCATTCCGATTCCATGGTCACGGATAGTGAGCGTACCCTTGTCTTTATCGAGGAAGATCTCAACCTTCAAGTCGTTTGCATCGCCTTTGAAGTCACCTTGCTGAGCAAGAGTCTTCAACTTCTGCGTAGCATCCACAGCGTTGGAAACCATCTCGCGAAGGAAAATTTCATGGTCTGAATAAAGAAATTTCTTAATCACCGGGAAGATGTTCTCGGTAGTAACTCCAATATTACCTTTTTGCATATCGTTATACTATTTAAATATTTTCAGTCTATCCAAGACTGAGCAAACAACGTGCCAAATCAAACGAAACTATGAAAAAGTTAGTCTATTCCTTTATTATTTATAGAGATATAGCAGCTGCCAATGATGAAACCGAACAACTCAAGGCGATGACACCAGCGTATTTCTACGAAAGAAAGAAATCCAGAACGTGGCACATAAAATGTTTTGTGCGTAAGTTATTACCGTCCGACGTTCGTCGGACGATCGTCTAACGTTCGTCGGACGATTGTCTAACGTTCGTTGGACGATTGTCTAACGTTCGTCGGACGATTGTCTAACGTACGTCGGACAGCATCAGCATTCGAAGTTTCGATATAGTACTCCACGAACACAGAGCAACTAAACAAGGGCAAGTGCATTACTGTGAGAAACCGCAGCAAGCCGGAAGCCGACAATTCACTTCTTTTAATTTTATCTTTTTCCTTTGCTATCTCACAGAAATTTATTAAGTTTGTGGAAAAATAGCGGCAACTATGGTAAACTATCCCATTGGCATACAGACATTCGAAATCATTCGCAGCAACGATTACTTATATATCGACAAGACGAAATACATATACGAAGCCACACATCCAGGCAGGTATGTATTTCTCTCGCGTCCCCGTCGTTTCGGCAAGTCGTTGCTCACGAGTACGTTGGATGCCTATTTCTCCGGGCGCAAAGATTTATTCAAGGGACTTGCCATCGAGAAGTTGGAGAAGGAATGGAAGGTTTATCCTGTGCTGCATTTTTCATTGGCTTCAGCAAAACTAGGTACGGTAGAAGACTTGCATGTCCAGCTTCGCATTCAGCTTGAGCGCAACGAGAAACGTCATGGCATTCACACAGATATTACCAACATTTCAGAGCGTTTCCAAAATTTGGTCACATCACTTTATGAGAAGACGGGCACGCAAGTCGTTGTCCTTATCGACGAGTACGACGCGCCTATGCTCACAGTGCTTCATGACAGCAAGCGTCTCGAGCAGATGCGCACAGAGTTGCAGGCATTCTATTCTCCGCTGAAAGACCTCGATCCTTACCTTCGCTTTGTCTTCATCACGGGCATCACAAAGTTCTCACAGCTCAGTATCTTCTCCCAGCTCAACAACTTGAACAACATATCCATGTTGCCGCAGTATGCCGCAATGTGTGGCATAACAATAAAAGAGTTGGAAGATAACTTTCAGGAAGGAATCGGTTTGCTTGCAGAGAAATACCATTACAGCCATCAGCAAATCATCGACAAACTCCTCTATCATTACGATGGCTATCATTTTTCTGAGGACAGCGAGGGGGTCTTGAATCCTTTCAGTCTGCTATCGGCTATGAATAACCGTAAATTCAACAACTACTGGTTCTCCACCGGTACGCCGACATTCCTGTTCAACATGATGCGGAAGTTTCATACTGACCTGACCGAAATTGATGGCAGTACCGCTTTGCAGGAGGACTTTGACGCTCCTACTGAGAACATGCACAACGTGCTGCCACTGTTCTATCAGAGTGGTTACCTGACGATAAAAGGATATAATCCTCGGTCGGGCATGTACACGCTTGGCTATCCCAATGAGGAAGTCAAGGTGGGACTGATGCGCATTCTAATTCCTTTCTATGTGCAGAGCGATCCCGTCCCTGCCAGCAATGCCTGCTGGGACATCTCCGAGGCACTGCTGGACGGCGACATAGACAAGGCACTGACAGCTGCCCGCAGCTATTTCGCGTCCATACCCTATCAGGAGATCACGCTCAAGGATGCACCGACAACAGAAGGCCATTTCACTGCGATGCTCTACGTGATGTTCTCCTTCCTCAACCGTTATGTCTATTCACAGGTACGCAACGCCAAAGGCCGCCTAGATATCCTCATCGAAACCGACACGACCATCTATGTCATGGAGCTGAAACTTGACGGTGACCTGGACAAGGCGCTGAGACAGATCGACGAGAAGGACTACACCATTCCTTACCAGTCCGATGGCCGCAAGGTCGTTAAGGTCGCCATCAACTTCTCAACTGAGGAAAGGACGATAAAGGAGTGGAAGATTGAAAAATAAATTGCTACGTACAACCCTAGTCCTTCCTTTCTTTGAATTTTATCATTTTCCTTTGCTATCTCACGGAAATTTATTAAGTTTGTAGAAAAATAGCGGCAACTATGGTAAACTATCCCATTGGCATACAGACATTCGCCAAGATTCGTCAAGACGGATACTTGTATATCGACAAGACAAAGTATATATATGAGATTACGCATCCTGGTCAATATGTATTTCTCTCCCGTCCTCGTCGCTTTGGCAAGTCGCTGCTCATGAGTACGTTCGATGCCTATTTCTCAGGGCGCAAGGAACTGTTCAAAGGACTTGCCATCGAGGAATTGGAGAAGGAATGGAAGCAATATCCTGTGCTGCATTTCTCGTTGGCATCAGCAAAAAGAGGAACGGTACAAGACTTGGAGGACATCATTACGATGCAACTCGAAGACGCTGAAAGCAAATATGGCATTCCACAATCGGAGACGAATATCACAAAGAGGTTTACTCGGCTTGTCAAGGATATCTACGAGAAGACGGGTACGCAAGTCGTTGTCCTCATCGACGAATACGATGCTCCAATGCTCACAGTGCTTCATAACAGCGAGCGCCTCGAGCAGATGCGCACAGAGTTGCAGGCATTCTATTCTCCGCTAAAAGACCTCGACCCTTATCTCCGCTTTGTCTTCATCACGGGCATCACGAAGTTCTCACAGCTCAGTATCTTCTCCCAGCTCAACAACCTGAACAACATATCCATGCTGCCGCAGTATGCCACGATATGTGGCATAACGCGTGAGGAACTTGTCGATAACTTTCAGGAAGGTATAGAAGCGCTGGGCGAAGAAAACGACATGACATCGGAACAAGTCTTGGCACAATTGGAGCGGACCTATGACGGATATCATTTCGCGCGCAAAGGGCCAGGGGTTTATAATCCATTCAGCCTGCTGTCTTCGATGACGAACAAGGATTTCAACAACTACTGGTTCTCCACCGGTACGCCGACGTTCCTTGTCAATATGATGCGAAAGTTTCATACCGACCTGACCGAAATTGATGGCAGTACCGCTTTGCAGGAGGACTTTGACGCTCCTACTGAGAACATGCACAACGTGCTGCCACTGTTCTATCAGAGCGGTTACCTGACGATAAAAGGCTATAATCCTCGGTCGGGTATGTACACGCTTGGCTATCCCAATGAGGAAGTCAAGGTGGGACTGATGCGCATTCTAATTCCTTTCTATGTGCAGAGCGATCCCGTCCCTGCCAGCAATGCCTGTTGGGACATCTCTGAGGCACTGCTTGACGACGACATCGATAAGGCACTGACCGCAGCCCGCAGCTATTTCGCGTCCATACCCTACCAAGAGAACACGCTCAAGGACGCGCCGACAACGGAAGGACACTTCACTGCGATGCTCTACGTGATGTTCTCCTTCCTTAACCGGTATGTCTATTCACAGGTACGCAACGCCAAAGGCCGTCTGGATATTCTCATCAAGACCGACACAACCATCTATGTCATGGAGCTGAAACTTGACGGTGACCTGGACAAGGCGCTGAGACAGATCGATGAGAAGGACTACACCATTCCTTACCAGTCCGATGGCCGCAAGGTCGTGAAGGTCGCCATCAACTTCTCAACTGAGGAAAGGACGATAAAGGAGTGGAAGATTGAAAAATAAATTGCTACGTACAACCCTAGTCCTTCCTTTTTTTGAATTTTATCATTTTCCTTTGCTATCTCACGGAAATTTATTAAGTTTGTAAAAAAATAGAGGTAACTATGGTAAACTATCCCATTGGCATACAGACGTTCGACAAGATTCGTCAAGACGGATACTTGTATATCGACAAGACAAAGTATATATATGAGATTACGCATCCTGGTCAATATGTATTTCTCTCCCGTCCTCGTCGCTTTGGCAAGTCGCTGCTCACGAGTACGTTCGATGCCTATTTCTCAGGGCGCAAGCAACTGTTCAAAGGACTTGTCATTGAGAAACTGGAGAAGGATTGGAAGGTTTATCCTGTATTGCATTTCTCTTTGGCTTCGGCAAAAATGGGTACGGTAGAAGACTTGCATGTCCAACTCCGCATTCAGCTTGAGCGCAATGAAAAACGTCACGGTATTCGCACAGACATCACTAACATTTCTGAGCGTTTCCAGAATCTCGTCACGTCACTCTATGAGAAGACGGGCACACAAGTCGTTGTCCTCATCGACGAATACGATGCACCAATGCTCACAGTGCTTCATAACAGCGAGCGCCTCGAGCAGATGCGCACAGAGTTGCAGGCATTCTATTCTCCGCTAAAAGACCTCGACCCTTATCTCCGCTTTGTCTTCATCACGGGCATCACGAAGTTCTCACAGCTCAGTATCTTCTCCCAGCTCAACAACCTGAACAACATATCCATGCTGCCGCAGTATGCCACGATATGTGGCATAACGCGTGAGGAACTTGTCGATAACTTTCAGGAAGGTATAGAAGCGCTGGGCGAAGAAAACGACATGACATCGGAACAAGTCTTGGCACAATTGGAGCGGACCTATGACGGATATCATTTCGCGCGCAAAGGGCCAGGGGTTTATAATCCATTCAGCCTGCTGTCTTCGATGACGAACAAGGATTTCAACAACTACTGGTTCTCCACCGGTACGCCGACGTTCCTTGTCAATATGATGCGGAAGTTCCACACCGACCTGACCGAGATTGATGGCAGTACAGCAATGCAGGAGGACTTTGACGCTCCTACTGAGAACATGCACAACGTGCTGCCACTGTTCTATCAGAGTGGTTACCTGACGATAAAAGGCTATAATCCTCGGTCGGGCATGTACACGCTTGGCTATCCCAATGAGGAAGTCAAGGTGGGACTGATGCGCATTCTCATTCCTTTCTATGTGCAGAGCGATCCCGTCCCTGCCAGCAATGCCTGCTGGGACATCTCCGAGGCACTGCTGGACGATGACATCGATAAGGCACTGACAGCTGCCCGCAGCTATTTCGCGTCCATACCCTACCAAGAGAACACGCTCAAGGACGCACCGACAACAGAAGGACACTTCACTGCGATGCTCTACGTGATGTTCTCCTTCCTCAACCGTTATGTCTTTTCACAGGTACGCAACGCCAAAGGCCGTCTGGATATTCTCATCAAGACCGACAAGACCATCTACGTCATGGAGCTGAAACTTGACGGTGATCTGGACAAGGCTCTGAGACAAATCGACGAGAAGGACTACACCATTCCTTACCAATCCGATGGCCGCAAGGTCGTGAAGGTCGCCATCAACTTCTCGACTGAGGAAAGAACGATAAAGGAATGGAAGATTGAAAAATAAAAAGACCCTACTCCATTAATTTTCAATCAAATTTATACAGTCGCGGATCCTGACAACACAGTCAAGGTGTTTGATTTTGGGCAACTTTCAAAATTTGATTCAATAAAATGTTTTCTATTTTGAACAAAAACAGCAGTCACGAGGGCGCACAAAAATAACACAAATCATTTCTTATTATGAAAACTATTAACTAATTTTGCATCGCTTAAACACCATCACACGTCCTAGCATGGAAAATTTAAAGACATATTCATACGATGAGGCATACGAAGCCTCATTGAAGTATTTCGACGGCGATGAACTTGCCGCACGGGTATGGGTCAACAAGTATGCGATGAAAGACAGCTTTGGCAATATCTTTGAGAAAAGCCCTGTCGACATGCATTGGCGTATTGCTAACGAAATCGCACGCATAGAGAAGAAATATCCTAATCCGCTAACTGCCCAGCAGGTTTTCGATCTGTTGGATCATTTCCGCTACATCATTCCGGCCGGCAGTCCTATGACCGGTATCGGAAACGATCACCAAGTGGCGTCGCTGAGCAACTGCTTCGTCATTGGTCTTGATGGCAACGCCGACTCTTATGGCGCCATCATGAAAATCGATGAGGAACAAGTGCAGCTGATGAAGCGCCGCGGCGGTGTGGGTCACGATCTGAGTCACATCCGTCCCAAAGGCTCTCCCGTAAACAACTCCGCCCTCACCTCTACAGGCCTTGTCCCCTTCATGGAGCGCTACAGCAATTCCACCCGCGAGGTGGCTCAGGATGGCCGCAGAGGAGCATTGATGCTGACGGTCAGCATCAAACATCCAGACTCTGAAGCCTTCATCGACGCCAAGATGGCCGAAGGCAAAGTGACTGGCGCCAACGTGAGCGTGCGTATCGACGACGAGTTCATGCAGGCTGCTGTAGACAACCGTCCCTACACGCAGAAGTGGCCCACAGACAGCGACACGCCAAAAGTGAAGAAGGAGATCTCGGCACGCAAACTATGGGAGAAGATTGTCCACAACGCTTGGAAGAGCGCTGAACCCGGCGTACTCTTCTGGGACACCATCATCCGCGAGAGCATCCCCGACTGCTATGCCGACTTAGGCTTCCGCACCATCTCCACCAATCCTTGTGGCGAGATTCCTCTCTGCCCCTACGACAGCTGCCGTCTTCTGGCTCTGAACCTCTACAGCTACGTTGATAATCCTTTCACCAAGGACGCCAAGTTCAACTTTGAGAAGTTTGAACAGCATGCACGTCTGGCCATGCGCATCATGGACGACATCGTAGACTTGGAAATGGAGAAGATCGACCTCATCATGGCCAAGATCAAGAGCGACCCGCAAGAGCCGGAAGTGAAGGAGACAGAATATCATCTTTGGGAGAAGATCAAGCACAAGAGCGGACTTGGCCGCCGCACTGGTGTGGGTATCACAGCCGAAGGCGACATGATTGCCGCTATGGGTCTACGCTATGGTACACAGGAAGCCACCGACTTCGCCGTGAGCGTACATAAGGCACTCGCCCTGAACGCATACCGCTCTTCGGTGACTATGGCCAAGGAACGTGGCGCTTTCGCCATCTACGACTCTGAGCGCGAGAAGAACAATCCGTTCATCCTGCGCCTGAAGGCTGCCGACGAACAACTCTATGAGGACATGACGAAGTACGGACGCCGCAACATCGCTTGCCTGACCATCGCACCCACCGGAACAACATCTCTGATGACGCAGACAACGAGCGGCATCGAACCTGTTTTCATGCCTGTTTACAAGCGTCGCCGTAAGGTGAATCCCAACGACGCCGACGTGCATGTTGACTTCGTTGACGAGGTAGGTGACTCTTTTGAGGAGTACATCGTCTATCACCGCAAGTTCCTCGAATGGATGAAAATCAACGGCATCGACACCAAGAAAAAATATAAGCAGGATGAGATCGACAAGCTCGTGGAACGTTCCCCCTATTACAAGGCAACTGCCAACGACGTAGACTGGCTGATGAAGGTGAAGATGCAGGGTGCCATCCAGAAATGGGTCGACCATAGCATTTCGGTCACAGTGAACCTGCCCAACAATGTCGACGAGGAACTGGTCAACCGGCTATATGTTGAGGCATGGCGCAGCGGTTGCAAGGGCTGTACTATCTATCGCGACGGAAGCCGCTCGGGTGTGATGATCAGCGTATCTAATAAGGACAAGAAAAAACAGCAGGAACAGCAGCCCGCGCCGCAGCAACCTGCACGCCCCATCGTACAGGAAGTGCGTCCCAAGGAACTCGACTGCGATGTGGTGCGTTTCCAAAACAATCGCGAGAAGTGGGTGGCCTTCGTAGGACTGCTCAACGGTTATCCCTACGAAATTTTCACCGGACTGCAGGACGACGAGGAAGGTATCATGCTTCCCAAGTCGGTCACTCATGGCAAGATCATCAAGCAGACCAATCCTGACGGCACTCACCGCTATGACTTCCAATTCGAGAACAAGCGCGGCTACAAGACCACAGTAGAAGGACTCTCTGAGAAGTTCAACCCTGAATATTGGAACTATGCCAAACTGATTTCCGGTGTACTGCGCTACCGCATGCCTATCGACCACGTGCTGAAACTCGTTTCCTCACTGCAACTCAAGGACGAGAGCATCAACACTTGGAAGAACGGTGTGGAACGTGCTCTGAAGAAGTACATCGTCGACGGTACCAAGGCTAAGGGACAGAAGTGCCCTGTCTGCGGTCAGGAGACGCTGGTCTATCAGGAAGGCTGCCTTATTTGCACCAACTGCGGAGCCAGCCGCTGCGGATGATTCCTGAAACGACAACAACAAGCAATATATAACAAACGGTCTTGGAAGACAACTTTTGCGGCTTCAACAGAGCTCTCATAGCTCTGGCTGCTCATAAAAGAAGTCTGCCAAGACCGTTGTTTAACAATAATCACCAACACTATAGAATGTTATGAAGTTAGACGAAAGTTATATTTACCTTAACCATCTGCGTTTTCACGCCTATCATGGAGTATTGCCACAAGAGCGTTCGGTGGGGAATGATTATCTTCTCGACGTGCGAATAAAATACAATGTGGCTAATGCCATGAAGTCTGACAACGTTAACGACACGCTCAACTACGCCGAGGTCTACAAGCTCATCTGCCAGGAGATGATGGTACCCTCCAATTTGCTTGAGCGCGTGGCCTATCGCATTGCCGACCGCATCGCCCGAAGGTTTATTGTCACAGAAGCTATCGACATCAAACTCACCAAGCTGAATCCTCCCATGGAAGCCGACTGTGAAGGAGCCGGCGTGGAATTACACTTAATAAATGATAAAACTTTATCTGATTGATAGGTTTTCCCAAGGTATTTGATTAAATTTGCAAAAATTCAGAAATATCCATGTTGAGGAAAATAACAGCTACCCTATTGATGCTCTTGTCGTTCGCCGCCGTGTCTTGGGCTGCGAACAAAAATTTCACGCTGGTTATCGACGCCGGTCATGGCGGTCATGACTTTGGTGCTCCCGGTGCCATCAGCAACGAAAAGGACATCAATCTAAGAGTGGCTTTGGCTTTCGGTAAGTATGTCGAAAGCAATTGTCCCGACGTCAAAGTCATCTATACCCGCAAGACCGACGTGTTCGTACCGCTGAAAGAACGTGCTAACACCGCCAACCGCAATAAGGCCGATCTCTTCATCTCCGTCCACACCAATGCTCTTGAAGGCGGAAAGATTGCACGCGGCTTTGAGACTTACACGCTGGGTATGCACCGTGCGAAGGACAATCTCGACGTGGCCATGCGCGAGAACTCGGTCATAGTACAGGAAAAAAATTACCAGCAGACCTATCAGGGCTTTGACCCGAAGTCATCCGAGAGCTATATCATCTTTGAGCTCATGCAAGGCGCCTACATGGAGCGCAGTGTTGACCTGGCCAAGATGATACAGAAGAGCGTCTGTTCCACGGCCAATCGACCCAACAAGGGTGTTCATCAGGCGGGATTCCTCGTTCTAAGAGAGACGTCCATGCCCAGTTGCCTCATCGAATTGGGCTTTATCACCACGCCCGATGAAGAGCAGCAACTGAACGACGCCTCACAAGTAGACCTCATCGCTCAGGGTATTTACAAGGCCTTTCTCCAATACAAGGACAAATATGATAAAGGTGGTATTGCCACGCTTTCTGACAGTGACGCCGCAACAACGAATTCTGACCAGGTCATTACTGCCACGGACGCCGTTGCCCAGCCGCAAAAGACTGTACCCATGAAACGCACGGTCAGCGCAACAGTCAACTCTAACGACACTCCTGTTCTGGCCAAGCAGAGCAATATGTCGACCCTATCCAGTCAGACTAGGCAGAAGAAACAGGTTGCTCAGAAAAGCCTGACAGCCCAGAAGAACCAAAAAAGCCTGACTGCTCAGTCCAATCAGACGGCACTGAAAGACCAGAAGAGCCAGAAGAATCTGAAAAATCAGAAAAATCAGAATAGTCAGACCAATCCGACCGGTCAGACTAGTCAGAAGAATCAGATTAGTCCGACCAGTCAGAAAAGTCCGAAAAGCCAAAAGAATCAGCCAGCAACAAAAGACTCCAAGAAAGCAGTCAACGCCCCAGTCTTTAAGGTACAGATCTTTGCTGGCTCCCATAAACTGCGCTTCAACGATCCTCGCTTCAAGGGACTGCAGGGATGCGACAGCTTTGACGACGGCAAGATGATTCGCTATACTTACGGATCCTCCACCAACTACAATGAGATCAACCGACTACGCAAGCAGATATTGGATAAGTTTCCCGACGCATTTATCATAGCCCTCAAGAACGGAAAAGTCATGGACGTGAATGAGGCAATTAAGGAATTTCTGGACAACAAGAAACAAAAATAGTCAGACATGAAGTTATTTACAAATGAGGTAAAGATCGCCCTCGTAGCCATAGTGGGCATCGTTGTTCTCTTCTTCGGATTGAACTTCTTGAAAGGCATGTCGCTTTTCTCCAACGACAATACCTATTATATAAAGTTCCACGACATCAGTGGTCTTAGTTCATCAAATCCCATCTACGCCGATGGCTATCAGGTGGGCGTTGTGAAACAGATCATCTACGATTACACCGGAAAAGGAGACATCCTGGTGAAGTTTGATGTCGACAACGACCTCCGCATCCCCAAAGGCTCCTCGGCTGAGATTACGAGCGACATCATGGGCAACGTGAAGATGAACCTGCTCCTTGCCAACAATCCACGTGAGCGCGTAGAACCAGGCGACACGCTGCAAGGCTCCGTCAGCGGCAGCATGCTGAGCGCCGTGGCCGGAGTCATACCACAAGTGGAAAAGCTCATACCTAAGCTGGATTCCATCCTGACGTCGCTCAACACGCTGATGACCGATCCCGCACTGGCCCAGTCGCTGCACAACATCCAGACCATCACGGCCAACCTCACGGTATCTTCGGCAAAGCTGAACACGCTTATGGCCAGCGTCAACCAGCAGGTGCCAGGCGTGTTGGGCAAAGCCAACACTGCAATGTCAACCGCCAACTCGGTACTTAACAACACCGACCGCTTCACCGCCAATCTAGCAGCCATCGATGTTGACGGAACAATGCGCCAGGTGAACGAGGCCATCGCCAACGTCAATGCGCTCACAACGAAGATGAACAGCAACGAGGGTTCGCTGGGGCTGTTGATGAACGACCCCAGTCTCTACCACAATCTCAACTCGACGATGGCTCATGCTGACTCGCTGATGATCAACCTCAGAGAGCATCCCAAGCGCTACGTCCACTTCTCGCTCTTTGGCAAGAAAGATAAATAGACACAGATATAAAATGTAGAAAATTACATACAATGACTTTTACGGCTTTCGCTTTCGGGCGGAAGTCGTTTTCTTTCAACACGATTTTTCGGCGCAGCCAACACACAATTAAAACTTTTGTCTCAAAGGGCGGCGACAAGTTGAGTAGAAAAAAAGAACATTTCTCTGAAATTAGACAAGCGTCTATATATTAAAGGCTTACGTCGTTAGGCCAAAAATTAAATAATAATTGGTCTTGCAAGAATCAAAAATCTTTCTTAAATTTGCAGGACTAAAACCGCAGTAGTCGTGAAAAAGTCTCCCGAAAGCCCCTTTCACGCGTTCATTTCGGCATCAAGATTATGAAGATAAATCCAAAGGAAAGTTGGGAACAGTCGCTTGCTCTCATTGCGCAGCATGTTTCTCCGCAGCAATATAATACATGGTTCAAGCCACTCGTGTTTGAAAATTACGATGAGCAGACGAATACACTGCTCATCCAGGTTCCTAGTCCTTTTTTCTGCGAGTATTTGGAAGGGAACTTCCTCAGTTTGTTGAGCCAAGTGTTGCCCCGATGTTTTCGTCCCAAACTACGTTTGAAATATCGTGTCGTAACCGACAAAGAGCATAATCTGTCACAGGAAATCGAGGCTGACCCTGCCGATGCCGTCAAACCCAGAGGGAGAAAGACAACTGGCCTTAACCAACCGCAGGCCACCCTTGATGCAGCTTTGCAGGATCTCGATCCGCAACTCAATCTTCATCAGACTTTTTCCAACTACATCGAAGGCAACAGCAACAAACTGCCACGCAGCGTGGGGCTCAGCATAGCCGAGCATCCCAACAACATGCAGTTCAATCCCATGTTCATCTACGGACCTTCGGGCTGCGGAAAGACCCATCTAGTCAATGCTATCGGTGTGGAATGCAAGCGCCTCTACCCACAGAAGCGAGTGCTGTATATCAGTGCACGACTGTTTCAGGTGCAGTATACGAATGCCGTTCAAGCCAACAAGGTGAACGACTTCATCAACTTCTATCAGACGATAGACATGCTCATCGTGGATGATATTCAGGAATGGGTGACCGCCACAAGCACGCAGAACACCTTCTTCCACATCTTCAATCATCTCTTCCGCAATGGCAAGCGCATCATTCTCGCGTCCGACCGTCCGCCTGTTGACTTGCAGGGCATGAAAGACCGACTGCTCACCCGCTTTGCCTGTGGACTCATTGCCGAGCTGGAAAAGCCCAACGAGGAACTCTGCGCACAGATCCTGCGCACGAAGATTCGCCACGACGGACTCTCCATTCCCGACGACGTCGTCGCCTTCATCGCCAAGACCGCCAAGGGAAGCGTCCGCGACCTGCAAGGCGTCATCAATTCGCTCATGGCCTACTCCATCGTCTACAACTGCAAGATCGACATGCGACTGGCCGACAGAGTCATCCGCCGCGCTGTAAAGATCGACGACAGCCCGCTGACCGTTGACGACATTCTGGAATCGGTTTGCTCCCACTACAACGTAACCCAAGAGGACATCAACAGCAAGAGCCGTAAGCGCGACTACGTCGTGGCGCGGCAAGTGAGCATGTATCTGGCTCAGAAGTATACGAAGATGCCAGCCGCCCGAATCGGCAAACTCGTGGGCAACCGCGACCACTCAACGGTCATCCACAGTTGCTCACAGGTTGAGAAGCGCATGAAGGCCGACAAACTTTTCCTTGCTGAGATGGAAAGCATAGAAAATTCTTTCAAACTAAAGCAATAACAAAGAAAGTCAGAAGCGACCCTCGAGGTAACTTCTGACTTCTTTTTTATATTCAATCTTCTCTCAGATTCTCTCAAACATTGTTACTTTTTCTCTTCTTTTCAACCGCAAGTGATTTCTTTTTCTTACTTTTGCATGAAAAACAAGGTAGCCCCCCTATAAAAGACAATGATAATGAAACAGAAGATTTCAAACACCTCATATATTAAGATTTTACTGTTATCTCTCGCCGTGACAATCATGAGCAGTTGTGGCGGCAAGAAACAGGAAACTAAACAAGAAAAGAAGCGAGACTCGCTACAGGCCGTGGTCGACACAGCCCTGCAAAGCCGTCTTGACCGCTTTGCCAAAAAGCCTCGTATGAAAGGGCGCTTTGGATTCTACGTCTACGACCTTACGGCCAACAAGCCCGTCTACGCTTTCAACGAGAAGGAAGCACAACCCAGCGCCTCCTGTCTGAAACTGCTTTCCGGCGTGGCAGGATGCTATCTTCTGGGCACCAACTACGAATGGAGTACCGAGATCTACCGCCACGGCCGCGTCATTGGCGACACACTTCACGGCGACCTCATTTTCAAGGGAGGACTGGACCCGCAACTCACTCCGCAGGGCATGGTCACCTTGGTGGGGATGATGAAGAAGCAACACATCAATCACGTCACCGGCAAGATCATCTTCGACCTTGTGCTCACCGATCCCGTGAAGAGCGAACAGCACTGGTATCCTTGGGATTTATCGTTCTCCCGCTATGGCATCCTGTATAAGGGAGCACCGAAAGTGCAGAAGGCATTCGCCGACGCGCTACGTAGGGGAGGCACACAATTGAGCGACACACAGCTCGTTGCAGGCCGACTGCCCAAAGGTTCCGTCAGAATGGTCCGCTTCCGCCGGCCTCTCAGCTTGGTTTTGCGCCGGATGTGGAAGAACAGTTCCAACACCCAAGCCACGTCGCTGCTCTACACTATGGGCCACGCTCTCGAACCCAATGCCGCTTCTTACCCGGGCGTGGGCGTGAAATACGAGAGATACTTCCTCCGCGACATCGTGAAGGAGCGCGACGCCGGACTGATGATTCACGACGGCTGCGGTCTCTGCACCTACAACCACTTGTCGCCCTATGCGCTGACGAGCATCCTCAAGTTTGCATACACCCGCAAGGACATTTTCCGCATGCTGTGGGTCTGTCTGCCCATCTCCGGCGTCGACGGAACATTGCGCTCTGAAATGTCAGCACCGGAACTTCGCGGAAAGGTGCGCGCCAAGACAGGCACCCTCTCCCATCCCTACGGCATCAGTTCGCTGGCCGGCTATTGTCAGGCCGACAACGGACATCTGCTGGCATTCAGCATCATGGACAGCGACATGTCGGTGCTCGACGCTCGTGTCTTGCAGCGTGACTTGTGCAAGGCTATGATCAACGCCCAAAAAGAATAAACAAAGAAAATGAAAAGATGCAACTGGCTGAACTTAGGCAACCCGCTCTACGTTCGCTATCACGATGAGGAATGGGGCAAGCCTCAACACGACGAAAGAAGACTCTACGAGATGCTCATTCTCGAATGTTTCCAGGCCGGACTGTCATGGGAATGCATTCTCAACAAACGGGAGAATTTCCGCCGCGCCTTCTGCCAATTCGATATTGAGAAGGTTGCCAACTTCACACCAGCCGACATAGATCGTCTGACGGCGGATCCAGGCATCATCCGTCACCGCAAGAAGATAGAGGCAGCCATCAACAACTCCCGCATTTTCAAGAGCATACAGCAGGAATGGGGCAGCTTCGACCGCTACATCTGGCATTTCACCAGCGGACAACCGGTCTGCGAGCCCTACACCGAGCGCACCACCTCTCCCCTCTCCGATGAAATCTCAAAAGACCTCAAACGGAGAGGAATGAAGTTCGTAGGCTCCACAACCATCTACGCACTGCTCCAGGCCATCGGCATCATCAACGCCCACGGCCCAGAATGCGATCTCTGTCCACAGCATTAGTCGTGCTCTTCGACGGGCTCCCACAGTTCGATGCGGTTGCCTTCAGCATCGAGGATATGCACAAACTTGCCTATTCCGTCGTAGTTTTCTATCTTGTCTACAATCGTCACGCCATTGCTCTTCAGCTTCTCCACCAGCTTTTCAATGTCGTTCACCCTGTAGTTGATCATCACTTGCTGGCTGCTCTCGCCGAAGTAGTCCGTCGTGTTCGGGAACGGGCTCCACACGGTGCGGCCCAATTTATCACTGTTCTTCTCCTCATACCATTTGAACGTGTGGCCGTAGTCGTCGGACTCAATCCCAAGATTGTCCTTATACCACTGCTTCATCTCCTTCACATTCTTGCACTTGAAGAATATGCCTCCAATGCCTGTCACCTTTGCCATAGTTGTAGAATCGTATTGAGCTTGTGCCGAAACCGCCATGCTAACTTGGAGAGCCAACACAAGCAATAATAATTTTCGCATATAATAATAGTGTTAGTTTTTGCAAAGATAGAGAAAAAAGTAGCTCATTCACTTAAATTTTCTGAGTTTTTACTGAAAAGATTATCGTTTTCTCTCCAAATATATATACTTTTGCACCGGATAACATTAAATACATCAATAATGAAGAAGACAGTTATTTTAGCAGCTGCTATGTTGCTTACGCTCTCGGGCTGCAACATGCCAACATCAACCACCTCCACAAGTGGCTCATCAGCCAGCAGCACGGGCGGCATTCTCGGAAGCATAATCGGCGCAGCCACAAACACAGAGACCATCACCAACGCTATCAGTTCCGTGATCGGACTGAACAAGCTCACGAAATCCAAGCTCGTCGGCACGTGGAAATACGACGGACCGGGTTGTGCCTTCACCTCACAGAACGCACTGGCCAAGGCTGGCGGAGAGGTTGTGGCCACACAGATAGAGCAAAAGCTTTCAACGGAATATTCAAAACTCGGCTTTACAAAGTCCAACACCTACATCACTTTCAATGAGGACGGAACGTTCTCAGGCAAAGTAGACGGCAAGAGCCTCTCTGGTAACTGGACGTTCGACGAGAGCACCCAGGCCCTGAAACTCTCCGGACTGTTGCTCAGCCTCAACGGCTATGCCACCCGCAACGGCTCAGGCATCAGCATCCTCTTCGAATCGAAGAAGATTCTGACCCTGCTCCAGACCGTAGCCGCACTCAGCGGCAACAGCACTCTCAGCACCATTGGCGACATCAGCAAAAACTACGATGGAGTCAGAGTGGGCTTCGACATGGCCAAATAAGTATTTATCGTTTTCAACAAGATTAAAAAAGCAAGACCCGCACCTGCGGACCTTGCTTTTTTATTCATATCGTTTTTTTAGTTCTCCCAAGGATTGCGAGATTTAGAATCATCCTCCCAACCATCAAGGGTAAATTCCTTAGCTGCTTGGTCATCTCCCCTGTTTTCGTCATTGGGACACCCAAATTTCAAGACCGAGTGCTCATATCGACCAAATCATATAGTTTACGTTGTTCCTCATCCATTCCAAGTATCCTCTCCACTGCCTGCTTGGAGCGAGCATGAA
>Ga0256406_1000060_pt1 | contig 188456 bp, 155 predicted proteins | sample RumenRJG_03DNA_FD_185986 | JGI IMG/M metagenome (GOLD analysis project Ga0256406, IMG submission 185986) | Bovine rumen microbial communities from Lethbridge, Alberta, Canada - RJG_03 | ecosystem: Host-associated > Mammals > Digestive system > Stomach > Rumen | place: Canada: Alberta... | reverse complement strand
AGAGCTGATCCTGTCGATGTTCCTGAGAACGGCACCTGCAAAAACCTGCGCATCCGAAAAAGCGCAGGTTTTTCGTTGTGCGGAGGACGGATCTATGGGGAAATCACGGATTTATGAGTAATGACTGTCCTTCCCTTTTCTCGGCTTCCGTCCCGAGCAGGAAGTCCCTCAGGGAATCGTCGAAGTTGATGACCAGCTCCACCGGCTTTCCGTACCTTCCGCTGACCTTCTTTGTGAGATACTCCTCGATTCTCTCCTTGCCGGCTTCCTTGTCCCAGCTGTCCGGGATGACCAGGTCGAAGATGAGCTTCTCGAGGTTCGACTGGGTCAATACCCGGAAGTCGTGCATCGTCAGGGTGAGATGGTTTTCCTGATTGAAGGAGGAAATCGCTTCCTCGAGTGCCTTCTTGTATTTTTCGGTCTCCGGGTCTCCGACCAGAATTGGATCCATGTGGACCGTCAGATGGATGTGCAGCTTCGAATAGACGTCATGCTCGATGTTGTCACAGAGCTCGTGGCTCTTCATGACGTCGACCCGGCTGTCCACCTCGATGTGGATCACGGCGTAGATGACCTTCCCGTAATAGTGCATCGTCAGGTCATGCATGCCTAAGACGCCGGGATGGCCCTGGATGATCTGAATCATTTGCTCGACTAAGGCATGGTCCGGCTTCTGCCCAATCAGGATGTCGGCGGCCTCCCGGAGAATGCCGATGCCGGAGAGGAGGACCAGGATCGAGACCGCCAGGGTGAAGAAACAGTCGATGTCGTAGGACGTGAACCGCGTGACGATGACGCCGACGAGGACCAGGACGGTCGAGATGACGTCGTTCCGGCTGTCCTTGCTCAGGGCCAGAAGCTCCATCGAGTGGATTCTCTTCCCCAGGCCCCGGTAGAGGAAGGACTGGCTCAGCTTGACCAGGATGCCGAAGAGCAGGATGGCGAGGGTGACCCAGAAGAAGGCAAGGTTCACGCTCCCGTCCGGGTTCTGGAAGCTCTTGTCCAGGGCAGGGGCGCCCGTGGCCGTCATGGCCTCGACGAAGGCAATCAGGTCCAGGATGCCCTGATAGAACATGATGCCCCCGAGCATGACGATGACCATGCCGAGAATCATCGAGACGACGTATTCCATTCTCTGGTGGCCGAAAGGATGTTCCTTGTCGGCGGCCTTGGCGGAGATCTGGAAGCCGAAGAGGGAGAGGAAGTTCGTCCCGAAGTCGCTGAGGTTGTTCACGGAGTCGGCCACGATGGAGACCATGTGGAGGAGAAGGCCGATGGTGATCTTCCCCAGGAAGAGAAGAAGGTTCGTCACGAGGCCGTAGACGGAGCCTAGGACGCCGTACTTCTTCCGGACGTTCTCGTCCGACGTGTTCGAGTAGTCCTTCACGAAAAGTTTCAATAGGAATTCGGTCATCGCTATCCTCTCTAGGTTAGGGAAAGTATAACAGGATTCCCTTCGCAATGCTTTTGTATCTGTCGGGTCAAGTCCCTATAATGGAGAGGCCATGAACGACATGAAATTCCGGGACTTCGAGTCCCTCCTGACCGTCGAGATCCAGCACCAGGCGGCAAGCATCGTCAACGACGTCGCCTTCGTCCTTGCCCTGCAGGCCGAACTGACCGGAAAGGACGGAGAGACCGAGGACGAGCGGCTTTCCGAAGGCGCCAGCGAGCGGGTCAGCCAGACGACGGACCTTCTCTTCCTCCTCCTGAACCGGACGGACGTCCTTGCCGAGGGGTTCGACGAAGCGCTCACCCAGAGCGGGCTCTTCCCGCCGGAACTGATTGCCGACATCGACGAGGTGATGTCCTATCGCCGGGCTTCCGTCTACGAAGCCGAGGCCGAAGAGAGCAATGACCTCGAGAGCTTTGAGGAGAACCTCGGCGAATTCCTTCGCCGGAGGGTGGCGATTCTCCGCGTCCATGAATGGCTCAGCGACATCGCCTCCGGCCTCGAACAGTACGGCGTAGAGGACTATCTCGTCCCAGTGGACGCCGACCATGCGGACCTGCTCGGAGAGAAGGAAGGCATCCTGAAGAACGTCGACGACCTTTCTCCGGCTGAGGCCGTCAAGGAGATCGTCCAGGCCCTCTCGAAGGCCGACCTCGACGAGGACGAGGAGGAGCTCCGGGAGAGGAAGCACACGCTTTCGCTCTTAGCCGTCGCCGGGAAGTACATCGGAGGAAAAGAAGATGGAAAACGATAGAAGCCTTCCGAGCATCGAATCGCCGGAAGCGGCGAAGCAGAAGATGATGGACAGCTACCATTCGTTCGTGGATTCCGCAGCGAAGTTCCTGTCCCTGGCCGATTTCTACGGAGAGAAGGAGAACGAGGGAAAGGCGGTCCCGGTGACTTTCCAGGACGCCTACAGCAAGAACTATCAGAAGCTCCTCTCGTCGAACCCGGACGACTTCAGCTACCTCCTAAGCCGCTATGCGGCCTTAGACCTCGACTTCCTTTCGGACGTCGAGGAGAACCTCAGCCAGTTCGATGCCTTGAAGGCCGGCCAGGACCCTTCTTTAAGCGACTACGACAAGTCCTGCGACCTCTTGGCCGTGCGGGACACCTTTGTCGACCTCGAGAAGGCGCTCAATGAGGCTAACCGTGCCATCGCCACGGAGCGGGAGCTCGATTCCAACTTCGGCGATCCGGCCTATGACCCCAGTGCCGCCCAGCAACAGAAAGAAAACGGAGCCGAGGAGGCTCCGAGCGAATACAAAGCCGAATAAGACTACTTCATGCTGTCGAGGATGACGCTCTTCAGGTGATCTCCCGAGATCACCTTTTTTCGCATCTCGAGAACGTTCTGCCGCATCTCCTGGTAGGCGGAAAGAGGAAGGCGTGAGAGCGTCGGCAGGATCTCCCGGAGGGAGGAGACGGCAAGCCCGACCCCGTGTTCCAGGACGATCTTGGCTAAGGCGCTCTCCCGCCAGCAGAGGACCGGCTTCCCGGTCGCCAGATAGAGGCCGAACTTATGGGACGTGTTAATCCTCAGATACCGGCCGAAGTTCCCGCTGCAGGTGAAGGCGCTCTTGCCGTCCCAGACGAGGCCAAAGCGGCCGTCGAGCCGAGCGACGAGCGTGAGCGGGTCGTACTGGCCGCAGAAGCGTCCCCGGTAGTCTTCCCGCATGCCTTTCCCGTAGAGGTTGACGCCCTGGTCGACCAGCTCCTGCGGAATCTGCCGGATGAAGGTCGACTTCGCCAGGTTGCCGGCGAAGCAGAGGAGGGCGTTCTGTCTCTCGTTGACAACGTCCGGCGTCAGATAGTCCCAGTACTCGTAGTGGACCCGGCGGACTGCCGGGGAGACCTTGAGGCTGTTGATCAGGCAGTCGTCCATCTCGTCCGTGGCGCTGATGAGGCAGTAGGCTAAGTCGAGGCAGCTTGAGTCGACCCAGTTCAGAAGCGGGTTCTGGAACCGTACCCCGTCTAAGTCGTGAAGAAAGAAGATGATCTTGACTCCGAGGCTAGCGGCGTAGGAGACCACCTTGGAGAAGCCGGCGAACTTGATGGAGAAAGGAAAGTCGAGGAAGAGAAAGTCGCCGGCATGGCATTTCTCCTGGATGGCCTGAAGGATCGTCTCGGCGAAATGGTCCAGCTGGTCCCCGTTCGGGCTCGCGTTCCTTAGCTTGGCGGAGTCCTGAAGGGTCAGGAAGGAATCTAAGAGAGGCTGGAAGCCGAGCTCATGGTAAATCTGATGGAGGTCCTCCCGAGACTTGTTCAGGGCGTTATAGCCGACACCGAGGACATGGAAGTCCGGAACGAAGAAGGTCATTCCTTCTCTGCCTCCCTCAGGACGAACTTCTTCGACGCCGCATAGCATTTCTTCAGGGACGGATACATCCGGAGATAGACCTTGTGGTAGAGATAGTCGTACTTCCGGGCGTTCTCCGGGTCCGGCTCGTAGCGCTTGCCCGGCTTAACCATGGCCGCCTTCGCTTCCTCCGGGGTCTTATAGACGCCGAGGTCGAGGAATCCGGCCATCGCCCCGCCGAGGGAAGAACCTTCCGTCTCGTTGCTCCGGATCGTGGGGATGCCGAAGATGTCGGCCATCATCTGAGGCAGAGTGTCGCTGGTGGCGCCGCCGCCGCTGACGACCAGAAGCTCCGGAACGCGGTGGGTCTTCTTAACGATATCGTCTAGGCCGCTTCGAAGGCAGTAGCCGATGCCTTCCAGGATGGCCCGGTAGAGGTGGTAACGCGTATGGCGGCCGGAGAAGCCGATGATGGCCCCCTTGCTGTCCGGCCGTTCCAGGGCCGGGAACCAGTACGGCTGAAGGACGAGGCCGTCGCTTCCGGCCGGGATCTTCTGAATGGACTCGTCGAGGTACTCCTCGAGGCTGAGGCCCGCCTTCTTCGCGGCGTCCTCGTCGGCAGCACCGAACTGTTCCGTGAACCAGCGGATGAGCCAGAGTCCGGAATAGACCTGAAGTTCCAAATCAAAGGAACCGGGATAGGGGGCCAGATAGGAAGGGAGGAAGGCTTCCGGTTCGGAATAGCGGTGGTCAACGACGTCGATGGCACAGGCCGTCCCAAGGGAGATCGAACCGACGGAGGAATCGATGGCTCCGTTGCCCAGCGTCTCGCAGGCCTTGTCGCTCGCGCAGGCGAAGAGCGGGATTCCTTCCGGGATGCCGCTAAGCGCGGAGAACTCCTTGGAGACTCCGCCGATGACGGAACCCGGTTTCGCCAGAGGAACGAGGCACTTCGACGGGATGCCGAAGACGTCGTACTTCGGATGGCCGTGCGGAAGCCACCGGCCGTGCTTGAAGTCGATGGGGAAGTGGCCGATGCAGTCGGCGGAGGAGCAGACGAGGTTGCCCGTGATCCGATAGTTGTAATAGGCGCCAAGCGGAATGTAGTAGCGCATCTTACGGAAGTTCTCGGGCTCGTAGACCTTCAGCCACTGGGCCGCCGTCCGTTCGGCGTTCTTCTTGCAGACCTCGTACATGCCGATCGACTTGAACAGAAGCTTCTCTATCGGATTGAAGTTCTTTCCGTTCAGTTCCACGATGCGCTCGTCCAGCCAGAGGATGGCGTTCCGGATGGGCTTCTTATCCCCGTCGAGAATAACGGAGGAGTCCCGGAAATCCACGCAGACAATCCCAGCAATCGTGGCGAAGCAATCCGGACTCTCCTTCCGAATCTGCTGCGTCACCTTGGCCATCTCCTGGACGTAAAACTCGGGATCCTGCTCCGCCCATCCCTTCTTCGGGGAGACGAAAGGAATTTCGTAATGGTCCTTAGCCATCGAGAGGATCGTTCCCTTCGCATCGATGACGGAAGCCCGGATTGACTGCGTACCGACATCGAAGACCAAGATGTTTTTTTTCATGGGAATCCTTTAATAGAAAGTACGGATCTGGTCCGTTTATTTAATATTCTACACGATTCCCGGAAGGGCTTCATTCTTCTCCGCAAAGGATAGGAACCCGTCCGGAAATCCGGTCTACTTGTCCTCCAAGAAAACCATGAACCTTACCTTGTTCCTGAACATCTTCCTCGTCCCCCTGGCGGTGACCGCCGACGGCAGGTGTGTCGGAGCCACGGACGGCATCAAGAAGCCTGCGACGAAGAAGGGAAAGGTGCTCCGGATTGCTTTCTCCTTCGGCCTGTTCCAGATGCTAAAGCCGGCTATCGGCGTTGCGGTCGTCCGACCGTTCGAGGCAACGCGAAAGGTCTACATCCCCTAGATTACCTTTGCGCTGCTTCTCCTTCTCGACCGGAAGAGCCTCATCGATTGGGTGGACCTGACCTCCAGGCTCGTCTTCCTCGCTATCGCCGTCAAGACGTTCGTCGAAGGACAGCTGGAGACGAAGGCTACGGCCGTCCTTCTTACCCTCGTTCTTTCTCGGTTCCTCTAACGAGCGAATTCGGCCTTTTATCCACCTTTTTCGGTACGGAAGGTCTCGGTCTTCGGTCACTCTTCCTCTCCGGCTCTTCCCGCCGTCGAAAAGAGGGATCAAAAGAGGAACGAAAACCCACAAAAAAGATTGCTTTTTGCATGCCGAGCCTTATAATGTCCTTTGGCTAATTGTGAACTACGCCCCGGTAAGGTTTATAGTTTGCTTTGGATCAAAGAAAGGATTGATGCAGTATGCAGTTTCAAACCACTGTTTACAAGAAGAGCGACGTCGCCAAGAAATGGTACGTCGTGGATGCTACGGACAAGCCCCTTGGTCGATTAGCTTCTGAGATTGCCGTCATTCTGATGGGGAAGAACAAGCCGGAGTACACGCCGAACTTTGACTGCGGTGATTTCGTCATCGTCGTCAACTGCTCCAAGGTCGGACTCACCGGCAAGAAGCTGACGAAGAAGTACTACTACGACAACAAGGCCGGATCCTACGGCGGATTACGCGTTCGCCAGGCGAAGGTAATGCGCGAGCAGTACCCGACCGAGATGGTCCGTCGTGCTGTCTGGGGAATGCTCCCGAAGGGAAGCCTCGGCAAGCAGATGATTCGCAAGCTCTTCGTCTATGCCGGCCCCGAACATGACAAGGCCGACAAGAAGCCGATCGAAGTCGAGCTGACCGCGAAAAAGGAGGCGAAGTAAAGTATGGCCGTCGCAAAAACCGAAAAGCTGATCTACTCCGCGGTCGGACGCCGTAAGTCCTCCGTCGCCCGCGTCTTCCTGACTCCGGGAAAGGGAGAGATCATCGTCAATGGCGTGAAGGTTGACGAGTACTTCCCGCACAAGGTCATCGTCATCGATGCCTTAAGCCCGTTCAAGGTCACCAACACCGAGGGCAAGTACGACGTCGTCGCCAACATCGTTGGCGGCGGATATTCCGGACAGGGCGGTGCCCTTCGTCTCGGAATCGCCCGTGCCCTTCTCAAGGCCAACAGCCAGAACCGTCCGGCGCTTCGTACGGCTGGATTCCTCACGGTCGATAGCCGTGTGGTCGAGCGTAAGAAGTACGGTTACAAGAAGGCTCGTAAGTCGGGTCAGTTCTCGAAGCGTTAAACTTCAGAGCAAATTCCGAATCCTCGGAGGGAAATCCTCCGAGGATTTTTTTCGTTTTCGAGAAAGGGACACCTCTTGTTTCATCCAGACTCCGTTATAATGGAGGGACTAAGGAAACCCGAATGCGCTTAGACAAATACCTGAAAGTGAGCCGCCTCATCAAGAGGAGAGAAGCCGCCAAGGAGTTCATCGAGAAAGGCTACGTCTTCCTCAACGGGAAGGTAGCGAAGCCGAGCTCGGAGGTGAAGGAAGGAGATGTCCTCCGGATCCAAAGCCCGCTAGGGAAAGTCGTCACGGCCCGGATTCTGGAGGTCCGTCCTCTTTCGACGGTGAAGGACGCCGACCAGATGTATGAGGTGATTTCGGAATGACCAAGGAAGCAGGAAACTTGAAGCCGAAGAAGAAGAAAACCCTGTCCCGGAAGCAGGAAGGTTTTCTTTATATTGGAAGTGCGGCCTTCCTAGCCACCATGGCGATCGTCCTGCTCTCTGTCCTCGTTCCTCGGGTTCAGCGGCAGCGGGCACTGGAAGCCCAGTGGAATGCCCTCCAGGAGCAGTACGAAGACCTCGCCCGGGAGCATGAGAACTTAAGCGACCCGGACTATGCGAACGTGTACTACGACGCGAACAACGTCCATGTCCCCTCGGAGGACGTCATCTGGCAGGATACCGGGAAATGATGCTATCGCCTTCCCTCAAGGAATCGCTGTTCCAGGCCACGAAGGACGCACCCCGCTTCCTCGTGGCCTTTTCGGGAGGGCCGGATTCCGTCTTTCTTCTTCTCGCCCTGAATACGCTCTATCCGGAGGATCTTCCCTCTCGGGCCGCGATCGCCTACGTGGACTATCAGGACTCTCCCTGGGTCGACCAGGAGGAGAAAACAGTGCGGCATTACGCCTCCCTGTTTCACCTGCCTCTCTTCCGGATGGTCGTCCGCGCCGATGCCGAAAGAAAAGACCACAACTTTGAGGACTGGGCGCGAAATGTCCGGTACCAGTACTTCGCAGATCTAGGAAAAGAACATGGCTTTCAGGCGGTATTGACGGCCCATCAGGAGAATGACGACATCGAGACCTTCGTCCTGCAGAAGAAGAGAGGAAACTTACCCCGCCATTACGGGCTTTCCGAGGAGAGCCGGCTATACGGCTTTCCGGTTCGCCGGCCGCTTCTCTCGGTCTCCCGGGAAGAGATTCTAAGGACGCTTCAGGAGGAGAAGGCGGTCTTTTATGACGATAAGACCAACCAGAACCTAAACCACGAAAGAAACCGGGTCCGATTTAAGGGATTTACGCCAGAGGAGAAGGCCGGACTCCTGAAAGAGAAGGACCGGAAGAACCAGGAGCTCGATTCCCTCCAAAGACGGTTCCAATCCTTTGATGACTTCACCTCCTTCGATTGCTACTCTTCCCTGACGGAGGAAGAGAAGAGGCGTTACCTTTTCTATCGCCTGGACGCTTTTCCTTGGACGGAGAACCTGGAGTCTTCCGCGGCCCAGAAAGCCTACGTCTTCCTCACGGCACAGCGGTCCGGATGCCTTCCTCTTTCTTCTTCCTGTGTCTGCTACCGGACCCGAGACGGGTTTTTCTTCTTTCTGGATACACGGAAACTCCACTACGAATTTTCCTTCGATTCCTCCCTTCCGGTGACGCTCTCGACGTCCGTCTTTCGCTTCCAAGGGCGAGCGGGTCTCCTTCCGTCGAAAGGGGAGTGGACCCTGAGAAGCTTTCGCCCGGGGGACCGAATGGAGACCAGCCTTCCGGAGAAGGACGTCTATCGTTTCCTGAGGAAGCAGTCCGTTCCTTCCTACCTCCTTCCGTTGTATCCTGTCTTTGTCTGGAACGGGAAAATCCAGAGAGTGCCGTTCTATCGCGACCTGCTCTCTTCCTCCTTCCCGTTCCGCTTCCGCCTTCCTCCCTTTGAACGGAAGAGGCTGAACCTCTCAGAAAGGATCACGCTGGAATGAAGCCTAGAATCCTGCCGCTCCTTCTTTCCTTCCTTCTCCTCGGATGCAAAAAGAACGCCCGTGCCTGCTACCAGTGTTTTTACGGTTTCCAGTCCGTCCTCTCCTGCTCTCCATCCTATGAGAGCATCAACCAGAAGAAGATGCAGATGGATTTCGATCCTGAGGCTCCGGAAGGGGACTACCACGTCGAGTACAGCTGGATTCGGGGCCCTCAGGAACTCCAGTCCTGGGAAGAGACGACGCGCGTCTCCCTTTCGAGCTCCGACAGACGAATTCTGGAATTAGACGAGGGCGAAGCCGAGCTCGTCGTCTTCGCCCAGATTCCGAAGGGTTACAAGGCCTACCGGCGGAACCCCGTGCAGGAAGAAACGGAAGATGGAGAGACACTCGTGACGAACGGTTTTTATTTCTACCGTAACCGGACGTACCTTTCCTACCTCTACATCGATGTCCTAGAAGATTCAGAGGCAACCCTTCCCTCTGTCTTCTCTTTCAACATCCGGGTATTTTCCGATGCCATTGACGTCCTCTCGGGGACAGAAATACGGACGATATTGACGAACCACCGGGCAACCGAAGACGACATTCCGCAAGAGATGAAGTCTTAAGGGATTCCTACGCCTAGCATCTGCTCTGCGTAGGAGCAATGCAGGAACGCCTCTCCGGTTTTCCTGCTACTCACCAGGATTGACTTCTTCCTTCGGACTTCTTTTCTTCTCACCCACGGAGGACGTGGGGAAAGGGCTTTCCTCATAAAGCCTAAATAATCTTCTCTTTTCTGTCTTTATTGGCCGGCTTCATGGCTCTGTCCGCCTTCCCAAGTTGAAACAATTGTCTCATTCGTGCTGATACATTTGTTTCACTTTTTAAGGGTGAATCTGGCTCCAATCAGATATATATCCTCTCTGTTTTTCTCCTTCAGCTTCCTTTGATGCCGATATTCCCCGACTTTTATCTTCTGGAGATTGAAGCCACCGGAAAAGAAGTTGTTCCATGTTTCCAGCATCGACTTGCTCTCTGAGTGGTCGGCTGATTTCCCTTTTCCGGCCTTTTTCCCGGGTTTTCAAATCTTACTAATTTCATGCCATCGCAACGCTTAGCCCTCCTCAAGCGGCCTTGGTCCAAAGTCTCTGCGTTGCTTTCCCAAATAGGGCTTCCCATAATGGACATAGGCCATATTGGGAAGACCGAGGAGGCGAGACATGATGGTGCGCCTAGCCGGAATCAAGCGTCACTCTCTAGTCAACGGGCCTGGCGTACGGTACGTAGTCTTTTTCCAAGGCTGCCCCCATGCCTGCCCTGGCTGCCAGAACCCCGAGACCTGGGATCCGAGCAAGGGCAATCCAGTCGATGTGAATGCGCTTACGAAAGATATTCTTTCGGACCATTACAAGGACGGGGTCACTTTAAGCGGCGGAGATCCTCTTCTCCAAGGCGAAGGTCTTCTGGAGCTCGTGAAGAATCTGAAAGCTTCCGGGACGAACATCTGGTGCTACACCGGATGGACGTACGAAGAAGTGGTCAATAGTAAGGCAGGACCTTACAGCAAGGAGGTTCTCTCCTATCTGGACGTCCTTGTCGACGGGCCCTTCGTCCTCAAGTTGCTCAGCCGAGACTGCCTGTTCCGAGGCAGTACGAACCAGCGGCTGATCGACGTTCCGAAGTCGTTGGCACTCGGAAGAGCCGTGGAAGTCGATTCGTCTTCATTTGATTTCGGACTCTAGTCATTCAACCCGTAAGGAGGGAAGGCACATGGAAATCAAGAACGTCATCAAGAGAGATGGAAAGAAGGTTCCGTTCGAATCGGGAAAGATTGAGAATGCCGTCGCGAAGGCGTTCCTTTCGACGGAGGAGATTCCGGCTCGGGACATCTCGACGATGTCTTGCGCCATCGAGATGATTGTGGCCAATGCCCTCGGGGATGCCGGCAAGACGGAACCGAACGTCGAAGAGATCCAGGACGAGGTCGAACGCGCGCTGATGAAGTGCGGTTATCCGAAGACGGCCAAGTCCTACATTCTTTACCGACAGCAGCATGCCAAGATCCGGGACGCGGACAAGACCCTTCTGGACTATAAGAAGCTCGTCGACGGGTACATCGGAACGGACAAGGACTGGCGGGTCAAGGAGAACTCCACCGTCACGATGAGCCTTGGCGGACTCATTCTCTCCAACTCCGGCGCCGTCACAGCCAACTACTGGCTGAGCGAGGTCTATGACCCGGAAATCTCGGAGGCTCACCGTCACTGCTTCATCCATCTGCACGACCTGAGTATGCTTTCCGGCTACTGCGCCGGGTGGTCCTTACGCCAGCTGATCAAGGAAGGACTTGGCGGCGTGGAGGGGCGGATTACCTCCGGACCGGCGAAGCACTTAAGCTCCCTCTGTGTCCAGATGGTGAACTTCCTCGGCATCATGCAGAACGAATGGGCGGGAGCCCAGGCGTTCAGTTCCTTCGATACCTATCTGGCGCCGTTCGTCAAAGTCGACCATCTGACCTACCGGGAAGTGAAGCAGTGCATCCAGTCCTTCATCTACGGCGTTAACACGCCCTCCCGTTGGGGAACCCAGGCGCCGTTCAGCAATGTCACCCTGGACTGGACGGTACCGGAAGACATGATCCACACCCCGGCGATCGTCGGCGGGAAGGAAATGGACTTCACCTACGGCGACTGCCAGAAGGAAATGGACATGGTCAACAAGGCCTTCCTGGAAACCATGATCGAAGGCGACTACAACGGACGCGGATTCCAGTATCCGATCCCGACCTACTCCATCACGAAGGACTTCGACTGGGGCGACACGGAGAACAACCGCCTCCTCTTCGAGATGACCGCCAAGTACGGAACTCCTTACTTCAGCAACTTCATCAATTCGGATATGAAGCCGAGCGACGTACGGAGCATGTGCTGCCGTCTCCGTCTTGACCTGAGAGAGCTCCGCAAGAAAGGCGGAGGATACTTCGGGTCCGGCGAGTCGACCGGAAGCATCGGTGTCGTCACGCTGAACCTTCCTCGTTACGCTTACCTCAGCAAGTCCAAGGAAGACTTCTATGCCATCTTAGATAAATACATGGACATTGCCGCCCGTTCCCTCGACATCAAGCGGAAGGTCATCACCCGGCTGATGGACCAGGGCATGTACCCGTACACCAAGCGGTATCTCGGCACGTTCAAGAACCACTTCTCGACCATCGGCATCATCGGCATGAACGAGGCGCTGGAGAACATGAAATGGTGGGGGAAGGGGAACCTTACGACCGAGTCCGGACGCGACTTCGCCGTGGAGATTCTCCACCACATGCGGTCCAAGCTCAGCGACTACCAGGAGCGGTACGATGCCCTCTTCAACCTAGAGGCGACGCCGGCGGAGAGCACGACCTACCGTTTTGCTAAGCACGACGTCAAGGACTTCCCGGACATCAAGACTGCCAGCAAGAACGGCGGCGCTCCGTTCTACACCAACTCGACCCATCTCCCGGTCGGCTACACGGACGACGTGTTCCAGGCGCTGGAGCTCGAGGATCCGCTTCAGGTCCTCTATACCTCGGGAACGGTCTTCCACGCCTTCCTTGGCGAACGGCTTCCGGACTGGAAGTCCGCAGCAAGCCTCGTTAAGAAGATTGCCACGAATTTCAAGCTCCCCTACTTCACCCTCTCCCCGACCTACTCCGTCTGCCCGAAGGACGGCTATATCTCCGGGGAACACTTCCACTGCCCCAAGTGCGGCGGCGAGGCGGAAGTCTACAGCCGGATCACGGGCTATTACCGCCCGGTCAAGAACTGGAACGACGGAAAGGTCAGCGAGTTCGAATCCCGTAAGACCTACACGCCGGCCGAGCTTTTCGGCAAGGAGACCCTCAACGCCGAGAGCTACTCGACGGCCAACGATGCGAACATCGGCATGGCCAGTGAGTCAATCGACGACGAGAAGAAGGAGAGTAAGCCCCAGCGGCGGCATCTTGTCCTTCTGACGACGAAGACCTGCCCGAACTGCAAGACGGCAAAGAACGTCCTGACCGACGCCGGGTATACCTACGACGTCCTCTATGCGGAGGACGACAACGGCCGGAAGGTCGCAGAGGACTTCAAGATTACGACGGCCCCGACCCTCTTGGTCGAGGAGAACGGAAAGACGTCCCTCTTCGAGAGCATCGGCAACATCCGTTCCTTCGTTGCCGCCGACCGTGCCTAGATAAGAGTCGAGAAGGAGCTGCGATAGGACCATCCCTCTTGTCCCGCACAGCTCCTTTTTCTTGTTTCCTCCGTCTTTCGTGATAAAGTAGTGAGGCCCTCGTTTATTCCTAGAGGGCAGACGTCTCAGAGAGCGCCGTACTTCCTTCTTCGGAAGACGGCAGCAGGAGGGACCATGGTTCTGTTCGGAAATATCGGAAACCGACGTTTTTCGGTTGCCGTCTATTCGGACGAGCGGAAGAAGCTGGCTTCTTTCCGCCTGTACACGGACAAGACGAAGTCTTCCTTGGAATACCAGGAAAGCCTCGCCCAGTTCTTCTCGTTCTACGGCATCGACCCCAAGGCCATCGGCGGCGGGCTTCTTTCCAGCGTCGTCCCCTCGATGACGCACCGAATCCTGGAAGCGATGGAAGAACTGACCCAAGCGAAGATCTTCCTTCTCGACCGGAGCGTGAAGACCGGGCTGGCAATCCGGCAGGACAGCCCGTCCGAAGTCGGGAGCGACCTCCTTGCTCTTGCCGTCGGTGCAGTGGACGACTATCGGACCGACGTGTTCATCGCCTACTTCTCCGCCTGTACCTGCTTCCTGGTCGCCGACCGGGAAAGCGAGTTCCTCGGCGGGGCAATCGGCCCTGGCCTCGCGGAGAGCGCGGAGGAGACCTTCACGGAGAACGCCCTGCTGAGGGAGGTTCCCTTAGGACCGGTCCGGCGGTACATCGGGAAGAATACCGAGGAATCGCTCAACGCCGGACTGATCGGAGGCTTCTCGGCCATGGCCGAAGGCATGGCCGACCGGATGGAGAAGGAAGCCGGAAGGCCGCTACTGAGGATTCTGACCGGGCCGGCCGCGAAGGTGCTGGCGACGCCCTTGTCCGAGTCGTTTGTCTATGCGCCGGACCTGCTCTTCGACGGGATGTACGACATCCTGGAAAGGACGCGGAAGGAAAAGGAGAAAAAACATGAATCATCGAAGAAATAACGCGGTCTACGCCGTGGCCGTCATCTCGCTGATGCTCGCCCTGATGCTCGTCTTCGGATACACCCCGTTAGCCACCATCTCCTTCGCGGGCTTCTCCATCACGCTGATGGGAATCCCGATGGCGGTGATTTCCTGCCTTTTCGGCCCCTGGATGGGCTTGTTCGCCGGCGCCGTCTGGGGAACCATCGCTTTCACGAACGCCTGGTTTGGCATGGACGCCTTAGGATATGCCCTGCTGAACGAGCCGTCGATTCCGCTCGGACTAAGGATCGGCGGCATCCTGACCTGCTGCTACGTGGCCCGGATGCTGGTCGGGTTCCTCAGTGGTCTCTTCTTCGACCTGATGCACACGGTCGACCACAAGGGATACTGGTCCTCCCTCGTCGGCTCCGCCACCGTTCCTCTCCTCAACACGACCTTCTTCATGACCTTCTTCTGCCTCTTCTTCTACTCGACGGACTTCCTCCAGCAGAACTACGTCCTGAAGCTTGGGGCCGCGAACCCCTTCCTCTTCGTCGTCCTTCTCGTCGGATGGAACTTCCTGATCGAGTTCCTGGTCAATACGATCCTGGGAAGTACCGTCACTTACGGCATCTATGCCGGCTCCCGGAAGCTGAACGTCGTCTCTCCGTTCCCCCATTTCTTCCAGAAGAAACAAAAGAAGGCCGCCGGGACGGCCTTAAAGTAGCAATCCGGCGGGGGATTCACTCCCCCGCTTTTTGCTTCCGGTCGATGTCTCGGCGGACTTGGCTCGTCAGGTAGAGGAGCTCGGAGAGATAGTCCTTGGTCTTCGTCAGGACGAAGACGAAGGAGCGTCCGTCGATCTTGATCCGAAGGTGGTTTCTCAGATCGTTAAACTCGGAGTCCCAGTCCTTATAGAGTCCCGGAACGGAAGAAGCTTTTTCGCTGAGCGTCAAGGTATAGACGCCGAGTCCTTCGACGAAGTTCGAATAGGTCCCGTCGTTCAGAAGGTTCTCAATCTGCTTCTTGACCAGAAGGTTGGCAACTTCCTCCGGATACGGTCCGTAGATATCGGTCATCTTCCGGCCGAAGGCGGAGAGCGATTCCTCGGTGGAGCAGTCGCTCAGCTCCCGGTAGAGGTTGATCCGCTGGCTCTCCGTCCCGTAGTCCTCCGGGATATGGGCGTCCAGAGAGAAGGAAAGCTCGAAGTCCGGCCTCTTCTCCTCGACGACGGCCTGGTTCTGGACCTGCTTCTCCTTGACGACTTCCTGAAGCAGGGAAAGATAGGCGTCGTAGCCCAGGGAGTCGACGAACCCGGCCTGCTCGCTTCCTAGGATGTCCCCCGCGCCGCGAATGTTGAGGTCCTGCATGGCAATCCGGTACCCGGAGCCGAGCTCCGTGAAGTCCTTTAAGGCCTTCAGCCTCTTATGGGCGTCGTCCGTCATCCTTCCCTCGTCCTTGAAGAGGAAGTAGGCATAGGCCAGGCGGTCGCTCCGTCCGACCCTTCCCTTAATCTGATAGAGCTGGGCCAGGCCGAAGTGGTCCGCGTTCTCCACGATGATCGTGTTCACGTTCGGGATGTCGAGCCCGGACTCGATGATGGAAGTGCAGACCAGGATGTCGATCTTGCCTTCGTAGAAATCGTCCATCGTCTCCTCGATGTCGTTCTCCTTCATCTTGGCGTGACAGACGCCGACTTTGGCCTCCGGGAACTGCTTGGACAGTTTCTCCGAGAGGGTGTAGATCGACCGGATGTCGTTATGGAGGTAGTAGACCTGTCCCTTCCGGTCGAGCTCCTTCTGGATGGCTTCCTGGATCAGGCCGGCGTCGTACTTGACCACGTAGGTCTTCACCGGCATCCGGTTCATCGGCGCATCCTCGAGCAGGGAGAGGCTGCGGATGTTCAGTAAGGACATCTGAAGCGTCCTCGGAATCGGAGTCGCCGTCAGCGTGAGGCAGTCGACGTTCTCCGTCTTCTGCCGGATCTTCTCCTTGTGCTTGACGCCGAAGCGCTGCTCCTCGTCCACGATGAGAAGCCCGAGGTCACGGAACACGACGTCGTCGCTGAGCAGGCGGTGGGTGCCGATGACGAGGTCGACCTTTCCTTCCTTCAGCTCCTGAAGGACTTTTTTCTGCTCCTCTTCCGGAACGAACCGGTTCAAGGCGGCCACATGGACGCCGAAGGAGTCAAAGCGGGCTAAGGCCGTCTTGTAGTGCTGCATGCAGAGAATCGTCGTCGGGCAGAGGAAGGCGACCTGCTTATGGGCAAGGATGGCCTTGAAGGCGGCGTTAAAAGCAATCTCGGTCTTTCCGAACCCGACATCGCCGGCAATCAGCCGGTCCATCGGACGCGGGGCCTCCATGTCCTCCTTCACGTCCTCGATGCACTTCCTCTGGCTTGCCGTATAGGGATAAGGGAACTCCTTCTGGAACTGGCTTTCGAGCTCCGGCTCACTCGGGAAGGCAAAGCCGGGCCTTGTCGCCCGCTTGGCGTAGATCGCTAGTAGCTGGTCGGCAAGGAAGCTGATCCGACTCCGGATCCGAGCCTTCTTCCTCGACCAGGTGGAACCCCCGAGACGGTCCAGGGTGGGGGTGTACCCTTCCCGGGAAGAGTACTTCCGGATTAGCTTGTACTGGCTTAAGGGAAGATAGAAGATTGCGTCCTCGGCATACTGGATCTTCAGGTACTCCAGGCCTTCCTTCTGCTCCACGCCGAGATACTTGCCGACGCCATGGACTTCGTGGACCACGTAGTCCCCCGGCTTCAGGTCCTCGTACTTCCGGATGACCTTGGCTTCCTTGTACCGGGAGAGGAACCGGCTTCGCTGGTCGCTGATGCCGTAGATCTCCCGAGCGCTGAGGTAGACGTGCTTCCGTTGTGGAATCTCGAACCCGTGGGTGATCCTTCCTTCCTCGAACATGACGTCCGAGTGGAGGGGATAGGTCGAGAACGCCATCCCTTCCTCCGTCAGGTAGTTCTGATAGTTGGTGAGGTTCGGTTCCGGAAGGACGATTCGCACCTTGTAACCCTCGGAAAGATACTGGCGGATCATCTGACCGCTCTGGGCATAGGAAACCGAATGGTAGGACGGATCCCGGACGAGGAAAAGGCCATTGTTCTCGTCGGCGTCGATGTCCTGGCCGAAGTCGTCTCTTTTCCGGCTGTCGTAGACCCGTTCCTGCGGAAGAGAGTTTCCTTCCTTGACGCTCGTCCGGAAGTAGTCCTCCTCCCGGTGGAAGACCTTCTCCCGCTCGGCGAAGACCTCTTCCTTGTGGTAGGTCCAGGTCTCGTAGTCGGAAAGATAGTCGAGGATGGTCTGAGGCTCCTTCTCAAAAAGGGGATAGAACCGGGCCTCCAGGTCAGAAAGGGAGCCGGTCGAGGCTTCGGAGAAGAGAAGGCTCAGGCGCTCCGTCAGGTCGTCGTACGCCCTCCGGTCCGAAAGGCCGTTTCTCTTCTTGAGCTCTTCGGTCGCTTCCTTCTTTCCGCTCTCGACTTCCTCCGGCGTCAGAAGGCGGAGGGAAGAAGGATGGACGAGGATTGAGTCCACCTTCCGGTAGGACAGCTCGTCAGCGATCTTGAAGACCCGGATCTCCTCGATTTCGTCGCCGAACATCTCCAGACGGACCGGGTCCGGATAGGCGGCATCGTCGATGTCGATAATCTCCCCGCGCCGGGCAAACTGCCCGGGACCGGTAACCCGGTCGACGGACTGGTAGCCCATCCGGCAGAGCCTCTGCAGGATCTCGTCTACCGTGTGTTCCTCGTCTCCCTTCTTTAACGGGAAAAGAGCGTTCCGGTAGCGCTCCTTCGGGCTGAGAAGAAGCGAGGCGGAGGAGGCATGGAGGATCAGGATGGACGGCTGAGGGTCAAAGACGGAGGCGACGCTGCTCAGCCGCTCGTTCCGCATCTCCGGAGAGACGCCAATCGTGGACGCACGGAAGATCTCGTCATAGGGGAACATGTGGACGCTCTCCGTCCCGAGGTAGTCCCCGAGGAACTGCTCGAACGCTTCGGCCTCGTACAGGGTCGGGAAAAGATAGGCCATCTTCCGGGGACGGTCGTGGAAGGAAAGCGCCACTAAGAGCGCCAAGGCCTCCGGAGAGGAGACGGAGACCCGTTTTCCCTTCTCCAGATTCGAAAGCTGCTTCTCAGACGTCAGGTAGGACAGAAGGGAAATCTTGGCCAGATCGGACATTCTATTTTCCGTTATAGACGTTCATCGCCCGTTCGAAGGAGTATTTCAGGGCGTATTCGGCCGCCTCGGCGGCCTTGCTGATGCCGTCCTTCCAGGCCTTGTAGACGACCGGGTCCTTGGGTGCGGAGAGGACGAAGTCCGGCACGTTCGGATGGTCCGGCTTCCCGATTCCGATACGGATCCGGGGGAATTCCTCCGTCCCGAGGTTCGCGATGATGGACTTCAGCCCGTTATGCCCGCCGGAGGAGCCTTTCTCCCTCAGGCGGATGTGACCCGGCTCGGTATCCATGTCGTCGACCAGGACCAGGATGTCCGAGACATCGACCTTGAAGAAGCTCTTGGCGAGAATCAGGGCATCCCCGCTCAGGTTCACGTACGTCGTCGGCTTCATCAGAAGGACGTCCTCATCGAAGATCTTTCCCTTGGCGATCATCGCCTTGAAATTCTGCTTCCGGAATTCGAGCGAAAAATCCGAAGCGATCAGGTCGATGGCCTGGAACCCGGAATTATGCCTCGTGTCTTCGTAGATCGTCCCGACGTTACCGATGCCTAGAATGGTTTTCATACGACAACATTATAAGTTTTTCCCCCTTCCGGCTCGAGAAAAAGCACTCCCAGAGGAATCAACGGAAGAAAAGACGGCGTCCTCTTTTCTTTCTCTTCGTGAGGAAGGAGCCGGGTCTTGTGGTACTAAACTACAGGTTCTTCGAAAGATAGTCAAAAAACATCTTCATGGCTCTTCCCCGGTGGGAGATCGCATTCTTCTCCTCGGCGCTGGCACGGCCGAACGTCTTCTTCAGGTCATCGGAATAGAAGCAGGGGTCATAGCCGAACTGGTCCGGAGCTTCTCCGTCCCAGACCCGGGTAAAGCTTCCTTCCGTCCTTCCGAGGAACGCCTTGTCGATGCCAAGGCGTTTGTCGATATAGACAAGGCAGCAGAAGAACGTCGCCGAACGGTCTTCCTTTCCGTCCAGGCGGCGGATTAGCTCCTCGCACTTTTCCTGGTAGGAGTGGCCTTCCATGAACCGGGAGGAATGGACCCCCGGGAAGTCACCCAGGGCATGGATGCAGAGCCCCGAGTCGTCCGCCAGCACCGGATCCTTCACCTTGCCGACGATGTCTAACGCCTTGATCCGGGCGTTCCCTTCGAACGTCGTCGCCACTTCCTCCGCCTCGACCTTCAGTCCCAGTTCCTTGAGGGAGACGACGTCAAAGCCTAACGGAAGAAGCATCTCCTTCACTTCCCTGACCTTGTTCGGATTCCCTGTCGCAAAGACGATTCTCTTTCCCATGTCGTCTTCCTCCTGACGGAGCATATTCTACAACGCTTCCTAGGCGCCTCCACAGCCGGTGGTTTAAAATAGAGTCCACGGAGCCGAACGAACATGGAACAGAAAGAAAAGAAGATCGACGGCAAGGAAGTCTACAAAGGAAAGATCCTGGACCTCTGGGTGGACGAGGTCGAGCTACCGAACGGAGACAAGGCCACCCGGGAAGTCATCCGTCACTGCAAGGCGGCCGCCATCCTCGCCTTCGACCTCACGGGGCGGATCATCCTCGAAGAGCAGTACCGCTATCCTTACGACACCCTGATCACAGAGATTCCCGCTGGAAAGTGCGATCCGGACGAAGAGCCGGAGAAGACCGCCTTCCGGGAGCTGGCCGAGGAGACCGGATACAAGGCCAGCCACCTCGAGTTCCTTGGAAAGATGTACCCGAGCTGCGCCTACACGGACGAGGTCATCTACATCTACATGGCGACGGGCCTCGTGAAAGGGGAGCAGCACCTCGACAAGGACGAGAGCCTGACGTTCCGGAAGGTGACGCTGGACGACCTTCTTTCGATGATCCGGGAAGGCAAAATCCAGGACGCCAAGACCTTGGCGGCCGTCTCCTTCTACATCACGAAGTACAAGAAGCTGCGTCGGGAAATCCGGCTCTAGCCGTTCTCCTTTGAGGGGCAGGGCGCCCCTCTTTTTGATTCCGACCGAGGTTCGACGGCAGTGGCTTAGAACGCCCAGGTCCCGTCCTTGAAGATGGGGACTTCCTCTCCGTTCTCGCGGGTCCCGACGATGGAAAGGTCGCGGGTCCCGATCATGAAGTCGACATGGCTCAGCGAGTCGTTGATGCCCCGCTTGTGGACCTCCTCTTCGCCGAGCTTCTCAAAGCCCGGATAGAGCTCCGTAAAGCCCATTCCGAGGGCGAGGTGGCAGGCGGCGTTCTCGTCATAGAGGGTATTCATGAAGAGAATTCCGGTCTGGTTGATGGGAGAGTCAAACGGAACTAAGGCACACTCCCCAAGGTAGGCGCTTCCGTCATCAATCGTAAGAATGCTCTTTAACGCCTCTTCGCCGATCCGGGCATGAACCTCGACGGCCTTGCCCTTCTCGAACCGGACGGAGAAATCCTCGATTCGCTGTCCTTTATAAATCAGCGGCTTGCTGCTGACGGCGACGCCTTCCGCCTCGCCCTTTCTCGGGGAGGTGAAGCACTCCTCGCTCGGAATGTTCGGCTGGAAGAAGGCCCCCTGGATGTCCTTCTCGCCGCCGCCTAAGAAAAGGACACCGGGAATCAGGCCGACGGTCAGTTCCGTCCCGTTGGCGGAATGATAGTGAAGGCGGGTCAGGCGAAGCGAGTTCAGATAGGCGCACCGCGCCTTGAGCTCCTCTTCGTGCCTCGCCCAGTTCTCCTCCCCCTTACCGTCCTCGGCCCGGGCCGTCTTCAGGATGGCCTTCCAGAGCTTCTCCACGGCTTCTTCGTCGTTCTTCTCCTCCGGAAATACCTTCCTTGCCCATTCCTTCGTCGGAACGCCGGCAATCGTCCACTGCATCCGGTTCTCCGTCATCGCCCGGTACTTCCCCAGGACCTTGTTCTTGGCCTGCTGGACGCGGGCCACCTTGGCGGCATCGACGCCGGAAAGGCCCTCCGGGTCCTCGCCGTCCAGCCAGATGAGGACCGGAAGCTCGTCCGCCATGAAGCGGTGGGCATCCTCCTCGAACGGCGGAACGAAGGAGAGATCCTCCTCGGCGGCATGAAGGGCGTCCGTCCGGTCGAGCTTCTGGCTCTGCCAGTGGACAAAGACGCGCTTGGCGCCAGCAAGGTAGCACTCCTCGCTCACCCGGTTGACGAAGTCTTCCAGGGAGACGAGGGCGCGGATGACGACCGTCTGTCCTTTCGACACGTTCGCCCCGGTCCGGACGATAAGGCGGGCATACGACTGAAGCAAGGATTCGTTCATGTTTTCTTTTCTCCACAAGGGGTGCCTTTCTGTCTAAAAGGTTGGCCACTTCCGCAATATTATCCCACAAGGACCCGGGAAACGATAAAATAGGGACGTCCTTAAAGGAGGCATGTTTTATGAGCAATGAGAAGAAGTCGTCGAACCCCGTCGACTTCAGCAAAGGTTCGTTCCTTTGGTGCATCTGGGAAGTCCTGAAGTTCGCCCTCGTCCTGACTGGCGGAATCCTGCTGATCTGCTATTCGGGCCATCCGGACGCCCAGGGGACCATCCTCGCCGTCGTCGGCTGGTACCTGATCGTGATCGGAAGCATCGACATCCTGGCGAACTTCTTGCCGGTTCTGACCATCAGGGAGAAGGTGACGATGACCAATGACCTGATCGTAGGCGGAGGCATCTCCTTAGCCCTCGGCATCACCTTCGTCATCGCCCACGACAACGTGGCCATCGTCGATGCCGTCTTCAGCTTCGCCGAGCTTGCCCTCTCGATCATCATGATCGTCGCCGGCGCCCTCATCTTCTTCTACGGCCTCGCCGCGCTGTTCAACAAGTACATCGCGACGACCGGAGCGAGCATCTTCGCCATCGTCCTCGGCGCCGGCATCGTCGTCCTTGGCTCCTTCTGCGTCTACTGGATCTACAATTTCGCCGACTTCACGAAGGCGATCCTCATCATCGCCGGCATCGTCCTGATCCTGTTCTCCCTCGGCATCCTGGTGAACGTCGTCGACACCATGAAGCTTCACCGTCTGAAGAGGGACTTCTCCAACACGGTCAAGGCGACCTACACCGAGCATCACGACGAGTCGAAGTAGTTCCGGCCAAGAGAAAGGGCTGTCCCGCGCGGAACAGCCCTTTTTCTAGCGTCCTTTCTTCTCCTTGGCCTTCTCCTCCCGGCGGGCCTTCCGCTGTTCTCTCCTTTTTGCAGAGGAGAGGATCCGGCTTGCCTCTTCCGGAGAGAGGGCAAGATCCTTGATCTCGACCTCCGGCGTGTCCCGGGTGAAGCCGTAGCCGACGATCTCCCGCGCCTTGAGAACCGTGACGAAGGCGTTCGGGTCGATGGCGAGGAGATGCCCCATGATCTCCGAGTACTCTTCCTTGTCGAAGCAGACTTCCAAAAGGTCGTTCTCCTTGCCGGTATAGCCACCCTTGGAATGGATCCAGGTCGTTCCCCGGCCGACGCCCTGAAGGATGAATTCGTTCATCTCCTTCAGCTTCGGGCTGGCAATCAGGGCGACGTAGGTCTCGTTCCGGTGGTTGAAGACCTTGTCCATCGCCAGGGAGACGAGGAAGGCGGAGCCGATGCCGACGAGCGTCGCCGGAAGGTTGTAGCGGTTGACGACGAAGAAGGCGATCAGAATCAGGATTGCGTCCGGAAGGAAGGAAGAAACCTGCATCGGGAAACGGGCGTAGCGGTGAAGCAGGACCGTCAGCAGATCCGTCCCGCCGGAGCTTCCGCCGCCGACCATGGCCATGCCGATGCCGATGCCCTCCAGGATGCCGCCGAAGACGGCAGCGAGGACGTAGCAGAGGGAGAACATGCCGCTCGGAGCATCGGGCCTAGAAGCCCACCAAGAGAGGTCGAAAAGAGGGATGCCGTCGATGACGCTCACCTTCACGATCCAACGGAAAAGCTGAAGGAAGAGCGGGTTGGTCACCGTGACAATCAGCGTCTTCATGGAATACCGGATGCCGAGAGTGAACAGACCGATAAGAAAGCATCCCCAGTAGATAATCGTGACGTAGTTTTCAACGGAGATGACGTCGAATCCCGGGATGGCATGAAGAATCATGCCAAGGCTCGAGGAGCCTCCTGCGACGATGTCCATCGGGATGAGGAAGACCTCGACGCCGAGGGCGAGGACGAGCGAACCGAAAAGCATCCACAGGACGTTCTTCCCAATCTTCCGGGGAGGCTCGGCATGGATTTCCCGGAGGAAGGAAGCTTTGACCCTCTGGAAGAACCGAGGCTTCTTCGGCCCGAGCGGCTCCTTCGGCTGGCTCATACGCCCTTCCTCGGATGCTGCCTCTGGTAATCCCACTTGAGGTAGCTGTCGATGAATCCCTGGAGGTAGCCGTCCATGACCCGGTGGACGTCGACCTCGGAATAGTTGCTCCGGTGGTCCTTGACGAGGGTGTAGGGAGAGAAGACGTAGGACCGGATCTGGCTGGAGAAGGAGATGTCCTTCTTCACGCCGGTCAGCTTGCTCAACTCCTCCTCCCGCTTCTTCTGTTCCAGCTGGAAGAGTTTCGACTTGAGCATCAGCATGCAGGTCTCCTTGTTGGCAAGTTGGTCCCGCTCGACCTGGCAGGAGACGACGATCCCGGTCGGGATGTGGGTGATCCGGACCGCCGACTCCGTCTTGTTGACGTTCTGTCCTCCGGCGCCCGAGGAGTGGTAGGTGTCGATCCTCAGGTCGGCGGGGTTGATGTCAATCTGGATGGTGTTATCGACCTGGGGAAGGACGTTGACGCTGGCGAAGGAAGTATGACGCGCCCCGTCCGCGTCGAACGGGGAGTTCCGGACCAGGCGGTGGACGCCGCTCTCCGAACGTAGGTTCCCGTACGCCATCTTTCCGGTGATGAGAAGGGTCGCCGAAGAGATGCCGGCTTCTTCGCCGGGGATCAGGTCGATGACCTTGACGCCGTAATGCTGGATTTCCGCATACCTCTCGTACATCCTGAGAAGCATCGAGGCCCAGTCGTGGGCCTCCGTGCCTCCGGCCCCCGGATGGAACTCCAGGATGGCGTTGAGGCTGTCGTAAGGCGAGGAGTAGAACAGGGAGTGCTCGAACGCGTCGAACTCCCCCTTCAGGGCCGTCAGGGTCCGGTCCGTGTCCTGGAAGAGGTCCTTGTCCTCTTCCTCCTTCAGCAAAGTCAAAGCGTCCTGGGTGTCGGAAAGCTTCCGGGAGAACCTTTCCAAGGTTTCCAGCTTGGACTGGATGGACGACAGCTTCTGATTGATCTGACGGGCACGGGAGGCATCCTTCCAGAAGGCCGGATCCTCCACTTCCTTGGCGAGGCCCGCGGACTCTTCCTTTAGCTGGGCGACGTCAAAGCGTGCCTTGCAAATCAAGAAGTCGCTGGTTCAGATCGTTCCAGAGATTCTGGAGTTCGAAGCGTTCTTTCATTGCTTGGCGTTCCTTTCATTTCTTCGTCCCCGTACCGGGGAAACATCCTTCGTCAGTTGATCTTCGCCGTCGGATTCGAGCGGTCGATGCCGTCGTCGTCCGGCTGGACGTTCGTCACAACCTCGACCTTGTCGGCCTGGTTGCGGAGGTCCTTGACCTCAGCGGCTGCCTGCTCCTGCTGCTTCTGTTCTTCCTTCTTCTCTTCCTCGTCCGCCTTCCGGGCGGCCTCAAGGTTCAGCTGGACGTGGAGCAGCTGGCGGCAGACGTCGCCGGCAATCGCGTCGTTCATCTTGTTGAACATCTCAAAGCCTTCGTTCGCATAGGCCTGGAGAGGATCGGTCTGGGCATAGGAACGGAGCCAGATCGCGTCGCGGAGCTTCGCCATGCCGTCGATATGCTTCGTCCACCGGCGGTCGATGCAGTCGAGCGTGATCGTCTTCTCGACGAAGTTCTTCCACTTCTCCGGCCAAGGCTTGCTGTTGTCGGCGTAGAGCTTCTGCAGCTTCGCCGACACCAAGGCCGTCGCATCCTCGAAGCTGATCCCCTCGAAGACGGCGCTCGGGAAGAGGCTCGGGTTGAGGAGGAAGGTCTTGGTAATCTCCTCCTGAAGCTTCTTTCCGTCGATGACCCGTTCCTGGTCCTTCAGGACGACGGCGGCGTTAGCGAAATGCTTTGCCGCCAGCTCGAAGTAGCCCGGGATCGTGTCGCTGACGCTCTCGGAGTAGAGGATGTGGTCCCGCCGTTCGTACATAATCTTCCGCTGCCGGGAGAGAACGTCGTCGTAGTTCAGAAGCTGTTTCCGGGTATCGAAGTTCATGCCTTCGATCCGCTTCTGGGCGGCCGTGATGGAGCGGCTCATCATCTTCGACTCGAAGGCGTCGTCGCCGAGCTTCTCGTAGAGGTTCTTATAGGACTTCGGCGCATAGCGGATGAAGAGCTCGTCCTGGAGCGAGACGTAGAACCGGGAATAGCCCGGGTCGCCCTGACGTCCGGAACGTCCCTTCAGCTGGTTGTCGATACGGCGGGACTCGTTCCGCTCGGTCGCCAGGACCGCTAAGCCCTGGATGCCGGCCGGTGTGAGGAGACGGATCTCGGCCTCCCGTTTCTTCTCCGGATTCTTCGCATACTTCTCGTCAATCTTCTTCAGCTCGTCCTTCTCCTCTTTATCGGCCGTGCTCTTCAGTGCGTCGAGCTGGGCGTCGTTCATCGCCATCGGGTCGAGGTCCTTCACACCGCGCCCGAGCTTGATGTCGGTACCACGGCCGGCCATGTTCGTCGCGATGGTGACGGTCGAAAGCTGACCCGCCTCAGCGATGATGGTCGCTTCCTTGGCGTTGTTCTTGGCGTTGAGGACGTTATGCGGGATGTTCAGCTCGTTCAGTTTCTTGTCGACGATTTCGGACTTCTCGACGGACGGCGTGCCGACCAGGATCGGCTGTCCGATGATGTGACGGCGGGCGATGTCCCGGACGAGGGCGTTATACTTCGCTTCCTCGGTTCCGAAGATGAGGTCCGTGTCGTCCAGACGGACGACCGGACGGTTGGTCGGAATCGGAACGACCCGCATGTTGTAGACCTTCCGGAACTCCTCTTCCTCCGTCTTGGCCGTACCGGTCATACCGGCGATCTTGTCGTAGAGACGGAAGAAGTTCTGGTACGTGATCGTCGCTAAGGTCACCGTCTCCGGCTTGATCTCAACGTGCTCCTTGGCCTGAAGGGCCTGCTGGAGGCCGTCGGAATATTCACGGCCTTTCAGGACACGGCCGGTGAAGGCATCGATTAGCTCGATCTGGTTGTCGCTCACCATGTACTCGATGTCCTTGCGCATGATGTAGTTCGCCTTCAGCGCCTGCTGGATTCGGTGCGTCAAATCGGCCCACTGGGCGTCGAACAGGTTGTCGATGCTGAAGATCTTCTCCAGCCGCTTCACGCCCTGGTCGGTCAGGGTCGCCGTCTTCTTCTCCTCGTCGATGACGAAATCCCCGGTCGTCTCGCCGGTTTCCTCGTCCTTCTTGCCCGGACGGAGCATCTTCACGGCCCGGTCGGCCGTGACGTAGGAGTTGGCCGTGATGCCACTGCCGCCGGAAATGATCAGAGGCGTACGGGATTCATCGATCAGAATCGAGTCGGCCTCGTCGATGATGCAGAAGTGAAGCCCTCGGAGGACCCGGTTCTGGACCGTCTTGGCCATGTTGTCCCGGAGGTAGTCAAAGCCCAGCTCCGAGTTGGTGGAGTAGGTGATGTCACACTGATAAGCGTCCTGCTTCTCCTTCGTCGACTTCTCTCTCAGGTTGACGCCGACCGTGAGGCCGAGGAAGCGGTAGATGTTGCCCATCCAGGCCGCGTCACGGCTGGCCAGGTATTCGTTGACGGTGACGACATGGACGCCTTTCCCTTCCAGGGCGTTGAGATAGACGGCCATCGTGGCCGTCAGCGTCTTACCTTCACCGGTCTTCATTTCGGCGACGTCGCCTTCGTTGAGGACGGTGGCGCCGAAGACCTGGACCGGGTACGGATACTGTCCTAAGACCCGGCGGCCCGCCTCACGGGCCGTGGCGAAGGCCTCCGGAAGGATGTCGTCTACCGTTTCGCCATCCTGGAGACGCTTCTTCAGAGCCGGAGTCATCGCCTTCAGATCGCTGTCCGAAAGCTTACGGAAGGGTTCTTCGTACTGGAAAACACGGTTGGCCTTCCGCTGAATCTTCTTGAAGGCCCGCTGATCGGTTCGGAACAATCTGTCAAGAAAGCTCATGTGACTTCTCCTTGAGTAGCACGCACAGGAAAAAGACCTGTAGGTAGTCAAATTTTACCATTTTCCCTTCCCTATTCCTAGCCCACCGGAAAGAGAAAACGGCCGGCCCGAAGACCGGCCGAAGCCATCGTAAGAAGAACCCGTCAGTCCTCCTTAAAGAAAAGGAACCTCCGCTCGCCCGAGGCGCCGTCGCTCATCCGGACCCCTTTCTTCTGAATATGAACCCCGGTCTCTCCCCAGTCCGGATCCGGATCCTGGTCGAGGATGATGTAGTCCGCATCGGAAACCAGGCTCGAGTCGAAGTTGTCACAGGTATAGAGATGCTCGCTCACCCGATGGAACTCGTAGATGGAGGCCCAGGCCGTTTTCTCTTCCTTCTTGAACCAAAGGGCAAAGTTCTCGGCTGCGCTGAACTGGACCGAGAGGGAGGACTTATCCCCAGGAACGAAGGAGAGGGCGTATTCCGGGAGCTTCTCGTCGCCGAGAAGCTGGATGGTCTCCTTCTTTTTCGTTCCCCCGGCCTTCACCGTGAACGAGACATCCATATAAGGGGAATAGGAGTGGACTTCCTTCGTGGTCTCGTCCCGGTAGGGAATCTCCTGCTCGACCATCAGATGGCCAATTCCGCCTTCCCGCCCCTTGCTCATCTCCGTCCATCCGGATCCGCTCCAGTTCTCCGTATAGTCGTAAGGCTGCCGGAGGTAGTAACGGCTAAGGACGCAGTCCGGTTCCGTCCACTGGCCCGGAACGAAGCCCTCCGTGCGCTTGGCGCAAGGATAGTACTGACCTCGTTGAATCATGTTCGGAACCGAGAGAAACAGAAGAGGATTCGCCGACGAGAGGGAAACATAGTTCCCATTCTTCAACTGAAGGGAGACCGGCTCCAAACACAGGGCCGGCTCCTTCCCCAGGAATTCGATGGAGAATTCCGTCGTATCCGAATGCTCGTCCGGCCAAGGAACCGTCAGTCTTCCGGAGGCATCGGCGCTAACCCATTCCTCGGCGGAGCGGATGCGGAACGCGGTCTCCTCTGCGGCATGGAATGTGACGCTGGCGATTGCCTTCTTCGTCGGATTGGCAACCTGAAGCTGAAAGAGAGCCGGCTGGTGGTCCTTAAGCAGGGCATAGCTCTCTTCCGTCGTCCGAAACTGTACCAGCTGAAGGGAGGAATCTTCCACCGGGGAAGGATGGCAGGAGATAAGCCCGAGAAGGAGAGAAAGAAGAAGTGCGGAGAAATTTCTGGAATTCATTTTTTGCCTAACTCATGTTCGAATAATTCATATTCGGATAGGATTCCAGCCACGAATAGTAGGCACGATAATCCGGGAAATGAACGGATTCGAGAGAGTATCTCGTGTCATTGTCGCAAGCCGAAAACCTTTTTGAAACATCAAAATGGTAGGTTGGATCTACATTGACCGACCCTTCCTGCCCGTTGTATATGGTCGTTCGGTAGCGTACACCCGTGAGGTGGTATTCGTAAACTTTTCCGCCATAGAATCCGTAGATTAGGTTGTAGACGCCGTAGTCTTCTTTGGAGTTTGCATGGACCGAATAGGTGGTGGATTCACCAATCGATCGAGAATAAGTAACGGCATGAGAATCGGAAACGGACAGCTTTTTCTCCGCTTGGGCTCGAAGCAGGGCGAAGAGAAAATTCATTTCCGCAGACAAAGAAGTGGAGAACTCATGGGTGATGACGAAGGTGGTGCTGTAGGTGGTCGTCCGTTGGTCGTCTTTTGACCGCACCGTCGTTGAGGCGGTATCCTGGACGAAGACCGGAACGAACAGTTCCGCAAGAGGAACCCAATTCTTGTAATTGTTGATAAACGAGATGGACAGACTGAACGTTATCCATGATTTGTCGCCAAGACCATTTTTCCATATGCAGACCGGATTTGACGACATCGAAGTGGAAGAGAGTAAGATCCGGTTTTCCGTAGGATAGAGGAGATTGTCGGAATACTTCACGCATAAAGGCCCAGATAAAAGAGGGAGAACCGAAGTAACGAAAGGCAACGCACGGACCATATCCAATCTCCCTTCTTTCGCTCTATGGGCATCGGACCCACTTATTTACTGCCATGTTAGCACATGGATATAAGGTAGTAAATAATGTGTTTTATTTTCACAGGAACCGGTTTCATTTATTATTCCTAAAAGATACATGCCTTATTTAAAAACGAAGTGGGTCCCTTTTGACTTGCTTGTTTCCCCTGGACCGGTGTCCCTTCTTCCCCCATCAAAAAAGCTGCCATCTCCGGTTCTGAATCCGGAGAGACGGCAGCTTTCCTTTCCAACGGCTTTATACGACTAGGCGCCGACGAAGAAGACGACGTTCGCGTCGCTCGAGGCTCCGCTGACCGTGGTGGTCACCGTGAAGAGCGCCTCCGAGGCGTTGTCGACTAAGGCGTAGTCGTTCGCGAAGTCCTGGATTTCTCCCGTCTTCAGGTCGACGACCCTACGGGTCTTCAGCGTCACGCCCGTGACTTCGTAGTCCTTTGCCGACGGATGGGCGGCGGCGAAGGCTTCGGTGAAGGCGAAGTAGCGGTTCATGCCGGCGCTCTTCGCCGCCTTCGTCCCTCCTTCGTCATAAGAATAGTAGAGGATGTCGCCGTTATTGGCGTTGCTCCTCAGGTCCGCTCTCAGGTTGACGTCGGCGATCCCGCCGAGGAGGGAGAGGCCCGTCTTCAGCTTCAGGCCGTAGAAGAGCTGCTTCTTCCTCGTCCCGTCCGAAGCCTGCTTCTCCGTCTGATGGTAGAGGTCGAGGGTCGTGTTATGGAAGGTCGCATAGTCTGAGAGTCCGCTAACCAGCTGGTTGAGGTTCAGGCTAGCGGAGAAGCGGTTGTTGGCGTCGTTCTCCCCGTCGAGGGCGACATCGCCCGTCGACGCGTCGCGGCTCTTTCCGTAGAAGGCCTCCGCCAGGACCTCCGAGAAGTCGTTGTTGAGAGTGACGGAAAGTCCGGAACCGCTCTTCTCCTCCGTCGTGTCCGTCGCCTCCGTCGTCGTATCCTTCTTCTGCGAAGCGTCGTCTAACGCCTTGTAGATCTGCGCCATCGCCGTCCTTCCGGCAATCCGGTCGTCGAGGTCGAGCATCCGGGAGAGGCTAAAGCTGACCAGGGTGAGGGCCGGGTTCTTCTTGATGGTGGCATAGGAGGTCTTGAACACCTCGCTGGTGACGTCGGTTCCCTTCGTCTTCGTCTCCGCGACGTAGACGTTGTCCTTCGAGAGGAAGAACTCCGTGGCATGGTAGCCGTCGGTCGACAGCGTCTTGTTGCCGTCGTTGACGGTGATGTCCGCCAGGATCTCCTCGTCCCGGACGAGAATCTTGCTGTCGATGCCGAGGCTGAAGGAGAGGGCGTTGAGGTAGGCCGTCTCCGGCGAGGCGGTCGACGAGCCGAGGTTCAGCGAGGTATCCACATAGACGTTCCCGGAAACATGGAAGTAGTTGTACTCGCTGGTATCGACGCCGATCGAGACGAGCGTCTTCAGGCCGTCGAGGTCGACGAAGTTCTTCTTCGTGTCCGCAGAATAGGCCATCACTTCCGGCTTCGTTCCGTAGACGCTCTCGTCCCAGTCCGTCCCGTAGGGAAGAAGGGAGATCGATGCCGACATCGCCGTTCCGTTGACATCCATCGAGAGTGTGACCGAGGAAAGCGTAGCGCTGTCCGGGTCTTCGCTCCCGTCGTCCTTCGTTCCCGGCTTATAGGCGACCGTCAGGGTATCGACGGCGCCCGACGCCGCGTTCGCGTCCAGGAGCTTGGCATCGAGCGTGACGACCATGGTGTTCTCCGTCGCCTTGAACTCGACCTTCTGGACATAGGGATTCGAAAGGAGGATCGAGGGATCCTTCTTCTGGACGGCCTGGACAAGAGGAAGTCCGCTCGAAAGATCCTGCGTCGAGGCAAGGGCGCCGCTTAAGGCCTTGTAGGCGTTGGTGACGTTCGTCTTTGACGACGAGGAGGCGTCCATGACCGCGTCGAGCATGGACTTCACGCTGTTCTGGTGGAGACGGACGTGCAGCTTGTCGTTGTATTCCCCGACGAACTGGCCGTCGAGGTTCGCATCGTTCTGATAGGTGAACTCGACCTTCTGCGTCGCCGTGCCGGTGGTTCCGTTGAGATCCGGATGAACGAAGGAGAGCGCACCGGAGACGGACGGGTTCTTGCTGTCGGAGACGTCGTAGCGGGCCGAACCGGAGAGCGTGTACTTCTGGCTGTTCTCAAAGGAGGCCGAAACCTTGACGCCGCCCTTCTTCAGGGCGTCCGGAAGGGAGTAGAAGGCCGAAAGAATCTGGGCGGCATCCGTAATCTGGGTGTAGCCGTCCTTGGAGAAGGCGCTCGGGTCGAAGGAATAGGCCTGCGGCTTCAGGGAGAAGGAGACCTTGTCCGAGCCGAAGAGCATGGTGGAGACGTCGATCTCCGCAAGGCTACCTAACGTGACGGAGCCGTCTTCTTCCGTCGTCGGGTCCTTCATGTTCACGGTCAAGGTCAGGGCGCCGATCTTCCCGGAAAGGAAGGACTCCTTGGCGAAGACATAGTCCGTATTGACCTCGACGATGAATTTGGTGGCGTCGAGGTTCGGCACTTCCTTGCCGCTGTCGTCGACGGTCTTGTCGATCCGGACGAAGGACTTCAGTCCTTCGATCGAGTAGTGCTCCGTCAGCGCCTTCAGGTCGTTCCGGAAGGATTCGCTCGCCTTCAGGGCGTCGAGGACCTGGTCCATCGCCGAGAGGGAGTTCGTGCTTGCATCGCTTCCGGTCCGGGAGCTAAGAATCTTGGCCATGTCGCCGAGCTGGGCCGACGTGACGTAGTTCTTCAGCACCTCGTTATAGGAGGCGTAGAGGCTTCCGCTCTTAGAGGCGCTGTCGCCGAGGTAGGTCAGATCGAACTGATGGGACAGGGTGGAGTTTGCCGCCTTGAGGTTCATGCCGAGGTGGTAGGTCCCGACAGAGTAGTAGGAGACGACCTTGGTCGCGTCCGTCTTCCCGTCGTCCCCGGAGAATCCCTTGCCGTCCGCCTGAAGGGCGCTACCGTCGGCGTCGATGGAACCGGTGGCGACATAGTCGGTGTTGCCGGCCTGGCTGTAGAGGAAGCTGTAGGCGAGGGAGCCCTTCTTGTCCGCGGCATAGTCGGCCAACGTCCGGAAGATGCCGATCGTTCCGCGGTAATCCTTATACGTGTCCGTCTCCGTAAGGGCCGCGATGCTGTCGAAGTCCTCTAAAGAGAGCGTCAGATTGGAAAGCGTCAGGGACTTATAGACAAGGCCCTGGACGGAGAGGGACGACAGCTTGCCGGTCGTCTCTCCTTCCGCCTTCGGCTTCACGGTCAGGACGAGCGTCAGCAGTCCGTCCTCCGTGCTGCCGTCTCCCTTTCCGAGGCCGAACGCCGCGCCGTTGACCTTGAGGGTCAGCACTTCGTTCCCGTTCTCCGTCGTGTAGGAGAAGTCCTTCACGAATCCGTTGAGGGAGGAGAGGTCGTGGTTCTTCAGGTCGTCCAGAGGCGTGTTCGTCAGGACGAGGTTCAGCTCGTCCGTCAGCCCCTGGAAAACCTTGTTGACTCTCTTCGTCTTGGTCACTTCGGAGTCGGTCGACGTGGTCTCCACCATCTCGTCGAGGTAGGCAAAGAAGTTCTTGACGTCGGAGTCAAGGACCTTGCCCTTGACGAAGCCGTCGTTCAGGTTGAAGTACGTCGTTCCGTTGGTGAACCGTCCGGCCACCTGGTTATAGGTCGTCGAAGAGTCCGCGGAGAGCTGTTTCAGGTCGAGGTCGTAGGTTCCCTTCTCGAAGTCCTTGCCCAGGTTCGAGACGTCGCCCCGGAAGGTGCCGGAAAGCTTCTGTTGCTCCTCGCCGATGGAAAGCGTGCCGTCGATGCCGACCTTGACCTTCCTCTCGCCGGCCAGCTTCGTCACGGTCGAGAAGAGGGACGAGTTCGTCGCCGTCATGTCGGTATAGGCCGAACGGTCGGCCTTCTGGTACGTGCTCGTGGAAAGGACCTTCGTCGAGACGGAGAGGGAGATTCTCGCCTTCTCGGTCACGGCGGAGTCGGAAACCTCCGAAACCACGATGACCTTGTCTCCACCTAAGGAGACGCCGGTCAGCTCATAGTCCTTGTTGGCCGTCAGGGTGAAGTCCAGTCCGGTGATCTTCGTCTTCTGGACGGTCAGCTCGCCGAGGTTGATCTCAAAGACGTAGTTCCCGGCGGCGTCGGTGGATTCCGTCGCCGTCACCTTCGAAACCTTGTCCTCGATCTGACTCAGGATTTCCTTCGTGCTGGTCCCGGAATCCGAGTCGGAAGAGGACGGCATCGTGATGCCGAGGCTCTGAACCATCTTGACGACGTCGCTAAGATTCTGGATTCCGTCAAAGGCATATCCCTTGTTCCGGTAGGTGACTAAGGCGTAATCGTCCTCGAAGCGGACCTGCGGAATCGTCACCGTCAGTCCTCCGTAGGTGACTTCCATCTGGGCGGAGACGTCAAAATCCAGCGTCGAGAAGTTGTCGAGGTTGACGTCGATGTTCTTCAGGTTCAGAACGGCCGGATCCTTCCCCGGGTTCAGCGTGACGGAGGAGTCGTCAATCTGGATCTCCTTGGCCGCCATCACCTTGTTGATCGTCTTGGAGAAGTTGCTCTCCTGAACCGGCGTTTCGACGTCGTCCCCGGTAGGAATATCCCAGTTCTCCGTGCTTTCGTTCTGTTCGTTGGCCGCCTGCCGGGCTTTTTCCTGAGACTGATGCTGGAAGGCCAGATAAGAGACTCCGACGGAGGCGCCGATTGCAGCCAAGGCCGTCAGGGAGTAAAGCGTATATCTCTTCTTCCGGTTACTCCGGACTCCGCGGATCGAAGCTTTCGGCTCATTTTCGTTCTTTTCTTTCATTGTATTCTCCCTTCTTACTTCTCGTTTTCCGGGAAGAGGTCGTATCCGTTGAACTGCGTCTCTGTCGGCGAAGGAACGGTCACCTTCGTGGACTGGAAGTTGTCGCTGTCGGAATGGAAGTAGTACTGCGTCATCTCCTGGTGGCCCGTCGTGCTGCCGATGACCGGAGCCTGAAGGCTATAGTCGTCGGAGAACTGGGAGGAAACCAGGTAGAAGTCGGAATCCACCTCGAAGGTGAGGACCGACCGAGTGAAGACCGTCCGGTTGCTCAGTCCTCCGGTCGTCTTCATCTGGAAGGAATAGTAGGAGGCACCGCTCGGCTTCAGGGTAAGGGAGAGCTCATAGCCGTTCTCCGTCTTCCGGATGGACTCTTTCGGCTTCACCTTGCCGTCGCTTCCCTTCTCGGTCGCCACCGTCGACTTCGCGATGGTGTAGATCAGAACCCCGTTGACGAGGGCCTTCGTCGGATCGTCGCTTTTCTCGTACTCCTCTTTCGAGGAGGTCAGGTACCGGTCCGGCATCGTCTCGTCGGATTCGTCGAGGGTGATGTAATACTCCCCTTGAATCAGCTTTCCGTACAGCCGGATGTAGTCGTTGTAGGTCAGTTCCTCCGGCGTCTGGCTCGGCCAGTCGCTTTCCTTCTTGGCTAAGTAAGTCTTCACCGACCCCTGGCGGGCGTCGTAGAAGCGGTTGGCGGTCTGGACGAAGGAGGAAGAGGAGATGTTCTGGTTAAAGACCATTTCGGGCGTCGAGTACGTGCCGGACTGGATTTTCTGCGTCACTCCGGCCGCCAGGACGCTGCCTTTACCGATGGTCAGGGCATAAGGGCTTTCGGCCTGCTTCGTCAAGGAATAGTTGACCAGCTGATGGACTTTGTAGGCGTACGCGGTCTCGACGTCCCCGGCTTCGATATGCGCTTTCAGATCCGCCTCGTCCACCGTTCCGTTATCCGTCGCGACGTGCTTCAGCTTTGCGTCCGGTCTCTTGCTGTCGACGTAATTGGAAATCAGGAATCCGGAAAGCCCGCCGACCACCCCAGAAACAAGAAAGATGGCCGACAAGGTGAGAGCAAGGCCATGGAAAGACACCGTTTTATTTTTCATCAGTGTTACTTTAGTTTTTTCCTTCCGGAAGGTCGAATATTGCGTTCCCTAATGGTACGGAGATGAAAACAGTTTTCCGACCGAACTAAATCACCCTTTCTTCCTTGAAAACCGAGGCAGGAAACCCTATAACTACATTCGCCTGTCGGTGTCCGTAAGGGGAGGCTCTCGCATGGCAAAATACAAAATTCTGGTCGACTCCTCGTCTAACCTTCTTTCCGGGTTCGAAACGGAGAATCCGGACGTTCTTTTCGACGTCGTCCCTCTGACCATCCGGATTCAGGGGCGGGACTATCCCGACGACGATGTCCTCGACATCCCGGCCATGCTTCAGGCTTACCACGCCCACAAGAACGACGCCTCGACGTCCTGCCCTTCCCCGGCGGCGTTCCTCGACCGGATGAACGGCGCCGACTATTACCTGATCTTTACGATGACCTCAAAGCTTTCCGGAACCTTCAACTCCGCCCAGGTCGCCCGGTCGAGCTTCGACCATCCGGAGAACGTCTTCGTCCTGGACTGCGAAGCCGTCGGCGGCGTGCTGGAGATCCTGGTCCGGGAAGCCCTGGAGGAAATCCGGAACGGCGTTCCTTTCGAAACGCTCATTCAAGATCTCCAGAAGAAGGAGAAGGACTGCCACCTGCTCTTCGTCCTGCAACGCTTCGACACGCTGGTCAAGGCGGGTCGGATTGACCGGGTGAAGGCCTTCCTCGCCTCCCGGCTCCACATCAAGCCCATCGGGGTGGCGAAGGAAGGAACGATCCACCAGCTGGAGCCCATCCGTCCCTTGGAAGGGACGGAAAAGCGCCTGATGGTCAATATCGGGAAGCTCTGCCCTCATCCGGAAGGAAAGACCTGCATCCTCTCCTATACGGCGGAAGCCGCGGAGGCCGAGCGTCTCATGGAGAAAATCCGAAAGACGTATCCGTTCAAGGCGGTGCTTTTAAGAGAGAACCGGGGACTGGTCTCTTACTACTCCTTAGAAAAGGCCCTTCTGATTGCTTTTGACTGATCCTTTGAAGAGCAAGGACGAGGGAAGAGAAGGCTAAACAAAACCGGCCTTTTGTTCCTTATTTGACGGGTTCTGAAATAATTCTTCGCAAAAGGAATAGAAAGAGTTTAGAATGTACACGCATCCCGGACGAGAAACGTATTGTTCTGGCCTTGGGATGAACAAGGAGAATCTCAAATGAGAAAGAATTTCGTTCGTGCGCTGTCTCTCGGTGTCGTTTCGATCAGTGTCTTAGCCTCTTGCGGAAAGAAGCTCTCGCAGGCCGAGGCGGCCACGCAGGCCTCGACGTACAGTGCCGACACGGCGGCGAAGTACGTCGGCACGTCGACGACGACCATCGACCTCAAGAAGGCGACCCTGAAGATCGGTGCCATCAACATGGGCACGGATCCGAGCAAGAAGACGTCGCAGGAAAGCAGCCTTAAGGGCTCGGACTACCTCGTCAGCTCGGCGGAGATTAATGCCCTTCCGTCCGACGGAACCTTCACCCTTTCGGGGAAGAAGCTCAGCTACAGCTACTCGGCCAAGAAGGTCGACGTCTCGAAGGAGATTTCCGGCGTCTCCGGCACCATCCTGGGCGACCTGACCATCAAGGAGAACTGGGATGGGAACGGACTGATGACGTATTACTACAGCTACGTCAAGGCCACGTCCGACGAGAATTCCGACAGCTCCATCACGGTGGACTACGAGTGCGAGACCACCACGAACTACAGCTGGACGGAATCGAAGTAGTCTCGATTGAATTCTTTGGCGCCGCTTCCTCCAAGAAGCGGCGCTTTTCTTATCCGGTGTTGTCTTCTTCCTCCGGGAAAACAAGTACAATAGAGCCAAGAAGGAGCAATCTTAGCCATGGATCCGAACGACCTCAACCGATACGGCGTCTATCAGATTTACCCGATTTCCTTTCAGGACAGCAACCATGACGGCAAAGGGGACCTGAGAGGAATCCTTTCCCGTCTCGACTACCTAAAGAGCATCGGCGTCCATACGATCTGGCTCTCCCCGATTTATGCGTCCCCGATGACGGACATGGGCTACGACATTTCGGACTACAAGGCCATCAACCCGATGTTCGGAACCATGGACGACTTCGATGCCCTGATGGCCGAGACCAAGAAGCGGGGCATGAACGTCCTGATGGACCTCGTCATCAACCATACTTCCGACCAGCATCCCTGGTTCCAGGAGGCCTTGAAGAATCCGGACTCCAAGTACCGGGACTTCTACTACTTCCGCAGGGGCGTGAAGGGATCCTATCCGAACAACTGGACTTCCTCGTTCACCGGGCCGGCCTGGACGAAGGTGCCTAAGGAGAAGGACCTCTACTATCTCCATATCTTCGGCGAGCACCAGCCGGACCTCAACTTCCATTCCGAGACACTGATTCAGGAGATTGAATCCATCCTCCGGTTCTGGCTGGAAAAAGGCGTCGCCGGCTTCCGCTGCGACGTCATCTCCTGCATCTACAAGGAGTCCCTCGAGGACGGGAAGCGACATCTTCCCGGCACGCCGGTCGGAAGCGAGCACTACATTGCGACCGAGGGCTGCCACCGGATCCTCCAGCGCTTCCGGAAGGACGTCCTGGATTCCTACCATGCCGTCCTGATCGGCGAGTGCCTCGGGGCGACCATCGAGAACATCCCGCCCTTCTTAGCCAACCACGAACTGGACACGTTCTTCTCCTTCGAACACGCCAACCTGAACCAGAAGAAGGCCAAGGAGCTCTGCTCCTATTCCGCATTCCGGAAGGTGATCCTCAAGTGGCAGACTCAGGTCGTCAACAACGGAGTCTACCTAGAGAACCACGACCAGCACCGGTCCATCAACAAATACCTGGTGCCGGGCTATGAGAAGATCGGGGCCAAGATGCTGTTAACGATGATCTATACCTTGAAGGGCGTTCCCTTCGCCTTCGAAGGCGAGGAGATCGGGGCCGTCGACTATCCGAAGGGATCCTTCGGCGTCCAGGACTCGAAGGACATCGTCACGACGTCCGTCTTCAAGCTGGCGACCCAGAAATACCATATGCCGAAGCCGACCGCCGAGATTCTGGCCCTCCACTTCGGAAGGGATTCTTCCCGGGCCCCGATGGCCTTTAACGGCAACGAAGGCCACGGATTCACGGACAACTCGGTCACTCCATGGCAGAAGTTCAACCCGACGTCGGACTCGATCAACGTGGAGAACGAAGAGGGGGATTCGGATTCCGTCCTTACTTTCTATCGGAAGATTGTCTCTATGCACCAGGAACTGGAGCCCCTTTGGAGAGGCGAGATCCGGTTCGTGGAGTCGAAGAAGAAGATTCTTGGATACACGAGAACGTATAACGGAAAATCCCTCCTTGTCCTGCTGAACCTGACGCCAAGCACCGTCAAGGTACGGAAGGTTCTTCGGGACTTCGAGCTGACCTCGCTTCTTCTCGACAACTATGACATCCTCGGTCCTTCCGACCGGATGCGCCCCTACGAAGCGAAGATCCTCGAACTGAAGTAACGACAAAAAGGCGCCTCGGATGCTCCTCCGGCCGGAGAGCTCTGAGGCACCTATCTCGGTTTCAGGCCTTCTTCGTCCGGTAAAGAACGAGATAGAGAACGAACAGGACGAGGAAGTAGATGCCGTAGAGGTACAGGCCGAAGCCGGGGACGAGGTTCGTTCTCTCTAGGGTGAGGAAGAGCGCGAAGAGAACCGAAAGGACGGCGTTTGTCCCGAGCAGGACGAGAGCAAGAATCCGGCTTCTCTTCCTCCTTTCCTTCTCCTTGGTGACGAAGGCGGCAAGGGAAAGAAGGAAGCCGAGTGCGGAGAGGACCAGGGCGAGAACGAGGACGAATTCCGCCCCGTAGAGGTAACCTCCGGCCTCTAAGAAGACGAGGGAGGAGTAGCCCGAGACGGGCTTCCTTCCGGAATCGTTGACGGAGAAGAGAAAGGGAGCCAGGACAAGAAGATAGGAAAGGGCAAAGGACAGGGCCAAGGTCCCGTCCAGAATCGGCGCCTTCTCCTCGATTTTCTTCTTTCGCTCCGTGGGCAGTGTCTCCGGTTTCATCTCGTATAATAGTAACATCGAAAGAGAAAAACGCAATGAGCTACGAAAGACGGCGGGCATCCTGGATCGGAAGGCTGCTGGAGGGATTCCTCTCCGGCTTCTTCTCCCTCTTCCCGCATTTTCCGGGAAAGCGGATCGAGGAGACGGTGGGCTATTCCCTGGACGGCAAAGTTCCGCTTTATGGTCTTGGCTTCGTCCTGGCTTTCTGGGTGTTCTTTCGGATTCCTTTCCCTCTCCTGATCCAGGAATATCCTTACGCCGTCGAGGTCTTCCTCCTCTCGGGCATCGTCTCAACCCTTCTCACGAGCCTTGTCGCCTTCTTCCGGGCCCGGGGAAGACAAGGCGTCCTAAACTCCGTCCTGGCCTTCCTTTTCGGTGCCCTCTTCTTCGCCTTCTTCCATTTCTTCCCTTACTCGAGGCTCTCCGTCTATTCGGACCAGATGAGCTTCTTAGCCCTGATCTCCGCCCTCTTAGCGCTTAGCGGGGTGCTGGAAGGTTTCTTCGGCCTCTCCGTCTCGAGCGTCCTTGTCGCCTCCGCTTCCTTCCTCCCCTTGGTGGAGCAGACGTCCTCCCTCCTGAGGCTGGAAGGACTCAAGAATAAGCAGAACCTCCTCTTCCTCGGCTTTCTCTTCTTCGCTCTCTTCCTCGGCCTGATCCTCGGCCTCCTTCTTTCCGAGCAGCGGAAGAAGGACAGCCGGGCGAAGGAGGCCTTCTTCGTCGGCTTTTTCCTTCTGGCCCTCGTCTTCCAGATGCCGAAAGTCCTTCATCCGGATATCCTCTACACCGACGTCACGGAGGAGGACTATCTCTGGATTCAGACGATGGTGATCACGCTTTCCGGCCTCCTGCCTCTCCTTCTCTCCCTCGTCTTCGCCGCTCCCTACCTAAGGAAGGAAGACCCGGAGCACCCGCTCGGAGTCAACCGGACGTTCTCCCCTTCCGACATCCGGAAGGAAGACTTAAGGAAGGGTCTAAGAAAGGAGCTCTCCCGATGAGGCTGGACCGTTTTCTCTCCCTGCACGGGTTTGGTTCCCGGAGGAGCAGCAAGAAAGTCATCAGCGACGGCCGTGTCTTCGTCAACGGGGCGATGACGACCCAGAACGAGATGCAGATCTCGACGAAGGACCGGATCGAGGTAGACGGGAAGGAGATCGAGAACGTCCCGTACCTCTGCCTTTTGATGAACAAGCCGCAGAACTACATGTGCTCCATGATCGACGAACGCTATCCGTCCGTCCTGAGGCTCGTTCCGGAAATCTACCGGAAGCAGGTGCGGCTCGTGGGGAGGCTGGACGCCGATACGACGGGGCTTCTCCTTCTGACGGACAACGGCGTCCTCAACGCCCGGCTGACCAACCCGAAGTACCACGTCGAGAAGACCTATGCCGTCACGGTGAACCATATCCTGAAGCCGGAGCTTGTCCCGGCTTTCGCCAAGGGCGGAATCGACCTTGGACAGGGCGACGTCGCCGACACGAGCCGACTCGTCGTCCTCGACGAGAACCATGCCGAGCTGACCGTCCACGAAGGGAAGTACCACGAAGTGAAGCGTCTCTTCGGGAAGTTCGGCTACGATGTCGTCGCCCTGAAGCGGATCTCCTTCGGACCGGTGAAGCTCGGCGACCTGAAGGAAGGGACGATCCGGAAGGCGACGGAGGAGGAATACCTGTCCCTCGTGGAAGCGACAGGGCTGAAGAAGGAGGAAACGCTCTTATGAACGTCATCTGCCCGAGATGCGGAAAGGACCATACGTCGAGCTTCGTCGACACGAAGCTGGGCACGCACGGCTATTACTGCGAGGACTGCCGGAAGGACTTCGGCGTCGACGACGGGAAGAGCCTGAAGGCGCTAGAGGAGGACGTCGCCTCCCTCGTCTACGTCCGGCATTTCCCGGACGGGACGACGGAGAAGATGACCTTGCTCGTGGAGGAAGGAAAGAAAGCGACCCTCTACCTCGAACGGGCCCAGGGAAAAGAACGGGACGTCTTCGACCCGATCGACTTCGAGGAATTCCTTCCGGGTTTCCTCTCCCTGCTCTTCGAGAGATGCTTCCTCCTGGACTGGCCGGACGAAAGCGGCGAGGCGTTAGCCGGAGACGACTCCTATACGATCGAAGTTAGCTACCGGACAAAGAGCCATCCCTTCCTCTCCAAGAAGGGATCGAAGGTGCTGCCGGTCTATACGAAGGTGCTCGACCAGGTCATCGGTTCCCTCTTCGACGCCCGGAAGGAGAAGGAGTGACATGGAGAAGAAGATCAAGAGCGTCACCTTCTGGAAGCGGGACCCGCTCGACGTCAGCCACCTAGAGACGCTGACGGTCCTCTTCCGGGACGACGGGACAAGCGTATGGACGAGGGAAGGAAAGAAGGAGCAGAAAGGGAAGGAAGAGACGGCCTCCTTCCTCCTTACTTTGAAAGCCCTTTCTTTAGAGACGGCTTCCGAAGGCTACCGCGCCTACCTCTACGAGGAGGACCCGGGCGACTATCGTCTCCACTTCTTCCTGGTCCTAAGGTATACGGACGCGACCTACCTGGCCCTACCGGGGCTCAATCCGAACCAGCAGCCGAAGTACAAGGAGATTCTCCGCTTCTTCGAAGGCTACGGCATCCGTTAGCCACAAAAAAGAGCCGAGTTACACGGATTCAACAATCCGGTCTCGGCCCTTTTTTTCTTCCCGTCCAGGCTCTTCCCGTCCCGGCTCGCAACGACGTTCGACCACGTCCCGACGGAATATTCCGTTCATCCCTTCCCGAAGCGTCCCGGATCGGCCCGTAACGACTCGTCCCGAAACGGCCCTTTCCAGATTCGATTGATGGAACGTTCCAAGCGCCCAAGCACGGCTCGGTGAAATCCCGACGGCCCGTCTTGGATTCGGCTCGAAACCGTCTCAACCGACTCGTCACGTCCCGTAACGTCCCGACCCTCGGTTCCACTCCTCCGGAACCGGTGCCCCGATATCCCGTGCGCACGGTCGACACGGCTCGACCACGTCCCGAAACGGATCATCTCGTACACGTGGGAATCAAGGAGATTCTTCGGCATACAGGCCAAGTCTCGTCTCAGCTTCCTCATCTAGTCAGCAACTAGGGGTGGGTTGAGCAACGAATTCCTACTCTTCGTGAAGAGGCCTAGTCGAAAGAATCTGGTGCACATCGTCTCTACCCGTCGCTTCCCGTCTCTTCCCGTCCCGGATGAAAGGGTTCGTCCCGAAGACGTACCGTCACTTCCCGTCTATATCATGGCCAATGATATACAGAGAGGCAAAAGGAAGAGGAGCGAACCTTCACTTCTCTTCAGTGGTTTATGGATAAACGGTAGGGATGCCGCTTAGAAGCTGTACTCTTTCGTCAACTTCTCGAAACCGGCGACGGCTTCCTTCTCATCCGGCCCTTCGCAGATGATGGTGAGAGTCTCACCCTGACCAATGGCGGAGATGGCGAAGACGTTCATGATGGACTTGAGATCACATTCTTCTCCGTTCTCTAGCACCATCTTGATGTTGCACTTGTGGTGGTTTGCCTCCTCCACAAGCTCTGCGCTAGACCGGGAAGTCAGGCCACTCATGTTGTTGACTTTGATCTTGAATGTTGCCATAGGTTTCCTTTCTGCACCCATATTATAATCAGTGAGGTAAGCGTTTACAAGGGAAGACGTTATTTTTTGGAAGAGATGCTTTTTCTTCGCCTTCCGACTTGCACCGTGACTCGTCCGGGAAGGAAGTGCTTTTGAATCCCGAACGCCGGTATTATACGGCAGAAAATCCCGATGAATAAAGAGGTTTGCAACTTTTTAAGGAAGCTTTTCCTGAGACGTGGCGGCCTGGAATGAAACCTCCCTCCTTTGCGTTATAATACGTACAATTCTGGTGCTTGAAACTCAGCTGCCAGACGAAAGGCCTTATTTATGGACGAAACCAAGAATCTCCCGTCGGATACGAAAAAAGAAATCGTCATGGACGGCATGCGGCCGACCGGGAAACTTCATATCGGACATTATGTCGGTTCCCTCAAAAGGACGGTGGAGCTTCAGGACTCCGGAAAGTACGACGAAATCTATGAGATGATTGCCGATACCCAGGCCCTGACCGACAATTTCGGCGTCCCCCAGAAAGTGCGTGACAACGTCCTGGAAGTCGCCCTGGACTACCTTGCGGCGGGCCTGGACCCAGCCAAGACGACGATCTTCGTCCAGAGCCAGGTCCCGGAGCTCTTCGAACTAACCTGCTATTTTCTTGACCTCGTGACGCTCTCTAGGCTGGAGCGGAACCCGACCGTCAAGAACGAACTCGCCCAGAAGGATTTCGGCGAGTCGATTCCGGCGGGTTTCCTCTGCTACCCGGTCAGCCAGAGTGCGGACATCACTGCCTTCGACACGGATCTCGTCCCGGTCGGAGAGGACCAGGCCCCGATGATCGAACAGTGCAATGAGATCGTCCACAAGTTCAATTCCCTCTACGGGAACGGAAAGGAAATCCTCCATCCCTGCAAGATTCTGCTTCCGGAAAACAAGGCGGCCTTACGTCTTCCGGGCACGGACGGGAAGGCGAAGATGAGCAAGTCCCTTGGAAACTGCATCTATCTCAGCGACGACGCAAGGACCGTCGAGAAGAAGGTGTCCACCATGTTTACGGATCCGCTTCACCTGAAGGTCGAGGACCCCGGCCACACGGAGAACAACCCGGTCTTCATCTATCTGACGGCCTTTGCCAAGGACGAGCACTTCCAGCGGTTCTGGCCGGAGTTCAAGAACCTGGACGAACTGAAAAAGGCCTACGAGAAGGGCGGATTAGGAGACGTGCCGGTCAAGAAGTTCCTGGCCCAGGTTCTCAACGACGTCCTCGATCCGATTCGAAAGCGGAGGAAGGTCTACGAGTCCGACATCCCTGCCGTCTACCGAATCCTAGAGGAAGGAAGCCGGAAGGCGGAGGAAAAAGCGAGGAACACCGTCCGGAGGGTCGAGCGTGCGCTCGGCGTCGACTACTTCTCGGACCGCAAGTTCATCGAAAAGCAGAAGAAGGCCTACCAGAAGGCACACCGTCAGGAAGAGGCCATGCAGGCCTACCTGGCGAAGCAGAAGAAGTAAGGTCAGTCCCGGCTCGGAAGCGAGCCGGGATTTTTCGACGTTCCGACCAGGGTCTCGTCAAAGCGGAGGGCGAGGAAGTCGCCGATGGCCATTCCGGCTTTCGAGGAGATCTTCGACGTCCTTCCGAGGCCTATGACCAGCGGGTCGATGAACCGCTTCTTGCTTTTTACGACGATGCCGAAGGGCGAGGGCTCGTAGGAGGTCTCGACCCGGTAAAGGCCCCGGTACCAGGACCAGAGGACGGCCGTCCTCGGATCCTGTCCAAGCTTAGCGATGACCGGCTCCTCGGTGGTGTAAAGGTCTTCTTCCGTTAACACCTTCCAGCGGATTGCCTTTAAGACGATCCGGGCCAGAGCCTCCATGCCGTAGCGGTCTTCGCTAGCGCAGTAGACGCGGGAGTTCTTCAGCGTGGTCAGGGTAAAGAATTCCGCTAGGCCCGGATCCTGGAACGCGATCTCCTTCACCCCGTCCTCGTTCTTCGTCAGAACCAGGTCCCGGTAGAGCGCCTCGACTTCGTCCAGGCTGGCATAGCCATAGTTCAGGAAGTTCGACAACGTGTACTCCAGCCGGTCGGACGAAAGCCGGGGCGAGTCGTTATCGGCGATCGGATAGCGGTGATAGTCCGAGACGTCGTCCGTCGTTAGGCCGAGAGCCGAGAGTCCTTCCTGGATGACCGGATCCTCGTCGATGATCCGGGCCGTGAAGGCTTCGGTCGCTTCCTGCTTCTGATAGTCGCCCCTCAGGAAGTCGATGACATGGGCGAAGCAAGGCGTGGCGATATCATGGAAGAGGCCCGAAAGGATCTCCTTGGGCTGTTCCGAGAAGCGGCCGAGGATCAAGGCGACGCCAAGGGAATGGCGTAGGCGGGAGTACTCCTCGAAGTCCTGATAGAAAGGAAAAGAGGTGTACTCCATGCCGCAGTGCATCCCGACGCCCTTTAGCCGCCTCAAGGCCGGGCTGAGAAGGAAAGACTCCGGAAAAGGCATCCGGACATAACGCGAATAGAGATCCAGGAGATCGTTCTCCGACCTCCGGAAGGAAATTCCCTGGGGAAGTTGCATAGGCTCATTATAGGCAAGAGCCCCTCTTCTTGCACTCTTCCCGGCGAAGTCGGTATAATGGTCTCACCATCGCGACGGAAGTCGCCGAACCTGGTCAGGACCGGAAGGTAGCAGCCATAAGGTCGAGGACCGTGTGCGGTGGCTTTTTTTCACGACATGAACCGCACGGACATTCCCCAGGTGATGAAGGCGTTAGAGGAGGAGAGCGAGAAGGCTTTTTCGGAGCAGGAAATCCCGGTCTCGGCCGTCCTGCTTCTTAAGGACGGCACCCTCCTTCGAGACCATAACCGCTGCGAACAGAAAAAGAACCCGCTCTGCCATGCGGAAATCGAGGTCCTGAACCAGGGGTTCCGAACGTCGAAGTACCTCAAGGAGGGCGTCCTCTTCGTCACCTTGGAGCCTTGCCTCGCCTGTCTCGGCGCCATTCTCAAGAGCGGCGTCTCCGACCTCTACTACGACCTCAGCGACGAGAAGGAGGGGGCTTTCAGCCACTATCACGTCTTTGCCGACGACCGGCTGAGGATCCACCGGTTCCTCGACCCGGTCGCGGAAAAGCGCTACGCCGCCTTCTTCCTCTCCCTGAGGGAGAAGAAGACTTCCTAGGCCCCGCCCTGTGCTAAACTGATTCGGACATGAAACGTTTCCGGAATCCGGTTCTTTCGGTCATTGACCAGAAGTTCCTCTAGCCTCCTTCCCTTCGTCCTGATGCAGGACTTTTTTCCGGTTCGTATGAAAAGAATGGAGGAGATTTCCTTATGGCAGAGAACTACATGCTGGAACAGCTGAAGACGATGAAGAAGAGACTGACGGATATCGACGCGCTCCTTTCGGAGGGAACGCTGGACATCCCGACTATGACCAAGCTGAGCAAGGAACGGGCGGACCTCGAGGAACCGGTCGAGATGTACGACCAGCTCTTGAAGATGACCGCCGACCGGAACGACGCGGAAGCCATGATGAAGGATCCGGATCCGGAGATTCAGGAGCTCGGCCGTTCCACCTTCGACGAGATGACGAAGGGCATCGCCGAGAAGGAAGAGCAGATCAAGATCGCCTTGCTTCCGAAGGACGCCAACGACGACAAGAGCGTCATCATGGAAATCCGAGGCGCCGCGGGAGGCGACGAAGCCAACATCTTCGCCGGCGACCTTTTCCGGATGTACAGCCACTATGCCGATAAGCAGGGATGGAAAATCCAGATTCTGGACAGCGACCCGACCCCGCTCGGCGGCTTCTCCCTGATTTCCTTCAAGATTCACGGAAAGGGCGTCTATTCGAAGCTGAAGTTCGAGAGCGGCGCCCATCGGGTCCAGCGGGTCCCGGTCACGGAGGCGAACGGACGCATCCAGACTTCGACGGCGACCGTCCTGGTCATGCCGGAAGTCCAGCATGTCGAGGTGAAGATCAACCCCGCCGACCTGAGGATCGACACCTACCACTCCTCTGGCGCCGGAGGACAGAACGTCAACAAGACGGAGTCCGCCGTCCGGATCACTCACATCCCGACCGGGATCGTCGTCTCCTGCCAGGTCGAGCGGGACCAGCTCGCCAACAAGGAGACCTGCATGGAAATGCTGCAAGCGAAGCTTCAGGCGAAGCAGGATGCCGAGATGGAGGAGAAGATCGGCGGAGAACGCCGGCTGAAAATCGGAACCGGCGAGCGGAACGAGCGGATCCGGACTTATAACTACCCGCAGAACCGAGTCACGGACCACCGGATCGGCTGGACCTCGCTGAACCTTCCGAAGGTCATGGACGGAGACCTGGACGACCTGATCTCGGCCTTGAACGAAGCCCACCAGAAGGACCTTCTGGAAGAGGAGACGGAGAGGATGAAGGAGGCTCTGGCCAACAAGGAAGAAAGCAAGTAGGGGATGACCTACCTTTCTCTCTTCCGGGACCTGTCCGAGGCGAAGGTGCCTCTTTCCGACATCCGGACCTTTTTCGAGGGCGTCTTAGGTAAGCCGCTCTCCGTCATCGGGACGGAGGGAGACAAAGAGGCTCTTTCCGAGAAAGACTACCTTCCCCTAAAGGAGAAACTTTTAGAGGGCTACCCGGCCGTCTATCTCGCCGGCAAGGACCAGATCCGCGGACTGGTCTATTTCCTGACCCCGGACGTCCTGGTTCCCCGGACCGAGACGATCGACTTCGTCTACGGAACGCTGAAGGAAGAGAAGCCGGAGCCATCCTCCATTCTTGACTTATGTACCGGAAGCGGATTTATATCCATCAGCCTAAAGTCCCTTTTTCCAGAGGCGAAAGTAACGGGTAGCGACATCTCCGAAGCGGCCTTACGCCTCGCCCGGAAGTCCGCTGCAGCGAACCATCTGGACGTTTCCTTCGTCCGGAGCGACTTTCTTGCCTCCGTCGAGGGAAGCTACGACTGGATTGTCTCCAACCCGCCTTACATCGAGACGTCGAATCCGGACGTCGACGCGCCGTTTGAGCCGGCTTTGGCGCTCTATTCCGGGCCGAACGGCCTGGACAGCTACCGGGCCATCTTCCCCCTTCTTCTTTCCCACCTGAATCCGGGCGGGAAGGCGTTCTTCGAGCTGGAAGCCAGCAATGCCCAGAACGTGCTTACCCTCTTCCGTTCCTTCGTCCCGGCGGAGAAGGCAAAAGCCTCCTTCCTCCTCGACATGGAAGGAAAGAAGCGATATCTCCGGGTCGACCTTACTTCGTGTCTGGCTTAGCGCCGGTCCACGTCCTTCCTTCCGTGATCAGGGTGGTCAACATCGCCAGGATCATCACCGCCAGAAGCAGGATCAAGAAGAGTGGCGACAATTGCTCCTTATTGACGCAGAAAAGGCAGCACAGGGCAAAGAAGATTCCGTTGTAGTAATAGAGATATTTGAAGTCCCCCGGGAAGTAGACGGAGGAAAACAGAGCTAGGGTGAGGAAGACCAGGCCAAGGACGAAGGGAATCGTCATCGGGCTCGTCGAGAGTGTCCCCTTGCCTCCGAGCCGGATGAGGTAATAGAGGGCGACGATCCAGAATATGACGAGGGTTACGGTCCTCGCCCAGCGGGACAGCTTGATCCGCTTCATCCAGGACATGACGAAGTCTCCGCCCTCCTGACTGATTTTCTCGATGGACGTCTCGACGTCCGGATTGATGTCCATCCCGTTGAGGAAGTCATGGAACGTATTTGCATTCCCGTGCTCGTCGAAGGCGCCTTTCCCTTTCCGATATACGTAGAAGAAACGAAGAGCGAAAGCGAGATTGACGAGGAAGCCGAAGGCGCAGTAGGCAAAGTCGGTCCAGAAGAAGGGGGCCGGATTGAAACGCCGTTCGATGCCAGGAAGGTCGGTCCGCTGGAAGTAAGGAGAGTAGACAAGCAGGGTCGCTCCGGACTCGAGGAAGTAGAACAGCGTGGTCTTGATAGGCTTGTAAAGGGTGAAGAGTCCCGTTCCTAGGACGATGCCTAGGACCATCAGGGGAGGAAGGACGTTTCCGATGTCGGAGTAGTTCTCCGTGTGATAGAGGATGATGCTCGGCAGGATGAGGGAGAAGACCATCGAAAGGAAAACGAGAATCCGGTTCCCGATGTCGACCCGGGTGACGAACTGGATGAACCGCCGCATTCTCTCTCGAAGCTCGCTCATAGGCTTCATTATAGGGAGGAAGGAAGAGGGGAAAAACGGTTTTCCGGACGAATTCTAGCCTCCTTCGCCTTCTTTTTCCTCGGCAGGGAAAAAGAGGGGGAAAAGGAGGGCGCCAGGCCGGGGGAAAGCCATCTCCCTGTGTTAGAATAAGACCACGAGGAACGGTGCTTTGGCTTATCAGGCCTTATATAACAAATACCGCCCCCAGACCTTCGACGAGGTCGTCGGGCAGAAACCTATCGTCCAGACGCTGAAGAATGCCCTGAAGGAAGGAAAAATCGGGCACGCCTATCTTTTCTGCGGGCCGAGGGGAACGGGTAAGACCACGATGGCCCGCCTCTTTGCCAAGGCCTTAGACTGCAAGGAAGGAGTCGGGCATCAGTGCAACGCCTGCGACTCGTGCCGTCTCATCACGACGGGCGACCATCCGGACGTCATCGAGATTGATGCCGCCTCCAACTCCACGGTCGACAGCGTCCGGCAGCTGATCGACAACGTCTCCTACCAGCCGGTGATGTCTCCCTACAAGGTCTACATCATCGACGAGGTCCATAACATGTCGAACTCGGCCTTTAACGCCTTGTTAAAGACGCTCGAGGAGCCGCCCTCGTTCGTCGTTTTCATCCTGGCCACGACCGAGCCGCAGAAAATCCTGCCGACGATTCTCTCCCGGGTCCAGCGGTTCGACTTCTCCAAGGTCTCGAAGGAGAATCTCGTCCAGAACATGGCCCGGATCCTGAAGAAGGAGGGCATTGCCTTCGAGGAGAAGGCACTAGACACCCTCGCCTCCCTTTCGGACGGCGGGGTCCGAGACTCCCTTTCCCTCCTCGATCAGCTGGTCAGCTATTCCGGAGAGAAAATCACCAACGAGGACGTCAACCAGCTTTTCGGCCTGCTTTCGACGGACGAAGAGCTTTCCCTGCTGAGGAACATCGAGCAGAGGAAGACGGACGAGGTGCTGACCGATGTCCGTTCCCGGTACCAGAAAGGTGCCGACCTCCTTCATCTTCACGACGACCTGATCGCCCTGGAGAAGGACCTTCTCGTCTACCAGACGACGAAGGACAAGTCCCTCCTTCAGCGGCTGAGCGTCGAGCAGGCCGAAAGCTTCCCGACGGCGCCGAGAGACCACCTCGCCTACCTGGAGTCGCTGATGGAAAGCCGGCGCGGATATCGGAACGCCGACAGCGTCTTAAGCCAGTTCGAACTCTCCCTTCTCGACCTGACGGTCGGAGGCGGAACGCAGCCGAACGTCCTTTCGATGCCGGCTCGGAAGGAAGGTGCCGAAAGAAGAGGCCCGGCAGCAAGTCCGAAGTCCGCTCCCGTCGAAACCCCCGCCCCTGCCGAAAAGAGGTTTGCCAGCCGTCCGGTCGAAGTGGCTTCCTCGGCCCCGAAGGCGGACGTCTTCCAGGGAAAAGAAAAGAAGGACGAGCCGATTACCTACACAATTCCTGACCTCGTGAACCTGATGCGGAAGGCGACGGCACCGGAGCAGGTCGCCGAGCGGAAGAACCTGACGAAGAACTGGGCGAAGCTGAAGGAACAGTTCGACTCTCCGGAGGGGTTCTATGCCAAGCCGCTCTTTGACTGCCGTCTCCATCTTCTCGGCGAGAAGGACATCCTTCTTCTCTCCGGCGTGGTCCCGCTAGACATCGAGACCCTCATGAAGAAGTCCGCCCAGCCTCATCTCCGGAAAGTGATGGAAACCGCCTTTGGCAAGCCATACCATGTCCTGACGATTCCCCGGAAGGACTTCACGGAAGCGTTCGAACGGTTCCGGACCGGAGATATCCCGCAGGCCGAACCTCATTTCGACTTCGGCGAGGAGGAGAAGAAGACCACCTCGACCGATTTCTTCAACGAGCTGACGCAGGATTAACCAAGGAGGTGCCTATGGCCGACGACAACGAAAAGAAGAACGATCCGAAGGATGCCGGAGACGAGAATCTGAACAAGGCCAAGATGGCCAGCGAGTTCCTGAACGTTCAGAACAAGCTCAGCGACTACCAGAAGAAGTACGAGGCGCTGTCCAACAAGGTCTTCACCGGACGCTACAAGGGCGTCACCCTTCAGATGCGGGGCGACTACCTCATCGTCGATGTCAAGATCGACCAGTCCGTCTACGAGACGGCCTCCAAGTCCGCCATCGAGCAGTCTTTCCTCATCTGTGCGACGAACCTCCACAACGCCATCGGCCAGGAGCTGACCTCCCTGAAGAACGAGCTTCAGCAGAACATCGGTCTCTCCGGCATGCAGATTCCAGGATTCTAGACGATGAAAGAGATTCCCACCGTCGAAGAACTCACCGCCTGCTTTCGTCAGCTTCCGGGAATCGGAAGCAAGACGGCCGAGCGCTTAGCCTATGCGACACTGAACCTCACCAGCGAGGAGAGGGCTGCTTTCGAGAGGGCCCTCGAAGACGTCGACAAGAAGGTCCACCGATGTCCCAACTGCGGCCTCTTCTATGAGGACGTCTGTCCGGTCTGCTCAGACCCGAGCCGGAATCCGAAGCAGGTCCTGGTGGTCAGCCAGTCGAAGGACATCTACTCCATCGAGCGGACGAAGAGCTACCACGGGACGTACTTCACCCTGAACGGGACGCTCTCGATGCTGCACAACCGGACTCCGGAGGAGATCGGGATTCCGCGCCTGATCGAGCGGATCGAGAGGGACGGGGTCGAGGAAGTCATCCTCGCCCTGCCGACGGACCTGGACGGCGAGACGACCGCCCTCTATCTTCAGAACCGGCTGAAGGGGACGAAGACAAGGCTGACCCGGCTCGCCTACGGGATTCCCGTCGGGACGAACCTGGAATACCTGGACAACCAGACGATTGCCCAGAGCCTGGAAGGACGGCGGGACGTGTCCCAGGAGAAGAAGGACTTACCGGGAGGAGACAAAGAATGAGCGAACAGAAAAAAGGCGTCTTCCTTTCCTTTGAAGGCTGCGACGGCTGCGGGAAGACGACGGTCCTGAAGCATGTGGCCGAAGAACTGAAGGAGAAAGGCTACGACATCCTTACGACCCGGGAGCCGGGCGGAAGCCGGATTGCCGAGGCCATCCGGAAGATCATCCTCGACAAGCAGAACACGGCCGAGGACCCGAGGACGGAAGCTCTTCTCTATGCCGCCGCAAGAGCCCAGCATCTCTCCGAGATCGTCCTTCCGGCCCTGAAGGAAGGAAAGATCGTCCTGACGGACCGCTATATCGACTCCTCCCTGGCCTACCAGGGCTATGCCCGGGGGCTGGGAATCGACGAGGTCTATGCCATCAACGACTTCGCTATCCATGGCTTCCTTCCGGACCGCACCTACTTCCTCGACCTTTCGCCGGAAGAAGGACTGGCCCGAATCAAGGCGAACCCGAACCGGAAGGTGGACCGCCTGGACAAGGAGCGGCTGGCTTTCCACCAGAAGGTCTACGAAGGGTACCAGATTCTTCTAAAGAAATATCCCAAGAGGATCCGCGTCATCGACGCCCGTCCTTCCGCCGACCAGGTGGAGAAGGCCGTGCTCGACGACCTGCTTTCCTTCCTCTCGGCCCAGTGAACCGATGGACGAAAGCACCCTGAAGTCCGCCGAGCCTCGGCTCTACCGGCTGTTCGAGAACTCGAGAAAGGCCAACCGCCTGGCCAACAGCTACCTCCTCTACGGAAGCCGGAATGCGCCCTTAAAGGAGACGGCGCTTTATCTTGCCGAGTCCCTCTCCTGCGAGAAGGGCCTTTTCGCCTGCCGGGAATGTCCGAGCTGCGTCCGGTTCGAGAAAGGAATCCGGCCGGACTTCCGCCTCTTGGACGGTAGCGTCACCTCGATCAAGAAGGAGATGGTCCAGTCTCTGGAACAGGCCTTCTCCTACTCCGCCCTAGAGAAGGGACACCGTCTTTCCTACGTCATCCTCCACGTGGAGAACATCACTGACGAGGCCGCCAACGCCCTCCTGAAGTTCCTCGAGGAACCGAAGGCGGGGCAGGTTGCCTTCCTCACGACGACCAACGTCTCCCTCGTCCTCCCGACGATCGTCTCACGCTCCCTCCTCGTCCGGGTCGATCCAATCGACCCGGAAGGATTCCGTCAGAGGCTAAGGGAGACCGAATTTCCTCTCGGAAAGAAGAAATCCCTTCTTTCGGCCGGGGAATGCTATTTTCTTTCCTACTATTCCTCTTCGCTCGAGGAAGCCCAGTCGCTTCTGGATCCCGAGGTCGGCTTTCAGGACGGGTTCGAGAACGCAGAGAGCGTCCTAAACGCCGTCACCCTCTCCTATCCCGCCTTTGAGGACAGCCTGCTTCTTGCGACCAGCCGAATGAAATCCTCTCTATGTTATAATTGGATGATTCGGATTCTTCTCCAGACGTTCGAGGAGAGCGAACTTCCGGTTCCTCCGGACCATCCGTATCCGGATGTCTTGCTGACACTGAAAAAACACCCGGCTTCCGTCCAGAACGGCATCCGGATGCTGAAGGACATTCTCGCCCACCGAGCGCTCAACAACAGCCCGACCTTATCGACCGGCCGTCTCCTCAGGGCGATGAAGGAGGTCTAAGATGACACTTCTTTTAGGGGTCCCTTTCGATTTCCAGGGGATGAGCTACTACCAGACGAACAAGGAAATCCAAGTCGGCGACCTGGTCGTCGTCACGACCGAGCATGGCACGTTCGTCGGCCATGTCGCCAAGGTAAGGACGCCGAGCGAGGAGGAGTCGAAGAAGGAGAACTTTGACGTGCTCTTCCCCCGGATCGACCGGATTGCGACCTTCCAGGACAAGGCGTTCGAGGAGAACGGCCGGACCCGGGCGAAGGAAGTCGTCCAGAAGACCCAAGCCCAGGCAAACAGCCTGAAGCTCGACATGAAGATCCTCAACGCCTACTTTGCCGTGAACGAGCCGAAGGTGCTGATCACCTTTGCGGCGGACCAGCGGGTCGACTTCCGGGAACTGGTCCGGATTCTCAACGGCCTCTTCCACATGAAGGTCGAGTTCCGCCAGGTCGGTCCCCGGGACCAGGCGAGGATTGCCGGAGGAATCGGTCCCTGTGGCCTTCCCCTCTGCTGCTCCTCCTTCCTGACGAAGTTCGACATCATCAGCATCTCCATGGCCAAGAACCAGCTTCTCGCCCTCAACATTCCGAAGCTCTCCGGCCAGTGTGGCAAGCTCATGTGCTGCCTTAAGTTCGAGAACGACGCCTATTCGGCCTTACGGCCGCTTTATCCGAAAATCGGAACGAAGTTCGCCTACCGTTCCTCGACCTACGCCGTCACCGGCCTCAACCTATTGACCGACACCATCACCGCCTACAACGGGGAGAACTATGAGAACTTCACGAAGGAGGAGTTCGAGCGGGTCAAGCAGGGTCTGCCGAAGGAGAAGGAAGTGCCGCTCAGCCAGAACCGGGACATCAACTCGGGTGTCGACCTCTCCGGGAAAGGCATCCAGGACACCAAGCGAAGAATCGCCCAGATTCAGCAGTCCGAGGACCGGAGACAGGCCTCGCTTTCCCAGCATGGCGCTTCTTCCCGTCCTGCCCATGGCGGCAAGCCGAACGGACGTCCGGGACGGAACGCACAGCGGCCGGCCGGAAAGGGCCATCCCAACGCACCCTACGCACAACGGCCGAACGGAAATCCCTCGAACCGGCCGAACAACGGCAACCGGCGCAACGGAAACGGCACTCCGAACCCGAATTACCGGAATTCGCAGCCGCATAACAGCCATAGTAACGGCCGTACGCCTTTCCTTCCTTCCGGCCATGCCAGTAGCTCCGGCTACATCAAGGTCAGCGACATCCAGGACCGTTCCGTTTTGGAGCGGCCGGTAAAGAACAACAAGAAGGACGGAAATGATCCGAAATAGTCCCTTCGAGAAGGAAGGGGAAGGTCTTGTCGCCCTCGTCGCCACCCCGATCGGGAACCGGAAGGACATCACCCTAAGGGCGATCGACTTCCTGAAGGAAGCCGATATCGTGGCGGCCGAGGACACCCGGAACACCGCGCAGCTGCTCTCCTTCTACGGCATCACGAACAAGCGGATGGTTCCGCTCTACAGTCAGATCGAGGCGAAGAACGCCGAGCGTCTGGTCCAGGAAGTCAAGGACAAGAAGCTGAAGCTTGCCTTCTGCAGCGATGCCGGGATGCCGGGAATCAGCGATCCGGGTGCCTTGCTCGTCCAGGCCTGCGAGAAGCTCTCGGTCCCGGTGACCCTTCTTCCCGGTCCGACGGCTTCCCTTTCGGCTCTGGTGCTGAGCGGTTTCGATACGGCGGACTTTTCCTTCTATGGCTTCCTTCCGACGAAGGCGGAGGCCGAGAAGTCGTTCTTGCTCTCCTTAGCCGGACGCCCGGAGACGCTTATCTTCTATGAGTCGCCCAAGCGGGTAAAGAAGACCTTGGAGCGGATGGCGGAGGTCTTCGGGCCGGACCGGGAGGTCAGCCTCGTCCGGGAGCTGACGAAGATTCACGAGGAGGTCCTCCGGGGAAAAATCAGCGAGCTTCTCTCCTCGCTCGGGGAGGAAGTCAAAGGGGAGTGCATCCTCGTCGTTTCCGGAGCGAAGAAGGAATTCCTTGCCGTGACGGACGAGGAGCTGAAGAAGCGAATCAAGGCTGCCCGGAAGGAAGGGAAGAGCGCCTCCGAGGCCGCTAAGGAGATCGCCAAGGAGACCGGACGAAAGAAAAGCGAGATCTACGATCTCGCTCTCACGATCCGCTGAACGTAGCGCGCCGAGGCTTCCTCTGGGAAGCCTTTTTTCTTGGCTATTCGCTCTCTTGCTTCTTGTGGATGTCGTATAAGGCGTCCGTAACGGCCATCCGCTGGATCAGAAGCTTGACGATATGGTCCAGGTTGCTTCCCTCCGTATAGTCAGCCGGCGTCAAAAAGTCGACCCTTCCGTCCTGGAAGAGCTGACGGGCCATCGGCTTCTTTCCGATGCCGTAGACGGCAATCGAGTGACCGCCCTTCTCCCGGATGAGCTTCATGCAGGGAACGTCCGTCAGTCCGTCCGCGATATAGACCATGTCCCGGAAGGGAATGACCTTCTGGTCCTCCGGCACCGAGGCGTTGATGGTCTTGCTGTCGCTGATATCGAGCGCTCCTTTGTTGATCCGGAACAGGAACTGCGTCTTCGTGGTGTAGTTGACGACGCTCTTGGGCCAGACGGCCTTGCCGTTGACGTAGAGGAACTCGCAGGCGAAGATCGCCTTGAACTTCTGGGCGATGGAGGAGCCTTCGATGATCTCCTTGTTGCCGCTGGAGATGACGTAGTGCTCCACCTCCACGCCACAGGCGCTTCCGAAGGCGTTGATCCGGTCAAACCAGCTCTCCACGCCCGGGAAGAACCGGATGTCCTTGCCCATGTTGACGAAGGTGTCCCTCGAGATCGGCAGGTTGTTCTCCTTCGACTTCTCCAGCATCAGGTACATATAGGCGAGAAGCTCGTCCATATGGTTCTCCTTCGCCAACCGGTTGGTCTCATCCCAGAACTGGCCGGGACGGATGTTCAGGGAAGGAATGAACGTATAGTTCTGCATGTCCGTCGTGCAAAGGGTGTGGTCGAAGTCGTAGAGCAGGGCGATGATCGGCGTATGGTTCTTCTTCTCGCTCATCTCGTTACCCTCCTTTTTCTTACTTGACATCATTCTATCGGTTTAAAAGGGAGAAAGAAACGGCAAACGTCCCGAAACAGCCCCTTTTCTTGGTAGAATAGAAGAAAAAGGGGGTTCCTTATGGATTTCCAGTCTTCCTATCTGACGGTCGGTTCCGACCAGGGACTGAAGGTGACCTTATCGACCTTAGGCGCCGGCGTCCGGGCGCTCCACTTCCTCGGCCAGCCGATGATCCTGGAGCTTTCGGACGAGAAGGAGTACCTCTCGGCCGACCAGTTCTTCGGAAAGACCCTCGGCCGGGTCGCCGGCCGGATCCCGGCCCATCCGACCCTCGGCTTGAAGACGCTCTCGCTCGAGGAGGACCCCGGCGAGAAGGACATCGTCCTTCACGGCGGACTCCTTCACTCCCTCTCCTTCCGGGAGTTCCACGCCTTCCTGCAGCATGAGGAGGGAAGCACCTTAGTCACGTTCGAATACGACTCGCCGGCCCTGGAGAACGGTTTCCCGGGCAATCTTAAGGTCCGGATTCTCTACCGCATCCCGGACGAGGGGGACACGATGAAGATCGAGTTCCACGCCCGGAGCGACGAGGATACCTACGTCAATCTTTCGAACCATATGTACTTCAATTTCGCCGGCTCGAAGAACGTCGACGAATACAAGCTCCAGGTCCGGGCGAGCTCCTACTCCCTCTTTGCGAAGGGGACGGAGCTCCCGCTCGGAAAGGGGCCGGTCCCGAAGGCCCTCGACTTCCGGGAAGGCGTCCGCCTGAAGGACGCCCTGGACTTGGCCGACAAGACGATTCCGGTCCATAACTTCGACCACTTCCTCTACTTCGACCGAATCCAGACCGAGGATCCTCAGGCCGTCCTCGAAGGGAACGGATACCGGATGTCCCTCTTCACCGACTATGAAGGACTCAACGGGTACTGCGACGAGTCGATGCAGAAGCGTTCCTTCAAGAACGCGCCGGACCTCCTCTACCGGAGAGCCCTCGCCCTCGAGCCGGAGAAGGCGAACTGGCCTCTGGAAAACCTTCTTCTCCCGGCCGGGAAGGAATACGTCCACTTTGCCGCCTACCGCTTCGAGAAGCTTACGGATCCGAGAAGGGACTGAGGAAGCCGGCCTTAGGCCCTCTCTCTTCGGCCGGAAGGAGGAACCTCCTTCCGGCTTTTGTTTCTTTCCAACCGAAATTAGCACTTCCCACTTGAATTTGCTAATTCGGCCTTTATAATAACCTTGCGGAACGAAAAATGCCGTCATCCAACAAGGAGGAAATCATGATCAAGCCTTTACGTGATTACGTCGTTCTGGAAAAGGTTCCAGAAGAGAAAGAGGTCGGCGGGATCATCATCGCCACGAAGCACGACAATGACTCGGCGGTGGCGAAGGTCATCGCGGTCGGCCCGGGCTACGTCAACGAGGACGGACACAAGGTCGAAGTCCAGTCCAAGATTGGCGACAAGGTCATCTATAAAAAGTATTCGACGACCGACTTCGAAGACAACGGCCGCAAGCTGATGCTCATCCAGGATAAGGACATCCTGGCCGTGCTGGATTAATCGGCTCACCGATAGAAAGGAAAACAAACCATGGCGAAGAAAATCACCTACGGGAAGGCAGCTCGGGACAAGATGCTCCAGGGCGTCGACGAACTGGCGGACACCGTCCGTCTGACGCTGGGTCCGAAGGGCCGGAACGTCGCCCTTGACCGGGGCTACGGCTCGCCGATCATCGTCAACGATGGCGTCTCCATCGCCCGGGAGATCGAGTTAGAGGACAAGGAAGAGAACGCCGGCGCGAAGCTCGTCTACGAAGTCGCGAACAAGACCAACGACGTGGCCGGCGACGGCACCACGACGGCGACGGTCCTGGCTCAGTCGATGATCCACGAAGGCTTTGAGGCCGTCGACCGGGGTGCGAACCCGGTCCTCGTCCGTCAGGGCATCGACAAGGCCTCGAAGGCCGTCAGCGACGCGATTCTGAAGCAGGCGAAGAAGATTGAGACCTCGGCGGACATCGCCGCGGTCGCCGGCATCTCTGCGGGCGACGAGTCCATCGGCAAGACGATTGCCGAGGCGATGGACAAGGTCGGCAAGGACGGCGTCATCACCGTCGACGAGTCCAAGGGCTTCGACACGACCTTGGAAGTCGTTCAGGGCATGCAGTTCGACAAGGGCTACATCTCGCCGTACATGGTGACCGACAGCGAGCGCATGGTCGCGGAGCTGGAGAATGCCTACGTCCTGGTCACGGACCAGAAGGTCAGCAACATCCAGGATCTGCTTCCGCTGCTCCAGGGTGTCGTCGAGAGCCATCGTCCGCTGCTCATCATCGCGGATGACGTGGACAACGACGTCGCTTCGACGCTCATCGTCAACAAGCTCCGTGGCACGCTGAACGTCGTCGCGGTCAAGGCTCCGGAATTCGGCGACAACCAGAAGAACATGCTTCAGGATATCGCCATCATGACCGGTGCGAACTTCTACAGCAAGGATCTCTCGATGAATCTCAAGGATATCACCGTCAACGATCTTGGCTCGGCGAAGAAGGTCAAGGTCACGAAGGATTCGACGACCCTCATCGACGGCGGCGGAGACAAGGCCGCGGTCGAGAAGAGAGTTGCGGAACTCAAGGGCCAGGTCGAGGAGACCAAGTCCGACTACGACAAGAAGAACCTTCAGAAGCGGATTGCGAAGCTCTCGGCGGGCGTCGCGGTCATCCGCGTCGGTGCGGCGACGGAGACTGAGCTCAAGGACAAGAAGCTCCGTCTGGAGGATGCCATCAATGCGACCAGTGCGGCCGTTCAGGAAGGCGTCGTCTCCGGCGGTGGCACGGCCCTGATGGAAGTCTACCGGGAGCTGAAGCCGACCCTCAAGGACGAGAATCCGGATGTCCAGCGCGGCATCAACGTCGTTCTCAACTCCCTGACGAAGCCGCTGCTCCAGATCTGCGAGAACGCGGGCTACGAAGGTGCGGAGATCGTCGAGGAAGAGAAGGCCAAGAAGGGCGATATGGGCTTCGATGCCAAATCTGGCAAGTGGGTCCATATGATGGAAGCGGGCATCATCGATCCGGCCAAGGTGACTCGGACGGCGCTGGTGAACGCGGCCTCCATTGCGGGGCTCTTCGTGACGACCGAAGCGGTTGTCACCGAGCTTCCGAAGCCGGCGGCTCCGGCTACTCCGGCAGCCGGTGCTGGCGAAGACTATTAGTTCCTAGCCAAAAAGAAAGCGGAGCCCGGTTCGGCTCCGCTTTTCCTTTGGCCTTCGTTCAGTGGTCGTAGCGGCTGATTCCGTCGGTATAGGGCTGGTCCGGAAGATAGCCTTCCTCCTCGTCCGAAGGAGAGGAAGTCTGGTGGTTCTTGTCCCGGATCATGGCCTTGTCCTCGCCGGAGACTATGAAATGGCTCTGGTTCTCCTCGAAGTTCGGGCTCGAGGCATGGCCGGTGTACGTTCCCTGGACGGGAACCCGGCTCTTGCAGTAAGGACAGATCCAGTCTTCGTCGGGAATCTCCCGCTTACAGTTCGGACAGGTTTTCATGGCGTCCCCATTATAGGCATTCCTCTCTCCGATAAGGAGCGTTTCGAAGGAAGAAAAGAGAAGCCCAGGGCTTCTTCCGTTCAAGAAGGACTGGTTCCCTTCCTACTTTCCCTCGCAAACTCTTTTCGGAATCCTTATAATAAGGACACGTGCGTGCTATTCCACCAAAGGAGGTCAAACTATGACCGATGAACAGGCGTTAGCGAAGATTCAGGCCTTGGCGAACGAAGAGGCGAAGAATTTCATCCGTCCGGCTCAGATGCAGATCATCTACTCCGAGTCCCAGGCGGACGGAACCACCGACTACTACGTCCTCGGCTCCGATATGCCGAACCTTGTCTACCGGATCTTCGTCTTAGGAAAGGACGATAACTTCCACGAGAACGGCGACATCCGCAACGCCGTGGAGAAGACCCGTCATTTCAACCAGGACATCAAGCCGTCCCTGAAGCTGGTCCCGCCGGCGATTGAGGAAGGCAACGACTACGAGATTCTCGTCGAAAACCCGATGGAGGGTGGCGGCGTCGAGGTCAAGCTGAAGTCGACGACCGGACGGAACCTCACCATGATCGAGGTCTACCGTTACTTCGACTATGTCTCCAAGATTTTCTTCGTCTCCTGCGTCGGGACTTCCTTCGGCGGAAGCTATCTCTTCAGCGTCACGCCGGACAGCAAGCATCTCCGTCTTATCCTCGGACGGGATGAGGCCCTAAAGGCCCGTGTCGACATGATCAACGAGCTCCTTCAGGCCCGTCTCCTTCCGTCCTACAAGACGGTCAAGGCGGCGAGCGAGCTCTTAAGTGGGAACGTCAAGGCTCACATCCAGCTGAAGAACAATGAGGGCGAGACCCAGGACTTCGACTCCACGTTCTGCTACGACGATCCGGAGACGCAGACCCGTTACGCGTTCTTTGCCAACTCCAAGGACGCCAAGCAGGGGATCATCCTCGTCGACGACGTCCTCAACAACAACCGTCTCTATCTTTCCGACCAGTGGACGGAGCAGCAGAAGGCGGCGGTCGACCGGTTCAAGAAGCTGATGACCACCGACCAGGCGGAATTCCAGAAGCACGTCGTCTCCTTCTTTGCGGACGACCTCGACTTCCGCTATGCGGCTTACAAGTCCGGAAAGATCAAGGCAGAGGCGCCGGAAGCACCGAAGCCGGCGGAGGAAAAGCCGGCCGAAGAGAAGCCGGAAGCCAAGTAACCGACGATAAGCTGGGAGGAGGGACCCTCTTCCCGGCTTTTTTCTCGGGCCGGAAGGAGAAAATGCCGTTCCTGGCTTTCTGCTCTCTTTCGACCCGGTCGGGAAAAGGCTATAATGAGGAAAAGGAGAAATGAAACCATGGCGAAACTGAAGGGAACGGTCCTGATGTCCAAGGACGGAAAGCTGCTGCTTCTTTCCGACAATCGGTACTTTATTGCGAAGGGCGAGGCTCAGAACGGAGACGAGGTCGAGTTCGACAGCGACGATGCGCTGCCGATGCCTTCCTACATGTTCGCTATCGCGGCCATGGAGGAAGAGAACCTCGACGACACGCTGGACTTCATCCAGTCCAAGTGGTTCAGCCACAAGCAGGACAAGTAACGTCGGCTTTTCAAGACGGAGCGGAGCCCAACTGGGCTCCGCCTTTTGAGACGGAAAAAGGAGGAAGAACATGAGCTCGAATTCGAAGTCCCTGATCCTGATGATGACCATCTCGGCCCTGATGATCGTCTTTTCCGTGGTCGTCGGCGCCCTGACGAAAAGGCACTGGGCTTCCTTCGTCGCCATGGCGATTGCCCTGGCCGCCTTCCTCTTCTTCCTCATCTCCTACGTTCTGAATGCCAAGTCGGAAAAGAAAGGGAAGGACAAGAAGGATGACCAAGGAAGAAATTAAGGACTCCCTGCTCCACTTCCCCGGAGAATGGGATGCGCTGCTTCAGGATGAGAAGAACCAGGAATATTACAAGAAGCTGGTGGACGCGGTCAGCGAGAAGTACCTGAACGAGGTGACCTACCCTCCTTACTCTCTCGTCTTCCGTGCCCTTTCCCTGACGGCGCCGAAGGATGTCCACGTCGTCATCCTCGGCCAGGATCCCTATTACAACCCGGGCCAGGCGAACGGCCTTGCCTTCAGCGTCTTTGACGGGGTCGCCCTACCGAAGTCCCTTCAGAACATCTACCAGGAGCTCTATTACGAGTACGGAACTCCGATCCCGAAGTCCGGCAGTCTCGACGGTTGGGCGAGACAAGGGGTTCTTCTTCTCAATGCGGCCCTCACGGTCCATCAAGGGGAACCCAACTCGCACGCCGACTTAGGATGGCGGACCTTTACGGACGATGTCCTGAAGGCCATCGACGGGCTGAAGCAGCCCGTCGTCTACCTGCTCTGGGGCAGCTTCGCCCAAAAGAAGGCGGGTCTCATCACCAATCCGGACGCCGGCATCATCAAGACCGCCCATCCTTCCCCGCTCAGCGCCTATAAAGGATTCTTCTGCTCGGACTGCTTCAAGAGAGCCAACGCCTACTTAGTCGCCCATCATCTGAAGCCGATTGACTGGGCGATTCATACGGAGGTCAAACCATGAAAAAGCTTGCCGTCGTCTTTCCGGGCCGCCGCTATTCCTGCGACCGGTCCCTCCTCTATTTCCCGTCCGAACTGATGCGCCTGCGCGGCTACGACATGGTCTACCTCCACTACAACCTTGAAAAGGAGATTGAGGACCCGCGTCCTCTTTCCGTCGCCATCGAGGAATCGTTCCAGGTCTCGAAGAAGGCCTTAGCGGACGTCGACCTCTCCGCCTACGACACCGTCGTCTTTCTAGGCAAGTCCATCGGCACGGTCGTCCAGGGGCGGATTCGGGAAGAGGTAGGTCGGCCGTCCATCCGGATCGTCGACATCACGCCGCTTCCGGAGACGGTGAAGTACTTCGCCCGGGAGGACCTGATTCTCGTCGGGGACCACGACCCGAATTTCCCGGACCCGAACCGGATCCTGACCCACTATCCGAACAACTACGTCTTCCCCTCGTTCACCCATTCCCTGGAGAGCAAGACCAACTACCATCTCTCCATCAAAATCGTCAACGACGTCACGACGATCGTCGACCAGTACCTCCGTTCCTTCGACCCGGTCGAGGAAGAAAGGCAGGATTAATTCTCCGGGCCGAAACGGCCCGGATTTTTCTTTTTCGGAACCGGGAAGGCCCCCTTAGTTCCCTCGGTTCCTATGCTATAATGGACAATATCTCTTAAATAAATTTTGTCATGGCGAGAAAAACGAAGAAAAAACCATTGCCTCCCCAGCAGGAAGGCCAATCGACGCTCGAGATTCAGAAGATTGAAGCGACAGTCGACTCCGCTTACTACTTCCGGAAGAAGCCTTTCTACTCCTTCTGGAAGCGATTCTTTGACCTGCTTCTCTCCGCTCTGGCCATCCTGATCCTTTCTCCGCTCCTCCTCTTGCTGGCCCTGCTCGTCAAATGCACCTCGAAAGGCCCGGTCTTCTATAAGCACCGCCGGATTGGGAAGAACGGCAAACCATTCTCCATGCTGAAGTTCCGGACGATGCGGTGGGACAACCGTCCGATCGAGGAACAGCTGACGAAGGAACAGCTGGAGCAGTACTACACGGAGTACAAAGTCGACAACGACCCTCGGGTGACGAAGTTCGGCAAGATCCTCCGGAAGACGTCCCTCGACGAGCTTCCGCAGCTCTTCAATATCTTCGCCGGCCAGATGAGCCTCGTGGGGCCGAGGCCGGTGACGGAGGCAGAGACGGAGAAGTACGGCATGACCCGGGACATCCTCCTTTCCGTCCGTCCGGGGCTGACGAGCTACTGGGCCTGCCACGGCCGAAGCAACGTCGACTACCAGGAGCGGGTCAACATGGAACTTTACTACATCAAGCACCGGTCGATCTGGTTCGACCTACGCATCCTCTTCCGGACCGTGATCATGGTCTTTAAGCATACGGGCGCCAAATAGGAGGCAAAAACATGGACGAGAAAGAAAACGGAAGCGCTGGCCAGAAAGTCATCGTCTTCGCAGACGACAATAAGCCGAACGGACTGACCTGGGCGAAGTACGGGAAATCGATCCACCGCTACCGGTACTGGCTTCTCGGCTTCACCTTAGTGGGCGCCATCGCCGGCTATCTTTCCGCCGCCCTCATCCTCAACCCGAAGCGGGAGAAGATGAGCCTGACCTTCTCCTACGACATCCCGCTCCGCAAGGACGCCAATAGCGGCACTTCCACGTACTTCGACGGCTCGGCCTTCGACTACCGGGCCATGATCTCGGAAGACAACGTCAAGGCCGTGGCTGAAAAGACCGACAAGGACGGGAACCTTCTCTTCTCCGTGGACGCGGACAAGCTCATCGAGAAGAACGCCCTGAGCGTCACCGAGACAAAAGCGGAGGATGCCTCCGTACCGCCGAGCTATACCCTGACGACGAATCCTTCCTACTTCGCCTCTTCCCGTCAGGCCAAGTCCTTCCTGCAGGCCGTCGCCATGACGCTGGCCGACCAAGCCGAGGAAAAACTTCAAGGCTACCGTCTTTCCAATCCACTGGACTCGATTAACACCCAGACGACGTTCGATTCCGACCTGTCTCTGCTCGATCGCCAGTACCAGCTTCTGGAGAATACGTACACCTCCCTGTCCAGCCGCTTTGGATCGGACGCTTTTATCACGGACACGGATACCGTGGCCATGGCGAAGACGGCCTTCGAGACGAACTACGCCGGTGCTTCTTCGAACCTCTTCCAGGAGATGAAGGCATCGCTCAGCACCAGCCTCTACGTCAAGTTCACGAACACGCCCGAAGGCGTAGAGGCCGCCCTTTCGAAGCTCAACAGACAGCTGGAGAGCAGCAAGGACCTGCTCCGTCAGGAGAATGCCCAGATTGAGAACTATAAGACCGTCTTAGCGACCTACCAGGGCATGAAGTCCACCACGACCGCCTTCGACGACATGACCAAAGCCTACTATCAGGCCATGGAGCAGCGGGAGAACACCCTCACCTACTTCGTTTCCTTGGGCATGAAGCTCGCGGATGATGCGACTTCGTCGGACCGTTATAATCCGGACAAATACGTTTCCTCCGGAGGCGGACGGATTGGCAAGATGAAGGAAGTCCAGAGCGGAAGTGAAGAAGGGAAGGCCTGGGCGAGTGAATGTGCCTCCTTCCGTGACTTGGTGACGACCTATCAGGGCGAGATGAAAGAGTCGACCACGGACGCAGAGAATGCCGTGAAGACCCTCTACGGGAAATACGCCGCGTCGGGCATCCGCTACAACTCGGTGACGGGCATCACCGACAGCGGGCATGTCTCCGGTGCCCTCACGGGACTGCTCGGTGCCGCTGTCGTCTTCCTCGTTGCCTCCCTCATCGGTGGCGGCATCTACGCCGCCCATCCGGAGAACGACACGAAGAAGACGAATACGGAAGAAAAGAAGGCCTAGGAGGCCATGGCCACGAAGACCATGGCTGAGAAGAAGGAATCCCTTCTGGACGTTCTTCTCTTTCTGCTTCTTACTTTTCTCGTTCCGCTTTCGGCGTTCTTTTCCTTCTCCCTCGTGAAGGGTCCGGACGGGACCGGAATCTTCGGCTACGGAATCGTGGAGGGGAAGCTCGCCTCGCTTCCGTTTGCCCTCGCCGTCTTTCTTCTCTACCTCCTCGTCTTTGTCCTTCTCCTCGTCCGTCGCTTCTCCTCCGTCAAAAAGAAGAGCCTCGTCCTCCTGACCGTCCTTGCCGCCTTCCTTCTTCTCCGTCTCGCCGGCATACTCTCCTTCCCGCGGGGAGAGCAGACGTTCTCCTTTCCCGGCCTTAGGGACAGCACGCCGATCTCCTTTGCCTTCGACGTCACGAGGCGTTCCCTTCTCTATTCCGCGCTCAAGGAGACGATGTTCCTCTCCTATCTCTACTTTGTTTTCCAGTACTTTGACGGCTACGGAAAGAAGATGAAGATTGCCTTAAAGGGGATCCAGTTCCTCTACGGAGCGGTCGTCCTTGCCGCCCTGGTCTTTTCCTTCGTCCGGGAATGGAAGGGATGGGAAGAGAACTTCCGGTTCTTCTTCCTGAACGGGGAAAGCTACTGCCCCGGCATCCAATCCTTCACGAGTAATCGGAACGTCTTCGGCTTCCTGCTCTTCATTGCCTTTCTCTCCCTCCTAGCCTCCTTCTTCCAGCGCCCCCGCGTCCCTGTCCTCGTGCTCCTTCTCGGTATCACCTTCTTAGAGCTCCTCCTCGTGTCGAAGACGCCCCTCCTTCTCTCCCTGCTCGCCCTGTTCTTCCTCTTCGTACTCTTCCCCGCCCTGCACGCCAAGGAGCACCCGGCCTACAGCGCCTTCTTCCTGATCCTCCTCGTCGGCGCCAGTGCGTACCTCCTTCTCAACCTCTTCTTCCCGAACCTCAGCCAGCGCCGGGGCCTCCTCCAGTCCCTGAAGGAAACCGTGAACCAGTTCAACACCGTCTCTTCTCGGGCCCGGCTCTGGATCCGGGCGCTCAACATGATGACTGGACCCAAGGAGTGGGTCTTCGGCTATCCGAGCCTCGTCTTCTCCCGTCTGTTCTTCCAGTACGGAGTCGAAACCGGAGAGGAGCCGATAGCGATGGCCCACAACATCTACCTCAAGACCCTCGGCACGGAAGGCACGATCGGCCTCATTCTCTTCCTTCTTTCCTACCTTCTTCTCGCCGTACGGCTCTTCCGCTCCCTCGTCCAGGGAAGGAAGGAAGCCAGCGGCTACCTCCTTTTGGAAGTCCTTTTCCTCTTCTACGGCTTCTTCGAGTGCCGGGGCTTGTTCCTCGACCAGGGCGACCAGGTCATCTTCCTCCTTCTCTTCTACCTTCCGGTCCGGATCTACCTCAAGGATTCCGAAAAGGAACGTCCGCTCTACCTGCTGACCCGACGTCTTATCCCTTCCTCCGGGACGAAAAGTTGCTAAGGCCGCTTTTCTTTAGAATGACGCTTGTCCTTCTCCCTCCTTCCCAAAGGAAGGAGGGAGAGAGGGAAAAATCCGGTATAATAACCCAAGATTCGTCGAAAGGAGCCCACCCATGTACCAGGAACTGCAGAAAGGCTGGATTGAAGTCATCACCGGTCCGATGTTCGCCGGAAAGAGCGAGGAGCTCATCCGCCGCCTGAGAACGTTAAGCTACACGAAGATGAAGATTCTGGCGTTCAAGCCCGTGATCGACGACCGCTATGACAAGACGGCCATCGCCAGCCACGACGGCGAGAAGTACCAGGCTTTTGCCGTCCACGACGTGAAGGAGATGGCTTCCCTCGTCCGGGAGGACACCCAGGTCGTCGCCATCGACGAGGTCCAGTTCTTCGATTCCTCGGTCGTTCCCTTCTGCGAGTCCCTGGCGGATAGGGGCATCCGCGTCATCGTCGCCGGACTGGACACCGACTTCCGGGACGAGCCCTTTGGCCCGATGCCGACCCTGTTAGCCAAGGCGGAGTTCGTCACCAAGCTGACCGCCGTCTGCACCATCTGCGGATGCGCCGCCACGAAGACCCAGCGTCTGATCGACGGAAAGCCCGCCCGGTATGACGACCCCGTCATCCTCGTCGGGGCGAAGGAGACCTACGAGGCCCGGTGCCGGAAGCACCACGTCGTACCGGACAAGCCGAGAGAGAAGCACGAATGAGCCGGAAAAACACCCATACGGGAAAAATCACGGCACCGGAAGAGAAAAACGATCCCGCCCCTCGCAAGGCGCCGTCGGAGCCTCTTTCCACGGAGATTGACGCGACGGCGCAGGATCTCCCGCCCGTCCGTCCGGAGGAGAAGAAGCGACCGTTAGACACCTCGGAGAGCCTTAGGGCGGAAGGGAAGCAGACCCGCTTCCTGAAGTCCGTCGACGAGAAGGAACTGAAGAAGCGGAAGAAGGAGTCCTCCTTCTCCCTTTTCGGGCCGAAGCCGAAGGCGGAAAGCCGGATGCTTCCGGAGGATACGGAGCGTTTCCACCCGAGTCCGACGAAAGGGCTTACCGCGGAGGAGGTCAAACGGCGGGTCGAAGACGGCTTAACCAATGCCGTCCAGGACTCCACGAGCCGGACCTACCGCCAGATTTTCTTCGAGAACATCTGTAATTATTTCAACATGGTCTCCCTGGCCATCGCCATCGTCCTCATCGTCTTCGGCCGCTACACCGAGGCGATGTTCCTCTGGGCGGCCGTTGGAAACACCGTCATCGGCATCGTCCAGGGCATCAAGGCAAAGAAGACGGTGGAGAAGCTGAAGCTGGTCACCGCCCAGAACGTCAAGATCATCCGGGACGGGAAGGCGGAGATCCTCCCTTCGGACCGGATCGTCCTCGACGACATCTACGTCCTCAACAACGGCGACCAGATTCCGACTGACTCGATCCTGGAGGACGGCTCCCTCGAGGTCAACGAGTCGCTTCTGACCGGCGAGTCCGTCCCGGTCAAGAAAGGCGTCGGGGACACCATCTACGCCGGCAGCTTCATCGTCTCCGGAAGTGCGATCGTCCGGGCCAACCAGATCGGCCGCTACAACTACGCCATGGGCATCCAGGCCCGGGCCAAGGAGTTCCAGAAGCCGCAGAGCGAGATCGTCCGCTCCCTCAACAAGATCATCCTCGTGATCGGCATCCTCATCATCCCCTTCGGCCTCGCCCTGTTCCTGACCCAGTACTACTTCCCGTCCTCGACGGTCGTCGGCGCATCCGCCTGGGAAAGAGCCAGCGAGGCCGTCGGAAAGACCGCCGGCTCCGTGATCGGCATGATTCCTTCCGGTATGTACCTACTGACGAGCGTCGCCCTCTGCACCGGCGTCGTCTCCCTGGCGAGGAAGAACACGCTCGTCCAGGACCTTTACTGCATCGAGATGCTCGCCCGGGTCAACACGCTCTGCCTCGATAAGACCGGCACCCTCACCGACGGGACCATGAAGTGCACGGAAGTGCTCCGGATCGACAAGACGGCCGACCTCGACAAGCTCGTCGGAAGCTACCTCAACGCCTTCTCGGAGAGCAACCAGACCAGTATCGCCTTAAGCAACGCCTACCCGATCCGCAACGACTACAAGGCGGAGGCGACCATTCCCTTCTCCAGTGCCCGGAAGTACTCGGCGGTCATGTTCTACTACGAAGGGACGTTCCTTCTCGGCGCGCCGGAGTATCTCTACAAGTCGAAGGATAAGACTCTGTCGACCTACATCGCCGAGAAGCAGTCGACCGGCATGCGGGTCGTCATGCTCGCCAAGAGCGACGGCCGCATCGTGAACGGCGAAGTGATGGGAAAGGTTACCCCGGTGGCGCTCTTCGTTCTGGAGGACCACATCCGGTCCGAAGCGCCGGCGACCATCCGGTGGTTCGTCGAGAACGGCGTCAAGATTAAGATCATCTCCGGCGACAACCCGCTAACGGTCAGCGAGATCGCCAAGAAGTGCGGCGTTCCGAACGCGGAGCGCGCCGTCTCCCTCGAAGGCCTGAGCGCCCAGGAGGTGGCGGAGCTCGTCGACCAGTACGCCGTCTTCGGGCGGGTTTCTCCGGAGCAGAAAGCGGCCATCATCAAGCAGCTGAAGAAGGAAGGACGCACGGTCGGCATGACCGGCGACGGCGTCAACGACATCCTGGCCATGAAGCAGGCAGACTGCTCCATCGCCATGGCCAACGGCTCCTCCAGCGCCCGCAACGTCGCCCACCTGGTCCTTCTGGACTCGAACTTCGCCCACCTTCCGGCCGTCGTCGCGGAAGGGAGGAGAGTCGTCAACAACATCCAGCGGAGCTCCTCGATGTTCCTGATGAAGACCATCTTCACGATGTTCTTTACCCTTGTCGTCCTAACGACCTACCTCGGCCCAGGGCACCACGGCATCAGCTACCCGTTCCACACGAACAACATCATGATCATGGAGTTCTGCGGCATCGGGCTTCCTTCGACCCTTCTGGCGCTGCAGAAGAACGACGCCGAGATTACCGGCCACTTCACGAAGAACGCCTTCTCCCGGGCTATCCCGGGAGCGCTCTGCCTTCTTATCGCCATCAGCATCAACTATCTTTTCCAGACCTACGGACTTTTAGGCTACCAAGCCATGGCCGTCTCGGGCGGCTATGCGATCTCGGGCATCCCCTTCGTCGCTCAGGGCACCTACACGCTCGAGGAAGTCGCTCTCCTGCAGCAGGAGAGCTTCACGACCCTCTGTTCGGTCTCGATGGCCATCGTCTCCTTAGCCATGGTCTACTGCTGCTGCACGCCGTTTAACGGGTACCGCCTGAGGCTCTACCTCCTCTCCCTCATCCTGGCTCTCCTTCTTCTCTTCGTCCTGCCTTACCTCCCGCCGATCGGCGGCAACCCCGACAGCGTCATTGCGCTCAACTTCTCGACGGAGTTCACCGGCATCGACTTCCGGTACCTGACGGAAGTGGAGTGGCTCTTGCTCGCCGTCTATGCCGTTGGCGGGACCGGGCTTCTTGCCTTCCTCATCGACTGCTTCGCCTCCCTGCGCGGCGAGAAGCCGAAGAACGCCTTCTACCAGACCCTCCACGAGCATCCGAAGAAGATCTTCAACAATCACCGCTAACGTCTTTACGGCCGGCCTACCGCCGGCCGTTTTGCTTCCTTGGAAGTCCCGGAAATATCGAGGAATACGGGAAAAAGAGGCTCCGACACGGCCAGCCCTCAAAATTTTCAATTTGCCCTTGCAAGCGTCGGAAGGCAAGTTTATAATACTTGGGCTAACAAGCTTATGGATCTTTAGCTCAGTTGGTAGAGCAACTGACCCTTAATCAGTGGGCCAAGGGTTCGAGTCCCTTAAGATCCACCATCGTGTTAGAAAGCGGCGGGTGAGTCACCCGCCGTTTTTTGTCGTTCTGGATCGTTGTTCTACGGCAGAAAGAGAAGAAGGACAGATTCGATGAACGGTTCGCAGATCTCGACGATCCGGATCTGTCAGCGATCCTGCAGGCATATGACCTGACGATTCCTAAGAAGCAGTACAGCTATGGGGAAATGGTCAGGATGAAGAAGATCGATGTTTACGGAGGATCAGAAGGTTAAGTACCTACAGACCCCGAACGCAATTATTGAAGGGAACCTCAGGAAACGCCTTTGCTTCAACGTTTTCTGAGATTTTCTTGTTTGGCAAGTGGCAAAGTCGGGAAGGTTAAGTACCTACAGACCCCGAACGCAATTATTGAAGGGAACCTCAGGAAACGCCTTTGCTTCAACGTTTTCTGAGATTTTCTTGTTTGGCGAGTGGCAAAGTCGGGGAGAGGAGTTCGATTCTCTCCTTGCCCTCAGAGAAAAGACGGATCCGTCCCGATTCAGGACCCGGATCCGTCCCTCCTCTTGTGTTAAGATGAACCGAAAAGAGGAAAGAACATGAGAACGGATCGGATTGACGGAATCGACAAGACGCTTTCAAGGATCGTCCTAGGCTGTGACAGCGACCCGTTCCGGAAAGGGGAAGACCTGGACGACTTCCTTCTCGGTGTCCTAAGCCGCGGCGTCAATGTCTTCGACACCGCGCACAAGTACGGAGACTCGGAGCTCGTCCTCGGACGCTTCCTGAAGAACCACCCGGAAAAGAGGAAGGAAATGGTCCTCATCACCAAAGGATGCCATCCGGTCCTCGGCCTTTCCCGTCTGAATCCGAAAGTGCTGGAAGAAGAACTTCAGGCTTCCTTCCGTCGTCTGAACACGGACTACATCGATTTCTATTTCCTCCACCGGGACGACCGTAAGGCCGACCTGAAGGCAATCCTTTCCATCCTGGACCGCTACCACCGGGAAGGAAAGATCGGCCTCTACGGCGGATCGAACTGGCAAAGCGAACGGATTGAGGAAGCCAACCGTCTAGCCAAGGAGAACGGATTCGCTCCGTTCCTCGCCTCCTCGCCGAACGATTCCCTCGCCGTCTGGGAGAAGGATCCCTGGGGCGGAGGAGAAGGCTGTGTCTCCTTGAACGAGAGAGGAAGCCATAAGGAGTACGACTACTACCATAGGACCCAGATGCCGATCTTTACCTATTCCTCCCTCGCCCGCGGGTTCTTCTCCGGCCAGGTTCATGCCGCCACGTACCAAGAGGACCGGAAGAAACTGAAGCTAGACTGCCGGGTGGCCTATGAAAGCAAGGAAAACATCGAACGGCTGAGGCGGGCAGAGGAGCTCGCCCGGAAGCATCAGGTGACCGTTCCTCAGCTGGCGTTAGCCTACCTCCTGAACCAGCCTCTGAAGATTTTCCCCATCGTGGCGACCACGAACCTAGAGCGGCTAAGCCAGAACCTTCAGGCGTGTGGCCTCACCCTGTCCCCAGAGGAGATGTCGTACCTAGACTACCGGGAGTAAGGCGACTTCGTACTTGGCGTTTGTTGGCGAACGGAAGAGAAACGTCCTCCGGAAGAAGGGACGTCATGAGCTTCTCCAGGGTCGCCGGGGATAAGGTTCCGTCGTTCCAGATGAACTCCTTTCCGGCTTCCCGGAAGGAAGAGAGGAAAGGTTCCGTCCGGGGCTTTGCCGCCTCCGGGTGAAGGAGAAGCGGTTCCCCTTTCCGCAGGGAGGAAGAGGAATCCGCTATAATCTAGAGGATGCCTGTTTTCGATACCATCGTCGCCCTTGCGACGCCTCCTTACCGCAGTGCCCTGGCCCTCGTCCGTCTTTCGGGGAGCCAGTCTCTTTCCCTTCTTTCCCGACTCTGCACGAAGGACGTCCGGACGATTCTTCCGAACCACGCCTACTATGCGAAGCTCTACCAGGATAAGGAGACGAAGAAGCACCTGATCGATGAGGCCGTCTTCGTCTACTACAAAGGACCTCATTCCTACACGGGCTTTGACTCCGTCGAATTCTCTGTGCACGGGAATCCCCTGATTGTCGAAGACCTGATCGACACCCTGGTCTCTTACGGCGCCCGAAGGGCCAAGAAAGGAGAATTCTCCGCTCAGGCCTACTACAACGGAAAGATGGACCTGCTAAAGGCGGAAGGAATCAACGATTTAATCCTGGCCAAGAGCGAGCGAGCAAGAGAGATTGCTTCTTCGACTTTGTCTGGAAAGAACACCGAGAAGATGGAGTCGTTAAAGCGTCTCCTTCTGGACGACATGAGCCAGCTCGAGTACTATGTCGAAGATCAGTACTCCAAGGAAAAGGACGACTATGACGACACGCTGGCCGTGGTCGAAAGACACCTTTCGGACGAGATTCAGTCCCTTTCCAGTACCCTTGAGGCCACCCGGCGGAACAACAAGGAATACGAAGGCTTCTCCATTGCCATCGCCGGAAAGCCGAACGTCGGAAAGAGCACTCTCCTGAACGCCCTGTTAGGGCAGGACAAAGCAATCGTCTCTCCGGTTCCCGGTACGACGAGAGATGTCGTGGACGGGGAGATCGAGGTCGACGGCATCCTCTACCGATTCCTCGACACCGCCGGCATCCGTTCGACGTCGGACCTCGTTGAGAACCTCGGCATCGAGCGTTCCTATCAGGCGATGGAGAAAGCCGACTTGGTTCTCTTCCTTTCGGACCAGCCGTTCGCTTCCTTCACGCTTGACGAAGAAGCCCGGAAGGCCCTCGGAAGGAAACCGTATCTGAAGATTGCGACGAAACGGGACCTCCGAGGAACGGATCCGGACGCCGACCTCAGTCTCTGTGCCTTAAGCGATCCGATGTCTTCCCTTTTCCAGGCCATCCAGAAGAAGCTTCTTCCGGAAGCCAAGGAAGAGAGCGCCTTCCTCGGAAAGAGGGAGGAAGACGGACTTCAGGAGATCCTGAGCCGCCTGATTAGCGCAAAGAAGGCCCTCCTTGACACCCACTCCATCGACATCGTGTCGGACGAGCTTCAGGCCGCGATTCACAGCATCAACCAGCTGACGGGAAAGGACGAAGGGCAGACCATGGAAGACATCTACCAGACGCTCTTCTCGAAGTTCTGCCTCGGGAAATAGCATGAAGTACATCGACACGCACTGTCACCTGAACGACGAGAGCCTGTATCCAGACCGGAAGGAAGTCGTCCTCCGGGCGAAGGAGAAAGGATGCCTTGCCTTCTACAACAACGGAGACTCCGTCGAATCCTTCGAACGGATTCTTTCCTTGGCAAGAGAGTTCCCCGGTTTCTGCTCTCCCGTGCTCGGGATCCATCCGGAGTTTGCAACGAGGGAGGACGAGTACCTTCAGAAGGGGCTAGAAGAGATCGAAGCTCATGCGAAGGACATTCCAGCGATCGGGGAAATCGGGCTTGACTACCACTATTCCAAGGATCCCGAAGTCAAGGAAAGGCAGAAGGCCTTGTTCCGGGAGCAGATTCGGCTGGCCAACCGTCTCTCCCTTCCCGTCGTGATCCATAGCCGGGACGCCGACCGGGATACCTTCGACCTGCTCCGGGAGGAGAAGCCTCTGCGGACGGACCTCCACTGCTATTCCGGTAGCGTGGAGCTCTACGAGGAGTACCTCCGGCTACCGTTCGAGGTTTTCTTCGGCATCGGCGGGGTCGTGACCTTTAAGAACGCAAGAGTGCTGAAGGAGGTCGTAAAGAAGGGAAGGGAGACGACCTTCCTGACGGAGACGGACTCACCCTTCCTGACGCCCTCTCCGCATCGTGGGGAGAGAAACGAGCCTTCCTATATTCCCCTTATCCTTCAGGCTATCGCCGAAATACGAGAAGAGAACGTTGAAGACGTAAGCCGACAGCTGCTAGAAAACGGAGAACACTTTTATGGAAGAAACCGAGATTGAGATTGAAGCCCGGGAGAACGGGAAGGACAGTAACCGGAGGTACGCCTACGTCTGCGAAGGGCAGACGGACGAGGACCGGCTGAAGAAGTGCGGCTGCCTGTTTGTCGTCACGACCGGAGGGAAGTACATCCGCTCGCCGATTCTTGAATTCCTGAAGGAGGTCTCCAAGGTCCGAGACCTGGTCCTGGTGACGGACCCGGACGGACCGGGCTCGGACATCGCCCGACGCGTCCAGAAGGAAGTCGGCCCCTGCCTAAGGGCGCTTCCGGAGAAACAGAAGGCCATCAAGGATGGGAAGGTCGGAATCGCCCAGATGTCGATGGAGGACCTGAAGGAGCTCCTCCGTCCTTTCATCCGGCACGACCTCTTCTCGGACGAGAACCTGTCGCTCGAAGAGGACGACCTGCTCGACCTCGGCCTGATCGGACCGGGCTCGAAGGCAAGGCGGGATCGGATTGTCGACCGCTACCACCTTCCCCTGACTTCGGGGAAGAACGTCCTGGACGAGCTTGAGATGCTCTCGGTCGGCCCTGCCGAAATCAAGGAGATCCTGGAAAATGAATGAGAAGCAGAGAATCGAAGGACTGCTGAAGGAGTACGGCTTCGCCGCGAAGAAGTCCTTCGGCCAGAACTTCCTCGTCAATGAAGGCATCATCCAGCGCATCGTCGACGGGGTGAAGCCGGAGACTTTCGACACCGTGATCGAAATCGGGCCGGGCCTCGGGGCCCTGACCCTTCCGCTCTCTAAGCGGGCTAAGAAGCTCTATGCCGTCGAGGCGGACCGGGACATGGTCTTCGTCCTGAAGGACCTGCTGAAGGAGAGGAAGAACGTCCATCTGGTCGAGTCGGATTTTCTCCGGTTCGATCCAGATAGCGTCTCGAGGAAGGAAGACCGCCTCTTTGTCGGTAACCTTCCGTACAACATCACTTCGGAGCTCTTCGAGTACTTCCTGAAGAAAGGCTTCCGGCGCGCCGGGGCGATGGTCCAGAAGGAAGTCGCCGACAAGCTGACGTACGTGCCGGGCAAGAAGGAGAACACGGCCTTAGGGGCCTTCTTCGGCGAGATCGGGACCTTGACGACGGTGACCTTCGTCGACCGCAGCGCCTTCTCCCCGTCGCCGAAGGTCGACTCCGCCTTCGTCCAGATCGACTGGGAGAGAGAGGCCTCTTACGACGACTATCTTCTCTTCCGGGCTTTCTTCAAGGATCCGAACAAGACGATCCGGAACTGTCTTCTCCAGTCCCCGAAGTACAAGGCCGTGACCGCGACGATGGTCGAGAAGGAACCGAAGCTGATGGCTTCCCGGGCCAGGCAGCTCTCCGTCGACGACCTTTCCCGCCTCGCGAAAGAAGTTCGGAAAGAAGCTTCCCTTTCGGATTAACCGGGCATGTCCCATTGAGAAAGATTGCTTTTCGGCTTACAATACTTTAAAGCCTTTTAACAAGTTAAAAAGGTAAAGAGGAGGTCGGTCATGATTCAGGCGGTGCTCTTTAACATCGATGGCGTCATCTGCGACACGGACGAATACCACTATCGATCCTGGAAGGCCGTGAGCGAAGACGAAGGCATCCCGTTTGACCGCTCTCTCTATAACCAGATGCGGGGAACCAGCCGGCTCGACTGCGTCGAGCTGATGGTCAAGCGGTCGAACAAGAACTACAACGAGGAACAGAAGCAGGCCCTCGCCGACAAGAAGAACGAGATTTACCGGAACTTCCTCTCCCAGATGAGCGAAGTCGACTGCGCACCGGAAGTCCGTTCTACCTTGGACTGGCTGAAGAAGAACGGCATCCGAATCGGCATCGCCACGGCATCGACCAACTGCGAAGCCATCCTGCGGCGGGTGAAGATGGAGAACGTCTTCGACGTCCTCGTGGACGGGACCATGGTCAAGCGGGTCGAGCATGACCCGACCCTCTTCGACCTGGCGACCCAGAAGCTCGGCCTTCCCAAGGAGAGCATCCTGGTCGTCGAGGACGGCCAGAGCGGCATCCAGGCCGCCAAGAAGGGCGGCTACAAGACCGCCGGCGTCAAGGAAGCTAGCTCCTATTATCAGACCGATTATCCGCTCCGGTCCATCGTCGACCTCATCCCGGTGATTGAGAAGCTGAACGCGATGAAGCTGTAGGGTCCGAGCATCGATTGGCATTCGCGGAGGAGAAAGTTCCTCCGCTTTTTTAACGGAAAAGCCGCCTCTCCGGAAGGGAGGGGCGGCAAGCCGATCGAGACGACGTTACGCTTTCTTCTTGGTCCAGATTCCGAGAGGGAATCGATAGAAGATGCCGACGATGTTCGTCACGGCAGCGAGGAGGTAGAAAGCAATCGTGCAGACAAAGCCGGCCGACACATGGGTGACGTCGATAGCTCGGACGACGGCCACGAGGTAGTTCGACTGGACCGAGAAGAAGCAGAGAAGGGCAGAAAGGTAGAAGGCGAAAGGCAGGATGTCCAGTCCCGGGATCCGAAGGAAGAGATCTGCCCCTCCAATCAGGATTGCCAGAACGGTCAGGACGATGGCGCCGGCAGAGTAGTGCTCCGTGAAGCCCGGCAGGATTCCGGTGGTTAGGTAGACGACCAGGGTGACGAGGCCGGAGAGGAAGGAGACCAGAAGGAGGATGAACTTCGCTGGATTGGCTTTCCAGTTCTCGCTAAGACGCTTAATCATTTCCGTTCTCCTTTCGGTAGTTTTCCGGATGCTTCTTCTCGTCTAACTGACGGAGAACCATCCAGACGACGAGACCGGCAGCGGTCGCATATAGGACGACGTCGATGCTGATGAGGGCAATCTGCCACGGCGAGAGGTCGTAGTAGACATAGGCGCCCGGAGCAACCCGGTCGTAGGCGTTGGAGTTCACCGCGACGTAAGCGATGTTGTGGATGGCTTTGCGGGCCGCCCATTTCGCCGTCGGCGTCGAGAGGTCGAGAGCCGCGGCACGGACCGCCATCCACAGGTCGTTGCCGACCCGGTAGCCGACGTCCTTGGACTTGTAGGTTCCGGAGGTGAAGTCCGTCTCCACCATTCCTTCGAATCCCCATTCCCCGCGGAGGAGCGTCGTAAGAAGGTCATAGGAATTGGTCGGGCTCTGAACGCCGATGTAGTTCATGGACGTCATCAGGCCCCGGCAGGCTTTCACCTTCTTCGTGACCTGAGCATCCTTGCCCTTGTCGTAGTAACGGAGCTCTCCCTCCGCCTTCTTCACGCAGATCTCGAAGCCTTTGAAGTAAAGCTCCCGGCAGGTCTGCTCGTCGGCGAAGACGGCAACGGAACTGCGGTCGACATCGGTCTCATTGAGTGCGAAGTGCTTGATGTACGCGTAGAGACCACCCTTCGTGAAGGCGCCGGAGACCGTCGAAGCGGCGATTTCTCCGGTCAAGACCGGATCTTCGGCGTAATATTCGAAGTTTCTTCCGCCATAGGGAGTCCGGTGTAGGTTCAGGCCCGGCGCATACCATCCCGAGATGTTGTTCGTCAAGCTTTCCTCGCCGATCATCTCGCCCATCCGCTTCATGACGTCGCGGTCGAAGGTGGCCGCCTGAATCGGAGCGCAGGGATAGGCGCAGGAGGTTACCTTGGACGTCTTGGAACCGAACATGCTGGCCAGGGACTCGTTTCCGCCCCAGTTCGCCGTCAGACCGACCGTGCCGTCGTTATCGTTCGTCTCGACCTTCCCGATCGCGTTCACCGCCGAAGTCTGATAGAGTGCGTAGGTGATGACGGACGGAATATCCGGTGAGTCGTAATCCAGCTGGTCCAGCAGGTCGTCCCAGCGAGGATCGGAATAGTCCAGGCCACGGAGATCCGATAGGGTCAGACCGTTCTGCTTCTTCGAAACGGGGTCCTCGGCATGGTAGAGAAGAGAACCTTCGACCTCGCCCAGACGGGGATCCGTCTTGTAGTCGAAGGAGGTTAAGGCTGTCTTCAGTTCTTCCGAGAAAGGAATCGATGTCTTCTCCTTCGGGAAGGTGGTGTCGAAATGGTCACGGCTGAGTACCGAAAGATGCCCTTCCTCTTCATACTGGTTAATGAAGTTGAGAATGTTATTGGCTTCCTTCTCGTCTCCCTTTCTCTTTCCGACCGCTTCTCCCTTCTTTGCCGTCGTCGAATAGACGTAGTCTTTGTCCACCGTCAGGCTCTTCGTGCCGAAGCTCTCGTGGGAGTTCTTTCCTAACGAGATGGTGTACTCCCCCTTCTCCAGGACATAGGAACCTTTGTCCGTGTAAATCCCCTTGTGATCGTAGGAGGACATCTCCTCGTCCATGAACGTCAGAGTGAACGGAACTTCCTTCCCTGCCGGTGCAGAAATCTTGTCGAAGGCGACAAGGTTCTTGCTCGCCTTCGCGATTCCGCCTTCGGTGTAGGGTGCCGTGTAATAGACTTCGACGGCTTCGTCAACGTCTCGAGAAGAATGGTTGAGGACTCTTCCCTGGACCTTCACTTCCCCGTTTCGGTAGGAGAGGGAGTCGAACGCCTGGCTCACCTTCTCGTTCTCGTAATGAAGGCCGTATCCGAAGGGATAGACCACGGCTCCGTCATAGTCGGTGGTCTTGCCGAACGCCGGGAAGGAATTGTCCATGGCGTACCGGGTTTCATAGTAGCGGTAGCCCATATAGATACCTTCGTCGTAGTTCATGAAGCAGCTCGGACCCTTCTCGACGGCATCCGTGAAGAGCGTCGACGTGTGGTTGTACCAGGTCGGATCGCTCTTGAAGTCCGCATACCAGAGATCCGGAAGCCGGCCGCTCGGGTTCACTTCCCCGTCCAGGATGCGGGTTACGCCCTGATAGCCGGCCATACCCGGAAGTCCGACCCAGAGGATGGAGGTAATCTTCGCATCCTTCTCTAAGTCCTGAACCATCATCGGCTCCGGCGTAATCAGGAGAACCACAACATGGTCGCAATGGTTCTTGGCGAACTGGATCATGTCCTTCTCGTAAGTCGTCAGTTCCAGCTGGGTCTTCGTTCCGTCCTCATAAGGAACGGTCGAGTTCAGGTCGTAGCCCTCCGTTCCCGGCCGGGCGAGATAGATGATGCCCGTGGTGTTGGCACAGCTCTCCTCCAGCCCAGAGTAGGAATTCATTCCGTATTCGGTCAGGTTGGTCGGGTCGTTCCCGTCGTCGCAGAACATGGTGACGCCTTCCAGGGAACGCATCTTGTCGACGACGGAAGCATTTACGTCAAAGGCCGAGGTGAGCGCCTTCTCCGGCGTGACGACGATGTCTTCGCTCGTATCGATGTTGGCGCTTCCCGCTCCTCCGTAGTACGGATGAAGATACCGGTAACCGAAGGGCGTCACCTTCGAATGCTTCGAAAGGGGCAGGAATTCGTCGGTGTTCTTCAGAAGAACGGCACCTTTCTCCTCCACTTCCTGGGCAACGCTCATGGCGGCTTTCCTGGATTCGGTAGCGGAAGAGTAGTTGCGGTCGTAGAACTTCAGCTTCTCGGCGTCGACCTCCTTCACCGTCATCGTGTGTTTCGCGCCCCGGCCCAAAGCAAAGTCCAGAGAGGCCGAATACTCGTTCGCCGTGATGGTGAGAATCGTGGGTATCGAGACTCCGAGGACTGCAAGGGGGACCAGAATGGTGCGGAACTTCAGATTGGACATCTTCATGTCTTAACCCTCCTTTTCCAATCGTCCCGATTTTTACGTTTAAAAGCCCTTACATCAATGAAGTGGCGCTCTTTGGTTAAAAAAACGACGTAACCGGTAGGGGTCAGGATTCCTATGGCGCAAGAAGGATGCTGAGGACGAACGTCCCGTCCCCGCTCAGAATCTGGACCGTTCCGGCGTATTTCTTGGCGGTCTCCTCCATCGAAAGAAGGCCGTAGCCGTGGTTCTCGGTGTCCTTCTTCGTCGTCTGGATCTTCCCTTCCTTCTCCTGAAGCTTTCCGTAAAACGGGTTTTCGACGCGAATGAGGACCATGTCGTGGACTTTCTCCACCTTCAGCGAAACCAGCCTTTTCTCATAGGGCAAGGTGCGGACATAGGTGAACGCATTGTCGAGTCCGTTTCCGAACAGGGAATAGAGGTCAACCGGGTCCATGAAGGACAGTGCCTTCCCGTCCGCCATGACGTCGAAATGGATATGGTGCTTCTTTGCTTCCAGCGCCTTCTCGGTCAGGACGACGTTCAGGGCTTCGTTCCCGGTATCCTTATAGGCTTGATAGTCATCGATTAAATTCTGCACGCCATCCTTTGACGGAACCATCGTCGAAGGAGAAGAGACGGCTTCCTTCTGATACTTCAGGTCATGGGCCTTGATGTTCAGAAGCGTGACGGTCCTCTGGGAAAGCTGGTACTGCTTCTTCTTTTCCTTCCAGAGCGCCTGGACGGTTCTTAGACGGTTCTCGACGACGCCGGTCCTTAGCTGGCTATACTGCAGAAGAAGGGAAATCAGGCAGAGAAGGAGGTTATAGAGCCGCTCTAGGTAGTGGGTCTCTCCACTCTCCTCCTCCCGGAAGACCGTCACGAGATTGAAAGCTACGTCGGCCAGGACGACCAGAAGGACAAGAATCAGGACGTAGAAGTGCTTCAGCCGGAATTCCCCTGCCTTCCGAACTTTCCGGATGGCCGCGAAGTAACTAATCCAGTAAACGCAGAAATACACCGTGAGATAGGCGATGACGGTGATGACGGAGATCCCGTTCTGACTGACCGCTCCATGAAAATAGGGATTCATGTTCCCGAGGCTGTCCAGTACTTTGTCGAGGTAGAACGCCTTGACGCAGGTGTCAAAGAGAAGGTAGGCGACATGCTGGAAGGAGTAAGAGGCGACTCCGCAGAAGAGAATCTCGTCGAAGGGGACCCGGAAGCAGAAGGCCATCGCACCGAGCGTAGCCGAAAAGAGGACGAGGAATAGGAAGGCATAATAGAGCGGATGAACGACAATCGGAAGAGCAAAGGAGAGGCCGAAGAGGAGGACAAGGGAGAAACTCAGGCGCCAGGCGAAATGGTTTCGGCGAGGAAAGGAAGAGGAGAAAAGAGCCTCCGGAACAAGAAGCTCGAGAAGAAAAAGAGCCCGGTACCAAAAGAACATCGAGCCCGGATCGTACATCAGCTAGTCCTCCCGTAATAATCGGCTAAAGCGGCTAGGAAATCTTTCTTCCGAGAACGGCTCATCCGGACGGTTTCTCCGTTTAGGTCGATTAGATCCTGGTTGACCGTCTTGACCATCCTGAGGTTCACCAGAGCGTAGTTGCTCGCCCGGGCAAAGCCCTTGCCTTCCAGTTTTTCTTCGGCCGAAGAGAGCGATTGTCGGGAATGGAACGTGCCGTCCAACGTATGGTAAATCACGTTGTGATTCCGGACTTCCAGGTAGAGGATATGGCTCGCCGGAAGGACGATTCTCTGGCGGTCCGTGTCCAGGACTTCGATTTTCTCTTCCTGTCCTAAGGAGAGACGCTTCATGATACGGTCCATCTTCATCTTGAAGATGGGGTACTCGTAAGGCTTCACCAGAAAATCGAAGGCAGAAACTTCATAGCCATGAAGAGCATAATTCGCTAGCCGTGTCGTGAAGACGAGCAGGACGTTCTCGTCGATTTTCCGTAGCTGCTGGGAAGCTTGGTATCCGTTTTCGCCGGGTAAGTCGATGTCCATGAAGACAACCTGATAGACCGGCCGGTAGCTTCGAAGGAAGGCCTCTCCGGACTCGAACCTATTGAGTTCAAAGGAAAGCCCGGACTCCTCCTCCGAAAAGTACTTTTTAAGGACGAGGGAGAGATTCTCCGCTTCGTCTTCCCGGTCTTCGATTAGCGCAAAGCGAAACACGTGCAAGCCTCCGGTGCCTTCCTGGTTGGCACATATAATCTACCATAAGCCTTCGGCGAAAAAGGAAGCAGGATTGCAAGGATTGTTATCTTGGCTTCGACTTCTATTCTGTCAAAGTCAGCGTTAGATTTTTTCCAGGTTAGAGATATCTCTGGGAATATCTTTTGATTCAGTGGCGTGTTTTTGGAGTATATATTGTATAGAGTTTTCCGGCTTTTTGTTCGTTGCAACCTGATGGCAAAATTCTTTTTTAACGATAAAGGATGGTGATTTAACGATAGTTTTTGACGGCACAAAGATAGAACTCGAGCATCAGCAAATTGATAGAACGTTGCTGAAGAACTACGAGGGCGCCTTCGATAAATAGAACCAGAGCGAAGAGGCTCTCGACATCGAGGACATCAACCAGAGGCTCGCCGAAAGAATGTGGCTGGAAAAGAAGGTAAGGATTCCAGTTTTTACTTTTGGAAAACGACCCGAGGGCCTTTCCTGTGACCTTGCCCGTTCCGTTCTGTCCGGAGGAGAAAAAGCAGGGAATTATGTGCCTCTTTGATTTAACGAGTTACTCCGGTTCCAAGGTCTGGCTGAACCTGAGGACCTTTCATGGAATCTTTACTTTTCCCCTTATTTTCTACATTTTGTGACCCCCGTCCATAGAAGAACAAGGCTAGTTGTTGTAGAATAGGAACCCGGGGTGCGAGGACAATGGAACTCACGAATGACGCTGTTCTTTATTGCTTAAGTGCGAACGTCGAGTTAGCGGAGAAAGTCGCTGCGGAGCTGAATACGACCTTAGGAAAGGTCCATCTCGAAACCTTCCCTTCCGGAGAGATCATGGCCTGCCCGGAGGAATGCGTCCGAGGGAAGAGAGTCTATATCATCCAGTCCACCTGCCCGCCGGTCAACGAGCATCTCATGGAAGCCTTGATCTTCATTGACGCACTCAAGCGGGCGAGCGTCAAGGAAATCAATGTCATCATTCCTTATTTCGGCTATGCCCGTCAGGACCGGAAGAGCAAGCCGCGGGAGCCGATCAGCTCCAAGCTGGTTGCGGATCTCTTCGTCACGGCCGGTGCGAACCGGATTATGACGTTCAACCTTCATGCCGCCCAGATTCAGGGATTCTTCTCCTGCCTTGAGGATGACATCAGCGCCATTCCGCTTCTCGGGTACACCGTCAAGCATGATCCGACCATCAACCGGAGCAATCTCGTCATCGTCTCGCCGGACCACGGCGGAGTCGTCCGTGCCCGGAACTTTGCGGAAATCCTCAATGCCCCGTTAGCCATCATCGACAAGCGGCGGAACAATGCCCGTCAGCCGGAAGTTATGAACATCATCGGCGACGTCCAAGGACGGGATGCCCTGATCGTGGATGACATGATCGACACGGCCGGAAGCGCCATCGCGGCGGGCGAAGCCCTCCGCAAGGCTGGTTGCAAAAAGATCATGATGGCCGTCACTCATCCGGTTCTCTCCGATCCGGCCTATGACCGTCTCTGCGCCCATCCGTTCGACCGCCTCTGGGTGACGGATTCGATTCCGCTGGACACCCGCTTCGCCGAGAACAAGGATCTTCACATCACCGTCGTCTCCTTAAGCCATATGATTGCTGCCGCCATCGAAGCCATCAACGAGAACCGCAGCATCTCCGAAGCCTCGAAGAGCTATCGCGACTAAGCCGAGTCCTTCCCGCCCAAAGCGGGAAGGTCTTTTTGTTTCTCTGGAAACCGAACCTTCTATCGTCTTCTACTAGAAGGAGACTCGTCCGCGTAGCAAATGATTTTGCCATTGCCTCTTTAGAAGAAAAAATTGGTTTGCACTGAGTTGACGCCGAACGACAAAAAAGCCACCAATTTGGTTGGTGGCTTTTCCCTTCAGATGATTGAAACGAGTCGAGGCTCTACTTCATTCCCGGAAGCTGAAACTGAGTCAAGATGACTTCGTTTCCCTCGTTCTCGAAGACATGGGCGGCCCGCTCCAGAAGCTTCTTGTCCTTGCTTAAGGCGAAGCAGGCCGAACCGGATCCGGACATTCCGGATAGAGGGAGGTTCATCTTGGCCATCTGGGAGAGAATATCGCCAATCAAAGGGAGCGCCTGAATGGCCGGGACGGAGAGCACGTTGACCATGTTCTTCTTCATCCCTTCCGTATCGTCATGCGCTAAGGCGTCGATCAGAGCCGGGATATCCGGATGCCGGATATCCTTACCCGGAACGAGGTCATAGCCCTCGTAGACGGTCTTCGTCGCCAGTCCGTACGAAGGCTTGACGACAAGGACGTAGTACGGATAAGCGACGGTAATCGGCGTCAGCGTCTCGCCAATTCCTTGGACCCGGCAAGGCACGTTCTTCAGACAGAAAGGAACGTCGGCGCCGACGCTCAGGGAAATCTCCTCCAGTTTCTTCTCTTCCTCGACGCTCGGCTTCCGGATTAGGGAATAGGCCCGGAAGACCGCCGCCGCATCTGCGCTTCCCCCGCCCAGTCCGGCTTCCACCGGAATTTTCTTATAGATGAAGATCCGGTACGAGCCTTGGAACGGGAAAGACGACTTAATGGTGTCTAGCGCTTTGTACGCCAGGTTCGATTCATCGCAGATAATGCTCGGATCGTCACAGTACAGGTACGTCTGGTCCGCATTCTTCAGAGGCGAGATCTCGACCGAGTCGTGAAGCTTGAGCGGAATCGTCACCATGTCGATGGTGTGATACCCGTCCGGCCTCTTTCCGAGAACGTCAATCGCCAAATTGATTTTGGCTAAAGCCCGGATGACTAATGTGTTCATGCTTTTGGTTTCGCTTTTTTCGTCGGCTCCTATTATACAAAGAGCGTGAAGTGAAGTCGAAGAGAGGTTTGTTTCTCCTCTCCGGATCCGAATGGAATCTTTCTGGAAAAAGGCCGAAAAAGAACGGAAAACCGGAAGAAGAAAGAAGGAAAGAGGCCATGAAACGACAGGATTCCCTCTTTTCCCTTATAATGAGTCCGATGGAATCCAGCGGAAATTCTTATCTTCTGTTACGGAATCTTCTTCTCGCCAGCCGGGACCCTTTTGCCACGGAGACGAAGATTCTGGATATCCAGCACATCCTGGAGACCAGCACCTCCTTCTCCGGGATGAACCACCTGGTCCTGGCGGAGTCCTACCTGAATCCGAATTCCTTTCCTTTTGAGGTCAGCTACGGAAAGGCCTTGGCCCAGGCCAAGGAAGCCTTGCGGGAAGGAAACCGGAGAAGTTACTACGTCCTCTTTGAGCTTTACCTTCTCGGAAAGGACGAACGCCGGGCCCGAGGGGCCCTGGATGCCGCCTGCTTCTATCAGGACACGCAAGCGCTCGTCCGGAGGGCCTACTTCGAGAAGGAAGGACTCCTCTACGAGCGGAATCGGAAGAAGGCCTGGGAAGACTTCCTCCTTGCGGCAAAGAAAGGAAGCCGGGACGGTTTCTTCGGCCTTCAGCTGATGAAGAGCGAGGACGGCGACTACGAAGAGGCGAAGAAGATCTATCAGGAAGGGCAGAAACGGGGGATGCGCCTGATCGGCGCCCTCGTCGGATAGAAACATAGAAAAGGTGAAGGACGAGGGAAGATGGGAAAGAAAGCAGTAATCCTCGGCGGCGGTCCTATCGACTCCGCCTCCGTGCGTCTGTCTTTGGGGGAGATATCGATCGCCTGTGACCGAGGCTACCGGTACTTCTCGTCCGTCGGAAAGGAACCGGACGTCTTCGTCGGGGACTTTGACACCCTGCCGGAGAAGGAGCTCGGCCACCCGAAGATGGTCCTCCGGCTGAACCCCGTCAAGGACGACACGGACCTCGGTTACGCCCTGAAATGGGCCTTAAGCGAAGGATACGACACGTTCTGGATCTACGGCGGCCTCGGCGGAAGGATCGACCAGACGGTCGCAAACCTCCAGCTGCTCTCGTTCCTGAAGGAAAGAGGCGCGGAGGGATTCCTCGTGACGCCGGACGGGGAGGATGTCCTCTTCGTAAGGAAAGCGGGAGAGAGGCTCTCCCTCCGGCCCGAAGGGAAGACCCGCTTCTCGCTCTTCGCCCTGAGCGAGGAAGCCACCGTGAGCGAGAGCGGCGTCTTCTATCCGCTCGATAAGGCGACGCTGAGCCGCCGCTATCCGCTCGGGGTCAGCAACGAGCTGCTCGAGGGAAAGGAAGGGCGGGTTTCCGTGACGGAAGGAGAGGTGCTACTAGAAGTTCCTCTCTCCGCCCTGAGGAAGGAGTGACTTATGGCAAACGAGAAATTCGATCTGGAAGAGAACGACCGGGAGAACGTCAAGACGGCGACCGTCATCGGCGCTATCACGATTGTATTGAACATCCTTCTCGGCATTTCGAAGATGGTCATCGGAAAGATGACCGGCTTCGAGGCCGTGTTCAGCGACGGCGTACACGGAACCGGTGACATCCTGACGACCCTGATTGCGGTCATCTCGGTCTGGATCAGCGCCCGGAAGCGGAACGACAAGTACAACTACGGCCACGAACGCTGGTCGAGCATCTGTTGCATCGTCCTTTCCGTCCTTCTCTTCGTCCTCTCCGTCGAAATCGTCCAGGAGAGCACCGAGAACCTAATCCAGCGCCTGTCTCCGGATTACGTCGCTGCGGAGGACAGCATCGCCTTCAGCCAGCTCTGGTGGATCTCGATGTCCCTAAGCATCGCCTCCGTGGTCGTGAAGGGCTTGATGTTCTTCGTCACGCTCTACGGGGCGAAGAAGGCACGGTCGAAAGCCATGGTCGCCGATGCCTGGCACCAGTGGGTCGATGCCCTCTCCTCCGTGGCGGCGATCTTCTCCCTGCTCGGCTACCTCTGGCTCGACAACAACATCCTGGACCCGATCTTCTCCTATCCGATTGCCGTCATGGTCCTCGTCATCGGCATCGAGACGTTCCATGACGCCGCCAACGAGCTGACGGACCACGCTATCGACGCTAAGAAGCTAGAGGAGGTGAAGAGCGTCATTTATCAGGTCGTGCCGAAGGAGGAAGTCAAGCTCGTCCGGACGCGGATCTACGCGGAGAAGTTCTACCTCGACATCTTCCTGCTCCAGAGTCCGGAGACGACCCTGGAGGAAGTCGACGCTCTCTCTGACCGGCTCAAGAAGGCCCTCTTCGACCGCTTCCCGGACCTGAAGAACGCCTACGTCATCGTCGAGCCCGACAACAAGGCGCACCGGGAACAGGAAGAGACGCTCCGATAATCCAAAAGGTTGCCGATTCTTCCCCGGCAATCTTTTTTTGACTAGCCGTTCTTCTGGGAACGGATCTTCCCGTTCTCGACGACGAGGACGTCCTTGAAGCCGAGCTGGTCGCTCAGGCGGTGCGAGATTGAGACGACCGTCCGGTCCCGGGAAGCCGACGAGAGCGCCTGGATGATCTGCTTCTCCGTCTGGCTGTCCAGATTCGCCGAGATCTCGTCGAGGAGGAGGATCGGCGGGTTGTTCACTAAGGCCCGGGCAAGAGAGAGAAGCTGAAGCTGGCCCCGGGAGAAGTCGCTTTCCCGGAAGGGGGCCTCATAGCCGCCCGGAATCCGGTTCCGGATGTAGTCGTCGAGGAGGGCCTCCTTCGTGGCCGAAAACACGGCCTCCCTGGATATCTTCGTATCCCCGAGCGTCACCTGATCGAAGATCGTCCCAGGGACCGGGGAGAAGCCCTGGGCGACATAGCCGAAGATCTTCTTCTTCTCCGAATCCGGAATCTCCGTCGTCTTTACGCCGTTGACCCGGATCTCACCCTCCGTCGGAGGAAGCAGGCCGAGGATCAGCTTGAACAAGGTCGTCTTTCCGATGCCCGTCCGCCCGGTCAGGGAGACCTGGTCGTAGCGGTGGATGGTGTAGGAGGCCCCGTCGAAGAGGTTGTCGCTTGCGTCCTCGTACCGGAACGTCAGGTGGTCGAAGACGAGAAGGTCGTCCGAGAGGTGGAAAAGGACCTTCTCCCCGGTCAACGTCTCGTCCGACGGCGGAATCTCGTTCTCGTTGAGGAACTTCTCGACCCGCTTTATGCCCGAGAACCCTTCCTGCACGGTCTGAATCTCCTGTCCGAGGTCCTGAATCGGCTTGAATAGGTTCGAAACCATGTCGATGGCGGCGGCGAAGGTGCCAACGCTTAGCCCGGCGATGGAACTCGCACTGGTCCGATAGACGACGAGGAACGTCACGAGGGCGACCACGAAGGACTTTAAGAGGCTCAATAGCGGCGGATAGAAGGAGTCGAAGAGGGCGGCTTTCTTCTGGGCCTGGTCGTCCTCCCTTAAGAGATGGTCGAACTTCTCTTCCCGGTAGCCCCTCTTGCCGAGATTGTGGACCGTGACGCTCGTGTCGATGCTCTCGCTTAAGGCATTGCTCTCCCGGTTCTGAACGGAACGGACCTTCAGCTGGGCCTTCAGGATTCCTTTCCGGAACGCCTGGGTGATAAGGAAGAGGAGAGGGATGACTAGGAGCAGCAGTAGGCCGAGCGCCCACCCGAAGAGGAAGACGGAGACGGTCGTGGTCAGAATCTGGAGGGCGGAGACGACTAAGGAGACGAGTCCGTCCGAGAACAGGGTCTCGACGGCGCTCACGTCGTCCATGACCCGGCTGGTCATCTCGCCGGTGCCGTGCCGGGTGAAGTACCCGGGCTTCAGACGGCGGATCTTGACGATCATCTTCATCCTCAACTCCCGGATCAGACCCTGACCCATCGAGTCGACCAGGAAGCTCTGGCCGAAGTTCAGCAAGGCGATCAGGAGATAGCTTCCGAAGTAGGAAAGGCTCGCCAAAAGGACGGAGTAGTCCGGATCCGGGTTCGCGCTGAAGTAATGGTCGAACAGGTTCCTTAAGACGAGCGGAGGAAGAAGGACGGCAAGGGAGGAGGAGAGGGCAATCAGGACAAGAAGAGTCGTCTGGAACCAGTGTCTCCTCAGGTAAGAAAGAAGGAAACGGGATGTCTTGAACTCGTTCATCGGATGACCTCCCCGCTGTTCTGCTGAAGCGCAAAAAGATTGCGGTAGAGAGGAGAACTCTGTAAGAGCTCCTCATGGGTACCGACATCGACACGGCCGTCCCCGTAGAGGACTAAGATTTTGGAAAGCTTGGGGAAGAGGGAGAGGCGGTGTGAGATAAAGAGAATGAGGGAATCCTTCTTCTGGGGAAGGACGACGTCCATGATTTCCTTCTCCGTCTTGATGTCGACGGAGGCAAACGGATCGTCGAGAAGGACAAGCGGCTTTGGATGGGCCAGGGTGCGGGCTAAGGCAATCCGCTCCTGCTGTCCGCCGGAGAGCTTCACGCCTTCGTTCCCGACGATGGTCTTCTCCTTCTCCGGCATCTCCTCTAAGTCTTTCTCGAAAGCGACTTCCTTGAGCATCTCGTGAACGTCGACCGGGTCTCCGTAAGCCACGTTGTTCTCTAAGCTGTCGGTCACCAGATCCGACCGATGGCCCATGTAAGAGACCGTGCCCACGATTTCCGCATCGCTATAGTCTCGGACTTCCTTTCCGAATAGCGTCATTCTTCCTTCATAGGGGAGAGCGTGGATAAAGGTCTTTCCAAAAGCGGACTTACCGGAAGCAATCTCACCGGTGATTCCAAGCGTTTCCCCTTTCTTTAGGGTGAGGTTCAAGGATTGAATGAGCGTCCTTCCATCGACGGTAAGGGAGAAATGGTCCAGGACCAGATTCTCGTCCTCCCTCACTTCCTGAGGCGCATCATAGTCCCGGTAAGGCTTTAGGAAGGGCTGGATTCTCTTCCAGCTTGCCTTTCCTTTCTGCATCGAGGAGAAGAGCCTCGCCGTATGGCTCGCCTTGTTGGAAAGAAGCACGAAGGTCGAGAGGAACGTCGAGAAGAGGCCCGTTGTCCAGGTCTTCGAAGGAAGGAGGAAGCAAGGCACCTGGACCGGATCTCCGTTCTTCACCATCGGAATCGCGAGGAAGAAGAGAGGAAGAAGGCCGAACAGGGCGACCGTGTCGACGAGCGGAATCAGGACGTCACCGAGGACGGTGCTTGCCGTCGTCGTCTTCTGATATTCCTTCAGGGCTTCCTCGTAAGCCTTCCGGTTATCCTCGTCTCTTCCGTAGACCCGGTAGAGGAGCGCATGGTCGAAGAGGTCGTACGTCCGCGAGGAAACTTGGGCATAGCTCTTCCGGCTTTTTGCGTTGGCATTAAAGAGAACCTGACGGAGGACGAAGGCCAAGAGGACGGCGACCGCGACCGGAATCAGGCAATACGCCGCAAGGCGGGCGTCGAAGAAGAAGAGATAGGCGATATAGGCAAGGAAAAGGACGACCGTGTCGAAGATCTCCGTCGTCACCTTCCGCATGCCTTCGACCGCGTTCGAAACGTCCCCCATCGCCCGGGAGAGAAGGACACCCATGTTCTCCTCCCTCAGCGTCTCCGGCTTCTCCTGCATCAGGTTGTTGTAGACGTTTAGCCGCATCCGGTGCGTCGTCCGGTAGGCAAACTGCCGGACGGCGAAGCGCTTGAGGAAGCGGGAAAGCTGGACGACAAAGAGGACGGCGAGGAACAGGCCGAGAAGGGAGAGGACGTCCGGAACCTTCTCCTGATTCTCGACCGCGTCGATAAGGCGCCCCTGGAAGTAAGGGTTCGCGATCATGCCGACGTTGTACAGGATACCGGTCACGGAGATGAGAAGGAGGAGCGGTGCCTCGCTCTTCCAGTAGGAGGAGAGACGGTCCGGCGCGGCGAGGACCTTCTCCCCGTAAGATGTTCGTTTCATAGAAATCCTTGTCTTTTCCGTTCTATTACTATAGCCGAGAAAGCCGTTTCTCTCGTAAGAGATGCATTTTTACAATCCAATCTCCCCATCCCGGAAGAGCAGTCTGTTACACTATCCGGGCTTTTTTTCCGACTTCTGGGAGGTAGTAAAATGACCCGATTGAAACGATTTGCCGCTTTTCTTTCTCTTTCTCTTCTGACGCTCTCCTCCTGCGTCAACACGCCGAGCGAAACCACGGAGAAGGCGGACCCGGCGCTCATCGTCACGGCGCCGGAGAAATACCAGTACGCGTATGACGACCCCTTCGACTCGACGGGTCTTCTCGTCCAGGCCAAGGAAGAAGACGGGAGCCTCGTCGAGGTTCCGGACTACACACTCTCCTATAAGGATAGCGGGGATGTCCTGAAGGACGGAGACAAGCTCTCCTTCTTCGGCGACAAGGAAATCCTCGTCTCGAAGGAGGGCTACCTTTCGACCTCCTTCACCGTTTCCGTCGTCAGCACGATTCAGTATTCGGCCCTCGAGGTCCTCACCAGCCCGACGAAGACGGCCTACATCCTGGGCAAGGACGACGTCTTCCGCTCCGACGGGCTCACCGTCCAGCGGACGAGCCGAATCGTCACGGACAACCGGAGGAAGACCCGCCGGGACATCATCGACACGTTCACCCTATCCCTGGACGGGAAGGAGCTTAAGGACGGGGACACCCTGACCGAGTCCGGTTCGAAGGAAGTCACGGTCACGGCGAAAGGCCTCGACGGAAAGGAGCTGACCACTTCCTTCCGGATCATCGTCTCGGACGGCAACTTGGCGCCGGCCTCCTATCCGGACGACACGATCCAGTTCACGCAGTCCGACGAGACGAGGACCCTTTCCATCACCAATCCGTCCAGCACAAAGACGGGAACGTCGAATTACGTGAAGCCGGAGGACGTCGACCTGTCGAACGGCATCTCCTTCTATAGCAACCATAACTTCGAGGAGTGGCATTACACGCCGAGCACGGGAAAGGTACCGCTGCTCGTCGTCCCCGTCATCTTCAAGGGACATGAGTCCTACGACACGGACGAATACCGCGACCTGTTAAGCACCTGCTTCTTCGGAAAGTCGTCGAGCCTCCACTTCGAGTCCCTCCGCTCCTACTACTACCAGGCTAGCTACGGCGCTCTGGAGTTCACCGGCTCGATCGCCCCGTCTTACTACCCGCAGGACGAGGTCGCCGACCTTGCCGATGTCGCTGCGGACGACTTCACGCTAAGCCAGCAGGAGGAAGCCCTCAACGGAGCGATCCCCTACCTGGAGAAACTCGGCTACAACCTTTCCGACTACGACAGCAACAAGGACGGATACATCGACGGCGTCTGGTTCGTCTACGCCCATTCGACGGATTCCAGAACCCAGATGTGGTGGGGATACACCAGCGTCATCAACACGAACACGCCGGACGTCCAGAACCCGGTCCTGAACAACTTCGGCTGGGTCAGCTTCGACTTCCTGAACGACACCTACTCCGGCATGAGGAACACGGCCAACAAGTCCGCGGACGCCCACGTCATCATCCATGAGACCGGACACATGATGGGCCTGATGGACTACTACTCCTACGGGTCGTCCAATTACGGACCGACGGGCGGCTATGACATGATGGACCACAACATCGGTGACCATAACCCCTACTCCAAGATGCTCCTCGGCTGGACGAAGCCGTACCTCGTCTACGGAAACAGCACCATCACCCTGAAGAGCAGCCAGTGGCAGGACCAGGTCGTCGTCATCCCGAGCGACAGCCGGGACTACAGCCAGTCGAAGTACAAGACCGAGGAAGGCAAGGTCCGGTTCAATCCGTTCGACGAGTACCTCGTCCTGGAGTTCTACACGCAGCAGAACCTCAACGTTCAGGGCTACGACATCTATTCGGCCAATCCGATTCAAGGAAACGGCGTAAGGATCTACCACGTCGACGCCCGGCTTGGCGAAGCCTCGATCGTCTCTTCTAGATACGGCGAATCGCTCCGCATCACCGTGCCGAGCGACCCGGACGACGTCCTGAGCACGACCACGTCGAACCTCTACCGGTTCATCTCCAACACCGAGAGCGGAGAACGGGCCGAAACCAGTCTCGGAAGCTACGTTGGCTTAGCCAACAGCACGCGGGCTGACAAGTTCGATGAGATTCGTCTCCTCCGGGGCGACAAGGCCGTATCGGACGCCAGTGACGCCACTTCCTCCTCCGACTCCGGCGTGCTCTTCACCCCGACCCGATGGTCGACCTTCAGCCTCTCCTCCCACTACAATTCCTTCCCGGTCTACAGCAGCAGCCTCGCCTCCTTCGACAGCGGCGAAGCCTGCTCGTACAAGGTGACCGTCCAAGCCTAGAAGTGTCTTTCCCGCCTTGCCAAAGCAGGGCGGGATTTTTGTTGGCCGGAAAAAGAAACGCACCAGCCTGTTCTTCCCATCCCGGCGAAGCCGGAAAAAGACTCCGCAGTCTTTCCTTGTCAAGGGATTTATCCACAAAACCCAGCGGAGGTGCAGCTTTGTCTCCATTTCCGTCTGGTTTCCTTCTTTCGTTCTTTTCAATCGGGGGATTCCGGCTTGGGGATATTTTCATCGAAAGTGGATAAATAACAACGGTTATCCACCACGTTATCCACCGAAAACAGGCTTATTCACGGGGAGTGGATAAGTCTCATTTAACCCTGTTTATAACTCAAAATATTGGCTAAATATAGGCATTTTATCCTTGTGAATAACATCTGTTGTGGGGATAATTTATCCACTTATCCACATTTGACTTATCCACCTCCTTTTTGTCCCCCGGTTATCCCCTATCCACCATGGTGGATAAGTATTCGTGTTTGGAGAAGAAAAAGAAATGGTTTCGGAAAAATATCGGTGGATAACTTTTTCCGTTCTTCTTTTTCGGTCGTTCCGTCGACGGACTACGCTATAATTTTCCCGACTTTCTAGGAGCGCTCCAGCCATGCGGGAAACCACGATTGACCACCAAGTCGAGAATATCTTCCGTTCCGTGATGAATGAGATGAGCACGAAGATTCCGCCGGCTCTCTTCGATTCCGTCTTTGCCGACAGCGTCTTCGAGCTGAAGAGCCTTTCGGACGGAAAGGCCGTCTTTGTCTCGGACAGCGAGAGCTCCGCCGCCTTGATCAAGAAGGCGTATCTCATCGACCTGGAGCGGTCCCTGAAGGACGTCACCCAGACCAACTACGACGTCGAGATCCTGGACCGCTCCAGCTACAACCGACGGAAGGAAGCCGTCCAGCAGGCGAACGGGAAGTTCTTTCAGAACAGCCATTTAAGTCCCCAGTACACCTTTGCCAGCTTCGTCGTCGGGGAGAACAACAGAGCCGCCTACCAGGCCTCCCTCTTTGCGGTCGAAAAGCCCGCCTTAAGCAATCCGCTCTTCCTCTATGCCAAATCCGGCATGGGCAAGACGCACCTGCTTCAGGCCATCGGAAACGCCTATAAGGAAAAGCATCCGGATGCGAATGTCCTTTACATCACCACGGATGACTTTGTCAGCGAGTACGTCAAATTCGCCAAGGGGAACGCCGAGAGCGAAGGACTGAAGGACTTCTTCGGCACCGTGGATCTTCTTCTGGTCGACGACATCCAGTTCCTGGCTGACAAGACGAAGACCCAGATCCTCTTTTTCAATGTCTTTAACCTCCTCGTCAGCCAAGGGAAGCAGATCGTCCTCACGTCGGACAAAAGCCCGACGGAACTCGCCGAGATGGGCGACGAGCACCTGCAGGACCGGCTGGTCAGCCGGTTCTCCGGCGGCCTTTCCATCCATCTGACGAATCCGAACCGGAAAACGATGGTCGAGATCCTGAAGCGGAAGACGGAGAACAGCGGCCTGTCGTTGGACCTCTTCGACGACGCCGTCTTCGACTATCTGGCCGAGAACAACTCGGCCAACGTCCGGGTCCTGGAAGGCGCCCTGACGCGGCTACTCTTCGCCATGACCATGGAGAAGCCCCAGGGCAAAGTCACCCTCGCCTTCGTGAAGTCCGTCTTCGAGGACGAGGAACAGAGGAAGACGAAACGAGGGAAGATCGACGTCACCGGCATCATCGAGACCGTCGGCGACTACTACTCCCTGACGCCTCAGCAGCTGACGAGCAAGGTGCGGACGAGCCAGATTGCCCTGGCCCGCCAGATGGCGATGTACCTTGCCCGGAAGATCCTGAGCCTGCCGTACCAGGAAATCGGAAAGGCCTTCGGCAAGGACCATACGACGGTCTTAGCGAACGTCCAGAAGATCGAGAAGCTGCGGGGTTCAGATTCCCGGGTCGAGAAGGCCCTGGAGGAACTGAAGAAGAAGATTGAAGCCCGGGAAGGCCGCTAACGGCCTTCCCTTTTTTCTTCGTCCGTTCGGTGAATAAAGGCCTCTTTTCCCCGGCTTATCCACGGTCTTCCTCTTTCCTTTTTCTCTTCCGTTTCTTCGTTTTTTTCTCTTCTTTTTCCGGAAAAGGAAGAAAAAAAGGACTTTTCCTGCCACCAGGAAGAGTTATCCACCTATCCACCGCCCCTTATTAGTATTAGTAATTCGTACGGATTAGATGATGGAAGAGCGAGAGGCGCGAGAGGGCGCTTAAGACAACCCGAACGGACAACGGCACAGCCCGCGAAAACATGGTATTCCCTCGCCTTGAACCTTATAATATTCCTATCCGCGCCGATGGAAAGGAGAGACTAAAAACCATGAAATTAACGATGAAACGGACGGAACTCCTTCGGGTTCTGACCTATGCTTTCCAGGCCGTTCCGGCCAAGTCTGCCGAGTCTCAGTACATGAACTTCCTTCTGACCTGTCAGGAAGACCACCTCTCGGTCTTAGCCAGCGACGGCAACGTCTCCTGCCAGGTCGTCAGCCCGATGAAGGACAGCAAAGGCAACGAATGCATCCTGAACCTGGAGCCGGGCTCCGTTCAGACGAACGCCCGCATGCTTCTGGAGATCATCTCGAAGTGCTCCGGCGACGTCGTGACGCTGTACCTTGCCGACACGAACTACCTCAACGTCAGCGACAACGAGAGCGACTTCAACCTGGTGACGAAGGCGGGTGAGGAGTATCCGGACGTCAACCTGACGATTCCGGAGGGACAGAAGGGACTTCCGGTCGCCCTGAAGGACCTGAAGAAGCTTTACGAGACCACGAGCTTCGCTGTCTCGACCAAAGGACCGAAGGAGCTCTTCTTCGGCATCAACGTCCGGGCCCATGACGGTAAGCTCTTCTTCACCTCGACGGACAACTACCGGATGGCGGAGAACTCGGTCACGGCCCCGCGTCAGGACCTCGACTTCTCCTTCACCTGCCCGACCAAGCCGCTAAGCATGCTGACCAACCTCGGCACGGACGGCGACTGCACCATTTACTTCGACGAGCAGTCGGCCCTCTTCGTCTCTGGGGGCGTCACGATCGCAACCCGTCTCTTACGGGGCGACTTCCCGACGGCCGACAAGCTCATCCCGGTCTCCTTCCCCTACCAGATCCAGGTCGACACGAAGGTCTTCCTGGACGCGGCGGACAAGGTCAAGATCATCTCGACCAACGAGGAGCCGAGAGTGCGGCTGGTCATCAACAAGGAAGCGGGCGTCACGATGAACGTCCAGTCCTCGACCTACGGGAACGGCACCACGCCGCTCAAGGGCGCCAAGGTCACCATGCCGACGGAAGAGAACGTCTTCGAGATCGGCTTCAACGTCGACTTCGTCGTCGGTGCGGTCAAGGCCCTTCAGAGCTCTTCCTTCACCTTCCTCTTCGCCGGACAGACCCGGCCGTTCATGGTGAAGAGCGACGACCCGGCTAACATCCAGATCATCACTCCGGTCCGGATTGCGACGTTCTAATTCGGAGAACTTCCCGGAAGCCAATCGCTTCCGGGATTTTTCGTCTCCCTTGAAAGGCGCCTCTCGCTGTCCTAGAAGCCTTTCATGCTTGGTATAATGAAGAAAACGAGTGAGGTGGTCGACATGACTTGGAACCAAGAACAGGCCCTGGCAATCTGGGCACAGGATTACGGAGAGAAGGAGGTCGCTTACGACTATCTTTCCCGGCCGATGCACCGGGAGGACTACAACAATGGCGACTCTCCCTACGGATGGACGATCGACCTCGTCCGTCCTTTGGCGATGGGCGGAAGCTATCAGGCCGAGAACCTCCTTCCTTGCTCCCTCTACGCCTACCGGGAGAGAGGCGGAAGGACAAGCTTCTCGGTCGGACACCTGCGGATCGAGATGCGGAAGGGAAAGAGGTACGGCACCTCGATGCTCGTGGACGTGACCGACGCCCTTCGTCCTTTTTCCCTCCTTCCGGAGGACCTGACGCAGGATCCGACGTTCCACCAGTCCCGTCGTAGCCTCGCTTTAGGCCATGAGGAGAAGGAATCCTTTAAGGAGCCGCCGACGATCGACTTCTCCCGGATTGCTTTCGCCGGCTTCCAGAGTTCGGACGAGCAAAAGAAGGAGGAGGAAGCCCAGAAGGAAGTCGATGCAGCCTTAAAGGAGCTCGTCGGGACGAAGGAGGACAAGGCTTCTGCCGAGGAAGAAAAGAAGGAAGAACCAGCCTCGGCTTCGGAGGCCGTTTCGAGCCTTGAAGAGGAGAAGCTTGAGGAAGAGAGTGTGCCGGCATCGCATCTCTCTTCCACGGCAGAGGAAGCGCCAACAGAGACGCCTTCTTCGGAAGAAGCGAAGGCGCCAGAAGAAACGACGGGAAAGGAAGCGGCGCTGGAAGAGCCGGCGCCGAGCACGGAACCGGACTCGGTCCCGACGCCGGCCCCGTCCGAGGAAGCGAAGAAACCGGAAGAGAGCGTCTCTTCTGATGAGGAGCCGTCCGCTCCTGCAGAGGAAAAGGAAGAAGACGAAGCCCTTCGTTCCCGCTTACGGGCGTTAGAGGTGGCTTTAGAGAACGTCGAGAAGGAGAAGGACGACCTGACGTCGAAGCTTCAGGCCTCCCTCCGGGAAAAAGAGGAGGAGAGCCAGGCTAAGACCGCCCTGGAAGAGACGAAGAAGGAGAACGAGGCAAGGATCGAGGCATTGAAAAAGAGCGCCGAGGAATACCAGGCGAAGCAGGCGCTGGTCGAAAAGAGCCTTACGGCGGCCGAGACGAGCCTTGACGAGAGTCAGGCAAGCCTCGCTTCCGCAAGGAAGGAGAGCGAAGCCCTGAAGGCTTCCCTCGCCGAAAAGGAAGAGGCACTTTCGAAGGCGGAAGAAGAAGGACGACAGCTGAGAACGAGTGTGGAGGAGAAGGACGGGGAGCTTTCCGGGAAGGAGGCTGCTCTCCAGGCCGGCGCCGAGGAAAGGAAGAAGCTTTCCGCCGAGCTTTCCGAAGCGAAGGCGGAGCTTGAGAACCTGAAGGCGCTCGTCGAGAAGCAGAACCAGAGCCTAGCGGAGAAGGAAGAGCTTGTCGCGTTCAAGGAGGAGGCCTTACAGCAGATTGCCGCCTTGAAGGACCAGGAGGCGAAATACCAGTCCTCCTTAACCGAGAGCGAGAAGAAAGCGTCAGCCTTGGTCACCGCCTCGGCAGAGACGTCAGAAAACCTCCGTCTCCTCCGCGAGGAGAAGGAGAAGGAAAGCCAGCTTCTTCAGGCCCGGGAAGAGGCGCTACAGAACCAGAACCAGGCCGTAGAGACGCTCCAGGGTCAGCTTATGGCCTTGAACCAGTCGAAGGAAGAGGACCAGAAGACGATCACTGCCCTGAAGGAGACCGTCTCTCTCCGTGAGGCCTCTTTGAAGACGCTGAGCGAAGAAAAGGAAAGCCTGTCGCAGGAGAAGAATCGCCTGAGCCAGGAAAAGGAGAACCTCCTGAAGGAGAAGGAAAGCCTCGGCCAGGAGAAGGAAAAGCTCTCTTCCGAGATGGCTGCGAAGGAAGGGGAAGTCCGTGCGCTCTCCGAACGGCTGAAGGAAAGCCAGGAGAAGGCGGAAGAAACCGCCTTGAAGAGCCAGGAGCATGAGGAGAAGATCCGGCAGTCGGAGCTTGCTCTTTCCGCTTCTTCTTCCTCCCTTGCCCAAGCGCAGGAAGAGATCGAGAACCGGAAAAAGGAGCGGGACGAGTTAAGCCAGGCCCTCGCCTCGGAGAAGGAGAAGAGCCAAGCCCTTCAAGCCGAGAAGGAAACGCTGAACGCGTCGCTTTCTTCCGCCGAGGAGAAGCTCAAGGAAAAGGAGGCGGCGCTTCTTTCCGCGCTCAACGAAGCGCAGAAGGAGAAGCAGGAGAAGGAAGGGATGGAACAAAGCCTTTCCGAAGGAAAAGCCCGGGAGGCGGCTCTCGAAGAGACGGTCCTTCAGAGCAAGAAGGAAGCGGAGGAGAGTAAGGAGGCGCTGGAACGGAAAGAGAAGGAGACCCTCCTTCTCCGTCTTGGCCTCGACACGACGAGAAGAACCGACATCGAGGACAGCCTTGCTCAGAACGGCCTTTCCTTCTCTGAGGAAGACCTGACTCGGCTTCTTCCGCTCCATCCGGAGTGGAAAGGCCCCTCGACCTTCCCGCTCTACGACCTTCCGGCGATCGAGAAGGACAGCCAGATTCCCTCTGGCCTGAAGCCTTCCGTCCTCGAGCTGAGGACCAAGCAGGTCGCCTCCTTCGAGCTGGAGGAGAAGCAGAAGGCGGAAGACCGGGCGCTCTTCGAGGAGCGCTACGGCGTAGAGAGCAACGTCGCCAGCGACTTTGCCGGCCGGACGATGCGGAAGAGCGACGTCGGTAACTCCGACAGCCTGAACGGCTTCGGCGAGACCTTGCTTGACCCTTCCGCCCCGCGGACGAAGGAGAACGTGCTCTTAGCGAACTATGCCACCCTGAAGGAGTTCCGTCCGGAAGGACCCTTCGTCGCGAACGGCCACCCCTTCCAAGTCCGGACGGTGGACGGCGTTCCTCAGCTGACGTCGCCGGACGTGCTGACCAACCCCTTCCGCTTCGACGTCTCCATGCGGCAGCTGAAGGAGAGCGCCAGCCATTCCTTCCCGCTCATCTACCTCTACGTCCGCTTCCTCGGGCTCGCTGGCGCCCGTCCGAGCGAGGATGACCTGCGTCTCTTTGCCGACTTCGTCGAGCGGAGCGCCGGACAGGTCTGCCCGAACGCCCTGCTGAACCTCGAGACCGGCCGGGAACGCCTCTTCCTCTCCTTCGACGGGACAAAGGAGAACGTCTACGACCAGACCATGCAGTACGCCATTCTGCTCAACTCCTACCGGAAGGTGTTCAAGAACCAGGGTCGCTTCGACGCCGTGCTGGTCCTGGACGAGACCGAGATTCCGTACGGCTTCCGCCACATGGGCTTCGACGACCTGAACCAGGTGCTCCGGGACGACCTGGAGCTGAAGGCGATCAAGTACGACGTCGACCGCGTCGGCGTCGTCGACTCGACCATCGGCCGCTGCATCCAGGTCGGGCCTCGGATCTGGGCCCATTACCCACAGGGCAAGTACCATAGCCACCCCAGCGCCTTAGGCCAGGGCAACTTCGCCTCCGCCTACGGGTTCAAGGAGCAGTTCGTCGAATGCCGGTTCGTCTATCCGATCGTTCCGGAGTTCCAGAAGTAAGACCGAATCCAGAAAGGAGCCACGATTATGTCTGTCACCGAGAAATTCCTCCGTTACGTGGCCGTCGAGACGACGGCCGGAGAAGAGAAGAGCGATGCCGTTTCCAATCCGAAGATCCTCGACCTTTCCGAGCTTCTGCTTCAGGAGCTTCAGGCCTTCCATCCCTCGGAAATCTCCTTTAACCGCTACGGCATCCTGGACGCCAAGTTCGACGGCGAGGGAGAGAAGGCCAGGGTGGCCTTCTTAGCCCACATGGACACCTCCCCGCAGGCGAGCGGCAAGGACGTCCGGGTGACCCGGACCGTCTACGAGGGCAAGCCGATTCCGCTGGGCAACGGGCTAGTGCTCGACGCCAAGGAGTTCCCGAGCCTCGACCACGAAGTCGGGCATCGAATCCTCCACACGGACGGAAGGACCCTCTTAGGCGGGGACGACAAGGCGGGTATCGCCATCGTCCTTGAGGCCTTCGAGGAGCTACGGAAGGAAGGGGCGAAGACGCGACCGCTCGAGATTCTGTTCACCACCGACGAAGAGATCGGCGCCGACGCCGGCCATATCTCACTCGAGAACGTCGATAGCACCTACGGCTACACGGTCGACGGCGGGGACGCCCGCGCCGTCTCCGTCGAAACCTTCACCGCCGTCGGCATGAAGGCCGAGGCGAAGGGAAAGTCCATCCATCCGGGCTATGCGAAGGACCGCCTGGTCTCGGCCGCGAACCTCCTCATTCGCTTCCAGAACGATCTGCCGGAAGCGCTCCGGCCGGAGGAGACGGAAGGAAGGGAGCCGTTCTACCACCTCTGCACGATCGAGGGAAGCGAAGACCATGCGAAGGCCGACTACATCCTTCGCTCCTTCGACGAGAACGAGATGAAGTCCCTGGTGGGCCTGGCGAAGCTGACGGCCCATCGGATCAACGACCACGTCGGCTATGAGGCGATCACGCTCCAGTTCCGGGACGAGTACCACAACATGAAGGAGGCGCTCGAAGGGCATCCGGAGATTCTCAAGGAGATGGAGGAGGCCTACCGCTTGCTCTCGCTCCCGATGGTCTACTACCCCGTCCGGGGCGGGACGACCGGAAGCCAGCTCTCCTTCCGGGGACTGCCGTGTCCGAACCTCGGCACCGGCGACTATAACTGCCACGGCCGGTTTGAGTACGTGGACGAGGACGAGATGGAGGCGATGGTCGGCGTCGTCAAGGCGCTGATGAAGGCCTAAAAGAACGGGGTGGAAGCGTTTCCACCCTGTTTTCTTTTTCTTTTCTTTCCCGGGGATAGCGGTTAGAAACGCCCGCTGGGCCTCTCTTTTTCGCCATTTGCTGTTCAAAATTATAGTAGCTAGCGAATCCCGGAAAAAGAAAGAAGGTCCCTCCTTCGGATTTTCTTTTCGAAATAAGGCGTCCGTTCGACTACAATAAACAAGCCAACTTTTTGGAGGTAGTATTTTTATGACCAAGAAACCAGTCTTCTCCCTTCTCTCCCTCGCCGGATTGCTCTCCTTTGCCGCCTTTTCCGGCGTGAAAGATTCCGAGGGCGTGAAGCACCTCGCCGCCACGCCGAAGGACACGAACTACATCGTCCGGGTCCAGGGCGATAGCAAGGCCCAGCAGGAGGTCCTCAACGAGGTCCGCTTCGTCCTCGGAAGCTCGAACGTCGAGGTGACGAACCGTTACCACACGGTCTTCAACGGCTTTGCCATGAACGTCAAGGCCGGGACGGACGTCTCTCGGATTCAGGGACTTTCTAACGTCCTTTCCGTCGAGCCGAGCCACACCTACGCCCTTCCGGAAGCCACGGCGAGCCTCGTCGACAGCGACTCGACCGTCAACCTGAACCTGACGGACAAGTTCGAGAATTTCTCCGCCGAGACGATGCGGGCGGACAAGACCAGCCTGCAGAACGCTTTAGGCGAGAGCACCACTCTGGCGGACGGCAAAGGCATCACCGTCGGCATCATCGATACCGGCATGTACCTCAACCAGGTCGAAGGGACTTCGGAGCGCACGGCGGCCGAGGCTTCCGGCGCCAGTTATGCCGGAAACAGCACTTCCTATACCTTGAACTCGCCGGCCTTCCGGGCGACCTCGGACGTCACTGAGGTGTTGACCCAGAGCAGCATCAACGCGGCCTTAGGGGCGGACGGGAAGGCTTCCTATTATTCCTATCTGAACAAGAAGGTCCCGTTTGCCCGGGACTACACGTCCGGCGACAACAACGTCGACCCGACGGCCAACGGCTCGGAGCACGGCACACACGTCGCATCTCTCGCCGCCGGTAACGCCGAGGACGGCAAGGGCGTCATCGGCATCGCGCCGGATGCCCAGATTGCTGTCATGAAGGTCTTCGGCGACAACCAGGGCGGGGCTAGCGACAACGCCATCATCGCCGCGCTCGAGGATGCGGCCAAGCTGAAGCTCGACCTCGTCAACCTCTCCTTAGGCACCGACCTTTTCGACCATGACGACACCGTCAGCGACGCGACCTACACCGCCATCGAAGGGGCCACCAAGGCCGGCGTCATCGTCAACTTCGCTGCCGGTAACTCCGGTAAGGGCACCTACAGTGGAACGAAGGGCTACTCGGGCTGGACGACGGACATCGCCGAGCCGGGCATCCTTGGCTCCTCCGCCAACTACGACGAGCAGGCGAACATCGTCGCCGCCACGACCCCGGAATGGGCTTTCTACAGCACCATCATGCTGGTCGGCAAGACGCCGGCCGCCGGCGAGGCCGATACTCGGGTCGCCGTCTCCTATTCTGACCAGGTCGTCAACCGGTCCACGACGAAGATTGAGGACCGCTACGCGAACGAGCATCCGCTGACCGACCTTCTCGGGACGGAGAACGAAAAGACGCTTTCCTTCGCCCGTATTCCCGGCGTCGGACGGAAGAGCGACTACCAGGCCTACGCGAAGGCGACCGGAAAGACGTACGGAAAGGACATGCTCAAGGGCATGATCGCCGTCGTCGACCGGGGAGAGACTACCTTCGTCGACAAGGAGCAGCAGGCCCGCGCTGCGGGTGCTGCCGCCTTGATCGTCATCAACAACGTCCCGTCCTCGACGTTCAATTTCTCGATGGACCTCACGTCGGACCACGACGCCTTAAGCGACAAGTCGACCGGCATCCCAATCGTCTTCGTCTTCCAGTCGACTTCCTCCGCCTTCGGAAGCGCCAACACGGACGGTTACCTCACGCTCGCACGGAACAAGAAGGAAGCCGCTCCGGACGGCAACACCTATGCGTCCTTCTCCACGGATGGCCCGGGCTATAACCTCGACCTCGACCCGACGGTCGCTGCGCCGGGCTACAACATCCTCGGCGCGGTCTCCGCGACCAGCGTCGGCTACGAGGCGACGGCCCCGGAGTCTTCCTCCTACCTCTCCGGCTACCAGTACATGTCCGGCACGTCCATGGCGGCGCCGAACTACACGGGCGCGTTAGCCAATGCCCTCTCCCAGAAGAAGGCGGATTTGAAGGATGACACGAAGTTTGCCGACTACAAGAAGAAGATCTCGATGATCTCGATGTCGACCGCGGACCAGATTCACGGCGTCGGCGGTGCTTCTTCCTATGCCTCGCCTCGTTTCCAGGGCGCCGGACGGGTCAACGTTTCCCGTATCCTCGCGGCGAACGCCTACGTGACGAGCACCCTCAACGACAACACCGACACGGGCATGACTGCCCTGAACACGGCCAAGGCCGAGCTGAAGAACAACGGCGACCTGAAGCATGACCTCGCCGTCGACGAAGCGGCCTACATCACGATTCCGTACACCATCCATAACGACTCCGGCGAGGAGCGGACCTACACGCCCTCCATCCTGCTCCAGGTTCCGAAGCTTGAGATCCAGGTCACGAAGGCGGAGAACGACGCCAGCGAGTCCTCCTCGACCTCGACGGACAAGGTTCCGGATTCCCTGATCGACCAGGTCACCTACTCGACCGACGACGACCTCGTCGGCGAAGGCGGGATCCTCGCCTCCGACGACAAGATCTCGGACCACATCGACGCGGCGTCCGAGAAGACGGTCACTGTCGCGGCCAACAGCACCCAGAGCGGCACTCTCAAACTGAGAATTGACAACCTGAAGATCCACAAGGACTTCGGAAAGAAGGACGGCTCGGGCAACGAGATCGTCTTTGACGGCACGCTCCGGGAGTACTTCAACAAGTACTTCAACGGCGAAGATGCCGCCGGCGGATCCTTTGTCGAGGGCTACCTGAAGTTCGCCGCCACCGGCGACACGACCGGCCTCAAGGCGCTGAACATTCCGTATCTCGGCTTCTACGGCGACTATACGAAGGGCAAGGCCGTGGAGGACTTCGACTTCGAGAAGAAGTCCGGCCACCTCTACACGTCTGAGCTGGTCGACGCCTACCTGCAGGGCCTCAACGAGACCTATCGGAAGGCCAACGCCTACACCGAGTCGACCCTCGTCTCGATGGGCACCTCGCTGACTGAGGCCCAGATCAAGGCCGACCAGACCTTCACGACGGCCATCTCCGACACGAAGGATACGGTCAGCTACCACAACGTCAACTACGACGCCGATACGAAGACCATCTATGCCGGTGCGGCCGGATACAGCGACCACCTGGCAGCGACCTTCTTCGTCAACCGCTCCGTCTCCGAAGCGACCTGGGAAATCCTCCAGGGCAGCGTGTCGAAGAAGTCCGGCAAGGTTTCGGACAGCTCCATCGCCTGGGGCGCCGGGAACACGACGGACGAGATCGGACTGACCAAGTCCTGGATCGTCTCCCAGACGGACGAGACGAACCCGACCGCCATCCACCGCGGACTGGCGCAGATCGACCTGACGAGCCTCGACGAAGGCACCTACACTCTCCAGTTCCAGTTCAAGCTCCATGGCACCGGCACCGTCCAGACCAAGAGCCTCAACCTCGTGGTCGACAAGACCGCTCCGACGCTTTCCAGCATCAGTACGACGAAGAAGGGCAACAACCAGTACCTCCACATCGTCACCAACGGCGCGGACTACATCCAGTCCGGAACACTCATGACGGCCGAGCCGGTAGCCGGCTCCGACGGGCAGACCTACGCGGACATCCGTCTGACCAACAATATGGAGAGCCGTGGCTATGCGGTCGTCCAGATCTCGGATAAGGCCGGCAACGCCGCCAAGGTCCAGGTCCACTTCGACGATGACTTCGCCTGGGCGTTAGGCGGAGACTTCCTCGAGACGGTCACCACCTACAACTGGAGCGTCGCGGAAGCGAGCTCGACCGAGGACGCCATCACCTACGACTTCATGATCCTCCGCAACGGCACGGGCAAGACGGTCAGCGAGAACACCCGCGTCTACTTCCACGTCGGCGCCGGCCTGAAGAAGTCCGACCTGGTCTTCGCGGTCAACGGCACTCCGGTGAAGTCGAGCCAGTTCGACTACGACGCCACGACCGGCATGGTCACCCTCTACATCGACACCTCCAAGATGCACGTCACTGCGGGCCTCATCTCCATCGACTCCAACTACAAGGCCGTCGCACCGGGCGAGGAAGCCATGACGGCAGCCGACTACTACAACTCCGATACGCCGGTCGAGCAGCCCGACAGCAGCAACACGTCGAGCAGCACCAGCAAGCCGTCGGCGAAGACGGGCCTTCCGGGATGGGCGATTGCGCTCATCGTGGTCGGAAGCGTCCTGGTCGTCGGCGGGATCGGCGTCGGCGTCTACTTCCTGATCAAGCATCTCGGGAAGAAGAAGAACTAGCGGACCATAGCCCGGACCGGAACATCCGGCCCGGGCTCTCCGCATTCTAGAACCCGTCATGTACCGGCAGGAAATCCTGAAGATTGTTGTCACTTCCCTGATTCTGGCCGTCCTTAACGCCGTCTCCGTCCCCCTCTGCTACTTCTTCGCCCACATGAACCTGAGCGACTGCTTCCTGATTCCAGGTGCGGTCTACCTCGGGGCGGCCGGCCTCGTCTTCGTCCATCGGGCGGGGACGTTCGATACGTTCGAATACCAGTTCCAGAACTTCCTGAGGTCCTTCCAGAAGGACTACCGGAAGAGTTATGAGACCGCTAACGAGTACCACCTAGCGATGAAGGAGAAGCGAAAGAGCCATTCCTTCCCTTACGTGCCTTACCTGGTCCTCGGCGGGATCAATCTGGCCCTGGCCCTCGTCTTCGCGTTCTACCCCGTCGGCCGATAGCCGTTTCGATATGGTATGATGAATTATTCCGATTCTTCTTTCCAGGCATTCGAGATTCCAAAGGAGGATTTCAAAGATGAAAAAAGCGATGAAAAACGGCCTCTCTTTACTTGCCCTCGTCGCCATGTTCGGGATGACGGGCTGCAAGAAGGGGGAGAGCTCGGCCAGCATTCCGGTCAATAGCTCGGGCTCCAACAGCCCCGTGCATCAAAGCGGTTTCACGTACCGTGGCGCGAACGTGGATGACAACGCCAAAGAGACCCTCTACACCGGCGACAAAACGGCTCAGATTTCCTACACGGGAAATGGGGCGGCGACCTATGCCACAAGCGATGCCACGGTCCTTTCCGTCACGGCAACGACCGGCCTTCTGAACCCGCTGAAGGCGGGCTCGGCGACCATTACGGCGACGGTCGGCGGCAAGACGGCCTTGACCCTCTCGTTCACTGTCCTGGAGAGCACGGTAGCGACGGGCCTCCAGTCCTATGCGACGTCCTCCTTCAGCGAAAAGGCGGAAATCCTCGGACACCTCGAGAAGTACGCCGTCGACAACTACCTCACGGGCATCACCCTGTTCTCGAACGGCGGCTATGTCCTTTATAACGACCGCTACGTTCCGACTCCTTCGAGCTATGTCCTCGGCTACGGCTGGGGCACGAAGCGGGAAGGAAAGCTCAAGACGGACGCCGCAGGAAATATCGTCGCCCTTCCGCGTTCCTTTGGTAACGGCAGTACCGTCAGCAAGGGTTCCGCGACGGACCGGGACGAGTCGCACTTCTACACGGTTGCGACGACGGCCTTAGCCAGCCATGCCAATGCGCTCGACGGCAACGGCTCCGACATCTCGGACCTTGCCGACTACCTGACCCTGGCTTATTTCGGCACGCGGCTGACCTCGGACAACTCGGCCTACGAGTGGTACCCGGTGCTGGCCTCCGACCAGAACGAAAAGACGGACAGCGGCTATAGGCCGATTCCGTTGGACGACAACTACAGCCCGATGGGCCAGGAGAACCCGAACCGGAACTTCACGGACAAGTGGCGGATTTACGTCAAGGTCGGCGACCAGGCTCCGACCTATGCGACCGGCTACAGTGGAGAGGACAGGGCCCAGTACGACGGACGGAAGGTCGCCCTTGAGGACTACCTGACTCCGCTAAAGTACCTGCTCACCGGTTGGAACGGCGAATACCGCGGTCCGGAGACCACGGTCGGCATTTCGGGTCTCAAGGGGACCAGCCGGTACCTCTCCGAGACGTCGAAGTACGACGAGAAGAAGCTCAGCACCGACTACGACAGCTACGGCCTCTGGGACAACACCCTCTGGAAGAAGTACGTCGAACCCTACCTGCACACGGGAACGGATGCGAAGGGGAGCTACATCGACTTCACGCTCCTCAGCCCCTGCACGCAGTTTTACGCGATGTACTACCTCTCTAGCACGCTGTTCTCGCCGATTCCGGAGTCCTTCCTCGGAAAGTGGTCCGGGAAGGGCGTCGACCAGTACGGCCGTACGCCGACGACCAATAACACGCCGGCGGAGACCATGATCGGCGTCGGCCCGTACTACATCGCCGAGTTCGACTCGAGGGACCACATCATCCTGGCTCGGAACAAGTACTACGACAACATGACCGAGACGCTGGAAGACGGAACGACGCGGAAGATCTACCAGATCCCGGGCTTCTACTTCAAGAAGGCGGAGGCCGACCAGCTGGAGAACTACTTCAACAACGGACAGACGGATTCCTACTCGCCGACGAAGGACAAGCTGTCGAAGTATTCCGCCGGCACCGGCGATCTGTCCTCTAAGGCCGGGAAGTGGAACCGTTACCAGACGAAGGGCGACTCCAACTTCAAGCTGAACCTGAACTCGACCACGGCCGAGGAATGGGACAAGTATTTTGGCACGAACGGCAGCGTCTATGCCCACGGCAAGGCAGAGACCACAACCTGGACTACGGAACGCCAGAAGCGGTTCTACCTTTCCGACCATGACTTCCTGGACTTCCTTTCCTTCGGCCTGGACCGTCCGACCATCACGGCGAGCCGTGGCATGGTCGCAACCCAGGAGTACTTCTCCGACAACTACCTGATCGATCCGGAGAACGGCATCTCCTACAACTCGACGGCGGCGCACAAGGCCGTCCTGGCGGACCGCTACAACGAGCACGCCGGCTATGACGAGCAGGCGGCTTACGACTCCCTCGACCGCTTCTTAAGCAAGGTCGACGAGGACGACAGCCTGAAGGGACGCCTCGAAGCGAAGGGCGGCAAGGCGACGGCAGGCTCCAAGGACAATCCTTACCTCATCAAGATCCAGATGAACTGGATGAACCGGACCGACCTGAAGGACTACTCCGACGTCTTCGACAGCTGGAAGCGTATCTTCGCCAAGGTCTGCGATGAGAACGATCACTTCTATGAGCTTGTGATTGACCAGCCGACTCCGTCCTCCGACTTCAACGAAGTCTACACCACGATGGAGCACGGCGAGTTCGACATCGGCTTCGGCGCCATCACCGGCAACGCGCTCAACCCGCTCAACTTCTTCGAGGTCCTGAAGTCCGACAACTCCTCCGGCTTCACGCTGAACTGGGGTGCGGACACCTCCAAAGTGAGCGACGAGATCACCTATGAAGGCAAGAAGTGGTCCTTTGACTCCCTCTGGTCGGCGGCGGACAGCATCGCCGTCCTCAACAGCCAGGGCAACACGGCCAAGGCGACGACGGTCGGCACCTCGAAAGCGAACGACAGCGACCAGTCCGCTTCGACGGTCATCGACCTTAGCGAGATTGTCAACGCTGGTGCCACCATCACCTCCATCGATGTCACGAACGCGGCGGGCACGGCGACCGTCACGCTTCCGGACGACCTCTCCGCGGTCTCGAACAAGGTCACGGTCGTCGTCCCGAACACGCTGAACTCGTTCACGGACGAGAAGGAGAAGGAGTCGACGCTCTACTCGGCGAAGGTTCAGATCCATTACAACGCGGTTTCCGGCGCAGTCCATAGCGAACTCGTCTCGACCCTGACCGTTCCGACCTACAACGGCCTCCACTAAAGGCCGCCCGCAGACTTCATGCCTTACCTACTGAAATACACCCTCAAGCGAATCGGCTTGATGCTGGTGACGACCTTCATCATTCTGACGCTGACCTTCTTCCTCGTGAAGATGCTGCCGGGCGCGAACTATTCGGCCGGCACAGACGAGCAGCGTTTCTCCCTCTGCATGGATGAGGTGACGAAAGGAAACCTCACCTATTTCAACCACGAGGTCGACTACCTCGGGACCTATGTCTTCTCCTTCACGGACAGCACCGGCCTCTCCTACTTCTTCTACCACCGGCCGGTCATCCAGCAGTACGGCGCCTGGCTGACGGGCATCTTCACCCGCTGGGACTGGGGCGAGTCGACGGCGTACGTTCCGGGCCTGGATGCGATGTCCATCATCGGACAGCGCCTTCCCGCCTCCATGCTGATCAACGTCATCTCCCTTCTGCTCTCCCTGCCGATCGGCTTTGCCCTCGGCATCTGGGCGGCCTTAAAGAAGAACACCACGACGGACCACGTCATCTCGACGCTCGTCATGGTCTTCATCTCCGTTCCGTCCTTCGTCACGATCTCCCTCCTCATGAAGTGGCTCGGGTTTGACACGAACTGGCTACCGACCAGCTGGACCATGAACAAGGGTCCCGGCATGGCCGTGGCCTCGATGGTCATCCCGGTCCTCTCCCTTTCCTTCGGCACCGTCGCGACCTTCACCCGTTACACCCGGGCGGAGCTGACCGAGGTCATGTCGAGCGACTTCCTGCTGCTGGCCCGGACGAAGGGCCTGACCAAGCGGCAGTGCGTCGTCCGCCATGCCCTACGTAACTCCATGGTCCCGATTGTCCCGATGATTATCGGGGAGTTCATCTCCGTCCTCGGCGGTTCCATGATCCTGGAGCAGCTCTACCTGATTCCGGGCATCGGCGAGCTCTACGTCACCTGCATCACCCGTTCCGACTGGAACCTCCTTCTCGTCGATATGGCGGTCTATACGCTCATCGGCCTTCTGGCGAATCTGCTGGTGGATCTTAGCTACGGCGTCGTCGACCCGCGGATCCGGATGGGAGCGAAAGCCTGATGGAAAACAACAACAGCGACTTCGAGTTCCACTCGACCATCGATACGGACAAGATGCCCCAGGCGGGCAGTCGGATTTCGGCTGTCCAGGGCACCGCAGTTCCGGATTCGGATTTCGTCCTCGTCCAGCAGGACAAGCGCATCCATGACGTCAAGTTCACGACCAAGCCGACGACCTTCCTGAAGGACGCCCTGCGGCGTTTCCGGAAGGATCATTCCGCCATCGTCGGCGGCGTCATTCTCGGAATCCTTTTCCTCCTTTCCATCGTCCTGACGATTCCGGGCGTTCTTCCTTACGACACCAAGTCGGACCACATGGAGGAAATCAACCTTCCGCCGAAGATCCATGAGGCCAGCAACGGCAACTGGGACGGCTCCCGCTGGGTGAAAGGCCAGGCCTGGCCTTACTCGACCTTGGAGCCGAGCGATGAGTCCTACATCGGGACCCGTTCGCCGGATCCTTCCGTCATCGTCCAGACCAAGGACATTGTCGACAGCTACGGCGCACATCAGTCCGTCGACGGCGTCGGCGGCTATCTCGACCTGCGCCTGGATCCCGGGCAGAACGTCGCAAACTTCTCCTCGCCGGCGATGACGCTGGACTTCAATGCCTCCCTCGATGCCACCCTCACCTTCGGCCATAAGCTCGATCAGACGCCGGACCTCGACTACGCTCTCTCGCTCTCGACTCCGTCTGGCCGCTACGTCGAGCTAACGAAGGTCGAGACGATGCCGGAGGATGCCGGGGAGAGCCTCGACACGGAAGGCGGGCAGACGATTGCCGCCTTTAAGCCTGTCTCCTACGACCTGAAGGCCCTCGTGACCGAAAACAGCACGTTCTCGGCCCTTCTTTCGGGTAGCGGCAACGTCCTGAAGAACGTGAAGCTCCGCCTCTCCGTAAGCCGGAAGAGCTCCGCCTCCACGGCCTCGACCGACCATCTTTACCTCAGCCAGCTTCTCTTTGCGACGGACAGCGAATCCGAGGAATACAAGGGACTCCTTTCCGACTACAGCATCCATGACGCCAACGCGACCCGTCAGCTCATGGCCTCGACCAAGGACAGCGACGCTCCCCGGAAGTGGACGACCAGCATCGGCTCCTTCGTTGCGACGGACGTCCGGACCCGGCGCTGCTCGATTCTTTACGACGAGTACAAGATCGCCTACGGCTACAAGAGCGACACGGTCATCGGCCAGCGCATCATCCAGTCCTGGATTGACCAGGGCTATGTCCAGTACGACTTCGATGCGCCGACGCTGAACCAGGACATCCGGACGGAAGCCGGAAAGGCGGCCAAGGATGTCTATGTCGTCTCCGTCCAGAAGGACGAGCTCATGTCCGGCAAGGACAAGGACGGGAATGACTACACCTACCACAACCTGACCTGCACGGTCCTGAAGTACAAGCAGCTCGGCTATGCGTCGATCCCGATGCACGTCCTTGGCACGAACGACAAGGGACGGGACATCCTCAAGTATGACTTCGAAGGCCTGAGGACCTCCCTGCTCCTCGGCATCATCGTCGCAGCCATCAACATTGCCATCGGCCTCGTCTGGGGTTCCGTCTCCGGCTATTACGGCGGAGCGCTCGACCTGACGATGGAGCGGATCACGGAGATCCTCTCGGGCATCCCGTGGATCGTCCTGATGACGGTCATCTCCATCAAGATGGGCCGCAACCTCTTCAGCTTCGGCCTCGCCCTCTGTCTGACGGGCTGGATCAGCACGGAGTCCGTGACCCGGAGCCAGTTCTACCGGTACAAGAACCGGGAGTACGTGCTTGCGGCGAGGACTCTCGGCGCCAAGTCGCCGCGGCTCATCTTCCGCCACATCCTGCCGAACGCCATCGGCACGATCGTCACGTCGAGCGTCCTGATGATTCCGTCGGTCGTCTTCAGCGAGGCGACGATCTCCTATCTCGGACTAGGCCTTCAGAACGTGGCCTCCCTCGGCGTCATCCTCAGCGACGCCCAGAAGTACCTTTCGACCTATCCGTACCAGCTGGCGACGCCGGCCGTCCTGATCTCCCTCCTGATGATCTGCTTCAACCTGTTCGGAAACGGTCTGAGAGACGCGTTCAACCCGTCCTTGAAAGGAACCGAATGATATGAGCGACAGCGAAAAGAAAGAACCGATCCTGTCGGTCAAGGACCTGCAGATTTCGTTTAAGACGGACGAGGGACTCGTCCATGCCGTCCGGGGCGTCTCCTTCGACCTCTATCCGGAGGAGACCCTCTGCATCGTCGGCGAGTCCGGCTCCGGAAAGTCGGTGACGTCGAAGACGATCATGGGCATCCTTCCGGCCAACGCCATCATCGAGGGCGGGCAGGTGCTTTACGAAGGTGAGGACCTGACGAAGGTCAGCGAGAGCGAGTTCCACCGCATCCGCGGCCACCAGATCGGCATGATTTTCCAGGATCCGCTCAGTTCCCTGAACCCGATCATGAAGGTCGGCAAGCAGATCACCGAGGCGATGCTCATCGAGAAGGACCAGGTGAAGCGGAAGTTCGACACCCTGATCTCGAAGGAGGAGGCCGCCTACCGCAACTGCAAGGTCGCCTATCGGAGTAAAGTCGACGCGGCGAAGAACGCCGTGGTCCATTCCGACTCCCATTTCGACGACGAGATCTCGACCCTGGAGCGGAAACGCTCCGATGCCGATTTCGAGTTCTCTAAGGTTTCGCCGAAGGATCCTTCCTATCCGGCAAAGAAGGCTCAGTTCCTGAAGGACGACGAGGCGCTGAAGAAGCAGATCGCCGCCCTGAAGCAGGAGAAGAAGAAGGCGCACCGGGAACTGAAGAAGAAGATTCCTCAGGTCCGGAAGGAAGCCAGGTCCGTCTACCGTCATGACCTCCCTCTGGCGAAGAAGGCCCTAGCTGAGAAGACGGTCGAGGCCAAGAAGGAAATCCAGGACTGGAAGAAGAGCGTCGAGGAGGCGCACCAGGAGAAGCTTTCCGCCATCGCCAAAGAGGAGAAGACGGAGCTTGGCCGGATCGACGCCGAGATCGAGCGCCTGAACCAGGCACCCCGTCCGAGCGAGTCCGTTTACCGCCAGAAGCTTTCCGACCTTCAGAAGGCAAGAGCGGAGAAGGCCAAGGCCTTCCAGAAGCGGAAGGACGAGGAGAACCTCTCCTACCAGCTCCAGTTCCGGCTCACCAAGAAGAGCGCGAAGGCCTATGCGCTCAAGATCATGGCGGAAGTTGGCATTCCGCAGCCGGAGATCCGGTTCAACCAGTATCCGTTCGAGTTCTCCGGCGGCATGCGCCAGAGAATCGTCATCGCCATCGCACTCGTCTCCAACCCGCACGTCCTCATCTGCGACGAGCCGACGACCGCTCTGGACGTCACCATCCAGGCCCAGATCCTTGAACTCATCAACCGCCTGAAGAAGGAACGTCACATGTCCGTCATCTTCATCTCGCACGACCTGGGCGTCGTGGCCAACATGGCCGACCGGGTCGCCGTCATGTATGCGGGACGCATCGTCGAGGTCGGCACGGCGAACGAGATCTTCTACGATCCTCGCCATCCGTACACGTGGGCGCTTCTCAGCTCCATCCCGGACCTCGACTCCCACGAGAAGCTGGAGGCGATTCCAGGCACGCCTCCTTACTTGCTCAACCCGCCGAAGGGCGATGCCTTCGCGGCCCGGAACAAGTACGCCTTAGCCATCGACTTCAAGGAGCAGCCGCCGTACTTCAAAATCAGCGACACGCACTATGCGGCGACCTGGCTTCTCGACGCGAGAGCGCCGAAGGTCGAAATGCCTCGGATTGTCAGTCAGCGAATCAAGGCTTCGCTGAAGAAAGCGGGGATTCACGATGTCTCAGAACTCGAAGGCCGGGAATAACCCCCTGGAGAAAATCGTGACGAAAGGGCTCAACGAGGAAATGGACCTTCACGGAGTGACGTACAAGCCGGAGCTGGTCGAGAACAACATCCTGGTCTCCGTCCGGCATCTCAAGATGTTCTTCCCGATGGGCGGTGGAAAGAAGCTGAAGGCCGTCCACGACGTTTCTTTTGACATCAAGAAGGGCGAATGCTTCGGCCTCGTCGGCGAGTCCGGCTGTGGCAAGACCACGACCGGAAGAAGCATCATCCGCCTCTACGACGTCACCTCGGGCTCCGTCTACTTCAAGGGCGTCCGGATCAACGCCGGAAGCCGCTGGAACGAGAAGGAGATCAAGTGGTCCCGGATCAAGGGTAACAACAAGATCAAGGAGCTGCGGGAGAAGGAGAAGAACGAGCTGTCCGAGACGAACGACAACACCCCGGAGGCCAAAGCCCACTACGACGAGGTGAAGCAGGACTACGAACGTCGCATCGAGGCAATCCAGCGTCACATCGACGAGACGCGGAAGGATCAGAAGAAGCGGATCCGGAAGATCCGCTACGACGACCGCCACGTCGACCCGAAGCTGATGAGCAAGATGCAGATGATCTTCCAGGACCCGATCGACTCCCTCGATCCCCGGATGACCGTCGAGGACATCATTCAGGAAGGACTTCGGATCCAGGGGCACCGGAACAAGGCCGAGAACCACAAGAAGGCCTGCGAGGTCCTGGAGGAAGTCGGACTGATCCCGGACTACTGCTCCCGCTATCCGAACGAGTTCTCGGGCGGACAGAGGCAGCGGATCGGCATCGCCCGGGCGATCATCATGAACCCGGAGTTCCTCATCTGCGACGAGCCGATCTCGGCGCTCGACGTGTCAATCCGCGCCCAGATCATCAACATGCTCAACGACCTCAAGGAGCAGCACGGGCTGACCCTGATGTTCATCGCCCACGACCTCTCCGTCGTGAAGTACTTCTGCGACCGGATCGCGGTCATGTACTTCGGGGAGATGGTGGAGTTAGCGACGAGCGACGAGCTCTTCGCCCATCCGCTGCATCCCTACACGCGGGCACTGCTCTCCGCGATTCCGCGGCCGGACCCGCTCAGCGAAAAGAAGCGGCAGAGAATCCTCTATAACCCGGCCAAGGAGCACGACTACACGGTCGACAAGCCGAAGATGGTCGAGATCCTTCCGGGACACTTCGTCTTAGCCAACAAGGCCGAGGTCGAGAAGTACCGGAAGATGATCGCCGAGGACGACAGGATCAACGCCGAGAAGGAAGCCGAGCGGAAGAAGGAAGGACTGGACTACTGAACCGAGTCCCGGGAAACCGGGACTCTTTTTTCACTTTGGAAGCGTTTCCTATAAAGCGGGTTCGGATCCGGGATCTAGGAATATAAGGATAGGAAGGAGAAGAAAAGGCCTAAAATCCAACGTTTTTTCCGTTTCCTCGGAAAAGCAGGAAAGAGGAGGCACAGCCGATTTGCCCGCATTTTTTGAAATCCTTCTCGGATTTCGATAGAATAGAGAGACTTTCTTAGGAGGTAAATCACGATGCAGAAAAGAAAATGGGTTCTTTCCCTTCTTTCTCTCTCAGTCTTAGCGACGGGTGGAATGATCGGATGCAAGAAGGGCGGCGAGTCTTCCAGCACGCCGGCCGATGTGCCTTCCACTCCGACGACGACGGACAAGATCACCTTTAACGGGGATGCCAACGTCGAGGTGGGCGGAACTTTGCTCATCCGTCCGACGATCAAAACCAGCGCCAAGAACAAGACCTTCAACTTCAGCCTGAAGGACGAGGCCAACGATGGCCGCTACATCGTCCTTCCGGAGAACAAGGAAGGGGTCACTTCGATCACCATCCAGGGACGGCGCCAGGGCACGGCGACGATCCACGTCGAAGCCGTCGAGAATCCGGCCGTGACGCTCGACATCCCGGTCACCGTCATCAAGGCCAAGCCGACCCTCGAGACGCTGTTCACCAACGTCCAGACGCTGGAGAACTACACCATCGAAGCGAAGCTGGTCTCCGAGGACGACATCAGCGACGCGAGCTTCGACTACAAGAGCGCCAAGCCGCTGACGTTCACCAGCGGTAGCGGGAAGGAGATTTCCTACGAGGCCAAGACGTTCCGGACGAAGAACGCCATCCGTTCGGAGACGTTCGGCGAGGAAGGCATTTTTGCGGACGGCACGGCGGCCTACGGCGTCGACTCCGTCGGCAATGCCGGCAAGCTCGTCTATGATACGGATGCCGAGGGCAAGAAGACCGGCGAACTGAAGGCCGGAACGAGAGTCCGGGGCACCTCCGGCTTCCTGTCGGCGGACGATTTCGACGGGGCCAAGGCCAACGAGGCCCCCTTCTCCGATCGCTACTTCTCGTCCTTCAACGGCGTGAACCCGAGCTGGTTCTCGTCGACCGACTACGACAAGAGCGACGACAACACCTACACGATTGCCTACGACGGGAAGGAGGGGGAGGAGAATGACGCCTACTCCATCATCGCCCTCTGGCAGGCGGTTGACTCCACGGGACTTGCGAACTACATCAACATCGGCGGCTCGAACAAGTTCGTTGACCTGGCGAAGGGCATCAACATCGAAGTCGACGTCTTCGGCGACCAGGACTTTGTTCTCCGTCTCTCTGCTTCGGACTCGGCGAAGAAGACCTTCGTCCTTGGAAAAGAGAAGGTTCCGTACAACGTCATTGCCTACATGACCGACGTCGGCACGACGAAGAACACCGAGGCGATCGACAACATCCTGAACGCGAAAGACTTCAAGTTCGAGCTTCCGGCGCTTTCGGCCGAGCTTTCCCTCGCCCGGAAGACGATGATCGACAACAAGGACAGCTTCGTCATGGAGCAGGAGTTCGACCTCTATAAGGTGACCACCTCGGCGTCGGGCGAGAAGTCCTATGCTTCGAAGCCTATCCGCTACAAGAGCTACATCAACAAGGACTACATGCTCCTGAACGTCTTTGACGCCGAGTTCCTTAAGGAAGCCCAGTCGGCGATCGACAGCGGCTATGACACGCTGGAGGATGATTCCAAGGCGACTGTGGAGGATCTGAAGAAGGAGTATGCGACCCTGGTCTATCCGAAGACCTCCGGCACCACGACGAAGATCTACACGGCCGACGTCGACGTCTCGGGCGACACCTACTCCGTCGTGGAGGGCTCGAACAAGGAGCACACCGTCAGCGGCGTGACCCTCACTTGGAACGACGGCGGGAACTACGACTTCTACCAGGGGAACAACTTCATGTATGGTCCCTTCGTCGATCCGGATGGGGAAGGCTTAGCCTGGAATTACCTCTCCGACGATACCAGGAACCTCTGGAACGGCGATTCTGCGGAGTACCATTACTCGATGGCGCAGTATCCCTGCGAGGCTCTCTTTGCCTCCTTCGGATTCTATCAGGACGTCCAGAGCGTTATCGAGAAGAAAGGCACGCCGTCGGACTGGGTCTCCGGCATTTCTGTCACGACGGCGGTGAACGACGACAAGAGCGTCTCGGTCAGCGAAGTCAAGACCAACTGGGGGCTTCTCTGGGGCAACCGAGGTCTGGCCTTCAGCAACTACTTCAACCACTTCGGCACGGGCAAAGACAGCAAGGTCGACACGATCGTCGACAACCTGAAGAAGGCCGCCTAAGCCGACTTAAGCCGAACCACGGAAGAGGAGTTTCTCCTCTTCCGTTTTTTGTGTCTCTGTCCTCTCTTTTCCAAAGGATTATGCTAAACTGAATCCGAAAAGAGGCCTGACCGACGCTGGGCCAAAGGAGGGAACCGATGGAAGAGAAAGAAGAGTCTTGCTGCTGTCCGGAAGGGGCTTGTGCCGGCTTGCCGAAGGTCCGGATCGCCAACGGTGAAGGGAAGTGGGTTCCGCTTCTGGACGAGGACCTGCCGAGCCATGTCGTCTTCCGGCTGGAGGAGAACCTTCCGGAAGGGAACCTGTCCGTCCTTCTCCACGGACTGCATCACCACGACCGGATCCTTCCGAATCCGTACCACACGGCCTACGGGTTCCTTCTCGACGGCCCGGAAGCGAAGGATCTCTTCGCCTTCGACCATCCCAAGGCCGTCAAAGACCTCGGGAACGGAAAGACGGAAGTCGACTTTGACGAAAGGACGACCTTCTCCTCGAAGGAAGGGGAACGCTTCCTCTACACCGTCGAGGTGACGATTCCGAACCTCGCCCAGCCGGAAGAGGCCAACTTTTTGACCTTCAAGGTCCTGAAGAAGGAGCCGAGGTACTATCTCGACAAGGTCTTCTCCGCCTTCCCTTCGACGCCGGAGAAGTAGACTGCGTCTCACTAGGGGGCTGTCCGATTGGACGGCCCCTTTTTGCTATAATGGGGCTCAACAAGAGGGGGATGAACCACATGGATGCTCAAGTCCCGATCGAGGCTTTGCAGGGGGACGGAAACTGGCTTACCGTGCCGGTCGACGGAGGGAAGGCGCTAAGGATGAGCGACGGGCCGATCGGCCTAAGGTACGTCGGGGAAGACGGAAAGGAGCAGGTCTCCGTCGCCTTCCCGTCGACGACGCTTCTCGCCTGTAGCTTCGACCGGGAGCTCTTCTCCTCCTTCGGCACGACGCTGGCGAAGGAGGCCCGCGCCTTCGGCGTGGACGTTCTCTTAGGCCCCGGCATCTGCCTTCAGCGCTCGCCGCTCTGCGGCCGCTCCTTCGAGTACGCGTCCGAGGACCCCTATCTCTCCGGCACGCTCGGTGCTTCCTATATCCAGGGCGTCGAGAAGCAGGGCGTTTCGGCCTGCCTGAAGCATTTCATCGCCAACAGTCAGGAGACCGACCGGATGACCATCAACGAGGTCATCGACGAGCGGGCCTTCCGGGAGCTTTACGCCCGAAGTTTTGAGATCGCCCTCCAGGAAGGAAAGCCGGGCTCCGTCATGGCCAGCTACAACCAGGTCAACGGCCTTCCCGTCTCGCAGAACCCTCGGATCCTGACGGACCTGCTGAGGACGGACTTCTCCTATCCGGGGCTGGTGATGAGCGACTGGTCGGCCGTCTATGACCCGGTTCTCTCGATCGAGGCCGGGCTCGACCTTCAGATGCCGCACGGCCAGAGCCAGGAGGACGAGAAGCGAAAGGAGGCCTATTCCTCCCATCCTTCTTTCCGGAAGGCGGCTGACGCCGCCTTAAAGCGTCTGTCCTCCTTCGAGCACGCCTATGGCCATGAGGAGAAAGGAGAGCCGTTCTCTCTCGACCAGGACCACGACGAGGCGAGGAGGATGGCCCGGGAGTCGATCGTCCTTCTGAAGAACGAAGGCGTGCTACCGCTCTCTCCGGACGACAAGATCCTTGTCGTGGGGCCCGTCGCGAAGGAGCCCCACTTCCAGGGCGAAGGAAGCTCCAAGGTGAACGCCTACCGGGTTCCCTCCTTCCTTAGCCTCCTTTCGGCCGTCGATGCCCTCTACAAGGACGGCTACGACCTCGACCGGCCGGAGGACATGACCCGGATCGACGAAGTCCTTGCCCTTCTCTCCTCCTATGACAAGGTTCTCCTCTTCCTCTCGACGCCGAAGGATGCCGACGGCGAAGGCTATGACCGCCTTACGACCTCCTTCTCCCAAGCCCAGGAAGAGCTCGTCCAGAAGGTCGCTCTCTACCATAAGAAGGTGATCCTGGTCCTAGAGAACGGCGCTCCGGTCGAGATGGCCCCTCTCGTAGAGGCCTGCTCCGGCGTTGTGGAGACCTTCTTCGGCGGCGAAGCCGTCAACGAAGCCCTCTTTGACGTCCTCTACGGCGTCATCTCTCCGTCCGGACATCTGGCCCAGACCTTCCCGGTCCGGATTGCCGACAACCCCTCCGCAAAGAACTTCCCCGGCGACGGCTTCAACGTCTTCTATCGGGAGAGCCTCTACGTCGGCTACCGCTACTACGAGACGCTCGGGAAGAAGGAACAGGTCCTCTTCCCGTTCGGCTACGGCCTAAGCTATACGACCTTCGCCTTCTCTTCCTTCCGGATCGTCGAGGAAGGGAAGGTCCTCCTTGCCGTCCTGAAGGTGAAGAACACCGGGGAGCGGGAAGGAAAGGAGGTCGTCCAGATCTACGTCGAGAAGCCTTCCTCTCCGGTCTTCGTTCCGAAGAAGGAACTGGCCGGCTTTGCGAAGATCCTTCTCCTTCCGGGCGAGGAGAAGGAAGTCCGGATCCCGCTGGATTCCTTCGCCCGCCAGTACTACAACATCGACCGTCATGCCTACGTCCCGCTCTACGGAGACTATCTCTTCGTCGCCGGGGAGAACGCGGAGGACGAGAAAGAGAAGGCCTCCTACCGCTACGAAGGCGTCAACCTTCCCTCGCCGTACGACAACGCGAAGATTCCGTTCTACTTTCATCCGACGTCGAACGACTTCCCGCCGGAGGAGTTCGACCATCTGGCGAAGAGCTTGGACGACCCGGTGCTGAAGAAACCGGAGAAGCTCGGACCCAACGACTCCTTCCATCGGGCCATCCTGCTCGGGAAGAAAGGACCGAAGCGGCTTCTTGCCCTCCTAGAGAGGAAGGGCCTATTGAAGAGCCCGAGCTTTTACTACGCCGTTCTCTACTGCCCTGTCCGGGTCCTCGTCGAGATGGCCCCGGCTCTTTCCGGGAAGGGAGAGGAGAAGCTTCTCGCCCTCCTGAACGACGAGAAGTATCCGTTCTCCTTCTATGATCTGCTGTTCTTCCTCTTCAAGAACCGGTCTCTCTTCGAGACCGGGACGCATTAGTTCGGAGGAAAGAAAAGCTTCTGTCCTCTTGTTCCTGCTTTCTTGCTGTGGTATAGTTTTCTTTGCTTGACACGTTTTTACGTGTTAACGCGGACGAGTGATTACCGAGGAGGAGAAAAACTATGAAAAAGGGAATCCATCCGAAATATTACCGGGCGAAGGTCACCTGCATGACCTGCGGAAACACGTTCGAAGTCGGCTCCACGGTTCCGGAGATCCGGGTCGATACGTGCAGCAACTGCCATTCCTTCTACACCGGCAAGATGACGTTCACGGCAGATACCGGCCGTGTCGCCAAGTTCAACCGGAAGGCGGCCGCCAGCGAGGCCAAGAAGGCCGAAGCCGAGAAGGCCGGCAAGTAGTTTTCTTCCTCTTTTCCGAGTCGCGAACAGCGGTGCCCGCAAGGGTACCGCTTTTGTCTACCCGGAAGAAGAATCCGCTAAAATAGAGTCATGCCGGACGCGAAGAACGGAAACCTCGACCTGATCCATGAAGCCCAGTCCATCCTGGACGCTCTTTGGGAACCGGTCGACCGTCCTCGGATGCCCTTCTCCCGGGAGGAAGCGGACAAGCTTCTCCGGGGAGAGGCCATCGTCCCGCCCATCGAGCCGAAGGATCCTTATTTTGCCTACGTCTTCCTCGTGGATGACGGGAAGAGGCTCACGCCGCTCTGGTTCTCCCGCCCGGTCTTCTCCGGGGAATTCCTCATGGCGTCGAAGGATCTTCCGGTCTTCAACGAGGTCGCTCTGGAGAAGCTTGGCGCCTTCGGCATCGACGCCGGCCAACTGACGCCGTCCTTCGACCCTTCCTCCTTCCTGCTCGCCCTGACGTCCTCTCTCTCCCTCATGACCGGAGGATCCCTGTCCCTGACGACCGGGTTTGAAGGCTACTCCGACGAAGCGGTCGCCATGAGCCGGGCCTATTCCCTGGTGATGCGTCTTTATTCCCTTTCGGAGAAGCCGCTTCCTTACCGAGGCCTTTTCCAGGACGCTCTGAAGGAGGAGCCGGAAGCCACCATGGACTTCTTCCGAGGTCCATATGACGTCCTTCGCCGGCTCCACGAGAACCGTTCCTTCCGGCTCCTCGTCTCGGACGGGAAGATTCGGGACGGGTTCCTCTCCAAGGCCATCTTGGAATCCCTGAACCGTTCCCGGAGCGTCCTTTTAGTCACGGCGAGCGAGAACGCCGAGTCCCGCCTCTCTCTCTTCTTAGAGAGGGAAGGCTTCCTTCCGTTCGTGACGGAGCTGAAGGACTTCCAGCCGGAGGCCTCCCTCTCTCTCGTCCTTCCCTCGGCCGTCGAGAAGGTCAGCGACGAGGAAAGAAGGCAGGACAAGTCCTTCCGGAGCGCAAGAAGCCAGTACTTCCTCTTAACCCAGCGCCGGGAGGAGCTCGAATCGGCGATCGGCCTTAGCCCGGAGAGCGTGCAGAAGATCCTTTCCCTGTCCGAGAAGGGAGCGCAGGAGACGCTGAACCTTCCGGACTACTCCTTGGAGGACTTCGAGCACGACCAGGCCTTCCTTCCTCTGCTCTCGGCCTTAAGCAGCGTCTCCGAAGGCCCGTTAGACGAGAATCCCTGCTACGGCCTTACCCTTTCCGGAAGGAAAGAGAACTACGACCAGATGGTCTCCCTGGCCCGGGAGGCCATGGAAGGACTGACGGACTTCGAAGGTGCCCTCTCCGCCCAGGGCCTGAAGAACCTGGACGGGAGCCGGATCGACCGGATGAGCGACTTTCTCCTCCTGGGGGAGGAGCTCTCCCTCTTAGACGACTACAGCGGCTTCTCGCCTTCCTTCTTCCGGCTGGACCACCAGGTCGAGGCTCTTCCCCTTAAGGCCCTCGAGAACGCCTACCAGGCCTACTCCTCGGCTCGGCTTCTTCTTTCCCACTTCGTCGACGAGGAGGTCCTGTCCTCCTCTCTTTCCGACTGGCTTTCCAAGTTAAGCCGCCACGGCTTTTCCGGCCATGCGGCTTGGCGGGAGATGAAGAAACACCTTCTCGGAAGGACGAAGAAGAAGCCGTTCCTGTCCTTGCTTCAGACGACGTCGGAGGCCCAGGAGCGGCTACGCCGGCTCCTTCCTCCCTACGAGGAAGCCTACGGCCCCCTCGTCTTAAGCGCCAACGGGCTATTGGAAATTGAGGCCATCATCCCGTACCTGGAGCGGTTCCGGAAGATGGAAGGAAGGGTTCCTTCCTTCTCCTTAAAGAACGAACAAGTCTCTTCCCTTCTCTTTGACGAAGAAAAGAGGAAGGCGATGAAGCGGACTTACCAGGGGACGCTTCCGCTCTTCGAGAAGGAGAAAGCCCGGCTGAACCGACTGGTCGGGATGTTCCTCGAGACCCGGGAGGATTTCCTTTCGATGCCGTTTGAGACCCTTCGGGCCCGATTAGGAAAGCGGCAGTCGGCCACCTGGGTCCAGTTCTCCCAGTACGCCCTCTTCCGGGACAGCCTTCCGAAGACGTCGACGCTCTTCCAGGTCACCGTGAGAAAGACCGCGGCCCGCGGGGAGAGCCTGGAAGGATTCAGCGACCGGTTCTACCGGACGGTCTACTCGAGGCTCGGGAAGAACCTAGAGGAGGAAGAGAGGAAGTTTGCCTCCTCCGAAAAGGAGGACCTTGTCCGCTACCTCTTCGGCCTCTACCGGCTCTCCTCGGCTCAGGCGAAGAGAAGGCAGGCGCAGATCTCCTTCCGTCTTTCCGACGAGTTCCGGCGGGGGAATGGGCTTGAGGAGTACGGCCTCCTTCGAAAGCGGATCACGGAGAAGAACTACGACTATCCGGACCGGACGAAGGAGCTTCGCCTCCTTTTAAGGACCCATCCGATCCTTCTCGCCCGGAAGGAGGACCTCGTCCTTCTTCCGAAAGGGCTGATGTCGCTCGGCATCGTCTTCCAGAGCGGGGCCCTGTCGAACGCGGACCTTCTGAACGCTTTACAGGCCTCCCAGGAGACGCTCTTCGTCAACATCCTTTCTTCGGACGACGCCCGGATCCAAGGCTATCCGGACGCCTATCTCGGATCGGAGAACCTGATGAAGCCGCTCTTCCTTCCGGGCACGCTTCCGCCTCTTCTCGAGGAGAAGCTCATCTCCTTCCTGGGCGGAAAGGGATATGAGCTCCGGGAGGATCCGCAGGGCATTTTTCCTTACCTGATCGGGAAAGTCGGAAAGGCCGAGAGCGAAGGGGTGCTTCTTCCGACGGACCGGATTCCGAAGGGGAAGCGAAGCCTCTATCTGACCACGCTCCGGGAAAGCCTCTTCCTGAGGGAAGGACGCGTCCTTTACGTCCTGGACCTGACCGATGCCTGCCTGAATCCGCAGAGTGCCTTTCAGGCCATGTTCGACCCTCCTCAGGACGCCTTCCGGGAATGGGTTCAGGAAAGGGAGAGACGGCTAACCCTGACGATGACGAACGACCCCGGGAATCCGGCTAACCGCCTCCTTCAGGAAATCAAGGCAAGCTTCCCGCTCGCCCTGACGAAGGAGGAACAGGAAGCCTTACTCCGGAAGGGAGACTATGAGGAGCTCTTCCTTAAGCTTCAGCCCGTTCGTCCTTCCTTGGTCTCCTCGCTCTCTTCTCCTTCTTTTGAGGCCTGGATCGAATCGGAGAAGGAGAAAGGCCGTATCCTCCTCCAGGACGGGTTCGAGCAGTACGCCGACGTGAGGAACGTGACGTTCCGGCGTTCGACGCCCGAGACCCGTCCGATCGAGGAAGTCTCCACCTTGGAACTGATGCAGGGAGCGAAAGCCTTCCTGATTGCGATTCCGGTCCTCTACGTCGAGGAACTGAAAAGCATCCTTGCCTCCCTTCTCGGGTATGGGCCGGAGGAGCCTTCCTTCTCCGTCCGGTTTGACGACATGCTCTACTACCTGGTCGCCAAGGACCGTGTCGTCATCCGGCAGGGAAGGATCCAGCTGAAGGCTTCTTCTGGGCGTCAGTCTTTCCCTTCCGGAAAAGAACCCGTATAATAGGGACGTTGCTAGGAAAAGAAACGAGGATATCGTCCATGGCGAACGAGGAATACGTCGTCGAGAAGAAGAAGGTCGATTCGTGGCTCATCGTCATCCTGGTTTTCTTAGGGTGGCTTGGCATCGATAAGTTCTACTATGCCAAGTCCTTCAAGAATGCCTGGAAGTTTGCCTTGGTCAAGCTCCTCTTCAACTGCATCTTCGTCGGCGTCCTGTGGAACCTCTTCGACATCGTCCGTGCCTGCCTCGGGACCTACGAATTCGATTTCCGGGACTATTTCAAGTAAAGGAATAAAGGAGCAGCTTATGGAAGCGTATTTTTTCAAAGACGAGAAGACCGGGGAGGTCCGCCTCTCCGAAAGAGACGAGAAGAAGGAAGGGGAGATTCTCCTGACCGCCAACACGACGGACGCCGCGAAGGAGAAGCACGTACCGGTCGTCACCGTGGACGGAAACAAGGTCCACGTCCAGGTCGGCAGCGTCCTCCATCCGATGACGGAGGCCCATCATATCGCCTTCATCGCCCTGGTGACCGACCAGAAGGTTGTCCGGAAGAACCTCCTTCCGACCGGGACGCCGGAAGCGGACTTCCCGCTTGCCGACGGGGAGAAGGTCGACCGGGTCTACGAGTACTGCAACCTGCACGGCCTCTGGTCGAACAAGTAATAAGTCAGCACGGCCGGGCATTCTTGCCCAGCCTTTTCTTTGTCACCTACTCCTAGGGCGGAAATCCGATATAATAACAGGGCGGGAACAATTGGGACATGATCAAGATTTTCTCTTATTCTCCGGACGATCTTCCGTTCCGGGCGAATACGTACGTCATCGGGAAAGTCGGTGCGAAGTGTCTTATCGTCGATCTTTCCAGTGAGACCGGCGAGGTCTACGACTACGTGAAGAGCCATTACGATGCCGTGGAAGGAATCCTTCTGACCCACGCCCACTATGACCACATCCGGGGCCTTACCGCCTTCTTAAAGCATTACAAGAAGCCCGTCCCGGTCTTTCTTCATCCGGCGGACCGTCCGCTTCTGACCGACCCGAGCCAGAACGGCTCCCGGCTCCAGGGCGACTCCGTCAGCGTCCCGGTGTCGACCGTCGACGTCGAGGACGGGGAGACTCTTCCCTTCAAGGACTTCAACGTCCAGGTCCTCCACACGCCGTTCCATACCGAAGGCAGCGTCTGCTACTACATGCCCGACGAGAACGCCCTCTTCACGGGGGACAGCCTCTTCGCCGGCGGCATCGGTAGGACGGACCTTCCGACCGGAAACGAAGAAGAGGTCGAGAACTCGCTAAGGAAGCTAAGGAACCTCCGGGACACGCTAGTGGTCTTCCCCGGGCACGGGCCGATTGCCCACCTGGGTGACGAGAAAAAGGATAATCCTTACTTCCGGGCGGCCTTGCAGTAACGAAGAAAAAAAGCGCCGCTGGCTTCATCGCCGGCGGCGTTTTCGTTTCTACTTCCCTTCCTTCTTTTCCTTGGCCGGCCTGTCGATCAGCTCGGCCAGGAACTTCACTTCGGCATCCTTCTTCAGCCGAGGGAAGAGCGGCGAGAGGGTTCCGACGTGGATGCCGGCTAAGGCACCCCTCGTCTTGACGCTCTCGAGCGTCCTCAGTTCCTCCGGGACGTTCTCCTGATCGAGCGCCTCCTTCGTCTTCGACGGCATGACCGGGCTTAAGAGGATCGAACCGATCCGGATGAGCTCCGCCGCGGCACCGAGCGACTCCGCCAGCTTCTCCTTCTCTCCGTTCTTGGCCAGCGTCCACGGGGCGATGGCATCGAAGTACTTGTTCCCGAGGTCGACAAGCTCCATGGCGGTGGCCGTTCCCTGCGTGATGTCGTAGGCGTCCATCCGGCCATGGTAGGCGACGATCTTGCTGTCGACGTCCTCGAAGAGCTTCTTCGTCAGCGGGTCGAGAGGCGCGGACGGATTCCAGGCCGGCAGGACGCCGTCGAAGTACCGGACGACCATCGACAGGGTCCGGTTGACGAGGTTCCCGTAGTTGTTGGCCAGATCGGCGTTGAGCCGGTCGACGAACTGGGTCGGCGTGAACTGTCCGTCCTCTCCGAACTGGATCTCACGGACGAGGTAGTACCTCAGGGAGTCGACGCCATAGCGCTCGATGAGCGGATAAGGCGAAGGGGCATTTCCTAAGGATTTCGAAAGCTTGACGCCGCTTCGCGTCAGAAGGAGGCCGTGCACGATGACATGGTCCGGCTGGCGGAGGTTCAGGGCCTTAAGAAGAATCGGCCAGTAGATGGTGTGGAAACGGGTGATGTCCCGTCCGACGAGCTGGACAATCTCCGTGTTCTCGCCCCAGTACTCCTTCATGAGATGGTCGTCGTCCGAGTCATAGCCGAGGGCGGAGATGTAGTTCAGCAGGGCGTCGATCCAGACGTAGATGACGTGCTTCGGGTTCTCCCGGACCGGGATGCCCCAGCTAAAGGAAGTCCGCGTGATGCAGAGGTCCTCGAGGCCGGGCTTGATGAAGGTGTTGACCATCTCGTTGATCTTCTCCTTGGAGCAGAAGGACGGGTGGTCCTCGTAGAACTTCAACAGCCACGGGACGAACTTCTTGACGTTGAGGAAGTAGGCCTGCTCGGTCTCATAATGGACCGGGCGGTGGCAGCCCGGGCAGAGCTTCTCGCCGTGCTCCCCGGTGACGACCTGGCTGTCGGACCAGAACGTCTCGTCCGGCGTGCAGTACCAGCCCTTGTACTCGCCGAGGTAGATGTCCCCTTCCTTCATCAGCTGGGTGAAGACTCTCTGGACGCAGGCGACGTGGCTTTCGTCCGTGGTCCGGACATAGTAGTCATAGGAGATGTCGAGCGCCTTCCAGACGTCCTTAAAGGACTGGGCAATCTGGTCGACGTAGGCCTGCGGGGTCATCTTGGCGGCCTCGGCTTTCTCTTCAATCTTCTGGCCGTGCTCGTCGCTTCCGGTCATGAAGCGGACATGGTAGCCGTCGAGCCTCTTGTAGCGGGCGAGGACGTCTGCGGCCGTGCAGCAGTAGGTATGTCCGATGTGGATGTTGCCGGAGGCGTAGTAAATCGGCGTCGTGATATAGAAATACTTCTCTTTCTTTTCTGCCATCGAGGAAGCCTCCTGAAAACGGCTCTATTATACCTTGCTCCCTCGGTTATAGGCGTCCAGGAAGGAGAAAAGGCCCTCTTTCCTTCTTCATCCGCTATCCTAATGGGGAAAGGATGCTTTTTCATGGAAAAGGTCGTCGATTACATTCCGTATCTCCGGTCCTTCGTCGGTCACCGGGAAATCCTCACCGTCGGTCTTTCCGCTCTGATTGTCGACGAAAAGGAGGAGTTCCTCCTGGAAAAGAGGTCGGACAACGGGCTTTACTGCCGTCCGGGAGGAAGCCTGGACCTCGGCGAGACGGTCTTAGAGGGCGTCGTCCGGGAAGTCCGGGAGGAGACCGGTATCGTTCTGGATCCGAAAGAGGGGCGGCTGTTCCAGATCCGGTCCGGAGACAAGGCCCAGATCCATTATCCCAACGGGGACGTGACGGACTACGTGGACCTCGTCTTCCTTTTCCGCGTTTCTTCCGCCGTCCTGGACCCTTCGGCCCTTCATGACCAGGAATCCGTCAGCATCGCCTTCTATCCCGAGGAGAGACTACCTCACGAGGAAGAGACCCTTCCCGGGACGATGGACAGCATCCGGAAATACCTCCGGAAGGACTTTTCCGTCACGGTCGACTGAACCGTCCTCTTTTTCGGCGGTTCCCCATTCTAGAAAAAAAGATTCCTCTTCTTCGAAAAGAAAGAGGCCTTACCTTCGTTTCCCCCCTTATTTTGCTTCTTTTTAACGGAAACAAAAGCTTTTCCTGTTCTTTTTATGCCCCTGTTCCGTTTGCCTTAGGAAGGGAACTTATGCTACCATAGGTTCCCGTATGAATATTCTGTTTTTCCTCATACCGAAGAGCCAGGTTGCTTTCGTCTTGGACAATTTCACTCTTCGTCAGGTGGCTGAGAAACTCATCGCGCACGACTACACCTCCATTCCTGTCCTCGATGAGGAAGGCCATTACGTGGCCACGGTTTCGGAAGGGGATCTCTTCCGGTATGTCAAGAACCACGGCGAGATGAACTACCGGTCGTGCGAGAGCACGTCAATCCGGGACATCCCGCATGAACGAAGCGTGAAGGCCATCCGTTACGACAGCGACATGGACAGCCTTCTGGGACTGGCGGCGGAAGAGAACTTCGTCCCGGTCCTTGACGATCACGGAATATTCATGGGTATCATCACCCGGAAGGCCATTATTGCCTATTTCCAGAAGAAAGTGGCCGCCAAAGATGAAGACTGACTAGCGCCCAGCGCGGGGAGGAGCGTCTATGGAAAAGTACGTGTTCGTCACAGGCGGCGTCATTTCGGGATTAGGGAAGGGAATTACGGCGGCTTCCTTAGGACGTCTTTTAAAGGCGCGCGGGTACAAGGTCACGATGCAGAAGTTCGACCCGTACCTCAACGTCGATCCCGGCACGCTCTCGCCGATTCAGCACGGTGAGGTCTTCGTGACCGACGACGGCACGGAGACGGACCTCGACTTAGGACACTACGAGCGGTTCATCGATGAAACCCTCGACAAGCACTCCAACGTCACGACCGGCAAGGTCTACGAGACCGTCTTAGCCAAGGAACGGCACGGCGACTACGGCGGAGGAACCTGCCAGGTCATCCCGCACGTCACCAACGAGATCAAGTCCCGGTTCCACCGGAACTATAAAACGGACGAGAACGAGATCACGATTATTGAAATCGGTGGCACGATCGGCGACATTGAAAGCCAGCCGTTCTTCGAAGCCATCCGTCAGTTCCGTCATGAAGTCGGAGCAGAGAACGTCTGCATCGTCATGGTGACGCTCATCGTCTACCTCAAGGCGAGCGACGAGCTGAAGACGAAGCCGACCCAGCAGGCCGTCCATTCGCTTCAGTCTCTCGGCCTCCAGCCGGACGTCATCGTCGCCCGGAGCGAGGCGCCGATCCCTAAGGACGTCATCAACAAGATTTCCCTCTTCTGCAACGTCCAGAGCGATCACGTCCTTCCGAACCTCGACGTCGATTCCGTCTACGAGCTTCCGCTGAAGCTGGAGGAGGAGCATTTCGCTGAGGCTGTCGGACAGACCCTCCATCTTCCGATGCCGAAGCCGAACCTGGACGGCTGGAAGCAGATGGTCCAGAACATCAAGACGAGCAAGGACACGGTCGACATCGCCCTGGTCGGAAAGTATATGGCGCTCCACGATGCCTACATCTCCGTCAACGAGGCGCTCAAGGCGGCCGGCTGGTACTACCATAAGAAGGTCGTCATCCACTGGATCGAGAGCGAGGAAGTGACGGACGAGACGGCGCCGGAGATCCTCAAGGACATTGACGGCATCCTGGTTCCCGGCGGATTCGGAAGCCGGGGCATCCCAGGCATGATTGCCGCCTGCAAGTACGCCCGCACCCATAAGGTGCCGTATCTGGGCATCTGCCTCGGCCTTCAGATCGCCATCATCGAGTTCGCCCGGGACGTCTTAGGCTTCCCGGATGCGGACTCCGCGGAGTTCAACCCGAGCACCATGCATCCGGTCATCCATCTGATGCCGGAGCAGAACGGTGTCGTCAACCTCGGCGGCACGATGCGTCTTGGCGCCTATCCGTGCGTCCTGGACGAGACTTCCTTAGCCTATAAGCTCTACGGGACCAAGGAAATCAGCGAGCGTCACCGGCACCGGTATGAAGTCAACAACGACTACCGGGAGGCCCTAAAGGCCCACGGCCTCGTTCCGGTCGGGTTCAGCCCGGACAACCGGATCGTCGAGATGGTCGAAATTCCTTCGCTTCCCTTCTTCATCGGAACGCAGGCCCATCCGGAGTTCAAGAGCCGTCCGGACCGTCCGCATCCGCTCTTCCGCGGACTGGTCAAGGCCGCAATCGACTACCAGAAGAGCCATCCTTCGAAGTAGAAAAATAGCCTTCCCTCGCGTCAGGGAAGGCTTTTTGAATCGTACTCCTTTCCGCAGCAGGGACAGAGCAGCTCCCCGTCCGGTCCGACCGGCGCAATGTTCCGGAAGCGGTAGAGGTCTTCCTCCCGGAAAGAAGAGACGATGCAAAGGACGAGAACAGCCGCTTCGAGGAAGGGAAGTAGGAAGCGTTTCAGCAACAGGAGGGGTTTCTTAGAATACATAGGGAACCTACGGAAGAACGGCGATACATACGGCCCCTATTGTAGGCAACCCCCGGTTCCGTTTTGCTTGGTTTCTTTTCGTAACCCGCCCACGCCGGGAGAAGAAATCTCTTTCCCGGCGCTGTTCTCTTCCCTCTTTCCTTCGTATAATGAAGCCAAGGAAAGAGAAAGAAACATGCGGAAAACCGTAGACATTGTCATCCCTTGCTACAACGAAGAGGAGGCCCTGCCCCTCTACTTCAAGGCCGTCGATCCGGTCCTATCCGGCATAGAGGACTATCAGGTCGGGTTCGTCCTCGTCGACGACGGAAGCAAGGATAAGACGGCCGAGGTGATGGAGAAACTCTATCAGGAACGGAACGATGTCACCGTCATTAGGGAAAGCCGGAACTACGGCCAGAACGCCGCCTTTACCGCCGGCCTGAAGGCAAGCCGGGCGGACTACGTCATCCTGATGGACGTCGACCTGCAGGATCCGGTCGAGCTGATTCCTCAGATCTTGGCGAAGTTCTCCGAAGGCTACGACGTCGTCAACCCGCACCGGGCCAGCCGGAAGCAGGATAGCTTCTTCAAGCGGACCACGGCCCGGATGTTCTATTCCTTCATCAACAAGATCGAAGGAAAGGCGGTCCTCCCGGAGAACGTCAACTGCTTCCGCGGCCTCTCCCGGCCCATCGTCGACCGTCTTCTCTCCTTACCCGAGAGCGACCGGTTTCTCATCAACGAGATTCCGTATCTTGGCGGGAAGACGGTATTTATCGACTTCGTCCGTCAGAAGCGGGATGCCGGAAAGAGCAAGTATTCGGTTCCGAAGCTCTTCCGCCATGCCTTCAACGTCATCTCGAGCGGCACTAGCGAGCCGCTCTACACACTTTTGATGGCTTCCGTCGGCGCCAATCTCTGCACCGGGACGTCCTTCCTGGTCCTGCTTGTCCTCTGGATCCTCGGCCTCTGCCATGTCCGTCCGTTCATCGGTAACGTCTTTACCGGAATCCAGACGGCCTTCCTCGTCTCGGCCGTCTTCTATGCCGCAAGCTTCATCCTTCTTGCCGTCGGCGTCCTCGCGCTCTATGAGCACAACATCGTCCTGAACACGAGAAACCGGCCGGCGACGATCCTCGACAGCATCCGGCGTCCGGAGGACAAGAAGAGCGACGGGCCGAAGGACTAGTCCGTTTTGTGTTTCCGCTCCGACCGGGCGATCAGCAGGTTCGACAGCACGAGCCCGGCAAGGCTTAGGAGCGTCATCAGGAAGGAGAGCTGCCGTCCCTGGTCCGTATAGGTCCAGACGACCTCATGCTCTCCTTTTTCGATGCTTTCCAGGCTGGCGGCCGTAAAGACGTCGAACTTCGTCTCCGTCTTCACCTTCCTTCCGTCGATCTTCACCTCCACGCCCCGCTCGTAGGGAAGCGTATAGAGAAGATAAGGCGTGCTCCCGTCGGACTCGAAGGTCCCGACGAGGGAAGAGGAGACGGCGTTACTCGTGTGCTTCCGGATCTTCACGGCGTGGCTTCTCAGCCGGTCCGTGTATTCCTTCAGGACCTCCAGGTTCTCTAAGGCCACCACCGGCTGAAGCTCCAGGGGTCCGGCATCGACCTCCTTTCCGGAGGGAAGGTAGAGCTGGACGGAATGCTTCCCGGTCGAATTCAGCGGGATGCCGGCGATGTTGCTGTGCCAGTAGGTCGTCATTTCGGTGAGCTTCCTATCCAGGTAGACGTTCGCGTCCGAGTCCCGGTACCGGAAGTCGACGTAGAGAAGGTCGTTCCTCTGGTCCTCGGGAATCTGGTAGTCAAACCGGAGCGAGGCGCCTTTCTTCTCGACGGTGTAGCGTTCGATGGTATCCGTTCCGACGATCTTCGTGGTGCCGGAAAGAGTCTCCGAGGCGGCGGGTAGGATGGTGTAAATCGCCTTCGGCTTTCCGCTTTCGTCCACGAGGCCCGGGACGAGCTCCTGGTAAAGCTCGTTGAGCCACTCGAACCGGTTGAACCAGTAGATGGTCTTTCCGTCCTCGAGGAATCTCCCTTGGGAGACGTAGCTTACGTCGCTGGCGCTAGCCTGGAAGCCCAGGGTTAAGGCGTAGGGATTCTGGTAGAGCTCGAACCCTTCCGTGTCGACGTCGTCCCGAAGCGTGGTCGAACTCAGGTAAGGAACGTCGAGATCGCTATAGGCGAGGATGTACTTCAGGCCGAGGAAGGAAGCGGCCGAGAGCGTCGATCCGGAACCGAATTCTTCCCAGAACCAGTTGTAGTGGAAGCCGAGCCGCTCCATCTCCTTCTGGACGTCCTTCTTCTCCGTCGAGGAGAAGTGGCTGAGCCCGGAGTAGGAATAGTAGGAAGGATTGTTGTTTGCGTTGTTGTAGGTTCCGTTCCGCACGAACGTGGTCTCCATCCGGTATCCGATCTCCCCGTCGCTTGCCTTTACGGCGTCGACGGCGGACTGGAAGGCCTCGTCGCTGTCGTATTCCTTCCTCGAGGAATACTCATGGTGGGCCGAGTCGGTCGATAGGACCTGGCTCTCGCCGAGGTAGCTGCTGTAGCCGAAGAGGGGAAGGGAAAGGACGGAGAGGCAGGTCAGGGCAGCCACCGGGACGTTCGAAGCCTTCTTTTTCTTCTTCCCAAGGCGGAGAACCAGCGTAGCGAGGAAGAAAAGAGCAAGGCTTCCGAAGTAGAGAAGGATCCCGGACATGTGGACGGAATAATGCTGCCCCGAGTACGGAAGATAGATGGCCAGGGGCAGGACCGCGGCCGGAAGAAGGAGAGGCAAAAGGTAGTCGAGGCCGTGCGTCGACTCGAAATCCTCCGCTTCGGAGGCGGCGAGGCAAGCGACGAAGAAGTCGACGACGAAAGCGAAGCGGGAAGGGAACCAGGTCGGCTCGGCCATGCCGTGCCAGAGAAGGTAAAGCGGGTTGTAGATGAGGGAGAGAGAAAGGAAAAGGGAAAGAAGGAGGAAGGAAATCCGGCTTCTCGCACTCTTCTTTCGGTTCAGGAAGAAAAGAAGGAAGAGGACTAAGGTCGGAAGGGACGTGAACGTCGGGTTGTATCCCGACCACGCCTGAAGGACGTAAGGCGTCGGATAGCCGTCGGTCAGGAATCCGGAGAGGAAGCCGCCGAGCGTGTTGGCCCAGACGAGGCTCGAAGCGGAGAAGCCGACCTTCGTTCCGGAGAAATGGGAGAAGGCGACGAGCCATCCGAGGCTTCCTAAGAAGCCGCCGAGGAGGGAGAAGAGGACGAAATGGAGAAGAACCTTAACCCGGGCCTTCTCCTGCCTAAGCTTCGGCCAGCCGGCGCCGAAGTAGAGGGTGAGGAAGAACAGGACGGAGAAGAAACAGATCATGGCGCCGATGTACCACGAGGAGAGAAGAGCATAGCCGAGGCTGAGCGGATAGAGCCAGCGCTCTTTCCGCCGGACGAGGTGAATCAGGCCTAAGGCAACTAAAGGCAGAATCATCGGCCCGTCGAGCCACATCGGGGAAAAAAGGTAGACGAAGAAGTAGCTTGAGACCGCATAGGAAAAACTGACTCCGACGGAAAGAGGCCGGGTTCGTCCGAAGGTAAACCGGATCAAAAGCATCATGTTGAGACTGGCGAGGGCCATCTTTGCTACGCCGGTAAAGAGGATGAACTCGGGAACGGCCGTGTCCGGGAAGAAGTAGAGAAGGTAGTTGAACGGGGAGGCGAGGTAGTAAGCATAGAGGCTCTGGTAGTCTCCGCCTAAGGCCTTCGCCGTCGTGTAGATGGTGTCACCATGGGTCTTTAAGAGGTGCTGGAAGTCCCGGAAGTAGGCGATGTACTGTCCTCGGGCGTCCATCATCAGGACGGTGTTCCCGTCCGAGGCAAAAGGGAAGAAACCGTTGTTTCGCAGGAGGAGCCAAGCAAAAAGCAGGACACCGGCCACGCTGAGGAAGACGTAGAGGACGTCGAGCCAATTCTGTCGTTTCTTCGGCCCGAGCCTTTGTGTCAGCAGGTTCTGACGGTCCGTCATGAAGGACTAGCGAAGGGCGGATTGGTCGTAGCCGTATCCGACGAAGAGGAGCGTGGAAACAAGGAGACCCTGAATCAGGCCAAAATAGGGAATAGCATTTGAATTAGTGGCGACACCAAGATAAATCATTCCAAAGATCATTCCGATGAAAACGGAGACAACGCTCGCAAAGAGGAGAAGGAAGATGGTGTTGCCCATCTTCAAGGTAGGAATGCCGGCCTTCAGGGCGACGATGACTGCGGTCACGAAGTAGAGAAGATCGGCCAGGAAGACAAAGACGTTGTTGAGAACGAAGAGCCACTGGTAGTCCCCGACGTTACTCATCATCGAGTCGATGGCTTCTCCCCAGTGTAGGAAGGCTCCAACGAGATAGTAGGCGAAGCAGGCCCCGAGGAGGAAGCGGGTGTAGGGCTTCTGGTTGAAGAGGACGGCGACAATCAGGATGGCCTTGAGGAGGAAGGACATCACGTGGGAGACGATGTCCCCGACGGAGGAACCGAAGGTGAGGAGGATATCGAAAATGGCGCTGACGAGCAGCAGGATGGCAAACGTCCACTTCCAGGTTTCAACCGTAATCTTCTTCATGATATTAACCTCTCTTGTCTTTTTCCTCCTCCGCTTCCGGAAGGAGAAGAGAAAAAGGGGGCACGGCGCTGTTCAACGCCGGCCCTCCTGTCGTCGATGGACTACTTGGATTCTTCCTGGTTGAGGACGCCGTAGGTGAGGAAGGAGAGGACACGGTCGAAGGTGTACTCGTCCTTGCCGACGAAGATGAGCTTGTCGCCGACCTTCAGGACGTAGTCGGGGCCGACCGACTGGTGGATGACGTTGTCCTGCCCTAAGACGGCGACGATCGTCGCTTCCGTGTAGTTCCAGAAGTAGACCTCGCCGATGGACTTGCCGGCGATCGGGGAATCCTGCGGAACCTCGGCGGTCGAGAACTTGATGGCCTCGGTCGTCTGGTAGGTGAAGGAGTCCTTCATGTCGTCAATCGCGTTCTCCAGCTTTTCCTGGAGTTCCTTCTCCTGACGGATGAGGTCCTCGACGGCTGCGTACTTGTCCTTGATCTGCGTCTCAGACTTCCACTGGTTGGCGAAGTCCTGGGCATGCAGGGCGGACTCGACGAAGACGCCGACACCCCGCTTCGACTTCACGACCTTGGACTTCTCCAGAATGTTGAGCGCCTTACGGACGGTCTCCGGAGAGACTCCGTACTGAGCTCCGAGAATCGAACGCCCCTTCAGAAGAGTTCCTTCCGGATACTCGCCGATCAGAATCTTGCCGCAGATATCCTGGGCAATCTTGATGTACCTCGGCGTGCTTCTTTCTTTCGCCATCGTTCATTCCTCCATGCAGTTTTCTGCTACTCACGATTATACCCGTGGCGAAAACCACAAACAAGCCAGAAAAGCGAAAACACGAACTTACCGACTTCTTTTTTAGAAGGTGGTAGTAAAGCGGGAGTTTGACACTTCGCTGAAGATTCTCGGCTGACTTCCGGACATTCTTATACTTCGTATAAGGGTGTCCGTTTTTCTTGTCAATTTTTCGCAACACGTATTGTGTTATACGTGTTATTGCGATATGATGGTGTCCGGACACCGGAAAAGGGGGAGGACGCCATGAACCTTCACATCGTGCCTTCGGGCAAGGACGACGCGATACTCTACTACGCCGTCAGCATAAGGAAAGGGAAGAAGACGACCTCGAGGAACGTCAGAAGGATCGGAAGGCTTTCCGAGCTGAGAAAGGAGTACGCGGACCCGGTCGCCCATTTCAGGGCCGAGGCGAAAAGGCTCACCGAGGAGGGAAAATCCGAGACTTCCTTCGAGATTCCCGCGAACCGGATGATCGATCCCACGAAGAGGCGCAGGATCATGCTGGGCTACATCTTCCCGCAGTCCGTCTACTACTCGCTCGGCCTGGACACGGTCATGAAGGGCATCCGGAACGGGTCGAAGGCGACGTACGACTTCAACCGAATCATGAGGGACCTCGTCATCGGGAGGGTGCTGAGCCCCCTCAGCAAGAGCTCGACCTACGGGAAGGCCTTCTCCTTCCCGGAGCCCCCGGACTACGGCCTCCACCATGTCTACCGGTCCCTGAGCCTGATGGCAGAAAACTTCGACCTCATCGAGGAGAAGGCGTTCAAGGGAATGAGGAAGTATGCCGACGTCGACACGAGCGTCACCTACTACGACTGCACCAACTTCTACTTCGAGACCGAGGAGGAGGACGGCTTCAGGACCTACGGGAAGAGCAAGGAGAACCGGCCCAACCCCATCGTCCAGATGGGCCTGTTCCTCGACCGGAACGGGCTCCCGATCTCCATGTGCATCAACCCCGGGAAGACGAACGAGCAGAAGACGATGATACCGCTCGAGAAGCTGATGACGGAAAGGTTCGGCATCCGGAAGTTCGTCGTCTGCGCGGACTGCGGGCTTTCAGGGAAGAAGAACCTCCGGTTCAACTCCGCCGAGAACCACGGGTTCGTCGTCACGAAGTCGCTGAAGAAGGCGAGCGAGGAGGTAAGGGCGAGGCTGATGGGCGACGGCGGATGGAGAAGGTTCGGAGACGGTTCCGGAAGGCTGTATTCGCTGAAGGAGATCCGGGAAGACGCGAACCTCAAGGACGACATCTTCTACCATGACGAGAGATTCGTCATGGGAAGCGACGGCTTCGAGGAAAGGATCGTGACGACGTACTGCGGAAGGCTGAGGGAGTACCAGCGGAGCGTCAGGGAAAGGCAGCTGCAGCGCGCGATGGAGCTCGTCAGCCAGGGGAAGCTCAGGAAAGGCGTCAACCAGAACGACGTGAGAAGGTTCATCGCCGTGGACAGCGTCACGGAGGACGGCGAAGTCGCCGAGAGGAAGGTGTTCTCGATCGACAGGGAAAGGTTCGAGGAGGAGTCGAAGTACGACGGCTTCCATGCCGTGACGACCGACCTGGCCGACGATCCGGGGGAGATCATCCGGATCAACAAGGGAAGATGGGAGATCGAGGAAAGCTTCCGCGTCATGAAGAGCGACTTCGACGCAAGGCCCGTCTTCGTGAGCCGGGAAGACAGGATAAGGGCCCATTTCCTTACCTGTTACCTCGCCTACATGATATTCAGGGTCATCGAGCAGAAGATCAACAAGGGCGACGAGAGGTACACGGACGCGGAGATCCTGAGGACCCTGAGGGACTACGAGGCCGTCGACGCGGAAAGCTTCTACGTGGGCGCGATGGAAGGAAAGGCGGTAAGGGCGCTCGAAAGCACGTTCGGGCTGGCAGGCTCGATGACGGCGTTCTCGAAGGCGCAGTTCCGGAGGCTGGTGGCCAGGTCCAAGAAAGAGGAAATATAACACATACCGCATAGATCGAAAGATCGGCTGAAAATCCCTTAACTAAGGGAATTCAGCCGATTTTATTTTCTTGGAAGTGTCAAAGCCGGAATTATACCCGTGGCGAAAACCACAAACAAGCCAGAAAAGCGAAAACACGAACTTACCGACTTCTTTTTTAGAAGGTGGTAGTAAAGCAGAAGAGCCTAGAAAATAGGTATAGGAAAGAGTAGAAAGGAGAGGCCTAACGAGGGTTGTAATTCCCCCTGAAGTTAGCGATAATAGAGAACGCGAAACAGGCTATTTCAGAATGGAACAGAAATCTAACGATAAGAAAAAGATTCCCCCGCTCTCGACAAAGGAGTCTTTCATCAGCATTGGTAAGGGACTTTTTTCCAATCAGGCGGTCATCGACAGCCGTCGCCTTCCGTGGTACTGGGCGCTTCTCGTCTTCCTCCTCGATTTCGCCATCGTCTGGATTCCTTCCCTCTCGAAGGGGTACACCTCGGATCCAGCTAGCTTCCTGACCTCGGCCGGGAATTCCGGACTGGACTCCGGCTTCAAGACCGCTTACCACGAAGCCTACTTCCAGAACATCACGATTCAGGACAACAAAGCTTTCTCGTTCGGCGACCTGGATTCCTACAGCGACCTGGATGCCCATGCGGTCGAGAACCGCTGGAACTTTGCTGGGGCGGAAGGGAAGAGCCTTTCGAAGGGAACCTATGCCGATACGGGGGCCAACTACTCCGGAATCAGCGGCGTCTCGAAGACCAGCGGCCTTTCCTATGACTTCTATCTGGACGTCATCGCCAGTAAGCAGAACCCGATTGACTCCCAGACCTCTTCTTCCTCCTCTGCGACTTCCTCTTCCTCGGTCGTCTATGAGGACACGGGATACACCACTTATCTCGAAATCTACGTCATTCCGGAGCTTGTCCAGGAGAACAACGACCAGTTCACGACCTACCGGAATAATTTCCTCAACTACGTCATCCTGAACCGGGATCCGTCCAACACCACCAGTACTGCGACGGGCCGCTTCCCGCATTCCTCTCTCATCCTCGGAAAGGACAATCTCACGCTCGTCGTCTATCCGCTCCGTTCGGCGAAGACCAACTCCGCCCTCGCCTCCTATGCCGGCTATGTCCCGGACGGTTTTGCGAAGATGCCGGCCGAGTCCGGTCAGAAGCTCGTCGACTTCCTCGGCGTGACCGAGAAGACGTCGGACGACGCCGCGGCCTATCAGAAGATGGAGTCCCTCTTCGGCCATGCCGCCCGCCAGTCGCAAATCCTGGCGACCTGGCAGAACGTCGGAATCATCTCCGCCATCATGGGCGGTGCGATTCTTGTCGGTGCCATCATCCTGCTCATCATGGAGAAGCGGAAGACTTCCGTCGTCAAGACCACCGTCTTCGGCGCCTTCGCCCAGAGCATCAACCTGATGCTTGTCGGCGCCATCCTCTCGATGGCCTTAGGATTCATGAACGCCACCTATAGCTTCATGGTCATCGTGGCCACGGTTCTTCTCCGTATCATGTGGATGGCCAACCGGATCACTCCGCCTCCGACGGCGGATGACAAGCCTCTTTACCAGGCCCGATCCTAGCGCTCTGAAGGGCCTGAAAGGGCCCTTTTCCGAATATGCAGAACGAATTCACGAACAAGCTAAAGGAATCCTGCTCGGCCATCCTGCCGATGATTCTTGTCATCGTCCTAATCAACTATGCCATCCTCGTACCGGAAGGGACGAGCTTTGACACCGTCACGGCGGGAAACCGCATCCTTTTCGGCCCTTCTATGGCCTCGCTTCTTCTTTCCGCCCTTCCTCTCATCCTCGGTACGACGCTCTTTTCCGTCGGCGTGGAAAAGTCCATCGCCAAGATCGGCGAGATCGTCGGGACGACCCTGACCCGCCGGAAATCCATTACGATGCTGCTTGTCGTCGCCGGCCTGATGGGCTTCCTCGCAACCCTGGCAGAACCGGACCTGAGCGTCCTCGCCAGCCGGGTCTCTAAGGACGGAATCTATCACTGGCTTCTCATCATCGTCGCCGGTATCGGCGTCGGCGTGTTCATGGTCCTGTCCGTCCTCCGTGTCGTCTTCAACAAGCCGCTGAAGTACTGGCTTAGCATGGGCTACCTTCTCATCTTCACTCTCTTCTGCTTTGCCGACAAGAACCTCTTTGCGACGCTCTGCTTCGATGCCGGCGGCATGACGACCGGCGTCGTCACCGTCCCGTTCATCCTCTCCCTTGGCATGGGCGTCGCCCAGGTCTTAGGCGGCGACAACGCCGAGGATGACTCCTTCGGCTATTCCGGCCTTTGTTCCATGGGAACCGTTCTTGCCTGCACGATCTTCTTCCTCTTGATTCAGAAGACGGCGCTAAGCGACATCGAAGACAACCTGTCGTCGATGTTCCGGATGGGCACTTCGACGACCGACTCCATGCTCGTTCCGCTCTCCACCTATTCCGAGATGGGGGCGACCTATCTGAGGAATTTCGTCTCCTCCCTGAAGGACGTCGCCCTCTCCATGACCCCGATTGTCCTCTTCTTCGTCGTCTTTAACCTCTTCGCCGGGATGAAGGGAAAGGCCTTAGGATCCGTCGTCATCGGCTTCGTCTACACCTTCCTCGGACTGGTGCTCTTCTTCCTCGGCGCCGAGAGCGGCTTCATGCCGGTCGCTACCTCCATCGGCAAGTTCTTCGCCGCGGCCGGCCCGTCGAAGGAGTGGCTCTTCTTCCTCGTGGGCGGCCTGACCGGCTTCATCTCGATGCTGGCCGAGCCCTCGGTGCGGATTCTGGCCGAGAACGTCAGCGAGGTCAGCCGTGGCGTTATCTCCAAGCGGGTCATCTTCCTGGCCCTCTGTCTTGCGACCTCCTTGGCCATCGTGCTCAACATCGTCCGGATTCAAACGAACTTCCCCGCCCTCTATCTTTACGTCATCCTCTTCCTCGTCGCCATCGCCCTCTCCTTCCTGACGCCGGACATCTATGTCGGCATTGCCATCGACGCCGCCGGCGTCGCCACCGGGACGATGGCCGGATGCTTCTTCCTCCCGATGTTCATCGGCTTTACTTCGAGCCTCTATGAGAACCAGTTCGGCCCTTACGAGAACTTCGGGGAGGCCATCATGGAGAACGGCTTCGGCGTGGTCGGTACGATGTCTATCCTTCCGATCATCCTGATGGAGCTCGTCGGCATCGCCGTTGTCCTGAAGACGAAGCTTTCCTACCGGAAGGCCCTGCGCCGGTCCTACGAGCCGGATGACAGCCAGGTCATCCATCTCCCGATGGAAGCTTAGGAGGCCCTATGAACATCTTCAAGAACCATCTGACGCGCCGGTTGAAGAACCGGAAGACCCTCGTCCCGAAGAAGGAGAACCGTCCTCCCCGTCTTCCGTACGAGAAGCGGGAAAGCCTCTCTCCGCTCCTCCTCTTCTTCACGGTCGTCAACCGGGACCAGAGCCGCTACTTCGTTGACGCCTATGCCGAGGCCGGGGCCTCTCTCTCCTTGGTCCAGTACGGATATAGCAACCCGCCGGAGGAGATCGCCGCCCTTCTCGGGGCGGACAGCCTGAAGAAGGACATCGTCGTCACCGTCTGCCGGAAGGAGGACGTCAATAAGCTGGAGCAGATTGCCCGCGAGAGGTTCAAGGTCAGCCAGCTGGCGAAAGGCGTCGCCTTCGCCTGTCCGATCGATGCCGTCTCCGGCATCGCCGTCTACCGGTACCTGGCGGACAGCGAGCGGGGAGAAAGGGAGGAAAACCATGGAGCCCAGTAACGCGGAAAAGCCGATGGCGAAGGAGAAGGAAAGAAGCCTCGTCATCGCCATCGTCAACAAAGGGAATACGGACCTCGTGATGTCCGCCGCCCGGCGGGCGGGGGCCCGCGGAGGCACCATTTCCGTCGCCCGCGGAACCGGGAACCCGGACATCGGGAAGCATTACGGGATCGTCATCCAGCCGGAGAAGGAAGTCGTCTACATGGTCGTCGATACGGAGATTCGGGATGCCGTCATGAAGGCAATCTATGACGAGGCCGGCATCAAGACCCAGGGCGCCGGCATCGTCTTCTCCCTTCCCATCACCAACGCCGTCGGCCTCGATCCGATTGCGGAGACGCTGAGCGAGGAAGAGACTAACCGTCCTTCCGAGGAGAAGAAATGAACGACATCTTAGTCCTCGGCGGTTCGAACATCGACTACGTGGCGACCAGCCGGAAGGCCATCGTCTGGAAGGACTCCAACATCGGGCATATCCGGATCTCCTACGGCGGGGTCGGAAGGAACGTCGTGGAGAACCTCGCCCGGCTACGAAACCGGGTGACCTTCCTTACCGGGCTCTCGGACGACGTCCTTTCCCTCGGCCTGAAGAAGGAGCTGGAGGAACTGGGCGCCAAGGTTCTTTCGCCTCGCCTTCCCTACCCGACGGGGTCCTACGTGGCCGTCAACGACGACAAGGGCGAGATGCAGGTCGCCGTCTGCGACAGCGACTTCATGGACCATATGAAGCTGTCGGACCTGCTTCCGTTCGATTCTTTTTTCCGTCAGCATAGGAACATTGTCTTAGAAGCGAACCTCAACGCCGCCCTCATCCATGACCTCGTCGAGCGTTACCCGGACCGGAAGTTCTTCGCGGAGGGCGTCAGCGCCAACAAGGTCGGCCGCTTCCTCTCCGTCCTGCCGAAGCTGACCCTGTTCAAGTCCAATACCCTGGAAGCCAGCTATCTTCTCGGAACGAAGGAGGAGCCCCGGAAACTCGTTGAGGACATCCTCGAGACGGGCTGCGCCAACGTGGTCCTGACTCAGGGGGCCAGTCCAATCGTCTACGGAAGCCGGAAGGAAGGCCTCGGAGAGACCGAGGTTCTTCCTTGCAACGACATCGTCTCCGTCAACGGCGCCGGGGACTCTCTCTTCGCCGGCCTGATCCACGGGCTAAGCCACGGGCAGAGCCTGAAGGAGTCCATCCGATTCGGTGCCCGGATGTCGTTCTACACGCTCCATAGCCCGTCGGCCGTCGATCCGCATATCGATGCCATCCTGGAGGAGTTTCCTTGGTCAAAGAAGGAAGGGAACGATTCCTGGAACCTCTGAGGAAGCCCGGCCTCTCTCCCGGCCCGGAGGCGCCTATCCTAAGCGTTCTCCGACGGAAGAAGGGACGAACCTCGTTTCGGAAACTATGGTAAAATAGCCGAGCTGAAGAGAAGGAAGGAGAAAACAATCATGGAACTCGATGAGATGCTGAAGAACATTCCGGACCTTTCCGGCCGTCCGGCCGTCGCTTTGGAGACGACCGTTCTAACCCACGGCATGCCGTATCCGCAGAACGTGGAATGCGCACTCGCCTGCGAGGACGAAATCCGTAAGGCCGGTGGTGAGCCGTACACGATTGGCATCCTCAACGGGGTCATCAAGGTCGGACTGACCCGGGAAGAGATTGAGAACCTGGGCAAGAGCACGGATGCGATGAAGGTGAGCCGGCGCGACCTTCCTTACTGCCTCTTACGGAAGCGGAACGGATCCACGACGGTCGCGGCGACGATGTATCTGGCGAACCTCGCCCACATCAAGATCTTCGCCACCGGCGGAATCGGCGGCGTTCACCGGGGCTTCAACGAGACCATGGACGTTTCGGCGGACCTCAACGAGTTCCGTTCCACGCCGGTCAACGTCATCTGCGCCGGCCCGAAGGCGATTCTCGACATTCCTCGGACGCTCGAGTACCTTGAGACTCAGGGCATCGCCGTCGTCGGCTACCGGACGAAGAAGATGCCGCTTTTCTACACGGCGACGTCGAACTATGACCTTGACTCCTATGTCGACAGCGCTGAGGAAGCGGCTCGCCTGATCGACAACACGGACCGTCTCGGCCTTCATCAGGGCACCCTCTTCGTCAATCCGGTCCCGGCGAAGGATTCCATTGACTACGAGTGGATGGACGCCCGGATTCAGGAAGCTCTGGCGATGATGGAGAAGGACCATATCACCGGCAAGAAGGTGACGCCGTACCTGCTCGACAAGCTCGTCGGACTGACGGGCGGCAAGTCGCTGTCGACGAACATGTCCCTCATCGAGAACAACGCGCGGGTGGCGGGAGCCATCGCGGCGGAACTTCAGAAACTGAAATAAGCCGAAAAATCGGAAACGTTCACGTTAGTTGCATTTCGAGTATGGTAAAATAGCCTCAGAATCTTCAGGCTTCATGGAGGGTGTCTCAATGGATAAAGGCTTCTGGACCGTTCCGAACATTATTCTTGTCGCGATTTCGGCCGTTCTCCTCGTTCTTCTCATCCTCGTCATCGTCCTCTTATGCCGGACGTCCTCGCTCAAGAAGCAGGTCGTCGCAAACCAGGCCGAAGAAGAGGCCCGTGCGGTCGAGAAGAACACCTACTACAACAATGCCCTCCGGGAAATCCTCTCGATTGACGGCATCCAGACGAAGGACAACATCCAGTTCAGCCTCCAAGGACTGACTCATTTCGTCCTGGAAAAGACGAAGAAGGGAGCCTTCCTGACCGTCAACCTGTACTCCCACGACAGCATGATGCCGGTCTATGTCGAGATCCGGAACGACGAATCCCTGAAGAAAGCACTGTTCTTCATCGATTTGGTGAAGTAAGGTCAAGGTCCCGGACAACGGGACCTTTTTTCGACTTGGAGAAAGGAGAAATCATGAATTCACAACCCCGCGTACTGACGATTCAGGACTATAGTTGCCTAGGGCGCTGTTCCCTGACGGTGGCCCTTCCTACCCTCTCCGTCTGCGGCGTTGAGGCCGTCGGACTTCCGACGGCACTGTTCAGCAACCACACGGCCTTCCCGAAGTGGACCTGCCTCGACCTGACGAAGGAGATGCTTCCGATCGTCGAAGCCTGGAAGGACTACCGGCACGACTTCGACTATTTCTATACCGGCTATCTGACCGAGGACCAGGTTCCCGTCGTCCTTTCGATCGAGAAGGAACTGAGGGAAGCGAAGACCAAGGTCGTCATCGATCCGGCCATGGCCGACAACGGACGGCTCTATCCGGGCTTCACCGACGCCCACGTCGTCTCCATGCAGAAGCTGATCCAGGGGGTGGACCTCATCCTGCCGAACCTGACGGAAGCCTGCCTGCTGACCGGTACGCCGTACCGGGAGAAAGGAAGCCTTCCCTTCTATCGGAGCCTGATTCAGAAGCTTCTCTCCTTCTCCGTTAAGGCGGTCTGCCTCACCGGAATCTCGTTACACGAAGGAAAAGTCGGCGTCCTTCTCGGAACGCCCAACCAGGAAGAGCTCTTCGTCTATGAGACGGAGGCCTTACCGGGTTCCTTCCACGGGACTGGAGACCTCTTTGCCGCCAGCCTCGTCGGCATCCTGGCTAACGGCATTCCTCTCCCTCGGGCGCTCGTCCTCAGCCATGACTTCGTTCACCGGGCGATGGCCTGCACGATAAAGAGCGGCATCGACGGAAAGGAATACGGTCCCTGCTTCGAGCCGGTCCTCTACACCCTCGGTGAAGCAATCCGGAAAGAGCTAGACACCCAGGTCGGATAGCTCGTCCTCGGGCGTTGAAAAGAAAAGGCCTCCTCCGGCTCGCCGGAAGAGGTCTTTTTGGTGAACAATCTAACGGATGACGTCCATCCCCATGTAGGGACGGAGCGCTTCCGGAACCGTGATGGTCCCGTCGGCGTTCTGGTAGTTCTCGATGATGGCGGCGACCGTCCGTCCGACGGCGAGGCCGGAGCCGTTGAGCATGTGGACGTACTCCGTCTTGCTGTCCTTGCTCCGCTTGAAGCGGATGTTCATCCGCCGCGCCTGGTAGTCGGTGTCGTTGGAGCAGGAGGAGATCTCCTTGTAGTTCTCCGTCTTCGGCTGCCAGAGGCCGTCCTTGAGTTCGTACTCGTTATAGGACGGAAGCCAGACTTCGAGGTCGTAGCACTTGGCGGCCGAGAAGCCGAGGTCGCCGGTGGAGAGACAGACTCTCCGGTATGGAAGCTTGAGCAGCTCGAGGATCTTCTCCGCTTCCTCGGTGAGGCTCTCCAGCTCGTCCCAGCTCTTCTCCGGGAGGCAGAGCTTCACAAGTTCGACCTTCTGGAACTGGTGCTGACGGATGATGCCCCGAGTGTCCCGTCCGGCCGCTCCGGCTTCCGCCCGGAAGCAGGAGGAGTAGGCGCAGAACCACTTCGGCAGCTCGTCCGCGGAGAGAATCTCTCCCCGGTAGTAGTTCGTCACCGGGACTTCCGCGGTCGGGATCATCCAGAACTCCTCGCCCGTGTTGTTGGTCATGTAGGCCTGGTCCGCGAACTTCGGGAGCTGTCCCGAACCGGTAAGGGAAGCCGTGTTGACGAGGTAAGGCGGAAGGACTTCGCGGTAGCCGGCCTTGACATGGGTGTCGAGCATGAAGTTCGCCACCGCCCGCTCGAGGTGGGCGAAGGCGCCGAGGTAGAAGGTGAACCGGGATCCGGTCACCTTGGTCGCCCGGTCGAAGTCGAAGTAGCCGAGCTGGTTACCGAGGTCCCAGTGAGACTTCGGGGCGAAGGTGAAGGTGGTCGGCTTGCCCCAGTACTTGACGGCCTTGTTATACGTGTCGTCGATGCCGATCGGCAGCGAGGAATCCGGAATGTTCGGCGTCTTCAGGAGCATCTCCTTGATCTTTCCGTCGAGCTCGGCAAGCTCCTTGTCGAGCTTGTCCATCTCCTCCCGGTCGAAGGAGATCTTCTTCATCAGCTCCTCGGCCTCGGCGTCCTTGTGGCTCGCCTTCAGCTTGCCGATCTGCTTGCTCTGGGCGTTCCTCTCCTGCTTGAGGGACTCCGACTTCAGGATGAGGTTCTTCCGCTCCTCCTCCATCTTCGGAAGCTCCCGGAGGTAGGAATAGTCTCCGTTCCGGGTATTCAGCTTCTGGATCACTTCTTCCAGATGGTCACAGACATACTTGGCATCCAGCATGGTTTTCTCTCCTTATTACTGACGTCACAGACGTTGCTATTCTAGCACGTTTACCCTCGTCCTCATCTCCTCCAGGTAGGCCGTAGCCTGCTTGACATGGTTCACGGTCTTCAGGTGGATGAAATCCTGGTACAGTTCAAGAAAGTCTTTCGCGACCAGCGTCTCATCCGACGGCGAGGCGAAGTCGGAAGGATAGAAGTAGCGGAGGAGTGGAACCTCGCGGCTCATCAGGTCGAGGAGGAAGGCGGGATAGGCGAGAAAGGGGCTCGTCAGAATCAAACCGTCGACGCTCTCGATGGCGGAATGGTAGAGCTCCTCCGGGAGGAAGCCGAAGAAGCGGATGTTCTTCGGATAGGCCGCCTGGAGAAGGGCTTGGGTCGTGATGAAGTCCCGGTCCTGGTTCCCGAAGAAGAGGAAATACTTGTCGGGGCAGAGCCGGGCCAGGTGCTCGAAGAGGACGTACTCCTGCTGGTTCTGATAGTTCCCGTACGTGAGATAGACTTCCCCGTCCCGGGGGATCCGGAAGTAGGACCGGAAGGCCCACTTCTCCTCCGAGGTCGTCAGCCGGTCAGGATAGGTCGGAACGAAGGGAATCTTCTGGATCACGACGCTTGAAGGCAGGCGGTTTCGGAGGAAGTTCTCCTGCTCCTGGGTGTAGACCAGAAGGCGGCTTGCCTTCCGGTAGGCGATGTCGGCAACGTCCGACAGGACGACGTTCCCCTTCCGGAAGGAGAAGTCGAGAAGCTCGCTGGCGGCGAGAAGGGAGACCTTCTTCTCGGAGGGAATCCGGCTGGCGCAGGCGGCATAGTCCTCCCCGCTCGGCGCGAGGACCTCGTCGTAGTCCTCCTTCGAGGAACGGGTGAAGGGAATCCCGAACGAGGAAAGGGCATGCCGCAAATGGAGCCCTTCGACGTAACGGAGGGAGTCCAGGACCGGTTTCGTCTCTTCGGCTAGGTAATATTTTTTCATGGGCGAAAAACGGAGAAGCCCTTAGGCCTCTCCGCTAGTCTAACAGAATCCTTATTCGCCGTCGTCGGAATTCGGCCCGTCCTCGCTCTGGGCACGCTTCAGGAGCTCTTCCATGGCCTTGTCGTCTTCGCTCTTCTCGGCCTCCTTCTCCTTCTGCGCGTCCTTCTCCTGCTGCTCCTTCGACTCGGTCGCCTCGTAGTCCTGTTCGGTCGGAAGGACGGTGACGGAGGAGATGTCCTCCTTGTCCCTCAGGGTGACGACCTTGACGCCGACCGTGTTCCGGCTCATGTCGTGGAAGGCCGTAAGCGAGGTCCGGATCGTCGTCCCGAGGTTGGTGATGACCAGGATGTCCTCATCGCCCCGGACGGTCCGAATCGTGACGATGTCGCCGTTGCGGTCCGTCTTCCTCGAGGTCTTGACGCCCTTGCCGCCCCGGTTGGTGATTCGGTACTCGGTTCCTTCGGTGATCTTCCCGTAGCCGTTGGCCGTCAGAACGAAGATCTTGTTTCCCTCCAGCGAGGTGACGCAGCCGACGACCTTCGCACCCGGGTCAAGCTCGATGCCCTTGACGCCAGCGGCGCTACGTCCCATCGGACGGACCGTCGACTCGTAGAAGGAGCAGACGAGGCCTTCGCTGGAGGCCAAGGAGACGATGGCCTCCCCGTTGGTGTGCTTGACGTCCAATAGCTCGTCTCCCTCCCTCAAAGTGAGGGCGATCTTGCCGTTGGAGTGGATGCTTTCGAACTCCTTGGCCGGGCAGCGCTTGACGACGCCTCCGGTCGTGGCGAAGAAGAGGTAGCTGTTCTCCGAGTAGTCGTCCATCGAGAGGACGGCCCGGATCTTCTCGCCGTCGAGCAGCTTCAGGAAGTTGACGGCCGGGATGCCCTTGCTGGTACGGGATCCTTCCGGAATCTGGTAGCCCCGGCACTGGTAGACCCGTCCGAAGTTCGTGAAGAAGAGGACGTCCGTCTTCGTCCGGCTGTGACGGAGGATCTGGACTTCGTCGTTCTCCTTCGTCTCCATGCCCCGGACGCCGATGCCACCCCGGTTCTGGCTCCGGAACTCGTCCGGCGAGACTCGCTTGATGTAGCCGGACTTCGTGAGCAGGATGAGGATCTCCTTGTTCGGAATCATGTCCTCGTCGCTCTCGTCGTAGTCGATGTCGCTGATCTCCGTCCGACGAGGATCGCCGTACGACTTCTTGATCTCCTCGAGCTCGGAGATCAGCGTCTCCTCGAGGACCTTGCGGTCGTTGAGGATGGATTCGTAGTGGAGGCAGTCCTGCTCGAGGCCCGTCTTCTCGTCGACGTACTTCTGGTACTCGAGCCCGGTCAGCTTCCTCAGGGTCATGTCGAGGATAGCCTTGCACTGGATGTCGTCGAGGTGGAAGCGGTCCTCGAGACGCCGCGTCGCCTCCTCGTTCGTCTTGCTGGAGCGGATGATGTGGATGGTCTCGTCGATGGCGTCGGTGACGGCCAGGATGCCTTCGAGGATATGGATCCGGTCCTTGGCCTTCTGAAGCTGGTAGCGTGTCCTTCTCGTCAGGACCTGCTCCTGGAACTGGATGTAGATGTCTAAGGCCTTACGCATCGAAAGGACGCGCGGCGTCCCGTTGTCCAGGGCCAGCATGTTGACCGCGAAGTTGGACTGCAAGGCCGTGTAGTGGAAGAGCCGGTTGAGGACGATGTCCGCGATGGCGCCCTTCTTCAGGACGACGACAAAGCGGGTGCCCATCTTCTGGGAGGAGTAGTCGTTGACGGAGGAAATGCCTTCGATGGTCTTGTTGTCGGCCAGCTCGGCGATATGCTTCGCCAGGTCGCGCTTGTTGACCATGTACGGCATCTCCGTGAAGGTGATCTCGGAGTGGCCGTTCACTTCGTCGATGTGGTAGCGTGCCCGCACCTTGACCGAGCCGCGGCCCGTCTCGAAGTAGCGCTTGATGCCGCCTCTTCCGAGGATGATGCCGCCCTGCGGAAAGTCCGGCCCCTTGATGTACTCCATCAGCTCGTCGGTCGTGATCTCCGGGTTACGGATGACGGCCTCGATGCCGTTGATGGTCTCCGTGAGGTTGTGCGGCGGGATGCTCGTCGCCATGCCGACGGCGATGCCGGAGGTCTCGTTGCAGAGGAGGTTTGGGAAGCGTGAAGGCAGGACGACCGGCTCCTTTCCTTCGGCGTCGTAGGTGTCCATGAAGGGGACGGTGTCCTTGTCGATGTCCCGGCACATCTCCAGGGCAATCTTCGCCAGCCTTGCCTCGGTGTAACGACTGGCCGCCGGTTCGTCGCCGTCCGGAGAGCCGAAGTTACCATGCCCCTGGACCAGGGGATAACGCATGGCGAAATCCTGGGCGAGACGGCACATGGCCAGATAGATCGCGCTGTCGCCGTGCGGGTGGTATTTTCCCATGACGTCGCCGACCACACGGGCGCTCTTCTTGAACGGCTTGTCCGGCGTGACGCCCATGTCGTACATGTCGTAGATGATTCTTCGCTGGACCGGCTTCATGCCGTCCCGGGCATCCGGGACCGACCGCGAGGTCAGCGTCGAGACCGCATAGTCGAGGAAGCTGTCCTTGATCTCGGTGGCGAACTCGTCGTTGCTCACGCCCGGCACGATGCCGTCCTGGAGGCCGTTGATTCCGTTTCCGCTCGGCTTGACGGCGTCCGCCTCGTTGACCGGGGCGGAGTCCGGATTCCCTTCTTCGGGATTCTTCTTTTCGTTCTCGTCCATTTGGAATTCTCCTCTCTCGGGTCTAGATGTCGAGGTTCTTCACGAACTTCGCGTTGGCCGTGATGTAGTCCTTCCGCGGTTCGACGTTCTCGCCCATGAGGTCGATCAGGGCGTCGTTCGCCGCCTCGGCGTCCTCGATGGTCACCCGGAGCATCCGGCGGTGGTTCTTGTCCATCGTCGTCTCGTCCAGCTGGTCCGGATCCATCTCGCCGAGACCCTTATACCGCTGGAGGCCGTACTTGGCGTTGGCCGGAAGCTTCGACTTGATCTCGTCCAGCTCCGCATCGTTGAAGGCATAGTAGAAATGGTTCTGGTAGCTGACGCGGTAGAGCGGCGGCTGGGCGATATAGAGGTGCCCGGTCTCGACTAACGGCTTCATGAACCGGTAGAAGAAGGTCATCAGCAGGATACGGATGTGGGAGCCGTCGACATCGGCATCGGTCATGATGATGACCTTGTCGTAACGGATCTTGTTGACGTCGAAGCTGTCGCCCTGGCCGGCGCCGATGGCCGTTACCATGTTGTAGATTTCGGCGTTCTTCTCGATCCTTGTCGCCTGGGCCTTCTCGATGTTGAGAATCTTACCGCGCAGCGGAAGGACCGCCTGGGTATTCGCATCCCGTCCCTGGACGGCTGAGCCGCCTGCGGAGTTTCCCTCGACGATGAAGAGCTCCCGCTCCTTCGGGTCCTTCGAGATGCAGTCGGTCAGCTTGTCCGGCATTCCGCTTCCGGCGGAAAGACGACCGTTGGCGGCCTCCTTTGCCCGCTCCGCGGCCTTTCTTCCCTTGTAGGCAAGGACGACCCGGTCATACCAGGCCTTCCCTTCCTTCGGATGTTCGAGAAGGTATTCCTTCAGGTAGTCGCCGACGATGGAGGAGACGACCTTGCGGACTTCGTCGTTTCCGAGCTTGTCCTTGACCTGGCCTTCGTACTGCGGATTGCTGTGCTTGATGGAAAGAATGACCGTCAGTCCTTCCAGGCAGTCCTCGCTGCGGAAGTTCTCGTCGTTGTCCTTCAGCCATTCCTTGGAGCGGAAGTAGCTGTTCAGCTCTCTTCCGACGGCAAGGCGGAATCCTTCCTCGTGCGTTCCGCCGCCGGTGGTGCGGATGTTGTTGCAGAAGGAGTTCATGTTGTAGATGGCGCCCCGGGTCGGCTGCATGGCACACTCGACGACGATCTTCGTCGGCTTGTTCTCGATGCCGCCGGTCTCAACGGTGCTCTCCCCGCGGACTTCGAGGATGTCGTCGAAGACCCGGTCCTTCGTCATGTTGATGTAGGCGACGTATTCCTTGATGCCTCCCTCGAAGCAGTAGTGGCTGTGCTTCGGGTCCTCCGGGTTTCTCACGTCGTCCAGCGTCAGATCCAGGCCACGGGTCAGATAGGCCGTCTGACGGAGATAGCTGTCGATCGTGGAGAAGTCGAACGTCGTCGTCTCCTTGAAGATGAGCGGGTCCGGCGTGAACTCCACCGTCGTTCCGGTCTTCTCTAACGGGCAGTCTCCGATGACCCGTAAACCGGGCTTGATCGTATGGCCGCCGTTCTCGAACTCGATTTCGTGGATCTTGCCCTCGCGGTAGACGAGCACCTTGACGTAGGTGCTTAGGGCGTTGACGGCCTTGACGCCGACGCCGTGCAGACCACCGGAAATCTTATAGCCGGTCTTGTCGTTGAACTTGCCTCCGGCATGGAGGACGGTATAGACCGTCTCGACGGTGCTTAAGCCCGTCTGGGCGTTCGTGTCGCAGGGGATGCCGCGGCCGTCATCCTCGACTCTCACCCGGTTGATCGGGTTTTCCTTCGTCCCCGGAAGAAGGGTCACGTGGATGTGCTTGCAGTATCCGGCCAGCGCCTCGTCGATGCCGTTATCGACGGTCTCGCGGACGAGATGGTGAAGGCCCTTGGCCGAGGTCGTTCCGATGTACATGCCCGGACGCTGGCGGACGGCCTCTAAGCCCTGGAGGACCTGGATGTCTTTTCCGGTGTAGTCTTCCTTGGCCTTCATGGCCTTCTCTTCCTGCGATTCGGAGAGCTCGACGTGCTCGACGTGCTCCTCGGTGAAGTTCTCCTCCGGGAGGCTCTCCTTCGGGACCGCGGCCACTGCCGGCGCCTTAACGGAGCCTTCGTCCTTGGCGACCTGCTCGACCTTGGCCTTCTGACGTCTCGTCTCTTCTTCTAGGGCCTTGGCTTTTTCATCCTGTTCCAAGATCTTGTTGTTTTCGTTTTCCTCGTTCATCGCGGGCGAACCTCCTTTCCGTCCGTCACCAGCACCGTATAGTCCCTGACTTCCTGCGGGACCTTCGTCCCGGAGAGAAAGACCTGTCCTTTCTGGCCTACCGCGTGAAGAAGGTTTCCTGCCCTCTTCTCGTCGAGGTCGCTTAGGACGTCATCCAGTATGAGAACCGGCCTCTTGCCGAGAGACTTCTCGTAGAGGTCGAGGATCGCTAGTCTCAGGCTGAGGCTGGCAATCCGGTTTTCTCCTTGGCTCCCGTATAAGGCGACGTCCTTCCCGTCGAGCTGGGCAAGAAGGTCGTCCCGGTGGGGACCAATGAGGGTCTGACACCGGAGGTTCTCGAAGGACTGATTCTCCTCAAACTTCTTCTTGGCGTTTGCGAGGAAGCTTTCCTCGTCGTCGTCCATCGGGCAGTTTGTCCGGTAGACGAGCCCGAAGCGGTGCTCCTCTCCGAAGAGCTGGACGTAGTAGTCCTGCACCAGGGCAGACAGCTTCCGGATCAGGGCCTTCCGGTCCTGCACGATCCGATAGGCGACATTCATCAGCTGGTTGCGGTAGACATCCAGCACGTCCTGGTCGTAATGCTTTGCCAGCCCGTTGTTCCGCTCCTTCAGAAGCTTCATGTAGCGGGTCGCTGCATAGAGGTAGGCGGGAGAGAGCTGACAGCCGACCTCGTCGAGAAGGCGCCGTTTCTCCATCGGTGGCTCCTTGTAGAAGAAAGCCATCTCCGGGGTGTAGCAGACGGCAAGGTAGCGGCCCAGAATCTTCGTCAGGGAAGGAAGCTTCTCGTCGTCGTAGGCGAAGGTCCTTCCGGCCGGAGTCAGGACGGCGGAGAGCGTATGACGTTTTCCGTCTTTCTCGTCGTCGAAGGTCAGGTACAGGCTGGCCTGCTTGACCCCATTCTCAATCAGGGAGTTATCCTGCGCCTTCCGGAAGCTGCGTCCGAGGGAGAGATAGTAGAGTGCTTCGAGAAGGTTCGTCTTTCCGACCCCGTTCTCTCCGGTGACGAAGATCCGGGAATCCTGGAAGGAGAGGTCGAGATGGCGGTAGTTCCGGAACGAATTCAGGACAATTTCTCGGACGAACATACCGAATAGGTCTTCCCGTCAATGACGATGGTGTCTCCCGGACGGAGCTTTCTTCCCCGCCGGTTTTCCTTCACCCCGTTGACGGTGATGTCGTGACTGGCCACGAAAGACTTCTCCAGTCCCCCGGTCTCAATCAAGCGGAAGTGCTTGATCAGCTGTCCCAACGTAACGTAGTCATCACGGATGGTCATCACGCTCGGCTGTGGCGTAGGTTCCATACCAAACCTCCAATCAGGCATAACATAATAATTATATAAAATATATACGTTATTAGCTACTCTAAACGCGTGCTTTCGGCGCCTATTCTCCGCACTTTTTTCCTTTGAATTTCTTCCTAGCCAGACATGGGAAAGTTCGGCCTGCCGGAATCGGCTCACTGGAGGCAAGCCAAGGCGGTAGCGAACGAAAAAAGGCAAGGAGAGTTTGCCTAATCCATAGCTCAACACGGCCGTGTCTGCACCTCTCGGAGGAAGACGGGGAAAGGAAGAAAAAAGGCGCCCTCCGTTTTCAGTGGGAGCTCTTCCCGAGATTCCTCTCCCACTTTCCTTTCAGAAAGTCTTGAAATAAGCAGAGCACCCGATTAATATATGTGCAGATAAACATATGAACAAACGTTCATATGAATAAAAAGGGGGGCCGCCATGGAATCTTGCTCCGCATGCCGGGAGAAGGAAGAAAAAGAAGAAAAAAAGTGGAGTCTAGCGGCCTTTCTCTTTGGAACGGCTACCCTGATCACCGCCTTTACGCTTTCCAAAGTGGATTCTGCCTTTCCGGGCGGGCCGTCCTGGAAAGCCTTCGCCCAACCGGGCTTCTTCACCTCCTATTCCTTCGTCGCTTTCCTGCTCTACACCCTGGGCTATGCCTTTCTCCTTGTTCTTCTTCTGAGGGATATGGTGGAAGGGTTCAAAGAAAATTCTTTCCTGAACGAGAGCACGCTGATGTTCATCGCCACCTTAGGGGCTTACGCCCTCGGCGAGTTCCCGGAAGCCGAGTTCGTCCTTCTGTTCAACATCCTTGGTGAAGGACTGGAGGACTATGCCACCGAGCGGTCGAAGAAGTCCGTCAGCAAGCTGATTAACAACATGCCCCTCTATGCCCATCAGGTTCTTCCCGACGGCCGCGTTAGGGAAGCCGATCCGGAGACGCTTCCCGTGGGCTCCCTTCTGGAAATCCGGCCAGGAGAGAAGATTGCCATCGATGGCGTGGTCGTGGAAGGAAGCGGAAGTCTGGACCTCTCCAGCCTGAACGGAGAATCTCTCCCTCGGGAAGTGAAGACGGGAGAAAACGTCTTCTCCGGGTCCCTGAATCTCGATTCGGTTCTGAAAATCCGGACGACGAAGGCCTTCCAGGATTCCACCCTCTCCCAGATTCTGAAGCTGGTCCAGGAGGAACAGAGTAAGAAGGCCCGGAGCGAGAAGTTCATCACCCGGTTTGCAAAGATCTACACGCCGGTCGTCATCCTGATTGCCTTGGTGGCTTTTCTGGTGAAGTTCGGGCTCTCCGGCTGGTCCTGGGAGGGAGGAGGAAGTCAGGCTCTCTACCTCGCCCTGAGCGTGCTGCTGGCCTCCTGCCCTTGCGCCCTTGTCATCGGGGTTCCGATTACCTTCTTCCTAGGCATCGGCCAGGGGAGCCGGTTCGGCGTCCTGTTCAAAGGCTCCCTTGCACTGGAGAACATGGCAAAGGCGAAGACCTTCCTCTTTGATAAAACGGGAACCTTGACGAAAGGAAACTTCGTCTTGGTGAACCACCCGGAGATTTCCTCCCTTCAGAAGGCGGCCTCCTTAGAGAGCAAGTCGACGCATCCGCTGGCAAAGGCCATCGTGAAGGCGAATGCTTCTCCCCTGCTTCCGGTTCAGCATTTCCGGAATGTGCCGGGGAAAGGAGTCGAAGGGGAGATCGACGGGGTAAGGTACTTCATCGCCGGCTCTTCCGTCGCTCATGAACGAGGCTTCCAGAAGCTTCCGTTAGAGGATTCTCCGTATAAAGTCCTATATCTCATGGATGAAACCCACATTCTTGATGTCTTTGAAGTTGCTGATGAGATTAAAGACGGGACAAAAGAGGCAATACAGGATTTGAAGAAAGAAGGGGCGAATAAGACAATGATGCTTTCCGGGGACGATGACCGGATTGCCAAGGCCGTCGGAAAGACGGTCGGCCTGGACGAAGCGAACGGGAACCTTCTTCCGGAGCAAAAGTTGGGCCGCGTCCAGGAGGAAGCCAAGAAAGCGACCACGGTCTATGTCGGAGACGGCATCAACGATTCCCCGTCTCTTCTGGCTGCCCAGTCTGGGGTCAGCATGGGCGCTTTAGGATCGGATGCCGCGATCGAAGCCAGCGACGTCGTCATCATGGACGACGACTTACGGAAGGTGGCGGAAGGGAAACGCCTCGGCAAAGCCACGATGCACCATGTCGTTGGCGTCATCGCCCTGTCCTTGGCCGTCAAGCTTCTCATCCTTGGCCTGATTCTATCCGGAACTTTAGGGGCTTATACCATGGTCGTCGCCTCGGTCTCCGACACGGGAGTCATGGTTCTCGCTCTCCTCTATTCGATGACGCTGCTGCTCTACCGCACCAAATACGTCCCGGAGAAGAAAGCCTAGGGACAAGAAAACGGCTCGCCGCATGGGCGAGTCGTTTTTCTTTTCCACGGTATCAAGGAAGGCCCTAGTCTTTCGAAACTAGTATCCTTTCTTCTTTCGGTCTTCGTAGATGACGTCGTCCCGTTCGGAAGCGTGCTCGAGACCGGTGGAGAAGAGATCCTTAATATGGTTGTCCGTCAGGGTGTACAGGACGGACTTGCCGACGCGGTCGTAGGTGACGATGTCGTGCTGCCGGAGGATAGCCAGCTGGTGGCTGACGGCCGAGGGTGAAGCCTCGAGGATGCCGGCGATGTCGCCGACGCAGAGACGGTTATGCATCAGCAGGCAGATGATCTTCAGCCTCGTCGGATCGGCAAAGAGGGAATAGAACGAGGAAAGCTTCGTGAAGGACTCGTTCGAAAGGAGCTTTTCCTGAATCTTGTCTCGCTTCTTGTCGCTGATCCGGCTCTCGGCAGATTTATTTTCCGGCATGTCCAGCACCTCGTTTTCTCTTATTATAGGGAAAAATTGGGCAGAACAGAACGGGTTGGATTCCGGACGTCAGAACTGGTGCTCGACTTTGTCCGGAACGATGATGTCGAGCGGAATCTCGGTCTCCGCCGGAGGAGAAGGAACGGTGGAATCGGGCTCTTTCTCTCTTCCCGGCCGTCTCTTCTTCAGAAAGGAGTAGGCCGTGCTGAACGCCGTGACCAGAAGGATGGCAAGGAGAGGAAGGAGAGCCCAGGAAAACCTCCGCTTTGGGGCTTTCCTCCTCCGCTTCGGCTCTCTCGCCTCGGTATTCTGCTTCTCCGGAGGAGAAGAAAGGCCGATTTCTTCCTCGGGCTTCCCGGCTTCCGTGCCTTTTTTCGCTTCTTCCAGGGCCCCGGAGGGAATGCTTTTCTCGTCCATCCTTAGAACGTGTGCTCCGAGAGTTCTCCTGTCTCAATCGAACCGAGGCTCATATCCTTAAGAATCAGGGGTTTCTCGACGGAAAAGACCATCTCTTTCACCGTATAGGTAAAGCGGAAGACCATGAAGCTTTCGCAGAACATCTCCTCGATGTCCTTCTGCGTGAGGAGCTGGGCCCCCCGCAAAATCTTGATTTCCGCCCGAGCTCCCCAATGGGGGAGGGAGTAGGTGACGCTATCCTGAAAAGAGTTTAGGAAGGTCAGCGAATCGAAGGCCTCCTGAAGCCAGCGCTCGGCTTGGTTCTTCTGCGTGCCGAGGAGAAGATGCGTCAAGTTCGGCGGGATGACGACTGTCCCGGTCTCGATCGGATTGCCGTTCTTTCCGTCTCCCCCTAAGGCCGCGGTCGCTCTTGCCTTTAGCTTCCTTTCTATCGCCGAGACGAAGGCGTCCGTATATTCGACCTTCAGTCCGGTCGGCTCGGCGCCGAAGGGAATATCTCCTTCCGTGGTCTCGAGTTCGATCTCGAGCCGGAGAGGCTTCCCATCCTCCTGAACGAGAGTCTCCTCGTGGCGGACGAGCTTCTGCTGAAAGTGGAGAGTGACGATGGCGAAGGCTTCTTCGTTCTTGGAACTTTCTAACCAGAGCTTTGCCGGCTTGCCGAATTCCTTGTGACAATGAACCTTCACGGTACGGGCGGAGACATCGTGGACGACTTCCAGGACGGAAGGAGGGACAAGGTCGCCTTGGTTCTTCACCAATTCCTCTCCTTCGCCCGTGACATCCGGCATCGGGCTTCCGCCCTCCTCCTTGACGAAGAAGACCCGGGTCAGGATATCGTCTGTATGGCCTTCCTTGTCGACCGTGTAATGAACGGTCACGGTTCCGTACTGGGCATTGGATTCCTCCGTCTTTCCAATCTGGGCCAGCAGCTTCCCGCTGCTGAACACCTCCCCGTAGAAGGAAGGAGAGAAGGAGGAGGGACGAGGACCGTTGCCGATTAGAAGAAGGGGGAGAAGAGGAAGCGCCAAAAGTCTTTGAAATGGTTTCCTGGTTTTCATTCTTTTCTCCTTTTCGATTCTTCGCCTCCTCTTTCGTTCCCGTCCTGAGGAATGACGATGGGGAGTTCTTCTTTCCGACTGGTGGCTGCCCTTGTTCCAGAAAAGGAGAGCCGGAGATCGGTCGCTGAGGCGATATTTTTGTCACGTTTCTCTGCCGGGAAGATAAAACGGGTAGTTCCTCTCTGTAAGCGTTTCATGTATAATCGGCTCGTCCTTCAATTCTTCGGGAATCAAGGACGAGCAAAGAATTTCCTGTTTGGAACAAGTTACATTCTTTCAAGGAAACGAACGGTGGTTTAGCCGTTAGCGTTTCCCTTCTCCTGTTCCTTCCGAATCCAAGAAGAAGCGTCCTGGGTAAAATCGAGGACGCTTTTTTCGTGGCCGAAGGTAGCCATCAAAGAAAAAAGAGGAATATTTCCGAAATTTAGCCGGAAAAATAAAGGAAAAAGAATGGTATAAGGAATGGAATATTTTCGGAAGAAAACCAGGAAAACACAGCAACCCGCCCTCTCCGTTAGGGGCTATCCAATGCCGCGAAGAGAATAGAAGTAAAGAGATTTCAGGCTCCTAAGAAGAGACTAGTTTTCTTTTCCTCCGTATTCCTCTTTCGAGAGAAACCCTCTTCTTTCGACCGATGGCTTCCTCTCTTTCGCCATTCTGGGACGGCCCGTTCTGTTTAAGAGGGCTGTAGACGAACAAACCTGAAAGGGCTTACCTGTCAAAGAACACAAGGACATTGAGCCTTGCTCTTTCCGTCTTCTTGCCAAAACTTCTTTCCTTTTTATTGGCCGAGGGGACGGTCTCGGTCGAACCGGCGATTCGATCCGGAGGTCCTTTCCGGAACCCGGAGAAAGGGGGGGATGATTTGACGAGGAAGAACCGCATCAAGGTCTCGTTACTTCGATTTTTTCTATTCGGAACAGACCCGGTTGAAACCTTCTTGAACGGATTTCATTTTCCTTGGCTGGACCGGTTCAAGGAAGTCCGTAAATATCGTGGGAAGCCCTTTTTCTTGACGGATTACGGGACTATAATGAATTGCTGTTGCGTGACATAATTGGAGGAAATTATGGCAAAAGAGAAGTTCACGATGAGATCCGTGGATGGCAACACCGCAGCCGCACTGGGCTCCTACAAGTTCAGTGAAGTTGCCGCCATCTACCCGATCACCCCTTCGTCCCCGATGGCGGAGCATGTCGACGAGTTTGCGGTCGCTGGCATGAAGAACGTCTGGGGCGATACGGTCAAGGTCGTCGAGATGCAGGCAGAAGGTGGTGCGGCGGGCGCGGTTCACGGTGCCCTCCAGGCCGGCGAGCTGGCGGTCACCTACACGGCGAGCCAGGGTCTGCTTCTGATGATTCCGAACGTTTATAAGTGGGTTGGCGAGGAACTTCCGGCTGTCATGCATGTTGCGGCCCGTTCTCTGGCTTCCCGTTCTCTTTCCATTTTCGGCGATCACGGCGACATCTATGCCTGCCGTCAGACCGGTGCTGCGATGATCTGCGCCCATTCCGTCCAGGAAGTCGCGGATCTGGCTCCTCTGGCCCATCTCATCGCCATCGAGTCTTCTTCTCCGGTCATCGATTTCTTCGATGGCTTCCGGACTTCGCACGAAATCCAGAACGTCGAGTTCATCAATGACGACTGGTGGAAGGCCCAGCTTGACGAAGAAGCCGTCAAGCGGTTCAAGGAACGGGCGCTCAATCCGCACGGCCATCCGGTCACCCGGGGCGGCGCGGAGAACGACGACATCACGTTCCAGGGCCGTGAGGCGCAGAACCTCCATGAAGAGAAGATCATCAACGTCGCCTGCAAGTACTTCCAGAAGCTGACGGAGGCCACTGGCCGTCCGTATGCTCCGTTTGTCTACTACGGCGCTCCGGATGCGGACCGGGTCATCATCGCCATGGGCTCCGTTACGGAGACGGCGATCGAAGTCGTGGATGACCTGAGGAAGAAGGGCGAGAAGGTCGGCTTGATCAAGGTCCATCTCTATCGTCCGTTCTCCGTCAAGCACCTCCTTGCGGTCATTCCGCAGAGCGTGAAGAAGATCGCGGTCCTCGACCGGACCAAGGAACCGGGAAGCGACGGCGAGCCCCTTTACCTCGACGTCGTCGCGGCGCTCCGTCAGGGCGGCCGGAACGACATCCTTGTTCTCGGCGGCCGTTACGGCATCTCCTCGAAGGATACCCAGCCGAAGCATGTCAAGGCCGTCTTTGACTTCCTGAATGCGGAGAAGACCTGGACGGGCTTCACCGTCGGCATCGACGATGATGTCACGCACCTCTCCATCCCGGTTGACAACTCCTACGCAGTTGCCCACGACTACACTTCCTGCCTCTTCTACGGACTCGGCTCGGATGGCACGGTCAGCGCCAACAAGTCTTCCGTCAAGATCATCGGCGACGAGACCCACCAGTATGCGCAGGCCTACTTTGCCTACGATTCCCGTAAGGCGGGCGGCGTCACCCGTTCTCACCTTCGCTTCGGCCACACGCCGATCCATTCCACCTACTACGTCGAGCAGGCGGACTTCATCTCCTGCTCTCTGGATTCTTACATCTACAAGTTCGACATGGTGAAGAACCTGAAGGAAGGCGGAACCTTCTTACTCAACACCGATATGTCGGATGAGCAGCTGGCGAAGGCGATGCCGAACCTGATGAAGAAGGAACTGGCGGATAAGCACGCCAAGTTCTACGTCATCGACGCGAACAAGATCGCCCTCAGCATCGGCATGGGCCGTCACACCAACACCATTCTTCAGGCGTCCTTCTTCTACCTCAACCAGAACATCATGCCGTATGAAGAAGCGAGCAAGTGGATGAAGAAGTTCGCCGAGAAGTCCTATGCCAAGAAGGGCCCGGAGATCGTCCAGATGAACTACAAGGCGATCGACGAGGGCACCAACGGCTTACGTCAGGTCGCCGTCGATCCGGCGTGGAGCAATCTCCCGGTCGAGAGCCTCCGTCAGCCGACGGGCGACGAATACTGGGATACCTATGTCCTTCCGGTCGATGATCTCGGCGGCTATGACCTTCCGGTCTCGACGTTCCGCAAGTGGGAACTCGAGGACGGCACCATGGAGCCGAACATCACCCTGCGTGAGAAGCGGGCCATTGCGGACCGTGTCCCGGCCTGGAACAAGGACAACTGCATCCAGTGCGGACAGTGCGCGTTCGTCTGCCCGCATGCGACCATCCGTGCCTTCCTTCTGAATGACGCGGACATCGCGAAGCTTCCGGAAGACGAGAGAGCGGACGTCCTGCCGGCGATGGGCGGACCGGCCCTCAAGCAGGCCAACCTCAAGTTCCGGATCCAAGTCTCGCCGATGAACTGCGTCGGCTGCGGACTCTGCGTCAACATCTGCCCGGGTAAGCCGAAGAAGGATGCCCAGGGTCAGCTGGTTAAGGACGAGAAGGGCCAGATTGTCAAGGAGAAGGCGCTCAAGCTTCAGGAAGCCAAGAGCCAGTTCCATCACGAGGATGCGGCTCAGATTCTCTTCAAGCAGGTGGATCCGAAGCTCGGCTACTTCCCGGCGGGTTCCGTCAAGGAAGTCTCCCTGATGCGTCCGTATCACGAAGTCTCCGGCTCCTGCGCGGGCTGCGGTGAGACTTCCTACTACCGTCTGGTCTCCCAGCTCTTCGGTAAGGACATGCTGGTCGCGAACGCGACGGGCTGCTCTTCCATCTACTGCGGTTCGACGCCTCTGACTCCGTTCGTCAAGGACAAGGACGGCAACGGCGTCGCTTGGGCGAACTCCCTCTTCGAGGACAATGCGGAGTATGGCTACGGCATGCGGGTCGCGACCGATACGAAGCTTTCGAAGATCGTCAGCCTCATCCAGGCGAACCTCGATGCCGTCGAGCCGGAGCTCAAGGACGTCCTGAACGACTATGTCGCCAACATCCGCAACCGCGACCATGTCCGTGAGATCCTTCCGAAGATGCTCTACCTCATCGGCGAGAGCAAGAACGAGGGCATCAAGGCGCTCCTCGGCATGAAGAACGACCTTCTCGATAAGTCGGTCTGGATCATCGGCGGCGATGGCTGGGCCTACGATATCGGCTACGGAGGACTCGATCACGTCCTTGCGAGCGAAGACGACATCAACGTCCTCGTCCTCGATACGGAGGTCTACTCCAACACCGGCGGACAGATGAGTAAGTCTTCTCAGACCGGCCAGATCTGCAAGTTCGCGGCCTCCGGCAAGAGGACGGCGAAGAAGAACCTCGGCCTCATGGCGATGGCTTACGACGATGTCTATGTCGCAAGCATCTCCTTAGGTGCCAACCCGACGCAGGCGATCCGCGCCCTCAAGGAAGCGGATTCCTACGAAGGACCGTCTCTCGTCATGTGCTACTGCCCGTGCACCAACCACGGCATCAAGGGCGGCTTAGGCAACACCATTGCCCAGGAGCAGCTTGCGGTTGCTTCCGGATACTTCCTCACCTACACCTACGATCCGCGCCTTGCCGCGAAGGGCGAGAACCCGCTGAAGATGGACTGCAACCCGGACTTCAGCAAGGTCAAGGACTTCCTTCTCACGGCGTCTCGTTACTCGCAGCTGCCTCGGGTCAACCCGGAGCATGCGGAGGAGCTCTTCAACAAGTGCCAGAAGTACGCGGAACGCCGTTACCACGACATTCTCCGTTACGGTGGCCTCGAGAAGTAGGCTGACTGTTCGTTCCTCAAGGGGACCGGCTTCCGCCGGTCCCTTTTCTCGTTTTCCGTTCTTTTTCCCCTTTTCTCCCTCTACAATAGGAGAGTATGAAAAACACGGTCCGACGGATCACCCTGATTGCCATCTTCGCGGCGCTGATGTGCGTCCTCAGCCCGCTTTCGATTCCGATTGCTCCCGTTCCGATCTCCTTAGCCACGTTGGTCGTCTACCTCATCGCTGCGGTCTTCCCGGTCTCCATTGCCCCATGTATCGTCCTTCTCTATCTCGTGATCGGCCTCTGCGGCGTCCCGGTCTTCGCCGGCTTCAAAGCCGGCCTAGACGTCTTCCTCGGTCCGACGGGCGGCTTCCTCTGGGGCTACCTCCTCGGCGCCGTGGCCGAGTCGCTCTTCGTCACGTCCTTCAAGGGCCGGAAATGGAGCTATCCTCTCGGCATGTTTTTCGCAACCGTCCTGATTTACCTCTGCGGCGTCCTCTGGTTCCTCTATTCCATGCACGGCTCCTACGACCTTAAAGGCGCCCTGATGGCCTGCGTGGTTCCTTTCCTCTTAGGGGACGCGGTGAAGATCGCCGTCGCGACGGCGATTGCCATCCCGCTAAGACGGTTCAGCGACCAGCAGATAGCCGTCAAAGCCCGCTGATTCGTAAAGGGGTTTCTTTCTTCTCTCCTCCGCCGTTTCTTCCGGAGAGAAAAGAAGGGCCGAAGAAGTCAATAATGCGCACTATTTAGTTGTTTCAAGCCTTTTTCATGTCTCTTTCACGCTTTTCGTGCAAGAAAGAAAAGGCTTTCTTTTGACCGCTTTTTTGTTGTAGAATATGGCGGTTTTCGGCTTTTACCGAAAGGACGCAAAAGGAGGAATCAGCCAATGGGTGTAAAGATTGTCGATACGGCCTTGAGAGACGGTTCCCAATCCCTCATCGCGACGAGGCTCACGACCGACGAAATTCTTGCTGTTGCTCCTCTGATGGACCAGGCCGGCTACTATGCCTTGGAGGTCTGGGGCGGAGCGACGTTTGACTCGTGCCTCCGGTTTTTGAACGAGGATCCCTGGGAACGCCTCCGAGCGATCCGGAAGGCCTGTCCGCATACGAAGCTTCAGATGCTTTTCCGGGGTCAGAACATCCTCGGATATCACCACTATCCGGACGACATCGTGGAAAAGTTCGTCCAGAAGTCGATTGAGAACGGCATCGACATCATCCGGGTCTTCGACGCCTTGAACGACGTCCGCAACCTGAAGAGCGCCGTCGACGCCTGCAAGAAGTACGGCGGGCACTGCCAGATCGCCCTTTCCTACACGACCTCTCCGGTCCATACGATTGACTACTACGTCAGCCTGGCCCGCGAGGTGGAGAAGATGGGGGCGGACTCCCTCTGCATCAAGGACATGGCCGGCGTCCTTCTTCCGGCCGACGCCTTTGAGCTGATCACCCGCCTCAAGAAGGAGACGAAGCTTCCGATCGAGCTTCACTCCCACTGCACGGGCGGCGTCTGCCAGATGACCTACCTGAAGGCCATCGAGGCCGGCGTCGACATCATCGACACCGCCCTTTCTCCGTTAAGCGGCGGTACCTCGCAGCCTTGCACGGAGTCCTTCAATTATGCCCTGAGAGGAACGGCCTACGATCCAAAGCTGGACGCCGACAAGCTGAACCAGGCGGCCAGCATCCTGGACAAGACGAAGCAGAAGTACCTGAAGAACGGCATCCTGAAGGTCAAGGCGCTCGGCGTGAATCCGAACATCCTGAAGTACCAGGTTCCGGGCGGCATGCTCTCCAACCTGATGAACCAGCTCGACAAGCAGGGGGCGATGGACAAGTTCGACGAGGTGCTCAAGGAAGTGCCTCGGGTTCGGAAGGACCTTGGCTATCCGCCACTCGTCACTCCGCTCTCCCAGATGGTCGGCACCCAGGCGGTCATGAACGTGATCACCGGCGAACGCTACAAGATGGTCCCGAAGGAGATTAAGGACTATCTCCGGGGCATGTACGGCAAGGCCCCGGCGCCGATCGATCCGGAGATTCAGAAGAAGATCATCGGCGACGAGAAGCCGATCACCTGCCGCCCGGCCGACCTCCTGAAGCCGGAGTTCGAGGACCTCAAGAAGAAGTATGCGGGCATCGCTCAGTCCGACGAGGACGTCCTTTCGATTGCCCTTTTCGACCAGGTGGCCATCGACTTCCTCAAAAAGAAGTACGGGTACAGCATTGACTTATGAACGGACTGAAACTGTTGGCGGATGCGGCCAACGCCGGAACCAAGCAGCCGCTCTGGAAGATTGAGAACTTCGGGGACGCGGCGCTCTTCGCCCTCATCTGCATTGTCATCGTCTTCCTCGTCCTCGTCCTGATCGCCTTGATCATCGCCGGGCTGAACAAAATCCCCGGCCTGGAGGATCCTCCGAAGGCGACGATGAAGGACGGGACGGAGCTGGACGCCGATGCCATGGCGGCCGTCTTTGTCGCCACGATGGAGTTCCGAAGGACCAAGAAGCAGGACTGCAAGGTCCTCTCCGTCGAACTCGTCTCGGACGAGAAGGAAGAGAAGAAGAAAGCCCGGGAGGAGGAAAAGGCCCGGAAACGCGAAGAGAAGAAGGCGGAATCGAAATAAAAGGAGAGGAACATGACCACATACAAGATCAAAGTCAACGGGAAGACTTACGAAGTCAAGGTCGTGTCGATCGAGGAGAGCGAGCCGACGCCGGTGACGCACGTTCCGGCCACTGCTCCTGCCCCGTCCGCCGTTAAGGAAGCGCCGGCGGCGAAGGCCGGCGAGGGAACGCCGGTCGAGTCCCCGATGCAGGGCGTCATCCTCGACGTGAAGGTGAAGGCCGGGGATGCGGTCAAGAGTGGCCAGACACTGCTCATCCTGGAAGCCATGAAGCTCGAGAACGAGATCAAGGCCCCGAAGGCCGGCACAATCTCGTCCATCCTCGTCAGCAAGGGGCAGCAAGTCAATAGCAAGCAGGTTCTTCTCACGATCGCATGATGACCTCGATTCTAACGAACAACAACTTCGGGGAGTTCCTCAAGGACTTCTGGGACTCCACGTCGGTGGCGGGATTCTTCCAGGACGGCGGCTGGAAGGACCTCATCATGATTCTCATCGCCTTCCTGCTGCTCTATCTTGCTATTGCCAAGAAGGCGGAACCTTATCTGCTGATTCCGATGGCCGTCGGATGTCTTCTGGCCAACGTCACGGCCTTAGGCTTCCGTGGTGCGAACGCTTCCTCGGACCCGATCTTCCACCAAGGGACGGACGGAAGCTATAGCGGCTTAATCGGCTACCTCTACAAAGGCGGCATCGTGACCGAGATCCTCCCCTGCCTCATCTTCTTAGGCATCGGCGCGACGACGGACTTCGGCCCGCTGATTGCCCGTCCTTCCATGATGCTCCTCGGGGCGGCGGCACAGCTCGGCATCTTCATCACGTTCATGCTGGCGAACCTCTGCGGCTTCTCCGCCGGGGACTGTGCGAGCATCGGCATCATCGGCGGTGCCGACGGCCCGACGGCGATCTTAACGGCCTCGACCCTCTCTCCGACCCTCTTAGCCTCGATTGCCATCGCAGCCTACTCCTACATGGCCCTCATTCCGTTCATCCAGCCGCCGATCATCCGTCTGCTGACGACGAAGAAGGAACGCCGGATCCACATGGACGACCTGAAGCCGGTCTCGAAGAAGAAGCGGATTCTCTTCCCGATCGTCGTGACGGTCGTGACGACCCTTATCGTTCCTTCCTGCGCTCCGCTGATCGGCTGCCTCATGCTCGGTAACCTCATCAAGGAGTCCGGTGTCGTTCCGAAGCTCGTCGAGACGGCCTCGAATGCCATCCTCTACACGTCGACGGTCCTCATCGGCCTCTGCGTCGGTGCGACCGCGACGGGCGATACGTTCCTGACGCTTCAGACCCTGGAGATCTTCGCCTTGGGCATCTTCGCCTTCATCATGGCGACCGCCGGCGGGGTTCTCTTCGGCAAGCTGATGGAAGTCTGCACGCACGGCAAGGTCAACCCGATGATCGGGGCGGCCGGTGTCTCGGCCGTTCCGATGGCGGCCCGTGTCGTCCAGAAGGAAGCCCAGCGGGAAGACTCCTCGAACTTCCTGCTGATGCAGGCGATGGGTCCGAACGTCGCCGGCGTCATCGGCTCGGCCGTCGCGGCCGGCCTGATGATCATGGCGTTCGGTGCCTAAGGCGATGGAACATCCTCTTCTCTTCCTAGACGAAGTCGACTCGACGAACGAGTACGTCAAGCGGAACCTTTCCTCGCTGGCGGACGGCGCTGTGGTAAGGGCCGGGCACCAGACCGCCGGCAAGGGCCGGCTCGGGCGGAAGTGGTCGGACGGCAAAGACAGCCTTCTCTTCTCTCTCCTTCTCAAGTCCCGCCTCGACCCGGCCCGGGTCTCCCTTCTTCCGCTCTTAGCCGGAGCTGCGGTGTACAAGATGCTCGAGAAGAACTCCGTTCCGGCCGCGATCAAGTGGCCCAACGACGTCCTCCTCGACGGGAGGAAGTGCTGTGGCATCCTCGTCGAAGGAATCAGCCAGGGAAGCCTGGTCAAGGTCGTGCTCGGCATCGGGCTGAACCTGAACACGCTCTCCTTCCCGGAGGAGCTTGCGTCGAAGGCGACCTCGCTGAGGATAGCGACCGGGAAGACCTATGACCCGGCGCTCGTGCTCGACGAGTTCCTTGCCCAGTTCGACCCGCTCTACGAGGACTACCTTGCCGGGAAGGATACCTTCCTTACCATCCTCAAGGCCCACTCCTTCCTAGACGGGAAGAAGGTCCTCAGGAACTACTACGGCGAGGGCGAGGAGGTGGTCGTGCTCGGCATCCAGGACGACGGGCGGCTTCTCGTCCGCCGGCCGGACGGGAAGGAAGAGTCCCTCTCGGCCGGGGAAGTGACGCTTTCGGAGAATTATTCCCGGTTCTAGAAGAGTCGGGAAAAAGACAACAACAAGGAGGTCAAAGACCATGAAACCGGAAGATTTAGAGCAGTACGGAATCCGGGACGTGAAGGAGGTCGTCTACAATCCTTCCTACGAAGAGCTGTTCAAGGACGAGACGGATCCGAGCCTGACCGGCTATGAGAAGGGCCAGGTCTCCGAGCTTGGCGCCGTCAACGTCATGACCGGCGTCTACACCGGACGTTCGCCGAAGGACAAGTTCATCGTCATGGACGAGAACTCCAAGGACACCGTCTGGTGGACGAGCAAGGAGTTCCCGAACGACAACCATCCGGCCTCGAAGGAAGCCTGGGCGGCGGTCAAGGACATCGCCCGCAAGGAGCTTTCCGGCAAGAAGCTTTACGTTGTCGACGGCTTCTGCGGCGCCAACAAGGATACCCGGATGGCGGTCCGCTTCATCATGGAAGTCGCCTGGCAGGCCCATTTCGTGAAGAATATGTTCATCCGTCCGACCGAGGAGGAGCTGAAGAACTTCAAGCCGGACTTCGTCGTCTATAACGCCTCCAAGGCGAAGGTCACCAACTGGAAGGAGCTCGGGCTCCATTCCGAGACCGCGGTCATGTTCAACATCACCAGCCACGAGCAGGTCATCGTCAACACCTGGTACGGCGGCGAGATGAAGAAGGGCATGTTCTCGATGATGAACTACTACCTGCCGCTCCGCGGCATCGCCTCGATGCATTCGAGCGCGAACACCGACCTGAACGGAGAGAACACGGCGGTCTTCTTCGGCCTTTCCGGCACGGGAAAGACGACCCTTTCCACCGATCCGAAGCGTCTGCTCATCGGCGACGACGAGCACGGCTGGGACGACAACGGCGTCTTCAACCTCGAAGGCGGCTGCTATGCCAAGGTCATCGACCTCGACAAGGACGCCGAGCCGGACATCTACCACGCCATCAAGCGGGATGCCCTTCTGGAGAACGTCACCCTCGACAAGGAAGGACACATCGACTTCCATGACCGCAGCGTCACGGAGAACACCCGGGTCTCCTATCCGATCTACCACATCAAGAACATCGTCCGTCCGGTCAGCCACGCCCCGGCGGCCAAGAACGTCATCTTCCTCTCGGCGGATGCCTTTGGCGTCCTGCCTCCGGTCTCCATCCTGACCCCGGAGCAGACGCAGTACTACTTCCTCAGCGGCTTCACGGCGAAGCTCGCCGGCACGGAGCGCGGCATCACCGAGCCGACGCCGACCTTCTCGGCCTGTTTCGGCCAGGCGTTCCTGGAGCTCCATCCGACGAAGTACGCCGAGGAGCTCGTCCGCCACATGCAGAAGTCCGGTGCGAAGGCCTACCTCGTCAACACGGGATGGAACGGGACCGGCAAGCGGATCTCCATCAAGGATACCCGGGGCATCATCGATTGCATCCTGAACGGGGACATCCTCAAGGCTCCGACGAAGAAGATTCCGTACTTCGACTTCGAGGTGCCGACGGAGCTTCCGGGCGTCAATCCGAAGATCCTCGACCCGAAGGACACCTACGCCGATCCGGACGAGTGGGACCGCCGTGCCGCCGACCTCGCTTCCCGCTTCATCAACAACTTCCACAAGTACGAGTACAACGAGAAGGGCAAGGCGCTCGTCGCCGCCGGACCGCACCTCGAGAAGTAGCCGATTCCAGTCGACGCTGCCGTCCCCGCTTGACGGGGACGGCTTTTCCGTATCCTTTTTCTGAGCGTCCTCCTTCGATTTTTCCTTTTCTCCCGGTATAATGGGGACGAAAGAGAAAGGAGTAATTCCACATGGCAGAAATTTCGAAAGCGATGAGCGATCTCATCAACCGGCAGATTCAGGCGGAGCTGGAGAGCAGCTATCTCTACCAGTCCATGGTCAGCTTCTACGAGGAGAAGGGACTCCATGGCTTCAGCCACTGGTTCTCCGTCCAGGCCAAGGAGGAAGTCGAGCATGCCGAGAAGTTCATCCACTACCTCTACGCCCAGGAGAAGAAGGTCGTCCTTTACGACATCCATGCTCCGAAGGTCACGTTCCAGTCGCTAAGGGATCCGCTTGAGGAACAGCTGAAGCACGAGCAGCTCGTCACGTCCCTCATCTACCAGCTCATGGACCTCGCCCGTCAGGAGAAGGACTACCGGACGGAGCAGCTTCTCAGCTGGTTCGTCAGCGAGCAGACGGAAGAAGAAGAGCATAGCAAGGCCCTTCTCGAAGCGTTCGACTTCGCCGGAGACGACAAGATTGGCGTCTTCCAGCTCGACCAGAAGCTCGCCGAGAGGAAGTAAGGGAAGAAAGGCTCGCGGGGAGGTCCTATGGCCTCCCCGTTTTTCCTTTCCCTCTTTCTTCTGTTTTATAATGGGTGGAAGAAAGAGAGGGAGAAGAGAATCGCCATGGAACGGATTATCCTGAAGGACGAGTATCCGGAGCTTTCCGGAGGGGTGCTGGAATCTCTTTGCCTGGAGAAGGTCTTTGACACGCCCGAAGAGCAGGAACGCTGGGCCCGTCCCGCTCTCCTAGTGATTCCCGGCGGCGCCTACTCGATGGTCTCGAAGCGGGAAGGGGAGCCCGTGGCCGCTTTCTTCCTCTCGCAGGGCTTCCAGACCTTCATTCTGAGGTATTCCCTCGATGACGTTCACGGCTGCTATCCGGAACCGATGAAGGAAGCGGCGGCCGCGGTCGACTACCTGAAGCGGCATGCCCGACGCTATTCCGTCAATCCCCGGGAGATCTTCGCTCTCGGCTTCTCGGCGGGCGGCCACCTCGCCGGGACGCTCGCCTACGGCGGGAAGGAGAAGAAGGACTGGACCGGCGGCTACGACTGCGCCCTTGCCGGCGTCGGCCTTTCCTATCCGGTCGTCGACGAGCAAAGCCATCCGGACTCGTTTTGCCACCTCCTTGGGCCCAGCCTTCCTGCGGAGAGAAGAAAGGCGCTCGCATGGAACCTCAGCCTCGTCCATGAAGTCGGCCGGAAAAGCGTTCCGACCTTCCTCTGGTCGACGGAGAAGGACGACCTGGTTCCCTGCGACGGCGTGCTGAGGCTCGCCCGGAAGCTGAAGAAGTGCTCTGTTCCTTTCTCCCTCCGGATCTATCCGGAAGGAGGACACGGCCTCAGCCTGGGATGGCCGGAGATCAACCCGGGCACGAGCCGTTGCGGCCGGGAAGGAATCAGGGACGTCGAAGCCTGGCCGAAGGACTGCGCGGACTTCTTCCGACGCTTCTGCTCGGAACCGTTCTGATTTTCCGGAAAAGAGGGAACGAGGATACTTTTGTTGTCGACGGAGCCTGTTAAAAAGCGCTTCTGAGAATATAATAAAGTGGATCGAAAGGAGTAAACATGGCTCAGAATCTGAAATACTGTCCGAACTGCGGTGCTCCGGTTTCGGATAACGACCATTTCTGCCCGAGATGCGGCAGCGACCTTCAGGCGGCTAGGAACGCCTCCGGCGAGACGTACTATGCGGCTTCCAACCAGGCCCCTCAGGGTGGCGAGACGCCCCGGGCTTCGGCCCCTCAGGGGACGGCTTCCGCTCCGTCGAGTGGGAACAATTCGAGGGGCATCGCCTCGCTCGTCCTAGGCATCCTGTCCCTGCTGATTTCGCCCCTCATCGGGCTGATCCTCGGCATCGTCGCCGTAGCGATCTCCTCGCCGAAGGGGATGGACCAGAAGAACGCGAACTACGCCAAGGTGGGAAGGATCCTGGGTATCATCGGCATCATCCTCGGGGTTATCTCCACGATCGTGATGGTGATTGTATTTATCGAGGCGCTACAGTCTGTCGAACCGGCCGGCCCGAGCATCTATATCGGTGCCCTCTCCCTTCTCTCCCTGCTGTGATTGTTGCTTAGTCTTCGTCGTTCCGTGCCGAAATGGCTAGAAAGGAATAGGAGGCCAACATGAAATACTGTTCGAAATGCGGGGCTGCCCTTTCAGACGATACGAAATTCTGCCCGAACTGCGGTGCTCCGGTCGGCGGGTCGGACCCTTCCGCACCGATGGAGAAAGGCTCCTCTTCTCCCTTCAGCCGTTCGCTCTGCCTCATTCTCTGCGGGATTGGCTTCCTGTTCATCTCCGGCATCCACCGCTTCTATGTCGGGAAGATCGGCACCGGGGTCCTCTGGCTTTTGACCGCCGGGGTCTTCGGCATCGGGACGATCATCGACTTCATCCTCATTGCCTGCGGGGACTTCACGGATTCCGAAGGCCGGCCGATCACCGACTGGAGAATGGACTGAGGTGAATTTCTCCCTTTCGGAGGATGCCCGCCGCCTCCAGGCGCTCATTGACGACAGCCCGAACATCGTCTTCTTCGGCGGCGCCGGCGTCAGCACCGAGTCCGGAATACCGGACTTCCGCAGCAAGGACGGCCTCTACCGCCAGAAGTATGCCTACGACCCGGAAGTCATCATCTCCCATTCCTTCTTTGAGGCGAATCCGGAGGAGTTCTTCCGGTTCTACCGGGAGAGGATGCTGCTCTTAGACCGGAAGCCGAATGCCGCCCATCTCTACCTGGCTGCCTTAGAGAAGGCAGGAAAGTTGAGCGCCGTCGTCACCCAGAACATCGACGGCCTCCACCAGGCCGCCGGAAGCCGTAACGTGATTGAGCTTCACGGCTCCATCCACCGCAACTACTGCGAGTCCTGCTCCGCCTTCTACGACGGGGCTTTCGTGAAGGAGTCGAAGACCTTGGTTCCCCGCTGCCCGAAGTGCGGAGGCATCGTCAAGCCGGATGTCGTCCTCTACGAGGAGCCGCTCGACGAGATGGTGATGACGCGGGCCATGGTCGCCATCTCACAGGCCGACCTCCTGATTGTTGCCGGGACTTCCTTGGTCGTCTATCCCGCCGCCGGCTTCGTCTCCTACTTCCAAGGTCGTAACCTCGTCCTGATCAACAAGGATCCTAGCGTCTCCGTCCGTGGGGCAAGCCTCGTCCTCCATGACCCGGTCGGAGAGCTCTTCGCCCAGCTGCACGTATGAAATCTCTGGAAACCCTTTATGAGTCCTTGGGTGACCCGTGCTCTTCCTGCTTTGCCGGAAGCGCAGCGCTGGTCTCCCTTCTTATCCTTCTTTCCGAAGCCTCGAAGACCGTCGAGGGGTTTGAGGACGGCTTCGGAGGACTAAGGGAGACGGCGGAACGTCTCGTCGAGGAGGACGGGGAACTCTTCCAGCTCTCGAGGAAGGAAAAGCTCGACAGCGAGGACTGGTCCCGGCTTTCGGACATCGTCAGCGACTACGCCTTCTTCTTCGAGAAGGTCCAGTCCCTGATTTCCCTTCTTCAGGAGACGGATAGGAAAAAGGAGGGAGAGCTTCTTTTCTCCGACTACGTCTTCCTCTCCCATACCTTCCAGTCCAGCCTTTCCTCGTTCTACGAGAAGGAGGACGTCCCAGAGCAGTTCTACCCCGTCGCGGCCTACGCCCTTCAGGCCATCGCCGGAACGGCGACGGAGGAGGAAGCATGAACGCCGACGAGCTTCTGCTCTCCCTGGCGAAGGAGACCGATGCCGGAAGAAGGGCCGACCGGCTGGCCTTAGCCATGCTACTTCCCGTCCTACAGATGGAGAAGAAGCTTCTGGAGCGGAAGGAAGGCGGGAAGAAGCCCTTCTCCCTGGCCTTCCACTATGAGAAGAGAAGGACGGACCTGATCGACCTGGAAGAGAGAATTCTTTCGGGGGAGGAACTCGCTTCTCTCCGGCCGCTTCTGACGGAAGCTGGAGAAACCGCCCTCCTCGCCGGAAAGGAATGCTCCGACGTCGGGCTGAAAGAGGACTTCCGGTGGATGGAAGAACAGATTTCCATCGTTCTTTCGTCCTATAATCAGGATTCCGGCAGAGAAGATCCGGAACCGACAAGGAGGAAAACGTAATGACCCAGTATCCGGAATGGAGCGACCGCAAGGTCCTGATCGACTTAAGGAACCGTTTTGCGACCTGTTACGAGAACCCGGACGGCACGATTTTCTACGTCGAGCCGCAGTTCTATACCTGCCTCCAGGGGTTCAAGATGCGCTGGCCGGACCAGTACCAGAACTTCCTGAACAAGATGGACGAGATCGTCCGAAACGACAAGAAGGTCGTCTTCGTCGGCCAGGAGGACAATCCGCTCGTTGAGGCCGAAGGCTTCGTCTTTCTGACGGCCCTGGACGTAGCAAACCTCATTCACGTCATCATCGACGACAAGTCCGACCCGGACTCCGACTGGAAGGACTAGGAGAAGCACCGATGTCTCCGAAGAAAAAAACGCTAAGCCTGCTCCTTCTCCTGCCCCTCCTCCATTCCTGCTTCTATTACCATGTCGTCAAGGGCTTCGATTTCCATAACAACCTCTCGGACGCCCCGATGACGCATTCCGACGAGAAGAGCTACCTTTCTTTCTCCCGGGTTCCGGCTTCCGGCGTGTACGAGGAAGCGAACCTGAACCTCGGAAAGATCGGTGAAGGCCTAGACTACCACTACCTGCCAGCGACGGGCGACAGCAAGATCCTCGTCGTCCCGGTCCAGTTCTCCGACGATAAGTTCACGGCGACGGAGCTAACCCGGCTGAAGGAGACGTTCTTCGGCACGAGCGACGATACCTACTGGGAGAGCGTCGCCTCCTTTTACGAGAAGAGCAGCGGGAACAAGGTCCATCTTTCCGGGACGGTGACGAAAGCCGTGACGATCTCCGATACCATCAGCGGGTTCACCAAGAAGGCCAAGAGCGCCAGCGGGACGTACACGGACAGCGTCCTCTACTCGGCCATCAGCGCCCTGGCGACTTCCTCCTCGTCGAATCCGGACCCGATCAACCTTTCGGACTACGACAGCAACGACGACGGCTACGTCGATGCCGTGTGGATGGTCTACTCCGCACCCTACGACCCCGACGAGTCCGACGTCTGGTGGGCCTATACGACCTGGGCAAGCCTCTATGACAAGGACGGCAATCCCCTGACCGTCAGCGGCAAGCGCCTCTCCTGTTACAGCTGGGCCTCCATCGACTTCCTGCTCGAAGGCTACTCGTCTTCCGCCTACCCCGCGGGAAGGCAGAGCCTGGAGTCGGCCAAGCTGAAGAACGGCGATGCCCATACCTTCATCCACGAGACCGGCCATATGATGGGCCTGGACGACTACTATTCCTACGACTACAGCTCCTCCGAACGGAATTACGACACACCGGTTGGCGGCGTGGACATGATGGACTTCAATATCGGCGACCACGACGCCTTCTCAAAGTACCTTCTCGGCTGGTACACGCCGACCGTGCTGACGGACGCCTACCTGAAGGCCAACAACTACACCGTCACCCTGAGGGACTTCGAGTCGACGGGAGCCTCCTTCCTTCTTCCCTGCTCCAGCCAGGACGGCCGCGACCCCTTCGGCGAATACCTGCTGCTCCAGTTCTATACGCCGACGGGGCTTAACGCCTTCGACACGGTTCCGTACACGAACGCCTTAGGAACCTACAAGACCTACGGCGTTCAGGTCTTCCATGTGGATAACCGCATCGGGAAGGTCGTCTATGACACCGACTCGAAGTCCCTTCGCTGGGACGGGAACGTCTACGCCGGGATTCCGGGCCCTGATAGCGACATCGGACTCGGCGAGGACCATGTCTATCTGCCCATCTTCAGCAATACCAAGAGCCGCAGTTTCGCCAAGCTAAAGGAGACGGACGAGTACTACCGGGGCCGGCTGATCTCCCTCCTCCCGGCGACGGGATGGAAGATCCAGGGCGCCAAGACCGGCTATAGCAAGGACAGCTCCCTCTTTACGGAAGGGGCGTCCTTCGGCCGTAAGGACGGAATCTATTCCACCTTCTCCTTTGATGACGGGACCCTTCCTTCCTACGGCTTTACCGTCGGGGAAGTCTCCAAGTCGGACGTTCAGCTGAAGTTCTTTTCTTTCGGAGGTTAACCCATGGGCTATCGCGACTATCCCAAGAGCGCCGTCGACCTATCCTTCTCCTCGACCGTCTTCCGGAAGGCCGTCTTCGGCCTCTCCCATGTCGCCTTCGTGGACGACCTCGGGGAATACGTCCTCCCCGAGGAGGACCGCCCCTCTCTGGCGGCGGCCCTTTCCTTCTATCAGAACGACATCCTGAAGCTTCCGACCTACCCGGTGACGGATGGCAAGACGTTTGCCCCGAGGGAGACGAATAGCCCGATCGTCCTGGAACAGGTGCTGGGTCTTCCCCACGAGCTTTTCGAGCGGCTGGACCGGACCAAGGACATCCTCGCCCAGCTGCGGTTCGGAAAGAACCTCGCCCTGCTTAAGCGGCAGGCCTACCGGATCTCGATGCGGACGTCCCAGGAGCGGTGGTATCGGGACGACTTCTCCAATTACCGCGTCCAGAACGGCCTGTTCTTCCCGTACGACGAGACGAAGCCCTTCGTCCAGGGAAACGAGAGCCACCGGCCGGTCTTTCTCGACGAGAGTAAACTCCCGAAGCGTCTGAAGGAGCTGGTCGACACCGCGAAGAGCGACCGGTTCGTCATCGAGCTTATGAGCGAGGAACCGGAACCGAAACTCTATTCCTTTATGAAGGAGATGGACGCCTTTCCGTTCACCCAGAGAGTAGGTTATTTTGTCAATGGGCAGTTTGACTCCGAGCTTAGCCTGAAGACGGCACCGGCCCGGATTAAGGAAGCCTACGGAAGGATCCTGAGGACGTGGCTCAGCCATTTCGTCAACGTCCTCTTCGACGTCTACAGCCTGAAGTTCCTGCACCGGATGTCCGACAAGACGAGCTACCTCATGCCGACGCCGGTTCCTTACCAGGAGAAGCCGGTCTCGGTCCTCTCCTCCTTCGGCGGGGAGATGGTCTCCTGTGACGGCGGGAAGACTTACCGCTTCGAGAAGCAGGCCCTGGCTGGCTACAGCAAGATTCTGGAAGACGTCCCGGAGAACACGGACCCGGTCCTCGCCTACCAGAAGCTCGGCTTACCTTACGAAGGTTTCGCGGCTTTCCGGAAAGGCAAAGGGCCTTACCCCCAGCGGGTCCGGCTTCTTCCGTCGACCTCCGTCCTGGACGAGAGCCTCGCCTTCCAGGCGGCCAAGCGTTACGACCGGTTCTATTCCTACCTCTTCGGGACGAAGGAGCACCTCCACGTCTTCCTGACCCGGAGGCTTGCCCAGGAAGGCATCGAGTACCGGAACGAGGACGAAGGGAAGGGATGCCTGGACCTGGACGCCCCCTACACCCTCGTCGTGAAGCCCGCCCGCCGCAGCGGCGAGCTAAGGGCCCTCTTCGACGTCCGGCGGAAGCCTCTCTCGGAGGAGATCCTGGAAGCCTATCTGCTCTCCTCCCGCGAGGGAAGCTATCTTTTCCTGAGGGAAGCCCTGAAGAAGATCGACGCGGCTTCGCACCAGGAAGCCCTGACGGCCTTCTATTACGGCTTCCGTCACGTCACCATCCGCCAGGCTGTGCTGAACCTCCTTTCCCGCTACGGCCTCGGGAAGCTCTACTCCGAGGAGCTGGTGACCTTCTTCCGTTACGTCTTCTTCCTTCCTTACCAGGCCTGCTACCTTCCTTACGCCAAGGCGATGCGGGAGGAAGGACAGACCGCCATCCTTCTCTTCCTGGACCGGAGTCCGGACCCGGAGGAGACCTACGAGCCGAACCTTCCGCTTCCGTTCGTCTCCTTCGGCTCCCTGGCCTACTCCTTCCGGAACACCTACTTCGGCAAGGCCTATGTCTGCTCCTGCGAGAAGGAAGCCGTCGACAAGCGCATCGCCATGCTCGGCGAAGAGTACGACCGGAGCCAGACCGGCAAGACCTCCGAGAGGCGGAGGAATACGTACATCGTCCAGCACCTCGGCCTTCCGAAGAACATCACCGACTCGCTTCGCCTGACGGAGGACCTCGGCCCCCAGATTCCCTATCAGGACGGCGTCTGCCATCTCTGCCAGCACGCCGAACCGGTCTGCCATTCCATCATCGACGGCGACCGGGACGAGATCTACAACGTCTTCTCGACCTATCTGACCGCCGAGGCCCAGAAGCACGGCGTCTTGATTGACCATCCCTTCTACGGGAACGGCGACTTCGTCACCGACGTCTTCCACGCCCTCTCGAGCGGGAACTTCCACGGCGTCTTCCGCTACCGGGACCCGGACCCGCTTTTAGAGCCCTACCTGAGGACGGACCCGCAAAGCCTTCTTAGCCTGCTTCTTTCCGTCCATCCCTTCTTCGTCCCGGCAGCCTACGTCAGCCTCTACGAGCAGCTCTGCCGGCTCAGTCCGAACGCCTTCCGGGACTTCTTCTTCCACGGGAAGTCCGGTTCGCGTCTCCTCCTCAGCGAGCCCTCCTTCATCCTGACCGCCTACTCGATGATCTACCGGATGCTGGAGTTCTCCTATTCGGTCGAAGTCAGCAAGAAGTGGCTTCCGGACCTCGAGGACTCCGGCCTCTCTCTGAACCTCGACCACTGCCCGAAGCTGCCGCTTCCTTACGTCCACCTCGGCCGGGTCTTTAACGCCTATACCGACGACCCGGCGACGGACCGTTTCTTCTTCTGCTCCTGCGACAAGGAGAGCATGGCCGAGTTCCTTCCGGTCCTGGTCAACCTCTTAAAGGGCTTCGGCCTCACGGACCCCGTGCTGACCATCGTCGCGCTCTGCACCCTCGGACTTCCCTACCGGGTCGTCCTGAAGTACCAGGACGCCAAGCTTTCGACGAGAGACCCCAAGGCCTTCGTCAACCAGGTCCTGCCCTTTAAGAACGGCATCTGCCGGCGCTGCCAGAACGTCGCCCATAAGTCCTACGACGAGTTCCTCACCTTCTCCTTCCCCCACAAGGACGACCACGAGAACGACTTCGACAACGCGCTCAACGGTCTTGCCCACGACCACCTTCTCGTCCTGACCGAGTGGTCCCTCTCGGAGGTCCGGTTCGACCCGAAGGTGCCTTACGACCTGGAAGGCTACTCGGACAACCGTCTTCCCTCCATGCTTTTCTACGGCATCAACCCGCCGGAGAGCGCCTATACCTTCTTCCACCTCACGCCGGAACGGCTTAGCGACCTTCTCTTCCGCTTCGCGGCACGGGCAAAGGACAAGGCAGAGGTGGTCGCCGTGACCAGCGGAGTGCTTCTGGACGCCGCCAAGCGGAACCCGGACGTCTTCGTCCAGTTCGCCTTCGAGCGGGACACGAGCCAGAACTTCCAGCGGGCGCTGGAGTCCTTCTTCCCGGAGGCGAAGCGGGTGCGGAAGGAAATCTATCCTCAGGTCCTTCAGACGATTCTCGGCTTCATCACGTTCCTTTTTGAGAACTTCTTTGGACGCTACGCCAAGGACGAAGAGCATATTGGGAGGTAGGAAATAAGATGGAATACGATCTTGAGACTTTTCGGACCGTTTCGAACCCTTCGGGCGGGACGAAGTACCGCTACTGCCTCTCTTCGGCTTTCTACGATGTTTTCACCGATGGGCACGGGGACTACCACATGGCGAGGGAGTACCGGGACTCGCTCTGGATGCGGATCCAGTTCTACGAGAACCAGATTCTCTACCATCCTTACCCGGTCTTCGAGAACAATGGGGTGAAGGTCCTCGCCGGAAGCCGGGAGGACGTGTTGAAGCAGGTGCTCGGGCTGCCGGACGAGATGTACTACCGGAAGGACCCTCAGACCCAGAAGGACGTCCTTCTGGGGACGGCCGAGATCTTCCACCGGATCCGTTTCGAGGACGGCCTCTTCGAGGGATACGGGAAGATCCCGCCTTACCTTTCCCCGGAGGAGATGCTCTCCCGGGACGACTTCGCCGTGACTGGCGCCGTGAACGCGCTCGTCGCCAAGGGTTTCTATCTCATGGATCCGAGCCAGATCTTCTCCCTTCTCGACCCGGAGATTCCCTTCCCCATCTATGTCGACGGGAAGCTTCTGAGGCAGGAAGGATACGACGTCGACATCACGCCGGAGGAGCTTCTCATCTCCTTCACGATCAACCCGACCATGGTGACCCGCGAGGGCTTCATCCGCGAGTACCAGGGCATCCGGAACAAGAGCGTCGAGGAACTCGCCCAGATGGCCTTCGCTCCGATTCCCGAAGGGATCGACGTCAGCCGGAGGCAGCTTATCTACGCCTTACGGGGCCACTTCTTCGGCATCGCCCGGGAAATCCTCAACGAGTACTTCGAACGGGACTACTTCATCTATAACTTCCTGGCGCCTTCCGTCCTGAAGAAGAACATCGGTCACGACTTCGCTCCGTGCCCCTATGTCGCCTGCGGACGGCGCTTCCCTCTCCTCGCCCAGGATTTCCGGGTCGTCGAGGAGAAAGACGGTCAAGCCGTCGAAACGTTCCACCCGACGAACTACGCGCTCCGCAAGGGGGACAGCCACAAGCTTCTCTTCTCCTACTCGGCCGTGCACCGGTTCTTCGAGAAGAATCCGCAGTACCGCTACCTGCCTGCCCTCTACGTCGCCCTGATGGGCTTACCGTACGAGGCTTTCCGTTACGTCCAGTACTTCGACTTTGAGAACGGGACGGCGGAGCAGTTTTTGGCCTGCTTCCCGGTGGTGGATTCGGGAATGGGCTTCAGGGGAAGCTATCCGATTCCTCTTTCGGACGACCTGGGCCTCCTCGTCTACGGGAAGGGAAACGACGACCTCTACTTCTTCCTCCGGGAGAAGGAAGGAAACGACTTCTATATCTCCAACTACTTCTCGTTCGCGGAGCGGAAGGACGTCCCGTACTTCCTCGTCGGGAAGCCAGAGGGAAGTAACGCCCAGGACGCGCTTGCGGGCTCCTATCCTTTCTATTCCGAGGTGCTCTCGGAGATGGAGAAGAACGAGCCGGAAGCCGCCCACTCCTGGCTTCCGCTTCTGAGGGCCTTCCTTCTCGCCGACGAGAAGAACGGGGTCCTACCGACCATCCAGAAGTTCTTTGACCTGCTTCAGGAGGGCGTTTTGAGCACGGAAGCTGCGAAGACGGCCCTTGAGAAGAACCCGGGGCTGGACTGGAGGCAGTTCCTCCTCTTCGTCGACCAGGCCCTTCTGGACGCCTTCCGGGAGGATCAGAGGCAGGAGAAACAGGAAAGCGAGCTGCCGGACTTCTGGGTTGGGGAGGAGGTCTTCTATGACCCGCTCCTTCCGCTTCCTTACGTCCACCGGGGAAGGTACTTCCTCGGCTACAGCGAAAAGCCGGATTCGGAAGTCTACCTCGACGAAGGGGACCTGGAGCTCCTGGTTAACCTCGTCAGTATCTTCATGAGGTACTTCGAGAAGCAGGGAAGCTTCGACTATCCGGACGTCGTCTTTAACGTCGAGATGGTCCGCACGATGTCCTTCACCAACGAACTGGGCCTTGCCGCCTTCCTCGGCGTCCCCATTAGCGCCGTGAACTCGAATAAGAAGCCGGGCGGGAGTTTGCTGACCCGGAAGGGAATCTCCCTCTTCGACCGGAAGGACCACCAGCGGATGATCGCTAAGGACCGTCTGTTCCGCCGGGTGGTCCTCTTCCGCGACGCCCTGAGGAAAGGCTACTATTCCCTCTCCCAGCAGAAGCAGAACGTTCCGCTCTACTGCCTGGAAGGAAAGGACGAGCGGCTCGAACTCCTTGAGAATCCGACCCTTCTTCTTGGCGCGGTCGGGCTCCTCGGACGGGCGAGCATGCTCTACGAGATGCCGGGCATGACGCTTCTTACCTATGCGCCGAGCCGTGCCGCCCGCCTCCTTCTTCCCTATCTGAAAGGCGACAAGCCGATGGAGGACGAAGGACCGAACGCCCGTTACAGCCATCTTGCCGTGCGGCTTTCCGGCGACTTCCTCTACGCCCGGATGCTCGAGTTCGCTAAGGAACGTTTCCCCTTCGAGAAAAGACGCTCCTCCCTCTTCTTCTCCCCGGTACCGACCGAGAAAGGAACCGTGGAGGTTTCCTACGGCTGGATCTTTAACGCTTACCGGACCGGGCCGGAGCAGGAATGGGCCCTGGCTGAGGAGGACATCCCTCTCCTTCTGAAGGCTTTCTCCCTCCTTCCGGGCCGGCCCTCCGGCCGGCCGAGTGCCGGCGAGCGGGTCTTCCTCATGGAGACCCTCGGCCTTCCGCTGGTTCTCTTCCCTTCCTTCAGTCCTCTCCTTCTAAGGAAGACGCTGGACGCGAAGGCCTTAAAAAAGGCCGTCAAGGTCCGGAAGCGGCCGAAGGTGCTCGAGGAGGGAAGCCCCAAGGCCAACGACGTCTTCCTCTACGAGGACTGCCGGATGGGCGGCTACCACGAGAGCAGCGCCTTACGCCGAGAGGCCCTCAAGGAAGGCCTCTTCGTTCCGACCCACCAGGCCATCCTGGACGACGACGCCATGGACTTCCAGCCGTTCCTGAGCCTGGACGAGACGGAAGCCCTGCGCTGTCTCTGCGGCCTTCAGATCGTGGCCGGCGAGCCGCTTTCCGGACCGGTGAAGAGCTACCTTCTTCCTCGCCCTTTGGTCTATGCCGAGGAAGTCGAGGCCTTCCTGAACTTCGTCGTCCCGAAGGCGGGCCTTTCGGAGGACGACCGCTTCTACCTCAAGGAGATGCTGATGTACCTCTACGAGAAGGATCCCCGCATCCTCCTCACGGCCGGAAAGCTGATCTCCACTCCGACCATCGAGAAGTGGCGGAACCACATGAAGCTTGCGCTCCACGGCTTCCGTCTACCCACGATTCGGAAGCGCAGCCTCGCCTTCACCTCGTTCTACGTCGCCCTCTTCGTTTTCGCCCAGGAGCAGATGGCCTACTACCGGATCTCCCGCGGCCACGACCAGCCGGACTAGTCTTTACAATTTCTTAACACTGTTTAACAGCCTCAGGAACGATTGCGTTTCCCCGTTTTCCTAGAATGGTCCCGGTAAAAAAGAAAAGGGGACTAGAAAGAAATGAGAAACACGGTTCGTTCGGGAATGATGGTGCTGCTTAGCTTGGCCTTGCTTTCCGGCTGCAACGGCGGAGAGACGCCTGCTTCGTCTTCCTTCAACAAGACGGCAAAGATCAAGGCCTATACCCGGGACACCACGTCCGGTACCCGGGATGGTTTCATGACCCGGATTGGACTGGAGAAGGCCAAGGAAAGCAACGACCCGCTGAAGACGACGGTCGAGGAAGTCACCAGCAACGGCGACATGATCGCCAAGCTGAAGGCGGACGAATACGGCATCGGCTACTTCTCCTTCAGTTCCAAGGCGGACGCCGAGAACGAAGGCGTCAAGGCCGTGACCTACAAGGGTGTCGAAGCGACCGAGGATTCCATCATCGACGGAACCTATCAGCTGAGCCGCAACTTCAACTACTGCACCAGGATTGAGACGGATGCGACGAAGAAGCTCATCGTCGACGCGTTCGTCGCCTATATGTCGACCAGCGACGGCATCCAGGACATCGTCGCCGGCGGCGGCGTCGTCAAGGCCACCAAGGACACGAAGAGCTGGGACGAGATTAAGGATAACTACAAGGGCATTTCGGACGACCACAGCAACATCACCATCGTCTTCGGCGGATCGACGTCCTGCCTCGAGGTCTCGACCAAGCTGACGGACAGCTTCACCAAGAAGGCCGGGAACTTCATCGCCGAGCACGACCATCACGGCTCTGGCGACGCCTATAAGTACACGCAGGATCCGACCAATTCGAAGGACAGTAGCCACAAACAGTACGACGTCGCCTTCGCCAGCCGGGAGTTCAAGACGAGCGAGGCCTTAGCCGAAGGCACCTACGGGAAGATCTGCACCGACGGCATCCTCGTCGGCGTCAACAACAAGAACCCGTTAACCAACATCACGGGCGAGCAGGCGGTCGGGATCTACAGCAAGGACGGCAACGTCAACACCTGGGCCGACCTCTTAGGCTAAACCTTTCGGGCCGCTTCCGGGCGGCCCCCATTCTTTGCTCATGAATTCCAGCTCCGAGACGGTGGCCGAGATCGTCGAACGAAATGCCAAGCGGCACGCAGACGGCAGGAGAAGGACGGACCGGGTCGTCCGCTGGATTTTCCTTGCCCTAACGGTGCTGTGTGCCAGCGTCATCGTCGTCATCCTCGCCTTCATCGTCATCCGGGGACTGAAGCCGTTCTTCGTCACGTACCGGGAGAAGCTCTACAGCGGTCAGGAGACCGTCGGTACGGCGAGCTTCTCCTATTTCTTGTCCGGGACGATGTACAACAAGGGCTTCGACTTCGAGACGAACCATTACCTCTACGGGGTCGGACACCTGATCGTCAATACCCTGATCCTCAATTTCTACACCATCCTGATCGCCGTTCCTTCCAGCGTCTTGACGGCCCTCTTCATCTCCAAAATCGCCCCGAAGCCGGTGGCGGCCGTCATCAAGAGCGGGGTCGACCTTCTGGCGTCCATCCCCTCCGTCATCTTCGGCGTCTTCGGCATGGGCGTCGTCGTTCCGCTCATCCGCTCCTGGGCCCGGGCCTGGGGCATGGTCTCCGCTAGCGGCGTCTCCCTCCTCTCGGGGGCCATCATCCTCTCCCTGATGATCTTGCCGACAATCACCTCGGTCTCGGTCACGGCCCTCGACGGGGTCCATAAGGACCAGATTGAAGGCTCCTACGCGCTCGGCGCCAGCAAGACTCAGACCAACTTCAAGATCTGCCTGAAGGCCGCGAAGTCCGGAATCTTCGCCGGCATTATCCTCGGCCTCGGCCGGGCACTCGGAGAAGCCACGGCCGTCTCGATGGTCTGCGGCTCTCCGATTCAGGGAATCGCGTGGAATCCGTTCGCCCCGACCGTCTCCTTGACTTCGGAGATGCTTCTTTCCATCGGAGAGGCGACACCGGACTCGATGAACTACGACATCCGCTTCTCTGCCGGCCTGGTCCTCATGATCATCATCCTCGTGACGAACGTCCTCCTCAACGACGTGAAGGACCGGGTCTCCGACGTGAATCCGAAGCCGTTCACCCTCGTCCGGATCGGAAAGGCCGTTCATCGCGGGCTGAGGCGGATTTTGGCGTTCCTTCGCCCGAAGAAGGCGGGAAAGGAGGCTCGGTAATGAACGACGAGGCCCTCTTTGACGAAAAGGAAAGCCGGAGAAAGACCCGGATCCGCCGCGTCAAGGATTTCTTTGCCGCCGGCTCGACTTACCTCTTCTCGAGCTTCTCCATCATCGCCCTCATCGCCATCCTTGTCTTCATCTTCTCCAAGGGCTGGAAGACCCTGAGCTGGGACTTCCTTTTCGGTAACTATAAGCAGACCATTACGAGCGTCGCCACGAACGACGACGTCAAGGAGACCGAGAACACCTTCCAGTACGTGCCGAAGGAAGGCGAGTACTTCGCCGCCAACTGGGGCCTCGGCTTCGTCGACAGCAAGACGACGGAAGGAAATCCGACGGTGGAGATCAGCTACGTCGCCGGCAACAGCAACACTACCGCCTGGATCGACAGCGACAGCAAGACGGCCTTCCGTCCGAAGGTGGGCGAGAAGATCACGGCCGTCACCCTCTGGGACTCCAAGGATGGCAACGACATCTACATCGTCCCAGGCTCCAAGGGCGCCAAGAAGATGGCCGAGACCTTCTCGAAGTGCCGCTATCTGAAGCATATGACCATCAGCGTCGGCGGAGGCGGCATCCGGGGCTCCCTGATCTCGACCCTGTGGCTCATCCTGCTCACCATGGCCTTCTCTCTGCCGCTCGGTATTGGCGGGGCGGTCTATCTCGGCTACTATGCGCCCAACAACGCCTGGACCAAAGCCCTACGGAATGCCATCGACATGATCTCCGGCATTCCGTCCATCATCTTCGGCCTGGTCGGGGGCGTCGCCTTCGCCCCGATCGCAGCGGGCTCGGGCGGAAACCTGATTACCGGCTCCCTCACGCTCGCCTGCATGATTCTCCCGGTCATCATCAAGTCGACGGAGGAATCCATCCGGGCCATCCCGCCTCGCCAGAAGGAAGCCTCCCTGGCGCTCGGCGCCAGCCAGACCCAGACGGTCTTCCGGATCATCCTGCCGAATGCTCTTCCGGGCATCCTCACGGCGGTCCTCTTAGGCATCGGCCGGGTCATCGGCGAGAGTGCCGCGCTGGTCTTCACGGCCGGGACGGCCATCAAGGACGTCATCCTTCCGACCCAGGGATCGGCCACCCTCGCCGTCCACATCTGGATGCTGATGAGCGGGGAGACGACGAACTACGAAGCGAGCTGTGCGACCAGCATCCTGATCCTCTTCGTCATTCTGGTCCTCTCCTTGCTTCTGAAGCTGCTGTCGCATCGGATTTCGAAGATGCAGAAAGGGAAGTGAAACCATGGAAATGACGGAAGACGTCGCCCGGGAAGAAAAACCGGTCCTCAGCCAGGAGAAGACGATCCTCGAAGTGAAGGACCTGAACCTTTTCTACGGCCGGAAGCAGGCGCTGAAGAACATCAACATCGCCCTCTACGAGCATCGGGCGACGGCCCTGATCGGCCCCTCCGGATGCGGGAAGTCGACCTTCCTCCGCTGCCTGAACCGGATGAACGACCTCATTGACGACTGCCATATCGAAGGAAAGATCCTCTTCCACGGCAACGACATCCTGCACCTCAATCCGATTCTTCTGAGGACGAAGATCGGCATGGTCTTCCAGCAGCCGAACCCTTTCCCGATGAGCATCTACGACAACGTCTGCTACGGCCCGAAGTGCCAGGGCGTCCGTAACCGCGCCCAGCTGAACGCCTTAGTCGAGCGCTCCCTGAAGGAAGCCGCCCTCTGGGACGAGGTGAAGGACCGCCTGAAGACGAACGGGATGGCGCTCTCCGGCGGCCAGCAGCAGCGGCTCTGCATCGCCCGGGCCCTCGCCATGTCTCCGGAAGTCCTCCTGATGGACGAGCCGACCAGCGCCCTCGACCCGATCGCCACCAAGAAAATCGAGGAGCTGGTCAACAATTTGAAGACCCGATATACGATAAAAACTCTATAGTGCACGTGAGGGATAAAAGAGTCAGTCTTTATCGATGTTTTCTGGATCTTTCCAGTCACGATAGCGCAATTTAGTGTGCTTTTTCACTGCCAATTCGATGAATGCCTGAGCCTTT